>Ga0335078_10009699_pt1 | contig 14252 bp, 9 predicted proteins | sample Lox_Sample_32_FD_206711 | JGI IMG/M metagenome (GOLD analysis project Ga0335078, IMG submission 206711) | Soil microbial communities from Loxahatchee National Wildlife Refuge, Florida, United States - Lox_Sample_3.2 | ecosystem: Environmental > Terrestrial > Soil > Wetlands | place: USA: Florida...
GCTCGCGGATGCAGGCCAGCATCTTGTCGAGCTGGGCTTGCATGATCGCGGGGCCGCCGACTTCCCGGCGCAGTACAGCCTCATCGAGCAGCGCCCGGAAGCTCGGGGGGGCTGGCAGCTCCAGCAAGTGCTGGCGGCGCATCCTGGCTTCCACGCGCAGGTCGAGCACGTCTGGCCCGATCTTCCGCACGATGCCCTTGATGATCTCTCGTGCGTACCCGGCGGTCTGCAGCAGCGCGGACACGTGATACATGGAGTAGGACGTGATAGCCACCGCCTCCTGCTCCAGGCCAAGGAGAGGGTTGAACACCGCGTCGTACTGCGTCCACCAGGCAGCCTGCCGGGACTGACGGGCCAGCTTCATTAGCTCGTCGGCTTCCGCCTGGTCGGCCAGGCCGTAGAGACGGCATAGATCCCGCACGTCTCTCGGGTTGGCCCGCCGCGCCCCGGTCTCCAGGCGACTGATCTTCGTGGCGGAGCACACCAGCCGCTCGCCTACTTGTTCGACGGTTAATTTAAGCCCAGTGCATTGCGGAGATCGCGCAGTCGTCTGCCCAGTTCACGCTGGCTGGCGACCGGGTTGGTGCTGGTCAGCCGGGCGCGAGGGCCTGCAGGTGGGTGATCGCGGTGGTGAGCTGGCTGGCCCAGGGCGCAGCCGCAGGCGGCGGCCGCCGCGGACCAGGCGCCCGGCGGCGGCGAACAACCCAGCCGCAGCTGCTTAGGTGTCGTGTAACACCACACTTAGGTTCCCAGGCGCGGGCCGGGCCGTTCAGGGCGAGCATCGCCGTCCAGGCGAGCAGTTCGCTGGCCATGGCCAGGCTCATGCCCGGCAGTGAACCACGCCCGCGCGGCCGGCTCCACGCGATGGCCGCCGCCGGGGTAGGACAGGTCGTCAGCCCTGCCAGGTCCCGTGCCCGCTTCGCGGCTGGGCCGGGCCGGTGTCGTGCCGGGCCCCGGAAGATCTGGACTGCCTGCTCGGCCGCAGCCAGCGCCCCGCCGCCCCGGCGGGCTGCCATCAGCGCCATCGCCCGCCCTGGCGATCAGCACCTGTGCCAGGGCATCCCGGAACTGCTTCCGCCAGGTCGGCAGAAGCCCAGCAACCGGGGAAGTCACGCAGCCGCCACGAACTTTCCCGGACCCGGTACAGCGCAGCGGCTCTCTCAGGCGCAGAACCGGACGATCTGGGTCCGTCGTCCCAGCCGAGGGACGGTCGTGGCAGCCGTGAATTTTCAGCGTTTAGCGCACCTGGAAGCCATGCTGGACCATGATCCGCAAAGAAGCGCAGCTTGATGAACATGCCCACGACCACATGAGCATGCGCTCGGCCCGCGTGGCCGTCATTACATCAGCAAGATCACGCCGGTTCAGCCGGATGCGCGCGAAGAGCGGCATGTGCGGGCGTTCACGCCCAGCGCTGGCGATGCATAAACATACGGCTTGACCGCCTGCCTGCTCGACCGCGGCCGGGATCGCCAACGGTGCGGGGGCTGTTGATACAGTAATTGCGCGCCAAGCCGCCTCGTTCTGGTCGGATAACTCAACTCTTGCGTGACTGACACAAACGGGTTAAGAATGGTTGTTCTGTGGCCGCCGAAAGCGGCCCTGCGGGAAGATCCTCGCATCGGCGTGCCCGGCAGTGTTATCTGGGCGTATCTGCTGAGGGGCGTGCGACCAGGACGTAGCGGACGCTGGGCAGGTCGGTCAGGAAGAAGCGGGCCATGGCCGGTTAGTGGCTGCCTATATCGGCGGTGACCTCCGCGTTGACGGCGATGATGCCTTCGGCGAGGTTGGTCCGGCGGTAGGGCAGCCGCTCGCGCTACCAGCAGAGACATCCCAGGAGCTTGAGTGTCAAGCCGCGACGGAAGGTTGAGGGAGGTTTTCCTGGTGGCCCCAGGCGGTGGCCTCGTCGTAGCGGGTTCGGGTCTTGAGGCATCCGTGCAGGATGCCGACGAGCTTGTTGGCCAGTCGCCGCAGGGCGTCGTTGTGCTCGGTTCCGCGGGCGCGGAGGCCGTCGTAGAGGGCGCGGGCGCCGGGCGAGGCGTTCAGGGCGGCGAAAGCCTGGGCGTTCAGCGCGTCGACGAGCCGGTCGTTGTGGATGAACCGGGCTGCGACGACTTTCTTCTTGCCGGAGGCGCGGGTGATGGGGCTGGTGGCGGCGTAGTTGCGGCGGGCCCTGGCGTCGGCGTAACGGTGCGGGTCGTCGCCGGACTCTGCGAGCACCCGGGCGCCGAGGATGGCGCCCATGCCGGGCTGGGACAGGTAGATCTCAGCGTCCGGGTGCTGGACAAAATTTTCCTCGACCTGCCCTTGCAGGGCCTTGACCTGCTCGTTCAGGACGGTGATCACCGAGATGAGGGCACGGACGGTGGCGGCGTAGGCAGCGGTGAGAGCGGCGGGCTGAGACAGTTGCTCGCTGCGCAGCGCCGCCATGATGGCGGTGGCCTTGTCCGGGATGTTCCTGCGGCGGGCGCGCTTGAGCGCGGCGCTGACCTGCGCGCGGGTCAGCCTCGCGGCCCTCGCCGGCTCAGCCGCCTTCCCGAGCAGTTCCAGCGCGTCGGGGGCGTCCAGGTCCTCGAAGGCCTCCAGCGCGGCGGGGAAGTACTCCCGCAGCTGGTGCCGCAGCCGCTGCACCGCCCGGGTTCGTTCCCAGATCAGCGTCTTGTGCGTGCGGGCCAGCACCTTGATGCCCTGCGCCTGCGGGCTGTCCCCGGCCGCCGGGCGCAGCTGGTGCGAATCGGTCCGCACCATGTCCGCCAGCATGTGCGCGTCACCGGCGTCGCTCTTGGCCCGCGATACGCCGTGCCGCTCCCGGTACCGCGATGCCTGCAACGGGTTCACCGGGAACACCGAATACCCGGCCGCGATCAGCGCCTGAACCCACGGCCTGCGGTCGGTCTCGATGCCGACGATCACCTCCGCCTCATCCGCGTCCTCGCCCAGCTGACGCCCGATCAGCTCGTGAAGCTGCGCGATCCCGGCCACCCCCTCCGGCAGCCGCCTCTTCGCCAGCACCTTCCCGGCCTCGTCCATCACCTCCACGTCGTGATGATCCTCAGCCCAGTCATCACCTGCGAACAGCCGCATCCGCTCTCCCGATCACAAAGCCGAATCCATTCAGCAGCCAGCGGGAGAACCATCAGCGACCTAATAAAGCAGTGCTCACGCCACCCGGCGGGCACGACATCCCAGCAGCGATCAATCCTCCCGGCAGCCGGCAGGGCCCGATCTTTGCTCAGGGCTCAAAGCCCGGGAGAAGCCAGTGCTCACCTGTCGGCGGCCACCAGGTACCGAGTCTGCCGGATGGCGGACCCGACAACACTTATTAGGAGATTGTGGGTTGTTGCACAATAAGGCATATCTTGCTTGTCGCGCTGGCCTTCACACCAAGGCGGGACAGTCGGCAATCTTTTAGACTTTCATACTGAATTTATCGGAATATATAAATAGGAAAATGCGAGTTATATGGCGTATTCCTCTCAAGGCCTCAGTGATCTGCGTGCCGCGGTACGAGGCGGCGAGCTTAGTCTTCCGAGGACTGGGCTGGCCGAGCTACCGCCCCAGATCGGCGAGCTCACAAATCTCGATACACTCCGGCTCGAGGGCAACCAACTGGTCGAGCTACCGCCGGAGATCGGCGAGCTCACCAGCCTTCGAGTCCTGTCACTCGACAGCAATCAACTCACCGGGTTGCCACCTGAGATCGGAAACCTTAGCTGCACACGTCGGTTGTGGCTTGACGGCAACCGGCTGATCGAGCTGCCGCCTGAGATCGGCCAGCTCACCAACCTTCAGGTCCTGTCGCTTGACGGCAACCAGCTGGATAAGCTGCCATCGGAAATCGGCCAGCTCACCAACCTTCAGGTCCTCTCGCTGAATGGCAACAGGCTGACCGAGTTGCCGCCCGAGATCGGCCGACTAACTAACCTCCAGACCCTGTCGCTTGACGGCAATCAGCTAATCGAGCTGCCACCCCAGATCGGGCAGCTCACCAACCTTGTAGACCTTCATCTCGACGGCAATCAGTTGACCGAGCTGCCACCCCAGATCGGCCAGCTCACCAACCTCCGGTCCCTTTCAATCGACAGCAACCGTTTGGCCAGCCTGCCACCCCAAATCGGTCGGCTCACCAACCTTCTAGAGCTACGCCTTGGGAGTAACCGGCTGACTGGTCTACCGCGAGAAATCTCAGCTATCGTCGACAAGTCGCTGCGGCTCTACCTGCAGGGAAACCCTCTTGCAGAACCCTATCCAGAATTAATAGACCGCGGCGTACACGCCGTTCGCTCCTATCTCCGAAGTCTGAAGGATGCAGTAGCGCAGTACGAAGCGAAGGTTTTGATAGTAGGAGAAGGGAAGGTCGGCAAGACCTCATTGGTGGCAGCGCTTCGTCAACAAGGATTTGTTGAGGGACGCCCTACAACGCATGGCATTGAAATACGTGAGCTAGTCCTTCGCCATCCAGCCCTAGACGCCGATCTGATCTTGCACACGTGGGACTTCGGTGGTCAGGAGGTGTATCGCATAACTCACCAATTCTTTTTCAGTCAACGAGCTCTCTTCATCTTGGTATGGAGCGCCAGTCAAGGTCAAGAGCCTAATGAGGTGAACGGTTGGCTGAACCGCATCAGGCTTCGGGTAGGCTCAAAGGCTCGTACTCTGATTGTGGCAACCTACTGCGATGAGCACCTTCCGGAACTCGACTACCCGCAACTGAAGAACATTTATCCCGAAATGCTAACTGGGCATTTTGAAGTCGATAACCTCAGCGGTCGTGGCATCTCGGCGTTGAGCGATGCCATAGCAAGCGAAGCGGCACGATTGCCGCACATGGGGCAGCTCATCAGTCCGCGCTGGACAGCCACGCGCGAGGAGATATTTATGCTGTCGCAGACAGAGCCGCAGATCTCTTATGAGCAATTTGAAGATATATGCAAGCATCATGGGGTTATGGGCAGCGAAATCGCCACGTTCGCCGAGCTACTCCATGATCTAGGTCAGATCATCTACTATAGCGACGACGAAGGGTTAAGAGACGTTGTAGTTCTCAATCCCGAATGGCTAACGAAAGCCGTCAGCTATGTACTAGAAGACGATGTGACGAAGCAGCAGAGCGGCGAACTCGACCATACACGCCTTAAAGAAATCTGGCAAGATCGTCCCGATGGACCAGCCTTTCCTGCCCGCTATCACCCGTATTTCCTTCGCCTGATGGAGAAGTTTGATATTTCTTATCGGCTCGCAGACAACGAACATCGCAGCCTCATTGCGCAACTTGTACCACGCGAGCGCCCCGAGCTTCCGTGGGAGGCCTCGACGCCACCGGCAGAGGGAAACCGTGTCCTGTCTCTAGTCTGCCGGCTTAGCGAACCCGCACCAGGTCTCATCGCGTGGCTAACGGTACGTCATCATAATGCTTCAACGGGAAAGCACTGGCGTTCCGGCCTATTTCTCTGTCATCCAAACCCCACGTATGCATCGACGGCCCGCTTGGAGCTCACTGATTCGTGTGAGCTAGTTATTGAGGTGCGCGCCCCTTCACCATACATGTTTCTTCATGTATTGCGTGACACTGTGGAAGACCTCATGGTTCGACGTTGGCCCGGGCTAGATTACGAGTTCTGGATCCCGTGCCCCACCCGCGCTGCTAATGGAGGGAGGTGCCGAGGGGAGTTTCCGCTGGAGGGTCTGCAAGCCTATCAAGAACGGGGAGCTGCGGCGATTGCTTGCCTAAGATGTAATACTGATCACGACATCTCTGAGTTGCTTACTGGATTCGCCCAGCCCACCGTGCCGCTTCAGCACGAGTTGGAACGCATTCAGAACCAAATCGCTCAAGTCGCAGTGAGTGCTGAACGATTGGAGAGAGTCGCGGCTGAGACGGCAGACTCAGTACGCCGCGTCCTAGGCGTGGTAGGAGATGAGGTACCTGATTGCCCCAGACTATTTGTCCTTACACCGACGCAGCGATCGGGTGCGCGTCGTTTGCTGTTTTACCAGAGACCGTACCAGCTTACGCTCTGGTGCGAACATTCAGATTACTGGCATCCCTGGCCGAAGGCTAGCTACGAGATCGATGAACCGAAGAAGTGGCTTGTTCGTCTGGGACCATATGCGTCCTTGGTGGTGAAGGTTTTGAAGAATGTCATGCCCGTAGCTGGCGCAATAGCCGATCTTGCATTCAGTCCTGAGCAGTTTGCGCGAATTATGGATCAGATTGAACTGATGGAGAGTCTGCTTGATGAACTTCCAGAGCAAGATTCTCCTGATCGCCTAGAGATTCGAGTGCACGGCGCCCCGAGCGAGCTAACTAAAGCCGAGGGCCAAGCAGTCCGCGCATTTCGTGTCTGGCTATTCGAGCGAGACCGTTGGCGGCGATTCGGCGGACTGCGCCGCGTTCAAGCGCCCGCTGGAGATATCCTCTGGGTGTGTCCCCTGCACTATCCGAAATACGACCCCGGGCTCCCAAGAATTCCTGATGGCCGGGGAAGTGCCGACGATAGCGACGATAAGGCCGACGAGAGTGACCCGACTGGCGAGGCAGCCGGGTAGAAGGGCACGCGTTGCATGCGGTATGCAATAGCCGTAAGTGGACTGCTGATCGATGAGCGACAGTTGTCGAGTATGCCTGGCCATATTGGATATCCGAAGAATGGATCGAGTCAGCATTGTGGACTGCAGTGCGACGCCGCAAGGAGAGCGAATGTCTAGGGTCACCCTTGCCACAAGCAGCGGAGTAGTCGGCGTGGCCGGTGGAAATCTCGCCGTGGTTGTCGTGGTTGCAGTGATTGCATTGCTGGCGCTTGCCGTGGCCGGCTGGCTGGTGCGGGAGGTCCTCGCGGCCAGCCAGGGCACGGCAAGGATGCGAGAGATTGCCCTGGCGATTCAAGAAGGTGCAGCGGCCTACTTGCGGCGTCAGGTCCGGACCATCGGCGTGTTCGTTGTGCTGATCTTTTTCGTGCTCCTACTGCTGCCCGCCGACTCCGTAGGCGTGCGGTGGGGCCGGTCGGCGTTCTTCCTGGTCGGCGCCCTGTTCTCCGTACTGACAGGCTTCGTAGGCATGTCGCTGGCAGTGCGCGGCAATGTGCGGGTGGCGGCGGCGGCTCGCGAGTCAGGTCTATGGTCGGCGATGCGTATCGCATTCAGAACCGGCGGCGTAGCCGGCATGCATACCGTGGGTCTTGGCCTATTCGGGGCCGCCGTTGTAGTGCTCATCTACAAGGCGAACGCGGCGAGCGTTCTGGAGGGCTTGGCCCTTGGCACAGCGGTGCTCGCGATGTTCATGCGAGTGGGCGGCGGCATCTACAGCAAGGCCGCCGACGTAGGCGCCGATCTTGTCGGCAAGGTCGAGCAGGGCATTCCCGAAGACGATCCGCGCAACGCGGCAACGATCGCCGACCTCGTAGGCGACAACGTCGGCGACTGCGCGGGCATGGCCGGCGACCTGCTGCAGTCGTACGCAGTAACACTGGTGGCGTCGCTTATCCTCGGCAAGGTCGCGTTTGGGAACTACGGCCTGGTCTTCCCGCTGATCGTGTCGATGCTCGGCGTCGTGACTGCGGTAATTGGCGTCTTCGTGGTTGCACCGCGCAAGGGTGATCGCAGCGGCATGACGGCCATAAATCGTGGCTTTTTCGTGTCCGCAGTAATCTCGCTAATCCTTGTTGTCGGTGCCGCGTTCCTTTACCTGCCCGATAAGTTCAGCCAGCTCACGGGCGTAACTGAGGCGAGTATCCTCTCTCACGGTGGCAGCCCTCGCTGGCTGGCAATCGGCGCTGTAGTCATTGGGCTGGCGCTGGCCAGCGCCATCCAGCTGCTGACCGGTTACTTCACCGAGGCCGGCCGTAAGCCGGTCAAGGACATCGGGGAAAGTTCGCTGACTGGCCCCGCGACCGTTATTCTCTCCGGCTTCTCAACAGGGATGGAGTCGGCCGTCTACTCGGCGCTGCTGATCGGCGGTGCGGTGTACTGCGCGTTCCTGCTCGGCGCCGGCAATGCAACCCTTTCGCTGTTTGCGGTGGCGCTGGCAGGTACCGGCTTGCTCACGACCGTCGGCGTCATTGTTTCGATGGACTCATTCGGTCCAGTGACCGATAATGCGCAGGGCATTGCAGAAATGTCCGGGGACGTAGGGGGCGAGGGCGCGATAGTGCTCACGCACCTCGATGCGGTTGGCAACACTACCAAGACAATAGCTAGGGGAATGGGAATCGCCACCGCGGTGCTCGCGGTTACGGCGTTGTTTGGCTCGTTCCGCACTGCCGTCGCAGCCGCGCCTGGCGAGACCGCGTCCACGTTCAGCCTGTCGATTGACCATCCAAACGTGCTGGTTGGCATCGTGGTCGGCGGCGCGGTCGTGTTCATGTTCTCCAGCCTGCTCATTCGCGCTGTGGGCCGGGCAGCCGGGCAGGTGGTGGTCGAGGTGCGGGAGCAGTTCCGCACCCATCCGGGGATCATAGACTTCACCGAGAGGCCCGAATACGGCCGAGTGGTTGATATCTGCACCAGGGACTCGTTGCGCGAACTAGCGACGCCGGGGCTGCTGGCGGTGTTGACACCCATCGCGTTCGGCTTCGCCTTCGGGTACGCCCCCCTGGGGGCCTACCTCGCAGGGGCCATTGCGGTTGGCGTGCTGATGGCGGTCTTCCTAACTAACTCCGGCGGCGCCTGGGACAACGCCAAGAAGCTGGTCGAAGACGGCAACTACGGGGGCAAGGGCTCGGAGGCCCACGCCGCGACCGTCATCGGTGACACTGTCGGCGCTCCGTTCAAGGATACGGCTGGCACGGCAATTAGCCCGCTGATCACGGTGATGAACCTCGTCTCGTTGCTGGTCGCGACCAGCGTCGTGACGTATAGCCACAACCTCGGGCTGCGAGCTGGAGTCGCGGTGAGCGCAGTGATTATGGTGGTGGCCGCCATCCTAATCTCGAAGCGACGCTCCGCCAGGTTGTCTATAGGTGAACCTGAATACCCAATAGGGGCGTTTGAGCGAGAATCCAGAGCGCCCGGCGAAACATCAGCCATTATGGCCTCGAGGATCAGACGAACGGATGTGTGATCACGCCTTCCACCAATACGTCATCCATGCTCTCGGCGGCTGTCGCGATCACCGGCCGCGAGTCCCGAAATGCCTCTCCACGGCTGCCGGTTGCCTAGCCTCCCAAAACACGTCAATATGCATCGTCTGGACAACGATAATCTATCAATCTGATGGGCATCCCGAATCGGCCGTGCGTTCTCACCGCGCAGGACGATGCTGGGTGGCAGATCGTCACGGTCGTCGGTAGACGCAGCAGCGCGCGAGTAGTCATGCGAGTGACCGCATTGCCATGCACACGTTCAATGCGCGCTATTCGGCATCTGCGGATCACAGGGGTAACCCTGATGAGAGTGTTCGCTTGTCGGTGGTCAGCTAAGGTCGGCTCGGGTGACGGGTTGAGACGAAGCGGCGGGATCGGTGAATGGTCTCGTATGCGCGGCGCCGGTGTTGATCAGGCTGGTCGTAACGGGCGATCGCATGCAGCGCGCGTGCCCACGACTGGGGTCGGCCTGATCCATGCACCGTCGCGCATGGCGACGACCGCGCTCCAAGTCGCATTCGGCCGGGAACCGCCGCCCGCAGGCCGGGCCGAGCCGGCGGCAAGGGGTGCATCCTGGCCCGCTCCCGGCTCTCCAGGTGGCGCTGTGGTCATCTGACTTCCGGAAAGAGCGTTATCGTCGGGCTGGGTCTTGCCGGAATGCCCTGCCTTTGCTGTTGTAAAGGGCGGAGGTTTTGATGGCGCGGAAAACTTCGCTGTGGTCCGAGCTGCAGCGTGAGCGGGACCGGCGGGCACGCATCGCGCTGGCGCAGCAGCGCGAGGAGCGGCAGCTGCTCCGGCAGCTGAGGGAAGATGGCGAGCGGGCGCAGCGGCTGGCTGCCCGGGCAGATGCCGCAGAGCGCAAGCGCCAGGAGCAGCAGGCACATGAGGCCGGAACGGCCGCGGCGAGAACGATGAAGGCGCAGCTGGACAGGCAGGTAGCCGAGCTGCAAACCCTGCTGACGTCCCGGTTAGCCGGACCGCCGCAACTCACGTTCGCGATGCTGAAACAGTCCCCGCAGGTGCCGCCGTTCGATCCCGGAGATCTGGCGGACGCATGGCCGGCTCCCCGGTGGGAGGACTATGCGCCGCCTGTGCCCGGAGCCCTTTCTGGGCTGGTGGGCGGCAAGGCCCGGTACGCGCGGGCGCGGGATGAGGCATCGGAGGCCTTCCAGCGGGCGGCGGCCGATCACGGGCAGGCGGAAGCCGAGCGCGGCCGCCAGTTGCAGGCCGCCCGCGCGCAATATGACCGGTCGGCCCAGGCCGCCGAAGCCGAGGCCCGCGAGCACAACGCGGCGGTGGACGAGCTGGAGCGCAGCTTCCGCGCGGGCACGCCGGAGGCGGTCGAGGAATTCTTCGGCCAGGTACTCGCGCTATCGGAGTTCCCCGAGGGCTTCCCGCGCGAGTATCAGGTTGCCTACCGGCCCGATCCCCGCGAGCTGGTCGTGGAGTACCGGCTGCCGCCCGCAACGGTGATCCCCGTCATCCGGGACTACCGGTACGTCAAGGCCCGCGGCGAGATCGACGAGCTGCCCCGGCCCCTCAAAGACATCAAAGACCTGTACGCCTCAGTGATCAATCAGGTCGCGCTGCGGACCATGCGGGACTGCTTCTGCATCGCCGCGGCCGACGACGTCGTGGACACGGTGGTGTTCAACGGCATCGTGTCCGCGACTAACCGCGCGACCGGGCAGCCCGAAGAACTCCACCTGATCAGCGCGCCCGCCAGCCGGGCTGAATTCTCCCAGCTCGTGCTCGACCAGCTCGACCCCGCCGAGTGCCTCAAGCGCCTCAAGGCGATCCTGTCCCGCCACCCCTACGACCTGGAGGCCGTTGAGCCGGTCATCGAGTTCCAGAAAGCCAAATACCGCTTCGCCGACCCGGTCGACGCCCTGGCAGGCATCGACTCACGTCCCGACCTGCTGAAAATGGACTGGTACCGGTTCGAGAACCTCATCCGCCAGCTGTTCGAGGCCATGGGACTGGACGTGAACGTCACCCAGTCCTCCCGCGACGAGGGCATCGACGCCGTCGCCTACAACAAGACCGACATCGTGCACCGCGCCGAGATCTTGATCCAGGCCAAGCGTTACAGCAGATGCGTTCCCGCCAACGACGTCCGCGCCCTGGCCGGCTCCGTCGAGGAAAAACGCGCCACATCCGGGATCCTCGTCACCACCGCATGGGTCGGCCCCGAAACCAAGGCCTTCGCCGCCCGCAACAACAGGCTCCGGATCATCGAAGGCGGCGAGCTCAAGCACCTGCTCGCCGAGTACCTCCACCTCGACGTCCGCATCGACCTCGCCCGCCGGCCCAGGCGGCATGGCTAACGCGGCACCTCCCGCAACCACTTCGCAGTCCGGCGAGTCATACACGCCTCGCGGCTACTGACCGGATGGTGTCTGCGTCTGCGATGAGCGCTTCCGGATAGAGAAGAGATTCCGTTCCATGACCGGCCTGGGCGCCATTGCACGGGCTCGGCGGCGGCCGGCGGCCCGCCGTTGGTGATGAATGCCCCGCATAAACGAGGTGCCAGTCGGGCCGGGCGGGGCACAATCGCGGCCATGGCGTCCTCGCGCTGGCCGCTGGCTGAGCTGCGGCTGCAGACCCCGGAACTGGTGCTGCGCTGGCCCAGCCCGGACGACCTGCACGCCTTGGCCGACCTGGCTGCTGCCGGGGTGCATGACCCCGAGGTGCAGCCGTTCATGGTCGCCTGGACAGACGCCTCCCCCGACGAACGCGCCCGCAGCACGCTGCAATACCACTGGTCTTGCTGGGGCTCCTGGAAGCCCTCGGACTGGACGCTGGAGCTCGCTGTGGTCCGCGACGGCGTGGTGGTCGGCAGCCAGGGCGTGGGCGGCCGCGACTTCGCGGTGCTGCGCGAGGTGCACACCGGCTCCTGGCTGGGGCACCGCTACCAGGGACAGGGGATCGGCACCCAGATGCGGGCGGCGGTTCTCGCGCTGGCCTTCGACGGGCTCGAAGCTCAGCGGGCGGTATCCGCGGCGTTCGAGGACAACCCGGCCTCACTTGGCGTGTCACGCAAGCTCGGCTACCGCGACGACGGCATCGAATGGCACCTCGTCCGCGGCCGCCCGGCCCTGACCCGCCGGCTCCACCTAGAGCGCGCCAACTGGCAGGCCACGCAAACGATCCCGGTGCAACTCCATGGCCTGCCGCCCTGCCTGCCCCTTTTCGGCCTGCCCGCCGCCGACAGCTGACGCCACCCAGCCAGCAAGGACAACGCAACGCACCGGTCGCGGCAGATGAGTGCGGCTTCGCCCGGTCAGCAGGCTGCGAACTGCAGGCGCTCATCACCGCCGTCGAGGTGGTTTCATAATGAACTCGGGACTATCAGTCTTGGGCCGCGGGACCGATCAGGTCCCATTTGTTGCCAGCGATGTCGAGGAACACGGCGACGCGGCCATAAGGTTCCATACGCGGTGCCCTGACGAACCGCACACCGGCAGATGCCATCCGCGCGTACATGGCATCGAAATCCTCCACGTGGAGGAAGAAACCGACCCGCCCGGCGGCTTGCTTCCCGACGACAGCGGCTTGGTCTTCTCCGTCGGCCCTGGCGAGGAGCAAGCCGGTCATGGCACCTGGCGGCCGGACAATTACCCACCGCTTGGGTCGCCCGTCATTGGTCAGGGACGGGGAGTCCTCCGCCAGCTCGAACCCAAGCACGTCCACGAAGAAGCTGATCGCTGGGTCGTACTCGCTGACCACGATGGCGATGAGGCCGAGATGCACCCGCGCCAGCATAGGCGACCCGGGTTGCCACCGGCTTCGAGGCGCACCCCAGGCCGGCGTGCGCCGCGGGCATCCGGACACGCCCCGGAGCGGCATGACAGTGCACTATCCCCCGGCTCCGGAAGTGGGCAGGTCACGCGCGTACCGGATCATTGGCTCTCCTTGGTCGTCGAACGTCCCGCGGGCGGTGAAGCCGACGACTTCGGCGACGCGGCGAGAGGCCGGGTTCGACGCAGCCACATGCGCTTCCAGATGGGCTATCCCGATCGACGCGGCATAGCGGCACAGCAGGCTCAGCGCGCGGGTGGCGTAGCCGTTGCCCCGGTGGCCAGCGCCGGTCCAGTACGACACATGCCCGCTGCCGTCGGGCTGGATGCGAAGCTCGCAGCCTCCCACCAGGCGGCCGGTCGCCGCTGCGCGGGCAGCGAACGCCCGGGTTGGTCCGCCTGATTCCCAGTCCGCCGCCCACCGCGCAAACGCCGCAGATACTGTCGCTTCCGTGGACCGCTGCGGCCACCATCCGAACCGGCGCGCGGTCTCTTCGTCCTTACCGGCCAGATGAGCAGCGATGTCCCCGCCGCGGTGCCCGCTCAACGTAACGACCCCATCGCTGAAGACCGGGACGCCATGTGGCACCTCCACAGGGGCCAGTGTGTCATCACCCACGCTCCCTCGGAGCTGCCCTATCGGCGGCTACTGAGCAGGTATTCCGTTCCTCCTACGGCAGGGCTCCCTCGGACGCATAGGAGAGCATGCGCTCGGCCTTGATCCGGATCCACGCCGCGATCCAGTCGCCGGTGACGGCGGCGCGGATATGGGCTGGGACCTCGGAGAGGGGGACGATATCAGCTGGTCCTTCGATGAGCACCACGACATGCATGTCGCGGTCACCTTCGGTGACCGTCAAGGTCAGCCAAGGTTCGCGGCGCACGTTGCGCTCCCGCACCGATCCGGCCACTGTTGGCAGCCAGAAGGCCGTCCCACGCCTGACGAAGGAGGACATGGCCGCATGGGGGCGGCCATCGGGACGGCTGGACCCGATTACCGCGAAAGCGCGGCGGCCGAGGTATTCCACAAGCTGGCCGCCATTGAGCCGCCGCTCGGGTGGATACGAGCTGGCGGTGGCGGCAGTCGCCCGGGCGAAGGACTGGTCCTGCAGCGCGGTGAGCACGTCGGTCATGCCGCTGTTCTACGCGACGCCCGCCTCGTGGTCCAGATCCGTGACACTGAACGCGGCATGACAGTGCGTTGGTTCGTTGCCACGACATAAGAAAGCGAAGCCCTAGCCGCGCGGTACGGCGGGCCGGCTGCGTCGATCTGCAGTGGCCCGCGCTAACGGCTTAGTCTGGCTCTTGCGGGGCCTAGCGCGAGAGACTGCCGATGTGGGTCTTAGTGTCGGCGATTTGATCGGGGAGCTGA
>Ga0335078_10009701_pt1 | contig 14251 bp, 13 predicted proteins | sample Lox_Sample_32_FD_206711 | JGI IMG/M metagenome (GOLD analysis project Ga0335078, IMG submission 206711) | Soil microbial communities from Loxahatchee National Wildlife Refuge, Florida, United States - Lox_Sample_3.2 | ecosystem: Environmental > Terrestrial > Soil > Wetlands | place: USA...
GCGCCGAAGCCCACCGCCGCCTTTGCGAGGACCAGGCTCGAGTTGCCGAAGAGGAAGGTGACGAGCGTGCTCGCCAGGACCACCCCGCCGACGGCCAGGAGGATTCGGGGGAGAAGCGCGCTCCGCATCACGAGGCCCAGCGGTGTCCCTCGACGGCCCGGTCCGCGAGGTAGAGGCCCAGGGCCACGAGGGAGAGGAAGTAGAGGACGTCGGGAAGGGCGATGCGCCCGGCGAGGAATCCCGCCAGGTGCTCGGCCGCCGAAAGGGCCTGGGCAAGCTGACGCGCCGCCGCCCCGGCGCCGACGGTGAAAAAGGTGCCCATCCAGAGTCCCAACAGGACGAGGAGCGACAGGAGCGCGGCCACCACCGGCGCGTCGGTGAGGGCCGAGAAGAAGAGGCCGACCGCGAGGCCCGCCGCGCCCAGGAGGAAGAGGCCGAGGAGCCCCGTCCCCACCGTGGCCCACTCCACCGCGGCTCCGCCCTGGGCTCCTCGCCCCACCGCAGCCAGGGCGGCCGGAAAGAGGGCGACGATGGCGACGGCGGCGGCGAGGACGACGAGGGAGGAGAGGTACTTGCCGAGCACGATCTCGATCGGCCTCACCGGGCTGGTGAGGAGGAGCTCGAAAGTCGAGGCCCGCTTCTCCTCGGCGAGGAGCCGCATGGAGAGGAAGGGGGTGGCGACGAAGAGGAAGAGCCCCACCGAGCCGAAGAGGCGGGCCACCACCATGTCCGTCAGGTTCATGCGGTCGAGGAGTCCGCTCGACTGCAGCTCCTGGGCCCGGGAGGCGACGTAGCGAAAGTTCTCGAGCGCACCCGTGAAGAAGAGGGCCGAGAAGAAGGCGACGACCGTGAACACCACCCAAGCCACCGGGGTGGTGAAGGCGACCGACAACTCCTTGCGTGCGATGCCGAGCACGGCGCGCACCGGTGTCCTCCTAGGCTCGGGCCGCGGGGGCGGCGCAGACGATCTTCTCGAAGATCTCCTCCAGGAAGGAGAGGTCCTCGAGGGTCACCGTCCGGTCCGGGAGGTGGCGGGCGACGAGCCCCTCGATCGTGTCGAAGTCCACGAGCCTTCCCCGGTTCAGCACGAGCACCTTCTCGCAGGTCATCGCCACCTCCGGGAGGATGTGGCTCGACAAGAGCACGGTGTGGCGTCCGGCGAAGGAGCGGACGAGCTCGCGGACCTCCCGGATCTGCAGCGGGTCGAGGCCCACGGTGGGCTCGTCGAGCACGAGGACCTCGGGGTCGCCGAGGAGCGCCTGGGCGATCCCCACCCTCTGGCGGTAGCCCTTGGACAGGTTGGCGACCAGGCGCTCGAGCACTTGCGAGACGCCGGCGCGGTCCGCCACCCGCTCCACCTCCTCGGCCACGCGCGCCCGCGGGAGCCCCTTCAGATCGGAAACGAACCGCAGGTACTCCCTCGCGGTCATGGACTCGTAGAGCGGCGGCGTCTCGGGGAGGTAGCCGACGCGGCGCTTCACCGCCAGCGGGTCCTCGAAGACGTCGAAGCCGGCGACGCGCACCGTCCCGGCGGTGGCCGGGAGGTACCCGGTGAGGATGCGCAGGGTGGTGGTCTTGCCGGCTCCGTTGGCGCCGAGGAGGCCCACCACCTCGCCCCTCCCCACCGTGAAGGAGAGGTCGTCCACCGCCACCACGTCCCGGTAGCGCTTGGTGAGGCCCCGCACCTCGATCATCCCCACCTCCTGCGGCTCGATCGCCGCGGAGGATCTCTTCGAGGTCCGGGGCGGTCAAGGAACGGGGAGCGGGGCGCGCGCTCCGCCGCCAGAGCCGCGGGGGGGCGGGCCCTCACCGCCAGAAGCTTCCCCGGCCGGGCTCCGCGTCCTTCCGGTAATCCGGCCCCTCCACCGCCACGAAGTCGCACATCTCGTTCAGGCGGGAGTAGATGCGCTGCCCCACGCGCTCCTCGAGGCTCATGAGCTCCGCCTCGCGCTGGAACTCGCGGGAGGCGGTGGTCACCATCCGGCCCGGCTGGGCGGGCACGGGCTGCGGGTCGCGCGGGTAGTTCGTGGCGAAGAGGGTGGTGAGGCCGGTGTTGTAGCGGCGGCTGATGAGCTCGTCGAGCATGGAGCGTTCCCACTCCGTGCCCCGCTCCTTGCCGAGCTCGTCGATGGCGAGGACCGGCACCCCCGAGAGCGGCCCGAGGATCTCCATGTGCCCGCGGCTGGAGGAGAAGCCGGAGCGGATGTCCGAGAGGAGGAGCATGAACTCCACGTAGCGACAGGTCACTCCCTTCTCCAGGGCGAGGTAGCGCAACGTGGCGGCGAGCAGGTGGGTCTTCCCGCAGCCCGGCTTGCCGTGGAGCAGGACCCCGCGGTTCGGCCGATCCGTCCGCATCTGCTTGGCGAAGCTCTCGCACCCGGACTTGGCGCGCGCCTGCTGCTGCGACCAAGGGCGAAAGGTCTCGAAGCTCGCCCGGGCCACCGCCGCTGGGATGCCTGCGGCGTTGAAGGCGGCGATGCGCTGGTCCAGGTGGCGGCAGCTGCAGGTCTGCGCCACCCGCGACTCGCCGTTCATCACCATCACGTAGCCGGAGTCGCCGCAGCGGGAGCAGGCCTGCTGGCAACCACAGCGGCGCGCCTGAGCGGCGGCCCCCACCACCTGCTCCACCAGGTAGCCGGCTCCGGCGCAGGCGGGACAGGCGCTCTCCGAGGGCTCCGGCATGGGGCGCGTGAGTCTACACGGTCCCGCGCAGGCAGAGTACCCCGCCCCGCCGGGCCGCGTCGAAAAGGTGAGATCGCAGGGTCTCCCGGTAGGCGGAGCGGCGAGCGCGGCGGGAGCGGGCCCCGGAGAGGAGGCGGCAGCGCGGGCCCAGGGCGGAGCGCTCGGCCCGGGTGAGGGACGCGAGCCAGCTCTCGAGCAGCCGGTCGTCGGCCGCCCGCAGGGCCCGCTCGGCGTCCCGCAGGTCGACGGGGGACTTTGGGAGCCGCTCGGCCGCCTCCAGGTAGGCCTGGCGGCGCGCCCCCGAACTCGAGGCAGCCGCCTCGGCCAGACGAGTTTGCGCCGCGCGGATCCGCGAATTCGCGGCAGCTTCCTCTCCACCGGGGGCCGCGCCCTCTCCCACGCGCCCCTCCCGGTAGACGTGCCACTCCTCCTCGACGAAGCCCCGCAGCGCCCGCAAGGACCGGAGTGCGGGAGCGCCGGGAGGGCGATTCTCCGCCGTCTCCTCGAACCCCCGCCGGAGGCCGCGGCACACCACCGCCGCCGGCAGCCCGCGGCGCTCCCACTCCCCCACGAGCTCCTCGTCGAGCGGTGAGAGGAGGAGGCCGGCGCCGCGCAGGTGGAGAAAATACTCCGACACCACCGTCCGGTAGGAGAGGGCGTCGGAGGGGATCTGGGACACCGAGGCTCCTTTTCTTGCCCGGGAAGAGGAGGCGAGCGGGAGCCAGCGCCCCGCGGAGACCCATCGAGTCTACCGGGGCGATCCGACGGGCGAGGAGTCCGGCGGCCCCCCGGAGGGGGCCCGGCTCTGGATGGCGGAGAGCACGTCGCGGGCGGACTGGAAGCGCTCCGCCGGATCCTTCCGGAGCAGCCGCTCGGCGGCCTGGGCCAGGGGGACGTCGGCGCCCTGGTTGATGTCCCGGATGGGACGCGGCTCGGAGGAGGTGATCTCCCGCCAGAGCTCCGCCGGGACCTGCGAGCTGAAGGGGGGGCGGCCCGCCAGCAGCTCGTAGCAGATGACGCCCAGGCTCCACAGGTCGGCGCGGCAGTCGACCGGCTGGCCCGAAGCCTGCTCCGGCGCCATGTAGCGGTAGGTGCCCACCACCCGTCCCGAGAGCGTGAGCGAGTTCGGGTCGACGAGCGACTTCACGAGCCCGAAGTCCATGATGCGGGCGTGCCGGTTGTCGTCCACCATGATGTTCGAGGGCTTGAGGTCGCGGTGCACGAAGCCGCGGGAATGGATGAAGTCGAGGGCCTCGAGGACCTCGGTGAGCGCCGCCCGCATGCGCAGGACCCGCTCCCCTCCGTTCAGGTGCTTCGCCAGTAGCTCCGAGGGCGGCCCCCAGTCCGGCGAGAGGGCCTCGGGCAGGAGCTGTCCGCCGTCCCCGCGTGCGCCAAAGGAGGCGGACGGATCCGGGTTGGTCTCCGGTTCCTCCATCATGTCGGCGAAGGCCAAGATGTCGGCCACCCCGCTGCGGGCGGAGGGCTCGGCCGGGGCGAGAAGCCCTTCGGTGGCGGGTTCGAGCGACCAGGCCTCGAGGTCGAAGAACCCAGCGGCGACCGGGGCGCTCCCGGTGGCGCTGGGGGGTCTGCCGAGGGGCGAGAGCTCCGCCGGATAGTGGAAAGGGGCGAGGTAGCTCCTGAGGTCGAGGCCCTCGACGAGCTCCATCGCGAGCCAGGAGTAACCCTCGGCCACGCCGGCCTCGAAGACCCGCACCACGTTGGGATGCTCCAGCGCCTGGAGCGCCTCGAACTCCCTCGCCAGGCGGCGAGCGGCGGTCGGCTCCACCGCGGGAGCAGGCCCGAGCAGTTTCACCGCGGCCGGGGCCCCGCTGCGCCGGTGGCGGGCTCGGTAGACGGTCCCGATGCCCCCTCGGCCGATGACCGAGTGGATCTCCCAGGAGCCGACGTACCGCGGGGGCACGAGAAAAGCATAGGGGGCCCGGACAGCGGGGGTCAAACAGGCGGCGGTCACGCGCCTTCCGAGCGTGCTATAAGCCCGCGCGTGGCCGACCGGAATCTCGTCGATTGGCTCGAGGAGCGGGTGCGACAGCGCCCGTTGCCCAGGCACCTCGCCATCATCATGGACGGCAACGGCCGGTGGGCGGAGGCCCGCGGCCTGCCTCGGGTGGAAGGCCATCGCGAGGGCTCCGAGTCGGTCCGGGCGGTGACGCGCCAGGCCCGCAAGCTCGGGCTCGAGGCGCTCACCCTCTACGCCTTTAGCGTCCAGAACTGGGCCCGGCCGGACGACGAGGTGGCGGCGCTCATGCAGCTGCTCGCCGACTACCTGGAGTCCGAGCGCGCCGAGATCATGGAGAACCGCATCCGCTTCCACACCATCGGCGACACCGGCCGGCTCCCCGGCTTCGTGCGGGAGCGGCTGGCGGCGGTGACGCGGGAGTCGGCCGGGAACGCCGGCATGGTCCTCACCTTGGCGCTCTCCTACGGCGGGCGGGAGGAGATCGTGCACGCCGCCCGCACCGCGGCGCGGGTCGCCCCGGTGCTCGACGAGGCCGCCATGGACGCGGCCCTGTGGACGGCGGGGCTCCCGGAGCTCGACCTCCTCGTGCGCACGAGCGGGGAGCAGCGCATCTCCAACTTCCTCCTCTGGCAGGCCGCCTACGCCGAGCTCCACTTCAGCGAGGTGCTCTGGCCCGACTTCCGGGAGCTCGAGCTCCTCACTGCCGTGGCCGAGTTCCAGACCCGGCAGCGGCGCTTCGGGCTCACCGCCGCCCAGGTGGGGCAGAGATAGGCGGCATGAGCGATCAGAATCGCAACCTCGCCGTCCGCGTCGTCACCGCGCTCGTGCTTTTCCCGCTCGCCGTCTGGGTGACCTGGCTCGGCGGACTGCCTTTCGCACTCCTGGTCGCCGCGGCCGCCGGCATCTCCGGGGCCGAGCTCGTGCTCATGTTCGACCGGAGGCTTCGGACCACCGGGTTCCTCGGCCTGGCCGGCGCCGCCCTCCTCCCCTTCGTCGCCTGGCTGGGCTGGCGGGCCGGGCCCGGCCTGGGGCCGGAGTGGATCGCCCTCGCCGGCGCCTTCGCGGCCATCGCCCTCCTCGTCGCGGCCATGAGCCGGGGCGGGGCGCTGGAGGAGGCGCCGCGCTCGGCGGCCATGGCCTCTCTCGCCTGGGCCTACGCCGGGCTGCTCCCGGCCATCGTGGTCTGGGTCCGGCTGCGCTACGACTGGCAGTGGGTGATCCTCCTCTTCGTGCTGGCCTGGGCGAACGACACCTTCGCCTACTTCGCCGGCCGCTTCCTCGGGAGGCACAAGCTCGCCGAGCGCATCTCTCCGAAGAAGACCTGGGAGGGGGTGGCCGGCGGCACGCTGGGGAGCGTGGCCGGCGCCTTCGCCGTGAAGGCCCTCTTCTTGCCGGCGCTGCCCCTCGCGAGCTGCGCCGTGGTCGGCCTGGGGGGCGCGGTGCTCGCCCCCCTCGGCGACCTGGCCGAGTCCATGCTGAAGAGGGCGGCGGGCGTGAAGGACTCGGGCAAGCTCGTCCCGGGTCACGGCGGCATGCTGGACCGCATCGACGCGGTGCTCTTCGTCGCGCCCTGGGTGGGCGCCTGCGCGCGCTGGTGGGCCCGATGAAGCGCGTCGCCGTCCTCGGCTCCACCGGCTCCATCGGGGTGCAGACCCTGGACGTGGTGGTCCGTTCCCCGGGGCGCTTCGAGGTGGTGGGGCTCGCCGCCGGGTCGAACGTCGCTCGCCTCGCCGAGCAGGTGCGCGCCTTCCGGCCGCGGGTGGTCTCGGTGAAGGACGCGGCCGCGGCCCGGGAGCTCCGAACCCTCTTCGGGCGCGCGGCCCCGGAGATCCTGGTGGGCGGGGAGGGCGCCGTGGCGGTCGCCACCCTGCCCGAGGCCGACTACGTGGTCGCCGCCATCTCCGGGGGTGCGGGGCTGCGCTCCACCGCGGCCGCCGTCGAGGCCGGCAAGCCGGTGGGGCTCGCCAACAAGGAGTCCCTGGTGCTCGCCGGGGAGCTGGTGATGGCCGCCGCCCGCCGGCGCGGGGTGCCGATCCTCCCGGTGGACAGCGAGCACAGCGCCATCTTCCAGTCGCTCGCCGGCCACAACCGGGAGGAGGTGCGCCGCCTCATCCTCACCGCCTCCGGAGGGCCGCTCCGCACCGTCCCGGCCGAGCGGCTCGCCGCGGTGACGCCGGCCGAGGCGCTGCGGCACCCGAACTGGAGCATGGGCGACAAGATCACCATCGACTCGGCCACCCTCATGAACAAGGGGCTCGAGGTCATCGAGGCGCGCTGGCTCTTCGACATCGAGCCCGAGCGCATCGACATCCTCGTGCACCCCGAGTCCATCGTGCACTCCATGGTGGAGTACGTGGACGGCCAGGTGGTGGCCCAGCTCGGCATCTCCGACATGCGCGGCCCCATCAGCTACGCGCTCGCCCACCCGGAGCGCCTCCCCCTGGACCTGGCGCCGCTCGACCTCACCCGGGTGGCCCGGCTCCACTTCGAGGCGCCCGACCCGGGCCGCTTCCCCGCCTACCGGCTCGCCTACCGGGCGCTGGAGATGGGGGGCACGGCGCCGGCGGTCCTCTCTGGGGCGGACGAGGCGGCCGTGGCCGCCTTCCTCTCCGGGCGCTGCGGCTTCACCGACATCGCCCGCCTCTGCTCCGAGGCGATGGACGCCCACCGTCCGGAGCCGCTTCGCTCGGTGGAGCAGGCCATCGCCGCGAGCGACTGGGGCCAGGCCGAGGTGGGGCGACGGGTGGGATAGGAGGCGCGCCCGGCGCCGGGAATCCTTCTGCGCGCCGGCCGTTCCCGGGCTATTACCCCCTTCGGGCCCGGCCCCTCACCGACCGCGACGGGCCTGGACTGCCATGGCGAGCGAACTCCTCCTGAAGATCGGATCCATCGTCCTCCTCCTGGGGGGGCTCATCTTCGTCCACGAGCTGGGCCACTTCGTCGCGGCCAAGGTGCTCGGGGTGAAGGTGCTCAAGTTCTCCATCGGCTTCGGCCCGCGGCTCTTCGGCAAGAGCTGGCGCGGCACCGAGTACCTCGTCGCCGCCCTCCCCCTGGGCGGCTACGTGAAGATGGCCGGCGACGACCCGGGCGAGGAGGTCCCCCCCGAGGACCGCGGGAAGGGGTTTCTGGAGCAGAGGCCCTGGAAGCGCTTCGCCATCGCCCTCGCCGGGCCGGGTGCGAACCTCCTCTTCCCGGTGGTCATCTACTTCGGGCTGGCCCTCGCCCAGAACGGCGCGGCCGTGCCCGGCCCCACGCTCGGGACCATCTCGCCGGGATCCCCTGCCGAGAGGGCCGGGCTCGAGCCCGGCGACCGGGTGGCGGCGGTGGCGCTCCCGGGCGGGAAGGACGTGTCGGTGCGCTACTTCTCCGACCTGCGGCAGCTCGTGAGCCCCAGGCCCGGCGATCGGCTCGAGTTCTCGGTCGACCGCGGGGGGAAGCGCCTCCGGCTGCCCGTCGTCCCGGCGCCCGAGAAGGAGGTGAGCCCCATCGAGACCACGGTGCGGGGCGTCATCGGCGTCACCCCGGCCTATCCACCCGCCGTTGTGGCACCGGTGGCGCCGGGGCGGGCGGGGCCCCTCGCGCCCTTCGACCTCGTGGTGAAGGCCGCCGGCCGGCCGGTGCGCCACATGGGGGACCTCGCCGCCGCCGTGGCGGCAGCGGGCTGCGGCCCGATCGACCTCGAGGTGGTGCGGGAGCGCCCCATCGACGTCGGGACCACGGCGCTCTCCAGCTACGAGCCCGCTCGCCTGGGGGCGGTGCCGACCTGCGCCGGCGGAGAGCGGACCTTCGCGGCGGCGGACGCCTCCGTCTCCACCTTCGTGGCCGCGGTCGCTCCCGGGAGCCCCGCCGCCCGGGCGGGCCTCCTGCGAGGGGACCGCATCGCCGCCGTGAACGGTCGGGTGGTGCAGTCCTTCCGCGAGCTGAACCAGCTCGCCCCGGAGTTCACGGCCGGCAAGCCCGTCCGGCTCGAGCTCGCGGACGGCCGGAAGGTCGAGCTCGTGCCCGGCGAGGAGGAGTACCGCGACGAGCTCACCCGGGAGCCCAAGAAGCGCGTCACCCTCGGCTTCTTCCCCGACCAGCGGAACCTCGTCGACCCCCGCGCCCTCGTCGCCGAGGAGGTCCCCTTCTCCATCGGGCCCGGAGAGGCCTTGGGGAACGCCGTGAGCCACCTCGCGGAGGTGGTGCGCCTCACCGCGCTCGGGATCGGCCGGATCGTCTCGGGGGAGATCAGCTTCAAGACCGTGGGCGGGCCCATCATGCTCTTCTCCATCGCCGCCCAGGCCGCCCAGGAGGGCTGGGAGAGCTTCCTCTTCAAGATGGCCCTCATCAGCGTGAACCTCGGGCTCATGAACCTCTTGCCCATCCCGGTGCTGGACGGCGGGCACATCGCCGCCACCGCCGTCGAGGCCGTCACCCGGCGCCCGCTCTCCCTGCGGGCTCGCGAGGTCGCGAACCTGGTGGGCATCCTCCTCCTCGTCTTCCTCATGATCTCGGTCTTCAAGAACGACATCGTGAGGCTCGTGGGCTAAGGACAAGAGCCCGACATGCTCGTCGCCGCCGTCGACACCTCGACCACCACGCTCTCCTGCGCGCTCCTCGAGCTCGGCCCGGACGGGCTCGCCGTCCACTCCAGCCGCCGGGAGATGCCCGCCGGTGCGGCGGGCGGCCACAGCCTCCGGCTGCCGAACCTCCTCGTGGAGCTCCTTCGCCCCGCCGGCTACACCATCCGCGACGTGGGCGGTTGGGCGGTGGGCCTCGGCCCGGGCTCCTTCACGGGGCTTCGCATCGGGCTCGCCACCTGGAAGGGGCTCGCCTACGCGAACCGCCGCCCCATCGCCGGCGCCTCGAGCCTCGCCGCCTTGGCGCTCGAGGCCTCCTCGGCCGCCCCGGAGGAGAGCCTGCTCGTGCCGCTCCTCGACGCCCGGAAGGGGGAGGTGTACGCCGGCTTCTACCGGCGGAGCGCGGAGGGGGTGAAGGCCCTCTCGCCGCCGGCGGCGCTGGCGCCGCCGGCGCTCCTCGACCGGCTGGCCGCTATGGGCCCGGCGCTTGGCTTCGGAGAGGGGTACGAGGCCTTTCGCCAGGTCTTCGCGGGCTCGCTCCCCGAGCTCCCCGGCGCTCCGGCCACGCCGTCCGCGGAGGCGGTGGGGCGGCTCGCGAGCGATGGCCTCGCCCGCTACGACGAGGCCGCGCTCTTCGCGCTCGAGCCCCATTACGTCCGCCTGAGCGAGGCGGAGGTGAAGTTTCCGCAGGGCCTGCCGACCGGCCCGCGCCCCGCCTAGACGCGACGAGGTGTAGCTTGGAGAAAGCCGTCTTCCGTCCCCCCATGGCTCGCGCCGGTTGGCTGGTGCTCGCCGGGGCCGCCGCCGGGCTCGGGGTGGCGATGCCCTTCGGCGTCCCGCCGCTTTTCTCCGCGCTCTTCGGAGCTGCCGCCGCCGGCCTGGCGCTCGCGGCGCGCCAGGCGGCCGGGCTGCGGGTGGTGGCGAGCGAGGGCGGGGTGGAGGTCCAGGGCGGGGGCTCCGGATTCTCGGGCCGCTGGGCGGAGCTGCAGCTCGGCTTCGGGATCGTGGAGCGCCGGGACGGAGCGCTGCAGCGGTACGTCCTCCTCTCGGACCTCCAGGGCCGCGGCTTCGCCTTCGCCGAGATGGGCGGGGGAGCGGCCGCGACGCCGGTGCGAGGCCCCGACGGCCGGGCCCTCGAGGTGGTGGACCTCCGGGAGGCGGCCATCCTGCTCGGGGTGGCGGTGCAGCGGGTCCCGACCTGGGAGCTCCTGCCCGATTCACTGCGCGAGGGTCGCGCCGCCGTGGGGGCGGCGGAGCCCCCGCCGGTTGCCGCCGCCCTGCCGCGGCCGGCGGAGAGGCGCGCCGGCCTCTGGGGCATGCTCGCCGCGCTCGGCTCCAAGGTCGCGGGCGCGCTCGGCAAGGTGGGCGCCGGCGCACTCAAGGTGGCGAAGACGGCGAGCCTGCCCTGGGCGGCCGCCTCGGTGGCCACCTACTCCATCCTCTTTTCCTGGAAGTTCGCGCTCGCCATCATGCTGCAGCTCTTCGTGCACGAGTACGGCCACGTCCACGCCATGCGCCGCACCGGGATGCGGGTGCGAGGGATGTACTTCGTGCCCTTCATCGGAGCTCTGGCGGTGACCGACGACTCCTTCCGCACCCGGCGCCAGCAGGCCTACGTGGCTCTGGCCGGGCCGATCTGGGGCTCGGCGCTGGCGCTCGTCCCGGCCGGCCTCTACCTGTGGACGGGCGCCCCGACCTTCGCGGCCGTCGCCGCCTGGTGGGCCCTCATCAACCTCTTCAACCTCCTTCCCATCGCGCCCCTCGACGGCGGGCGGGTCATGCACGCCTTCGCCTTCTCCTGGTCCTCGAGCCTGGGGATGGCCGTCTCCATCCTCGGCCTCCTCGCGGCCGTGACCCTGGGCGTCTCGCTTGGCTTCTCGCTCCTCTGGCTCGTGGCCCTCCTCGGGGCCCTGGAGCTCCTCTCGGAGACGCAGGCGCGCGCCGGGGGTCGGGGGCTTCGCCTCTTGCCCGAGCCCGCGCGCTTCGGCCCGGCCCAGTGGGTGTTCCTGCGGTCGGTGGCGGGGGTGCCCCCGGGGTCGCCCTCCCAGCCCTTCTTCCTCGCCCAGCTCGACCGACAGGACCGGGCCGCCCGGGCGGCGCCCATGACGCGGGGGGAGGCGATCCGCTTCGGGCTCGCCTACGTCGCCCTGGCCGGAACCCTGATGCTCCTCGTGTGGACGCTCCGCCAGGTGCCGGGCGCGAGCGCGGCCGCTGGCGTCCTCACCTGAGGGACGATGAAGGTCTTCATCACCGGCGGAAGTGGGCTCATCGGCCGCGCCCTGGCGCGGTCGCTCATCGCCTCCGGCCACGAGGCGCTCTCCCTGTCCCGGCGCGCGGCGCCGGCGGAGCTACCCGGGGTGCGCGCGGTGGCGGGAGACCCGACCGTGCCCGGGCCCTGGCTCGAAGCACTCGCGGGCTGCGACGCCTGCGTGAACCTGGCCGGGGAACCCGTGGCGAAGCGCTGGACCCCGGAGCGCAAGCGCGCCATCCGCCACAGCCGGGTCGAGTCCACCCGGAACGTGGCGGCGCTCCTCGCGGAGCGGGGGCCCTCGGTGCTGGTGAGCGGCGGCGCCATCGGCATCTACGGGGAGCGCGGCGACGAGGAGCTCGACGAGTCCTCGCCACCGGGCGAGGGATTCCTCGCCGAGGTGGCGAGCGCCTGGGAGGAGGCGGCCGCGCCCGCCCGGCGCCGGGCCCGGGTGGTCCTGCTCCGCACCGGCATCGTGCTCTCCCGGGAGGGAGGCGCCCTGCCGAGGCTGGCGCAGCCCTTTCGCTTCCTCGCCGGGGGTCCGGTGGGGGGCGGCGCCTTCTGGCAATCCTGGATCCACCTCGACGACGAGGTCGGGCTCATCCGCCTCGCCCTCGAGGACGACCGGCTCTCCGGACCCCTCGTCGCCACCGCGCCCCAGCCGGTGCGAAACCGCGACCTCGCTCGGGCTCTCGGCCGGGTGCTCGGGCGGCCGAGCTTCCTGCCCACGCCGGCGTTCGCGCTGCGGGCGGCCTTGGGGGAGATGTCCGAGGTGGTGCTCGCGAGCGAGCGCGCGCTTCCGCGGGCGGCGCTCGCGTGCGGGTACTCCTTCCGCTTTCCGCAACTCGAGCCCGCGCTCGAGGACCTGCTGCGCCGGGCGCCCGAGTCGGCGACCCGTTCCCCCTCGGCCCACCCGGGAGCGTGAGAGCCATGGCAGACCGTCCCCTGAAGCTAGGCATCGTGGGAGCCACCGGCGCGGTCGGGACCGCGCTCCTGGAAGAGCTGGAGGAGGGGAGGGCGCCCGTCTCCGAGCTCCGCCTCTTTGCCTCGCCGCGCTCGGAAGAGCGGGTCCTGGGGTTCCGGGGGGATGAGCTCGAGGTCGAGGCAGTGGCGGAGAGGTCCTTCCGCGGGCTCGACGCCGCCATCTTCGCCGCCGGGGCGGCGGCGGCCCAACAGTGGGCGCCGCGCGCCTGGGCGGAGGGCTGCTTCGCCATCGACGTCTCCCCCGCCTTCCGCGGCGATCCCGAGGTGCCGCTCGTGGTGGCGGAGGTGAACCCCCAGGCGCTCTCGCCCCTCCCTGCGCGCGGGACGGTGGCGAGCCCGTCCGGGTCGGCGGCGGCGCTCGCGCTGGTGCTCGCACCGCTGCACCGCTTCGCCGGGTTGGAGAGGCTCGTCGTCACCGTCTTCCACTCCGCCTCGGGGAGCGGCCGCCTGGGGGTCGGGCAGCTCGAGTCGGAGGTGGTGGCACTGCTGAACGGCGAGGAGCCGGAGCCGTCCGACCTCTCCCACCGCATGGGCTTCAACCTCGTGCCCCAGGTCGGGGACCCCCTGGCCGGCGGCTACACCTCCGAGGAGGTCGGTCTCGGCGCCGAGCTCCGCCGGGTGCTCGGAGCCCCCGAGCTGCGGACCTCCGCCACCGTGGTGCGCGTCCCCGTGTTCTACGCTCACGGCCTCGCCGTGAACTTCACGACCGCCCGCAAGCTGGCCCCGGAGGAGGCGCGCGCCCTGTTGCGGGAGGCGGCCGGGGTGAAGGTGGTGGACGCGCTCGGCGAGCGCGTCTATCCCATGCCCATGCTGGCGGTGAACGACGACGCGGTGCTGGTGGGGCGGATCCGGGAGGATCCCTCCCAGGAGCGCGGCCTCGACCTCTTCGCCGCCGCCGACAACCTGAGGCGGGGCGCGGCGCTCAACGCCCTCGAGCTCGCCCGCCAGCTGACGTTGCGGCGGGAGGCTGGCCGCGGGGGCGAGAACCCGCGCTGACAATTTGGCAAGGGGCCGCAAGCGCTCGACCCCCCGTTTGCCAAAAAGTCCGCTCCGGGGCCCTGGAGGCGGGGCGGGGACCGCGGCCCGGATGGAAATGCCAAGGCGGCATGGGGGTTTTCGCTCAATTCGGCACTTGCCACCGTGGCCTCCTGCTTGCAGAATCGCTGGCCACCATGGGTCGCCGCATCGCCTTCCTCCTTCTCCTGGCGCCGGGCGCCGCCTGGGCCCAGCAGGGCTCGCAGATCAAGGTCGTCGTGTCGACGCAGACGAACACCACGAACGCGGCGAACATCGCGGATTGCGACGGCAGCTCCGACGCCACGACGACCTGGAGCTGGTCGGCCACGAACTCCACCGCGACGAACTTCCAACTCGTTGCCTCGGTGACCGCGTCCTGCGCCAGCATCGCCTCGTCCTCGACCTCGGCCTCCTCCTACCTCCTCCTCGCCTTCACCGGCTCGGGCGCGACCACGAGCCCGCCGAGCTCGATTCTGGCGAGCTCCCTGGCCTCGATCGCGGGCGTGAGCTGCGATGGCGCGGCGGACACGCCGGTGAACATCTGCCTCCTCTCCAACGTGGGCGGGACCCTGACGGTTCTCTACAGCGACATCTTCACCTTCCAGCTGGCGATACCTCCCCAGCCGACCATCACATCGGTGAACCCGGGCGATTCGCAGCTCACCGTGAACGTGCAGACGGGCACGAGCACGAACGAGTACCAGGCGATCACCGCCGTCACCTACACGGTCACATGCAGCCCGTCGACGAGCACCGGCGCGGGATCGAGTTCCAGCACTGGTC
>Ga0335078_10009702_pt1 | contig 14251 bp, 8 predicted proteins | sample Lox_Sample_32_FD_206711 | JGI IMG/M metagenome (GOLD analysis project Ga0335078, IMG submission 206711) | Soil microbial communities from Loxahatchee National Wildlife Refuge, Florida, United States - Lox_Sample_3.2 | ecosystem: Environmental > Terrestrial > Soil > Wetlands | place: USA: Florida...
CAAAGGGGTCAAGTCGGTCACGAGCAAGCTGACGATCCAACAGAAATAGGGACTCAACGTGGAGCAGACTGGCTTCCAGGCCAAGGGACGTGACCAGTTAAGCTCCACGGGTCTCAACTCCCGCAAGAGCCATAGAACAAAGGCAGGGGGAAAAGCTTCCTTGCCTTGCTCATCCTGGGGATAGTTGCATTCCCGTGCAGCCTTGAGAGGGACGAAAAACCACCGCCTTAATCCATGCTCCCCAGCAATGCCACGGGGAAACGGGCGAATACCTCTCCCACGGACAATACCCTCCTACCCTTCCGCTCCGATACGGAGACTGGACTATCAGTGAAGATATTGCGGTACGCGCTCGCTCCGATCGCCCCCGGGACCTCAACCTCCGTGTCTCTCCAGAGTCGCTTTCCGAGGGGGACGTCGGATGTGGTCCCAATAAGGCGGGTGAGAAACCGCGGAACCAGAACAACTGCAGCCTCGGCCTCTTTGAGCCTCATGAAGGCACACACGTTCTCTCTCAATGGCCCGGCCACCGCGAGGGGGACGTATTCTCCGTCCCTGAAAAGAGCGACGTGCTCTCTTCGGTAATTGAGGGAGGCAAAGGTCACGTACAGCTTGATGGCGCCATCTTGCCATTGTTTGAGCAGGGCCTTCGCCAGCCTCGCCCGCCCCAAACCTGACCTCGCCGCCCTCTTCCTCAGGCTCCCCAGCATACGTTTTCTCAATGCGAAATCGACGGGCCTCCGGTTGTCCGGATCAACGAGACTGAAGTCCCATAGCTCCGAGCCCTGATAAAAGTCAGGAACGCCAGGCGATGTCATCTTCAGCAGCGTCTGTGACAGGGAATTGAACATCCCGAAATAGGCGATCTTCTTCTGGAACACCTTGAAATCATTTAGAAAAGGGTCTGCCACAGATCGCGACAGGATCGTATCCACGAAACCGGTGAGGGCCTCCTCGTATGCCGCGTCCGGATTCGTCCAACTGCTGTTCACCTTGCCTTCCCTCACCGCCTTCACCATGTAATCCCTCAACCTCTTCTTCAGCTCTTCACGCTCAGCGTCGATCGCCTGATGCGTGGGCCAGACGCCGAGGAGTGTCTGATAGAAGAGATACTCTTCATTTCGATCGGGAACAGGTCGGCCGCAGGCCTCCGGCTTCTTCCTGCGATTCATCCTGCTCCACCTTGACAGACATCGATGCCACTCACCCGGCAGCTCGGAAAGCACGTTGAGCCTCGCCCTGACATCCTCGCTCCGCTTCGTATCGTGGGTCGATGTCGTAATCATGGCATATGGTCTCGACCGCGCGGTTTCCTCATTTTGAGCGTGGAAAGCATCGAGGGCCGTGCCGAAACCTTCCGGGTTTCCGCCTATCTCATTCAGGGAGACGAGCCGGTTATAGAGGTAGAAGGCCGTGTCTTCCAGCCCTTTTGCCGTCACCGGGCCGGAAACCTGCTGGAGGCGCATCGCAAAGTCCGCCCAGTCGGCCCGGTCTGTCTCTTCCAGATCTTCGGGGTAGTCGAGGAGCAATACGCTTTTCACGAAATCGAAGATGCTCTCGCTCAGGGAGGGGTTCTTCCGCTTTGCCCTGGCAACCGCCTGCTCGATGTACCGCCGGTCCCGGTCATTCACGTCGGAACGGGTAATGTAGGTCCGGTAGACGGAAAAACAGGCTATAACCTCGGTGATCGCCGCTTTCAGGCTGTTGAGGGTAAAGTCCCTGGTGTGGCGGTTCTTCTCAGCAAGCCGGCTGAGGCGGTGGGCAAGCATGTTGATCTCGCCCGACATGGCGGCAAGCATGATCAACCGCTTCTTCTCATAGACCAGGTCCTGATACTTTACTCTCGAACCGGTGAACCGCCCGTATATCTTTTCGAAAGCCCTGCCGTGGGGGGCATCCACGAAAATGCCGTTGACCGGGTTGAGGAAGACATAGCCGATGGTGCCGAAAATCGGCCAGTCTTCGGGCAGCTTCTCCCCTCTCGATAGGATCTTCTCACCGACAACATAAAAAGGCTTGAACTGAGGGTTCGATGCCACTATGTCTGCGTACCGGCCCAGTATTGTAGATTCCTGATCGGCTTCGCCTTCAGAGGCGGGCCCCTTTCTTTTCTTCGTTCTTCCCTGACGGGCTAGCGTCGCCTGGAGAAAGCACTCCCTCTGGAGCCTCCTGAAGTAGTCGACGGGGTTATAAAGGCCGTCGGGGTGGTCCACCCTCAGCCCCGTCACGCCACCCTCCCGGATAAGCGTCAGGACGAACCGGTGGGTCTTTTCAAAAACCACCGGGTTTTCCACCCTGATGGCGGCAAGGGCGTTGATATCGAAGAACCGGCGGTAGTTGATCTCCTCCGTGGCCACCCGCCAATACGAAAGCCTCCAGGCCTGCTTGTCGAGGAGGTCGTCGAGGCGGTCGAAGCTGTGCGGGTCGTCCGCGGCGCCATTGAGGATGGCGATATTGCCGTTAACAAATGCCCTGATTCCCGAGCTTTCCCGGCAAAGATCGGAAAGGCGCTTCTTGATGATCTCCTTTTCCCGGCTCCTTTCTCCAAGCCTCGTCAGGTCGCTCTCCGTGTAGGACGGTAGACGATCGAGACCCGTGATAATGCTTTGAAGCTCTGTGAGATGCGGAAGGTCACCAGATGGGAGCGAGCCTTCGAGGCTGTCTATGCGGAGCCTCAATATGTCCGGATAGGTCTCCGGCAGTATGGGGAGCTTGTGGTGGAAGTAGCGGAGAAAGAATGCCCCTTTCCCGAAGGCTACCTTCAGATCCTGCCGCTCGAGGACGGTGCCGTATTGTGCACCCAGGATGGGAATCAGCACCTTGTTTTCCAATTTTCTCTCGACGGGGCTCCAATCTATATCGAAAAAAGCAGAGTATGGAGAGCTTGGTCCATTCTCCAGCACGTCCTGCCACCACTCATTCTCTGCGCTCTCCACGTACATGTGATTGGGAACGATATCGAGGATCAGCCCCATCCGCGCCTTTCGCAGCTCCCGGGTGAGCTTGCGAAAGGAGCCCAGGGTGCCTATCTCCGGGTTGAGCCTTGTGGGATCGACGACGTCGTAGCCAAGGGCCGTTCCTTTTCGTGCCGCAAGACATGGAGACGCATAGATGTCGCTGATGCCTAACTCGTCGAGGTAAGAAACGATTCTCGTCGCGTCCGAGAAAGTGAACTGTCGGTTGAAGTGGAGCCGGTACGTGGAAATTGGTATCCTGATCAGAGACAGGTCGCTCTCCATGTCCCTCCTATCCTTCCCCGAGGACAGCACCGACGTTAAAAGAAAGCGCTTGCCCAAGCCGGGTGAGCTTGTCCACCCACTCAGCCGGCCCCTCCTCGCCGGTCTGCGCTTTTGAAAGGATTTCTCGCCACACGCTCCTTGCCATCTCATAGTAGACATTTTGGGCACGCCAGAGATTGACCGTCACCGGCAGCGACGGCAAGAGCCCAATGAGGCTTTCGATCTTCGACAACAGGGAAAGGTCCAACGGGTTCCGATGCAGGGCGTCCATCATCCCTTCGAGCCTGCGCCTTATTGCGAACTCAAGGTCGACTCGATCCAGTGTCAAGCCCCACGCCGCAACTTCGTCGATGATACTTCGCACGCGCTCCAGGTCCATCTCGTCTGCCTGGAGAAGGCGCCCCATCTCAAGATTAAGAACGAATTCCGCCGCCGCGAGAAATGTTTTCGGCACCGGCATGGAGGCCCTTTGCACAAAGAGCATGAGCACGCGGTTATTCTCGTAGACGAGGCGATAAGCATGCTCGAATCCCTCCAGGGTCCCTTCAATGACGCGGCTGAGTATCTTTCGCTGCCCATCCCTGAAAAGCTGGAGAAGAGAGTATTGCCGCATGCCGGGCCGGCGATCCATAAGGCGCACGGCGTCGGCAAAATCACCCCTTTCGAAGGCTGCGACCATCTCCTGCTTCATCGTTTGATACGTCCCATCATCAGAAGGAAGGTCCACGCCGCAGTCAAAGACATGACCCCCCAGGTGGAGCGCCGAGAAACCGGCAACCTCCGAATCCAGGGTTATGGCGGACGTCACTCTGATCCGTCCGACGGCAAGCCGTGTCTCACCCGCCTGCATCCTTCGATAATCTTCTTTTTTTACGTTGTAGCAGTATATCTGCGCAGGATCATCGTAATCCTCCAGAAGAGAGGTGATCGCGTAATGGGCGGCCACCTTGTCGAGGCCCACCATCGCAGGCTTCACATACCCATCGTAGATGTACGCCCCGTCCCTGGCTTCGGCGAGATTGCTCTTCGCCGCGGCGAGCCCTGATTTGAAGTCATCCTCCAGGTCCACGCCGAACACCTCGTTCGCGAGCTGAATCGCCCTGCCCGCATACCTCATCACCTGAACGGTCTCGATCCCGGAGATCTCGTCGAAGAACCAGCCGCAGCTCGTATACATCAGCATGAGGTGGCGTTCCATCTCCATGAGCTTCAGGATGGTTTTCTTCTCCGTCCCATCCAGTTCTTTGAGAGCATGTCCTTTCAGGAACGTGTCCATCGCCTCTTCGGACCTGTTGAGGATCACATCTACGTAAGCATCCCTGGCTTGCCAGGGGTCCAACAGGTATTGGCCTGACCTCTCCTCAAAAAGTCCGGACAACCGGTCCCTCAGACGGTCGAAGGCTTCGCGCAGAGGCGTTCTCCATGCCTGGTTCCAGCCTTGATGGCCTCCGGAATTACATCCGCAGTCCCGCCTCCACCGCTCTACACCGTGCGCGCAACTCCACGAGGTATTCTCCTTTATCCGCACCTCGTAGTCCGCGGCATGCATCTCAAGATACTCCGCGTAATTCGAAAGCTTCGCGATGCCCTGCTTCTCAATGTGGCGCAGGGCGAACGCAAGGGCCATGTCGGCAAACTTATGATGATGACCGTAGGTCTCCCCGTCCGTGGCAATGTTAACTATTTGCGGCCACTCCCTTTGATCGGAAAAACCTGCGGCGAGCCTGGCAACGAAGTCTTCGCCGCGGTTGAGCAACCCCTCGAATGCCACGGCCTTCGATATCGGTCCGTCGTAGAAGAAGAGGGTGATGCTGCGCCCCGAAGGCAACCTACAGAGGTACGGCCTCGTGGGGTCGATTCGACCGTCACCCACCTGCTGCCATTTGCCCGTATCGAGGCGGGCGATCTCCGAGGCCTGATGGGGGGCGAGGATGGTGAACCTGATCCCCTGCTCGGCCATGATATCGAGGCTCTCCACGTCGACCGCAGTCTCGGGAAGCCACATGCCCTCCGGAAGACGTCTGAACCTGTGCTCGAAGTCTCTTATCCCCCATCCTACCTGCGTCCGTTTGTCGCGCGTGTTGGCCAGCGGCAAGATGAGGTGATTGTAAGCCTGTGCAATCGCGTTGCCGTGGCCGGAGTGCCTCTCCGCGCTCTGACGGTCTGCCTCGACAACGGCCTGATACGTGCCGGGAGAAGCAGCCTCCATCCACGAAAGAAGGGTTGGCCCGAAATTGAAACTCATCCCGGTGTAGTTCCCCACGATCTCGAGGATCTTTCCCTCGTTGTCGAGAATCCGAGACGCGGCATTGGGGGCGTAACATTCCGCGGTGACTCTCTCGTTCCAGTCGTGGTAGGGATAGGCCGAGTCCTCGACCTCGACGGCCTCGAGCCACGGGTTTTCCCTCGGCGGCTGGTAGAAATGGCCATGAATGCAGATAAAGCGCTCCATAGACGGCTCCCTTTACGGCCTGTCTCCCCGATAAAGAACAAGGCCGAACGCGGTGAGGGTGATTTTGACTTCCTTCCCCGTCCATTCGATCGTGTCCTGAGATAGCTCCCCCGGGCCGCCCCATTCCTTTGAGGAAGAGTCAAGGACCCTGACCCAGCGCCCTTCCGGGAGCGTCAATCGCACACTGACACGTCGGGCCCCGAAATTGTACAGGCACGAAAGACTCCCTCTTGAAGAACGCCTTTTTACGAGAAGCGCCCCCTGCCCTTCGAACTTCCGTATCTTCATATGCTCGTCTGCAGGCCCGTTAGGATCGGAGAATTCTCTTCGCATGTCAATGAGCGCCCGGTAGAAGTGGTAGAGGCGATTCTGCCAGGCTGAGCGATGGCCGCGAACTCCGATCTTTGAGTCGAGAAAGGTTGCCTCGGCCCCCGGGTCGGGCGCATTCTCCGCCCTTCCGAACAATGCGAGCTCCGCGGCCCTCCCCTTGCGCACTTCCTTCACGAGGGCCTCGTCCGAGAAGCTCACAAAATAGTTGAAGGGCGCTTCCTCTCCGTATTCCTCCCCCATGAAGAGTAAGGGTATGTAAGGCGACAGCAGCACGACCCCTGCCGCGAGCTTGAGCTGCTCGAGCGATTGGGTTCTGCTCGGCCTCGCCATTCTGTTGCCCACTTGGTCATGGTTCTGGGAAAAGACGATGAATTGGCGGCTGGGCCTCCCTTTTGAAGGGCCTCCGTGCCTCCTTTTCCTGTATGTCGAATACTCACCCGTATAGACGAAGCCCTGGGACAGAGCCTTTGACACGTGGCGCAGCTTCCCGAAGTCCCCGTAATAAGCGGTGGTCTCTCCCGTGACGAGTGCGTGGAGGGCGTGGTGGAAATCGTCGTTCCATTGAGCGTCCAGGCCGTAGCCCCCCGCTTCCGGCGGATCTATCACCCTCACGTCGTTGAGGTCGCTCTCGGCCATCACGTAGACATTTCTTCCGAGGGCCCTTCCCAGAGAGTGCACGGCCTCTGCCAGCTCCTTCAAGAAATGACGGGCACCGCAATCGTAGATGCCCTGTATGGCATCGAGTCTGAGGGCGTCCACGTGGAACTCCGAAAGCCAATAAAGGGCGTTGTCGATGAAATAGCGGCGCACCTCATCACTGTAGGGACCGTCAAAGTTGATCGCGTCGCCCCACGGCGTTTTGTACCTGTCGGTGAAGTAAGGCGCGAAACTGGCCAAGTAGTTTCCCTCTGGACCGAGATGGTTGTAGACCACGTCGAGCACCACGGCCACGCCCCTTGAGTGACACGCATTGATAAGCCTTTTCAGGCCGTCGGGGCCTCCGTAGCTCGCCTGGGGCGCGAAAGGATAAACCCCGTCGTAGCCCCAGTTTCTCGTCCCGCTGAACTGGGCGACAGGCATGAGCTCGATAGCGGTAACGCCCAGGTCCCTCAAATAGCCGAGACGGCCGATGACCGCATCGAAGGTCCCACCTTCCGTGAAAGCGCCCACATGGATCTCATAGATGATGAAATTCTCAAGGGTTATCCCTATCCATGCGTCGTCCTCCCACAGGAATGAATCGGGGTCGACCACGAGTGACGGACCGTGAACGCCGTCGGGCTGAAACCTCGACGCCGGGTCCGGCAGGGCTCGCTCCCCGTCGAGGAGGTAGAGATAGCGTTCCGCTCCAGAGACGCTCTCTTCCGATCCCTCGAAGTAGCCCCATCGGTCCTGTTGCAGCACGAGCTTTTCTCCCGTGCGCCGGGACGGGAAGAGTACCGAGACGCTTTTCTTTAAGGGCGCCCAAACCTTGAAGCGCACAACCTCTTCTTCGACGATCGAGGCTCCGAGCTCCAATTTCCATCTCGCTCCACTCAATGCGTTACCCAAGGAAAGGCCGAAGAAGGCTTCCGGTCTTCCGGCCTCGATTACGGCTCCAAGATGCCCCTTCCCCCCTTCTCCAGCGAATACCAGACGGAGAGGTAGTCCCTTATCTGCCGCGTAATGAGAAAGTTCGTCCTCACATGGTCCCGTCCGCGCTCGCCCATCTCATGCGCCATCTCCGGGTTGTTGAGGAGCTGTCGCATCCTGAATGCCGCCCCCTCCACCGAATGGACGAGGAATCCGTTGACGCCGTTTACGATCTGAACAGGGATGCCCCCGGCAGCACCCCCGATGACAGGCTTCCCCTTCCACATCCCCTCCGAGACCGTGAGGCCGAAGCCCTCCTTGAAAGACTTCTGGAGAATCACGGTGGCCATCCGCTGAAGCACGTTGATGTCCCTATCGCTGTTGGGCGGCAGTAGGAGCACGTGTATGTCCGGGTCGTCGGCTGCAAACTCGGTAACGGCAGTCAGGACGACCTCGCCTTCGGGGTCGTCCGTGGCCGGGCTTCCCGCGAGGACAAGGATGCAGTCGTTATACTTCTTCACCATCCTGTACGCCTTGATCACGCCTATAGGGTCTTTGAACCGGTCGTATCTCGATACCTGAAGAAGCAAGGGCCGGTCCCGAGGGATTTGCAGCCTGCCCGCGGTCTCTTGGATTTCCTCCTTCGTCACTTCCCTGTTCTTCTCGCTCAAGGGATCGATGGAGGGCTGGATGATGAACTGATCGATGGCCATGGGCATGACAAATTTCGCCACGGAAAAGATGGCAGCATCGTATCGTCTGCAATAGCGCTTGATGAAGCGGGCCACTCCTACGGCCGGGTTCGAAAGATCGATGTGGCACCGCCATATCCATCTGCCCTCCCTCCTGAACTCCACCAGGGCCACCGGCTGGGGGTCGTGGATGAGGACTGCGTCCGCATCCAGGTTGAGTTTCCGTGCATTCTTCTTATTGACCTCGTGGTGGTATTCCCACATCTCGCGGGTAATCTCTACCTGGTCACCCTGGAGGGCGTTATGAATCTTCTTGGTGATGTCGAAGAACTTTTGGTCGCCCTCGATGATCTCCCACCGTGCCTCGATCCCGAGATCTTTCAGAATGGGCACCATTCTCTGGAGGATCTCCGCCACCCCGCCTCCCAGCCGCGTGGAGTTGACATGGAGAAAGGATTTTCCGGCTAGCCTCTCGCCTAATCTCTGGAGAAGCAGAAGGTCGCCCTTCGGGGAAATTCCCGCATATCCGGTAATCATTCAGGAAAGCTCCTCCATCTGTTTTCTCACCTGCTCCTCGACGGCTTCGAGGATGTGCTCCCTTATCCCCTCGAGGGTGTGCATGAACGGATCTATCGACTTTATCTTTCCCCCCAGATCTTTCTGGCCGAGGGAACCGGAGATCCACTTCGAAAAGTCGTCGGCCCCTCCCTCGAGACGTGTCCTTGCCTCGTAAAAATGGTAATAGATGGAGCTTCTGTCGACGTAACGGACAGCCATGAGGAACTCCGCGAGATTCATCGCCCTCACACGCACGGGAAAGGTCAGGGTAATGGATTCGCTGAAGAAGAACTCGTCGCCCGGTGCGGCGTCCCGGGGTCTGGGAGGCGCCTCAAGCCTGCTGTCCACGGCCTTGAGCAACTCGTTGCGCAGCAATTCGATCTCGGAGAATGAATAGGGGTCGATATTTGAAAGATGCTCCGAGAGTCCCTTCTCGCCGAGACTCTCTCCCACCCAGTGGGCGAAGGCGTTCGTGTACTCCAGGACATGACCCGACAGGAAGTACTGATACGTGTGGTGGGATATGGACTCGTCGGTCACCCTGCCGAGGAGGGAACGGAGCTCTCTCAGGTTTCTCGCTTTCTTGCCCGTTGATTTGGGCACGATCACGCACTCTTTGAACTCAAAGGGCTTGATCCCTTTTCCCATCACCTTCCTCCCGGGAACGATCCTCTTCCGGGCAATTGGCAAGACGGCCCCCGTCGATACCTATCGGAAAAGCCCCAGAAGTCCGATAACGATCAGGTATATGGCCACGATGTAGTTGAGGAGCTTCGGCACGATCAAGATCAGGATGCCGGCTATCAACGAGATTATTGCATGATGATTGGGGACTAGTATCATGGCTCACCTCCAGTTTTTCTTCCGCTGCCCGGGCGCGCTAAGAAAGGCGGCCTCGCCTCGCCCGACCTTGCGCCGCTCTCGCATTCTATCTTTTCAGAAATCTCAGGATGGACAGCCCCAAAAAGGCCCTTTGGACTAAAGATGTTTCCCGTGGATGCGTTTGTCAATGAAGGAGGCTCAACAATCGAACCCTCCATCGCGGTCACTAGAGCCACTATGAGAGGAGGCGCGCAAGGAGCTCTTTTACCCGGTTGCCGAGCGAACGCCTTCCCCATTCTTCCCGGGTGACTTCGTCGGAAGCCTCGAGGTCGGATTCGAACATGGCCTCCATGTCTCTCGCGAAGTCCTCGCCCAGGATTATCGCGTTCACCTCGTCGTCCCTCACAAAGCTCCATAGGTCCATGTTGGTGGAGCCTATGGTGGACCAGACGCCGTCGATTACCGCCGTTTTCGCATGGAGCATGCCGCCCCGCCGCTCATACAGCTTCACACCCGATTCCAAGAGATCCTCAAAGTGGGAGCGGCCGGCGTAGAAAACCAGGGTGCTGTCGCTCGTACCCGGGAGTATCAACCTCACATCCACACCGCGTCTTGGCGCGTCGGTGAGGGCTTTCATCGTTTGCCTGTCGGGCACGAAATAGGCGTTCGTCAGATGTATCGTCTTCTCCGCAAAAGTCATAGCGGACACGTACATGACGAAGGTCACCCTATTTTCCTCCCCGGATTTGCTTCCGACGACCTGCACCAGCTCTTTACCTTTCGGCTCAAGCTCGGGGAAGTAGTTTCGCTTCGGAAGCTCTTGGCCTTTCTGACGGGACCATGTGTCGAGGAAGAGCTTCTGGAACTCAGCTACCGCGGGACCTTCGATCTGGACATGGGTATCTCGCCACGGCAGCCGGCTCGGGCTTATGCCGGATGGGTTTGTGGAGTATACTCCACTTATGTTGACGCCCCCTGTGAAGGCCATTTTTCCATCGACGACCAGGATCTTCCGGTGATCCCGGTGGGTCAGCAGGCCTACCCTCTTTGCCTTCAGGGGATCGATAGGGTTGAATTCGAGGACATTGATCCCCGAGTCGCGCATGCGTTGGAAGAAAGCGGCCGGCGTGTTCATTGAGCCGACGCTGTCGTAAATAAGGTTCACCTGGACGCCCTGCCCTTGTTTTTCTATGAGAAGATCGGCGAACTTCCGGCCCACCTCGTCGTCATCGAAGATAAACGTCTCGAAGTTGACATGGTCCGTGGCATCCGCGATCGCCTTCGACATGGCGGCGTATGTCGCCCCCCCGTCCACGAGGAGGGTAGCCTTGTTTCCGGCAACGAGAGGGCTCCCGCTGATTTCTTCGAGAACGATCGTTTGGCGGGTGAGGAGATCGGCAGATCCCGACTCCCGCTCAAGCAGGCCAATGATGCGCTTGCTCCGCTCGGGAGACAACTCGCCCCGGGCCCCGACCACCTTGGGCACGCGGAAGTCCAGGGGGCCGTAGATGATACCCTGCACATCGGGCAAGGTGGCACAGGCGGAGAGGAAACTTGCACACAGAAGGACGCAGAAGACCAATCCTGCAAGAGAGACGGGCTGAGTTCCTCGACTCTCAAGCGGCCTTCTGTGAACGCCCATACCTCTTCTCCCTTTGAGACTCATCCTTATAGCCCCGCGTGTGCCCTCACTAACTTATGACGCCGTTGTTCCCATTTCATGCTCGTGCAGGAATGAGCAGAGAGCATTCGATTCCCGGAAATAACAAATCGTGGACCTTCTCTCAAAGATTCCGTATAATGTGGTTTCGGTGTATTTTTCCGGCACGTCTCGACAGAATCTCGCGTGGCAATTCGTCAGCTCTCATCACTAGCGGACGGGCACGGGAATGTCGGAATCGACCGGGGAGCCGCTGCAGGGATGGGACTCAGCTATGATGATCACCAGTGACCATGAGCTGATTCAACTGTTTTTCTAGTCTTGACAATCCTTGGACGGTCGGACATGGTCATCATTGATCAACGTGGGGCTTCGCCCTCTCGTTCGTTGTCCCGGTCAATCCGTGCGAAACGGCGCGCCGGCACAGAGCGTACCGGAGCTTAAGGCCCTGTCGGGACCGAATGGCACTCTTGTTGCTTTACCCCAGGGCACATCGTTCGAAGGGTAACGCTGGTGACCTCGCTTTAGGCCGACCAGGTAAGAAGAATACATCCGGGCAGGTGGTCCCACCGCTTTCAACGAGCGAACTTGGCTTTAAGTCGGAGGGCCAATTACCACGCCTTGAGAAAAGCCGCTCGAAGGGATACCATATGTAAGGCAAAGGCGAACGAAAGGGCTTTACAGTGGGGCTGCTCTTAGTTTCGGGGTATGCCGTGCCCGTGGAGTCCGCGGCAGCTTCTTTTCGTCGATCGGGCGTGCAGGCCCCCTATCGGCCTTGGACAGCCGGCCTGATGAGAGAAGCGTGACGGCGGTCCCTTAAGCCGGACGTGCCGGTAACTGATTAAAGGAGGTAGCGCACATGAAGATGAAGGCTGCAGTCTTAAGGGAGTTCAATAAACCCGTGCTCATCGAGGAGGTCGACCTTGCGCCGCCCAAGGAGAAGGAGGTGCTCGTCAAAACCGCTTTTACCGGCTTTTGCCAGTCCGATCTCCATTTCCTGAGGGGCAAGGTCAACTTCGGATTACCGGGAGTGATCGGCCATGAGGCTGCAGGGATAGTTGAGGAAGTTGGACCCGGTGTCACGTCCCTTAAGAAGGGTGACCATGTGGTCACCACGTGGATGGTCCCGTGCGGGACCTGTCCCGAGTGCACAAGCGGTCGCGGCTACATCTGCAGGAAGAGCGTGGAGACATTCCATGAAGGCGTGCTCCCCGACGGAACCTCGAGGCTGAAGGATTCGAAGGGCCGCAAGCTCGGCCACCAGACCTATGTCTCCGGTTTCGCGGAATACATGGTGGTCCCCGAGAAAGGGGCCGTGAAGGTGAGGGACGACCTGCCGCTGGAGCAGGCCTCCTTCCTTGGCTGCTGCCTTCCCACGGGGTTCGGGGCTGTCTACAATGGGGCCGGCGTGAAGCCGGGGGACTCCGTGGCCATATGGGGAATGGGAGGCGTGGGGCTCAACGTGGTGAGGGGCGCAAAGCTGAGGAGCGCCTATCCCATCATCGGCATTGATCTCGAGGGGAGCAAGGAGGCGATCGCCAGGGAGTTCGGGGCCACCCATTTCATCGACAGCAGCAAAGTCGACCCCGTCCCCATCGTGAAAGAGCTTACCGGGGGAGGCGCCGATTTTACCTTCGAGGTCATCGGCGATCCCGGTGCCGTGCTTCAGGCCTTGTGGGCGATAGGCCTCGGGGGCAAACATGTCCAGATCGGCATCTGCCCGCCCGATCAGATGGTGGGGATACCCCTCACGTTCCTCACTGCCCACTGCAACGTGATCCAGGGCACCCAGTACGGTATGATTCAAACAGATCGGGACATACCCACCCTCGCGAGTATGGCCGTAAGGGGAGACCTTCTCCTCGACAAGCTCGTGACGAAGAAGTTCAAGATCGAGGAGATCAACGAGGTGGCCGAAGCCATGAAGGCGCGCCAGATCAAGGGGCGCTGGGTCTGTGAATGGTAGCGCATAAAGGAGGAAACAAAGATGGAACTATTCGGATCATATGATGTCGTGGTCGCGGGCGGGGGGACTTCCGGCGTGCCCGCCGCCATCTGCGCCGCACGGACAGGCGCCAAGACCCTTCTCATCGAGCGCCTCGGCGCGCTCGGTGGCCAGATGAACGTATCGGGGCCTCCCGGCTTCGCCTACGCCTGGATGTTCAACCCCAGGTGGGAGCAAGTGATCGCGGGCTTCATGGAGGAGACCCATGCCCGCCTCCTCAAAGAGGGACATGCCATCCCCCACCAAAAGACGCCGTGGCGGGCGGGCTACTCCTTCTCCTATGTCGACCCGGACTGGTGGGGCCTGCTCATGTTTCAGATGATGCAGGAGACGGGCGTCGACCTCCTCCTCCATTCCCTCTGCGTCGATGTCCTCAAAGAGGGCAAGGTGACGAAGGGCGTCATCGTGGAGAACACCTCAGGGAGGCAGATTGCCCTCGGCAAAGTGATCATCGACTGCACGGGCGAGGGCGATGTCTCGGTCTGGGCCGGTGCGCCTTTCGAGATGGAGCCGCGCGAGAACATCCAGCCCCACACCCTTTCCTTCACCGTGGACGGGGTTGACTGGGACAAGGTCTTAACCTACATCAAGGAGAACCTCAACGAGTTTAGCTTCCGCCCCCTCCCCTATCTCAAGATGTCGATTGAAGAGGTCCACGAACAGGTAAAGAAGGTGAAAGACTTCTCCGAGCTCGGCGAGCAGATGGGATGGGTCTCCCTGCGGGAAGAGGCCATGAAAAAGGGCGAGTGGCACGGCCAGAGCGGGGTCGGCTTCTTCATGACCCCAAGGGAGGGAGGCGTGATACAGGCCCACTTCCAGCATTCCTCGCACGTGGGGGGCGTCGACTGCACGGACGTGCGGGACCTCACCTATGCCGAGATCGAATCGAGGAGGCAGGTCGTCATTGCCTGGAAGTTCATC
>Ga0335078_10009703_pt1 | contig 14250 bp, 14 predicted proteins | sample Lox_Sample_32_FD_206711 | JGI IMG/M metagenome (GOLD analysis project Ga0335078, IMG submission 206711) | Soil microbial communities from Loxahatchee National Wildlife Refuge, Florida, United States - Lox_Sample_3.2 | ecosystem: Environmental > Terrestrial > Soil > Wetlands | place: USA...
TTCGAACTCTTCGGTGTAGCGAGGGTCGGAAACGAGTCCGTCGGGACCCGAGGGCATCACTCCACCTGGAGCGCCGCCGCGGTGGCCGTGTACCGCCACGACTCGGGGATCCGCTTGCGCTGCCGGTAGTAGCGCGCGAGCCGGCGGATCCGGGACTCCATCAGCGAGAGGCCGCGCCGGTTCGACAGGTCCTTCGGGTGCGTCTCGAGATGGCGCTGGAGATGGACGACGCGCTTCAGGAGCGCCTGGAGGTCGTCGGGGATCTCGGGCGAGACCCCGCTCTCCTTCAGCAGGACCCCGAGCCGCTTCCCGGTGACGGAGCGGGCCGACGGCACGCCCGCAGAATCCCGCAGCGTCATGCCGACCTGGGCGGCCGACATGCCGGTCTTCGACAGCTGGACGGCCTGCTCGACGATCTCCTCCTGGGGGGTCGTCACCCACTCCGGCTTCGTCATCGGGTACGGCCGGTGCGACCCGGAGCGTCCCTTGTGCCCGGAGTGGATCCGCGACATGGATTCGCGGGGACACCGGTCCATTACTTAACGGTATTTGCGGCGGAGAGCGCCGCCGAGGGAAAACGGCCGCTTTCCGTCAGCGGATCCGGTCGGTCTGGTGGGCGGTTTCGACGAGGAATCGCTTGCCGTCGGTCGTGATCCGGTACGACGCGGGGGACGGGGTGCGGCCCGAGCCCGGGGCGGGCGCGCCGGCCTGCGCTTCGACCATGCCGTTGCGCACGAGCAGTCCGAGGACGAGCGGGACCTTGACCCCGTCGTGTCGGATCGCCCAGAAGTCGGAGAGCAGCCGTTCCATCTCCCGGAGCTCGAGGGTCTGGCGGTCGTCGTTCCCTTCGTGGATCGATTCGACCCGGTTGAGCTGCTGCAGGATCGCAATCAACGTCGCGCGTACCGGGTCCCGCTGCTCGTCGTCGGACGGCATCCGGCTATCGATACGCGGGCGCCCTCTACTTAAAATCCATCGGTCGGGGACGGGGCCTATTCGACCCGGCCGGTGCGCCGGAGCCGGGCGACGAGGAACGCTTTGCCCTCGGTCGTGATCGTGTAGCGCACGGTGACGACGCGCCCCCGCTCCCACGAGTACGTCGGGGTGTCGAGGCACCGGGCCCACCGGTTCGCGACCAGCACGGTGATCGCCCGTTCCACGTCGGGTTCGGTGACCTGGGGGAGCGGCCCGCGACCGAGGATGTGGTGGAGCTCCTCGACCTCGAGCCCGGGCTCGTTGTGGGCCTCCATCTCGGAGCGGTTGAGCTGCTTCAGAATCTCGACGACCTCGGTCCGGAGTTCGCTCGCCGCCTCGGTCGGAGAGAGCGCCATGGACGCGAACAGTTTCGAAAGGGGCATTTGAACGTATCCTTCGAGCGGAGACGACGGCCGGGCCGCCGGTCTTTTAGGCGCGTCCGACAGGTACCCCGTCGCTCATGGGATGCACCTGCCGCAATCCGGCCCGTTGTCCGATCTGCAACACGCCCGTGCGGGTACCGCTCACGAACCTCGAGAGTTCCGCGGGCGCCGCGATCCTCGTCGAGAAGTTCGCCCGGCGGGACACCTCCTCGTCGCGGGAGGGGTTGCGCAGCCTGATCCGGGGATGGGCGAGCTGTCCGTCGTGCGGCCACACGATCAACTTCGAGCACTCCCGCCAGTGCTTCGCCTCGGCGCTGAGCTCCGCGGGCGTCCCGATGGCCGAGCGCGAAGCGATCCTGTCCAAGATCACGTTCCCTGAGGGTTGACGGGGACCCGCATGCCCGAGCCGGACGAGTTCGTCGTCACTCCGTACGAGGTGCGGGGGCGGATCGACTACACCCGCCTGCGCGAACTGTTCGGGACCCAGGAGCTCACGGCCGAGCTCCTCGCGAAGCTCCATCACATCGCCGGCGGGGAGCTTCCCCCGCTCCTCTCCCGGGGAATCTACTACTCGCACCGCGACCTCGCGGCGATCCTCGACGGCTACGCGAACGGGAAACCGTTCTTCCTCTACTCGGGTCGGGGTCCCTCCGGCCCCCTCCATACCTCCCACCTGGTGCCGTTCGACCTCTGCCAGTGGCTGCAGCAGCGCCTCGGGGTGCCGATGTATATCCAGATCACCGACGACGAGAAGTTCTGGGCGCGGTCCGGCCTCTCGCGGGAGGACACGGCCTACTGGGGGCTCGAGAACCTCTACGACATCCTCGCGCTCGGCTTCGACCCGAAGCGCACGCACGTCTTCTTCGACTCGCGGTCGATCGCCGCCCTCTACCCGCTCGCGATCCGGGTCGCCCGGAAGATCCCGTATTCGACCGTCAAGGCGGTCTTCGGGTTCGAGCCGAGCACCAACATCGGGCTCGTCTTCTATACTGCGCTCCAGACCGTGCCCTGCTTTTATCCATCCTGGGCGGAGGGCCGCACCGCGCCGTGCCTGATCCCCTGCGGCATCGACCAGGACCCGCACTTTCGAGTGACCCGCGACATCGCGGAGGGTCTCGGCTACCCGAAACCGGCGCTCCTCCACAGCCAGATGATCCCCGGGCTCCTCGGGGAGGCGGCGATGTCGACCTCGGGCGACCGGCCCGACAACGCGCTCTTCCTGAACGACCCGCCGGACGCGGTCGAGCGAAAGCTGCGCAACGCCTTCACCGGAGGCCGGGCGACGGTCGAAGAGCAGCGCCGCCTCGGCGCGACGCCCGAGGTCTGCTCGATCTGGGCCCTGTGGCGGACCCGGTTCGCGGAGTCCGACCAGAAGTTCCAGGAGGTCACGGCCGGGTGCCGCTCGGGCTCGCTCCTCTGCGGCGAGTGCAAATCCCAGCTCATCGAGCGCGTGCACGGGTTCTACCGGCACCACGCGGAGGCCCGGGAGAAGGTGAAGAGCTGGGCCGAATCGACGATCGTGACGACCGCGCCGAAACCGATCTGACGGACCGGGTCAGAGGACCTCGGGCCGCGACGGGGGCCGGCGGGGCGGCTCGGGGCGGCTCCGCGGGTCGTTCGGGAGCGGCCCCTCGAGCGCCTCCGCGCCGCCCGGCCCTTCCTGGACCGCGGTGAGGAGCTTCAGCATCGGGCGGAAGAGCGACCGCCGGGCGCGGTCGGGGTCGAGCGTGTACGCGCGTTCGTAGGCCGCGACCGCCTCCTCCTCGTCGCCGAGGCTGAGCAGCGAGAGCGCGAGGTCGAGCCAGCTCTTCGCCTCCCGGGCGCCCTCGCGTTCACCCGTCTCGGTGAGGTGGTCGTCCGGAAGGGCGCGCAGGGACGGGGTGACGGGGAGCGGTGGGGCGCGGAGCTCCTCGGCCGGTTCGGCCGACGGGAGCTCCCGGGAGAGGACCAGGGCCCGCTCGAAGGCGGCCGACGCGGACGGTTCGTCACCGGATTCCGCGAGGGCGACCCCGAGGCGATGCCACGCGACCATGTCGCCCGGGGCGAGCGCGACCGCCCGCCGGTACGCCTGGGCGGCCGACGCCCACTCGTCCCGCAGGGACCGGGCGACGCCGAGGTGGAACCACGCCTCCGAGTTCTCCGGAGAGAGGGCGATCGCCCGGCTCAGGGCGTCCTCCGCCTCGGCGGCCCGCCCGAGATGGGCGAGCGAGATGCCGAAGTAGGCCCAGGCGGCGGTATCCGTCGGGCGGTCCCGCACGACGTCCCGGAACGCCGCGACGGCGCTCTCGTAGTCGCGACGCAGGAAGTAATGGACGGCGAGGTCGAATCGTTGGGTCACACCCGGTACCCGGCGGCGGGAGCCGACCCGGACGGAAAAGCCTGCCGACCGCGGCGCACACGGCCGCGAGGCCATCGGGCGAGCGACGCCGGCGCACGGGCTCGAGCTTATATCCTCGACCCGGCGTCACTCCCTCGAGGAATCCCAAAGCCCAGCCTGATTCGAGCGTCTCGCCCGTCCTATTTCTGCGACGAGTGGTTTCGCGAGAACTGTTGCGCCACGATTCCTCAAAAAAACGCGAAACGCGAAAAGGAAAGGCGACCCGAAATGGCAGACAAACCCCTGACGAAAGTGCGAGACCTAACGCCGAACTCGAAGCAAGTGAACGTGCTGGCCAAAGTGATCAACGTGGGAGAACCCAAAGAGGTCATGGGCAAGTTCGGCGACCCGAGGAAGGTCTGCGAGGCCGTTGTCGGCGACGACACGGCCACGATCATCCTCTCGCTGTGGAACGAGCAGATCGGCTCGATCACGAAGGACGAGGTCATCCTCGTCGACAACGGCTACGTGTCCCTCGTGCGCGGCCACATGCGCCTCAACGTGGGCCGGTACGGCAACCTGTCGAAGTCGACGGAAGCGATCGCCGAGGTCAACCAGTCGCTCGACATGAGCCAGCAAGAGTTCGAGAGCGAGCGCCGGTCGTTCGGCGGCGGCGGCTACCGTGACCGCGGAGGCGGCGGCGGTGGCGGCGGCTACGGCGGCGGGCGGTACGGTGGCGGCGGCGGCGGTGGCGGCGGTGGGGGACAGGGGCGCGAGCGCTCCGACTCCTACAAGCGCTACTAGGCGCGGCACGACCGTCCCCCGGTCCCCGACGCGCGAACCCCTTCCCCCGCCCGAAAGGGCGGGGGCCTCTCGCCGGTTCGAATTAAATAGGCCCTCGGGCTCTTTGCGGCATCCATGGCCGACGACCCCCGCGAGCTCACGCTCTATGTCCAATCGAAGAAAGCCGTCACGTCGTTCTACCGCCCTTCTCCCGTTTCGAGCGGAACGCCCGAGGCGAGCATCGTCGGAGGCCCGACGACGACCTCGGCCGGGGTCGACGCGATCGGGGAGAACACGGTCTACTTCCTTTCGGACGACCAGGCCCGTTGCCAGGCGCTCACCGAGGAGGTCGCCGCGCAGCGGGGCTACCACCTGCGGGTCATCGACATCGCCCGGGTGGGCCGACTCGAACGGCTCGTCGCCGAGCACCTGAAGGGCGTCCAGAACTTCCCGGTCCTCATCTCCCCGCTCGGCCGCCGCCTCGAAGGGGCCGCGGCGTTCACCGAAGAGGAGCTCGCCGACCTGATGCCGGCCGACCTGAAGAGCGTCCGCGCGTTCTCCTACCTCAAGGTCCGCGGCGGCGACCTCGACAAGATCAAGCGGCTCCTCGAGACGCTGCGCGAGGTGAAGGAGCTCCACTTCCTGACGGGCGACTGGGACATCCTGGTCGTCCTCGACTTCGCCCCGACCGCGTCGAACAAGCGTCAGGTCCTCGACTTCGTCACGGACCGGATCCGCGGGATCCCCGAGGTGCTCGACACCTCGACGATCATCCCGGAGTATTCGCTCACGAAGTTCCCCATCTCGTAGTCGTCCGGGACCTTACCCGCGGCGCGCACGGCGGCGGCGCCCGCGCTGGCGACGCGGCACGACCGGGATCCCGGTCGGTCCGTCCTTCGCGGTGGTGCCGGGTTCGGGGCTCCCGTAGAGCGCATCGACCGTGAGCGGGTGCTCCTCGAGCCAGGCGACCCCGTCGACGTACGCCGCGAACGCCTCGAGGCTCGTGAACAGCGGGACTCCGAGCTCGACCGCCCGACGCCGGAGGATGTACTCGTCCTCCAGCATCCGCTCGAACTTCTCCTGGGTGAGCGAGAGCGGCACGTTGAGCAACAGGTCGATCCCGCCCCGGTCGAGCGCCTCGAGGACGTTCGGGTGGCGGTCCGGCTCCGAGACCTTGTGGAGGACGCGGACGCCGCGGACCCCCGACTCGGCGAGGAACGCCTGCGTGTCCTCGGTCGCGGTGATCCCGAGCCCGAGGGCGCGCAGCCGCTTCGCGGTCGGCAGGAGCTGCTCCTTCAGCTCCCGCCCCCCGACCGAGAGGAACGCGGTCCCGCGCCGGGGAACGAGCTTCACGCCGGTCGCGACCAGCGCCTTCACGAGCGCGTCCGAGAACGTCGGCCCGAAGCAGGCGACCTCGCCCGTGGATTGCATCTCGACCCCGAGGAGCGGGTCGGAGCCCGCGAGCTGGAGGAACGAGAACTGGGGGACCTTGACGCCGAACCGCCCCGGAGGCAGCGGCGCGACCCCCTCGCGCGTGAGCGGCCGTCCGAGCATCGCGCGCGCCGCCTCCCGTAGGAGCGGGACACCGGTCGCCTTCGTGAGGAACGGCAGCGACCGGCTCGCCCGCAGGTTGAGCTCGATGATCTGGTAGGCGCGGTCCTTCACGAGGAACTGCACGTTGAACGGGCCGCGGATCTTGAGCGTGCGCGCGAGCTTCCCGGCGGCGTGCAGGAGCTGGTCCTGGACCTCGACCGGCGTGTGCCGCGGCGGCAGGCAGAAGATCGCGTCCCCCGAGTGGACCCCGGCCCGCTCGACGTGCTCGAGGATCCCCCCGACGAGGACGCGGTCCCCGTCGCTCACGGCGTCGAGCTCGACCTCGTCCGCACCTTCGACGAACTTCGTGATCACCACCGGATGCTCGGGCGACACGCGCGCCGCCTCCGAGAGGAACCGGTCGAGGTCGTGGCGCCCCGCGATCACCCGCATCGCCTGCCCGCTGAGGACGTAGGAGGGGCGGACGAGCACCGGGTAGCCGACCTCGTCCGCGAACGCGCTCGCCGCGTCGACCGTCGTGAACGCGCGCCAGGCGGGCTGCGGGATCCCGAGGGCCTCGAGCTGCCGGGCGAACCGCGCGCGGTCCTCGGCGGTGTCGATCGACTCCGACGCGGTCCCGAGGATCGGGATCCCCGAGAGGTGGAGGAGCGGGGTGAGGTTCTGCGCGAGCTGGCTGCCGACGCACGTCACGACGCCGTCGAACGACTCGAAGTCGTGGATGTCGCGCACGCGCTCGAGCGTGATCTCCTCGAAGTAGAGTCGGTCGGACCGGTCGTAGTCGGTCGAGACGGTCTCCGGGTTCGAGTTGAGGACCGCCACGCCGGGGACCCCCTCCGCCTTCAGGCCCTCCACGAGGTTCATGGTCGACCAGTCGAACTCGACGCTCGACCCGATCCGGTACGGACCGGCGCCGATGACGAGGACCGACCCCTTCGCCATCGGACGCACGTCATCCGCGCTCGCCCGGTACGTGAGGTAGAGGTAGTTCGTTCGCGCGGGCCACTCGCCGGCGAGGGTGTCGATCATCCGCACGCGGGGGCGGACGCCGGCCTCGAGGCGACGCCGGCGGACCTCCTCTTCGTCGACCCGCGCGACCCTCCCGACCGCACGGTCGGAGAGGCCGAGCTCCTTCGCCCGACGGAGGAGCTCCGGGGTGAGGCCGGCGACCCCGCCGTCGCCGATCGCGCGGTCGACGGACTCGATCTCCCCGAGCGCGTCGACGAACCATCGGTCGATCCACGCGGTCCGGCTCACCTCCTCGGGCGAGACCCCGGCCCGGAGCGCTTCGAGCACCCGGAACAGGACCTCCGGAGTGGGGCTCGCCAGGTCCGCGAGGATCTCCTTGCGGCCCCGCACGGCCGCCGGCGGGACAAGGTCGGCCCGCGGGTCGCTCATGCGGACCGCCTTCGAGATCGCCTCGGGGAACGACGCGCCGATCCCCATCACCTCGCCGACGGACTTCATCGCCGGACCGAGGCGCCGGTCCGCCCGCGCGAACTTGTCGAGGTCCCACCGGGGGAGCTTCACGACGACGTAATCGAGCGACGGTTCGAACGCCGCGGTCGTCACGCCCGTGATCCGGTTCTTGAGCTCGGGCAGCGTGTAGCCGAGTGCGAGCTTCGCGGCGACGTACGCGAGGGGGTAGCCGGTCGCCTTGCTGGCGAGCGCGCTCGAACGAGAAAGCCGCGCGTTCACCTCGATCGCGTAGTACTCCTCGCTGGTCGGGTCGAGGCAGAACTGGATGTTGCACTCGCCGACGATCCCGCACGCCTCGGCGGCGCGCAGCGCGGCCTGACGGAGCATCTGGTACTCGAAGTCGGTGAGCGTCTGGCTCGGCGCGATGACGACGTTGTCGCCGGTGTGGACGCGCATGCCGAGGACGTTCTCCATGTTGCAGACGGTGAGCGTGTTGCCCTTCGCGTCGCGGACGACCTCGTACTCGAGCTGCTTGAACTCGCCCACGTACCGTTCGAGCAGGACCTGCCCGACCGGGCTCGCCCGCAGGCCGCGGGCGACCACCTCCGTGAGCTCCTCCTTCGTACGGGCGACGCCGCCGCCCTTCCCGCCGAGCGTGAAGGCGACCCGCACCATCACCGGGAACCCGAGCGTCTGGGCCGCCTCGGCAGCCTCCTCGTACGAGTAGACCGCGCGGCTCGGCAGCGTCGGCACACGGGCCTTCGTCATCGTGCGGACGAACTTCGCCCGGTCCTCGGTCGCCCGGATGCCGGCGAGCGGCGTGCCGAGGACCCGGGTCGCGGTGCGACGGAGGATCCCCTGGTCGGAGAGCGCGACGCCGCAGTTGAGCGCGGTCTGGCCGCCGAACGAGAGCAGGATCCCCTCGGGTCGCTCGGCGGCGAGGATCGGCGCGACGAACTCCGGGGTGAGCGGCTGGAAGTAGACGCGCCCGCATTTCGGCGGGTCGGTCTGCAGGGTCGCGATGTTCGGGTTGACGACGACCGCGTAGACGCCGTCCTCTTCGAGCGCTTTCAAGCACTGGCTGCCGGAGTAGTCGAATTCGCCGGCTTCGCCGATCTTGAGAGCTCCGCTCCCCAGCAGGACGACCTTCGACGGGAACGTCGGGGTCATGCGGCCCGCCTCACTTTGCTGATGAACCGGTCGAACACGAACCCCGCCTCCTGCGGACCGGGGTGGCCCTCGGGATGGCCCTGGAGAGCGAGGACCCGCCCGGTGCGGTCGCGGAACCCTTCGAGCGTGCCGTCGTCGGGGTTCGTCGCCCACGGCTTGAGGTCGGTGCCGTGGAGCGAGTGGACGTCGACCGCGTAGCCGTGGTTCTCGCTCATGATGAGCGCGCGGCCGTCCGGGAAGTTGATCGTCTTGTTCTGGCCGCGGTGACCGTACTTGAGCTTGAACGTGGTCGCGCCGCGGGAGAGCGCGAGCAGCTGGTGCCCGAGGCAGATCCCGAGGGTCGGAAGGGCGCGGGTCGACGGCCGGCGGAGCTCCGCGACCGTCGCGCTCAGCTCGGCCGGGTCGCCGGGACCGTTCCCGACGAGGAGACCGGAGACGCGCCGGCCCTCCCACTTCGCCGGCACGGTGGCGTCGAACGGAAGGCGGAGGACGTCGACCCCCCGGTCGAGGAGCGCGCGGAAGATGCTCGCCTTCACGCCGCAGTCCAGGACCGCCACCAGCGGACCGTTCGAGTGGCCGAGCACGGTCGGCTGCTTCGGCGCCACCTCGGCCATGTAGTTCTCCTCGGCGTACCCCGGCGCGCTCGCGATCGCTCGGCGGAGTTCGTCGTCGCCCGGCGCGGTGTCGTCCTCGCCGACCTGCAGGACCCCCCGGACGACGCCCTCGGCCCGCAGGTGTTCGGTGAGCCGGCGCGTATCGACCCCGCGAATGCCGGGCACGCCCTCGTCCGCGAGCCACGTCTCGAGGGAGCGATGGCTCGACCAGTGGTTCGGCTGGGTCGTGCCGCGGACGACCACGCCCCGCACCTGGATATCCTCGCTCTCGAGCTCGGGAAGGCCCCACCGGTCCCGTCCCCCGGCACGCGGCACTCCGTAGTTGCCGAGCAACGGGTAGGTGAACGTGAGGATCTGTCCGCGGAACGACGGGTCCGTGAGCGACTCGGGGTAGCCGACCATCCCCGTCGTGAAGACGACCTCACCGACCTTGCGCGTCGGGGCGCCGAAGCCCTCGCCGTCGAACCGGGTCCCGTCCTCGAGAAAAAGAGTCCCCCGGAGGCGAGCCTCTCCGAGGCGCTTCGGCACGGCCTTGAACAACCCGAAAGTTCCCGAGAAAACGGTTCGGCCTTAAGGATTACCGTCGCGCGCGGGCCCGGATCGCTCCGTCGCACGCACCTGCGCTCGGCGAGGCATCAAATCCCCCGACCGGCTGCGCGCCGGGATGCCGGGATTCCCGCGGCTCGCCGAGAGCTACGATATCGTCGTCGTCGGGGGCGGCCATGCGGGCCTCCAGGCGGCGCTCAAGGGCGCGTTGCTGCAGTACTCCGTCGCCCTGCTCGACCGGGGGCCGAAGTACTCGCGATCGTACTACGCACCGCACATGCGGAACATCCCCGGCTTCCCGGACGGGGTCTCGGGGCATCGCCTCCTCGACCAGCAGGTCGCCGCGCTCCGCGCGCACGAGGAGCGGGTCGGCTACATCACCCCCGCCGAGGTGACCTCGGTGGCCGCGACGCCGGAAGGGTTCACGGTCGCCTTCGACTGGCTGAAGCAGCCCCGGGTCGTGCGGAGCCGCGTCGTCATCCTCGCGATGGGGGTGGTCGACCGGATCCCGGTGGTCGGGGGAAAGATCGACCCGATCTTCCCGTGGGCGAACCAGGCGATCGTCGATTTCTGCATCCTGTGCGACGGCTGGGACCTGGTCGACCGCTCGGTCGCGGTGATCGGGCACGATGCCTTCGCCGCCCGCTCGGTGCTCGACGTGCTCTCGTTCCGTCCGAAGTCGGTGGAGCTGCTCACGCACGGCCGGCCGCTGCTCGACGGCGTCCCCGAGCCGGACCGCTCCACGCTCGCCGCGACCCTCGTCGAGCGCGGGGTCCCCGCGGTCACGAGCGAGATGGTGGGGTTCGACGGGATCCGGGAGAAGGCGTTCGGAGTGCGGTTCGCCGACGGGTCCCACCGCACCTACGACCGCGGGTTCAGCGCGCTCGGCTGGTACGACATGCACGACGCGATCCCCCGGTCCCTCGGGTGCCGGTTCGACGCCGACGGGTACGTCGTCACCGACGACGACTGCCGGGCGCTCGCTGCGGGGACGGGCGAGCCGATCCCGGGCCTCTACTGCATCGGGGACCAGCGGAACGGCTGGAACCAGATCCCCGAAGCATGGGCGACCGCGGAGCGCGCGGTCGTGCACGTCTGGGCGTCGTACCTGTAGCGCGCCCGGCCGTTACCGAACGAGCGCCGGCGGCGAGGCGATGTCGAGGTGACGGGCGAGCTCGAACAGGTCGTTCGCGATCGCCGACGCCCCGGCGGCGAGGAAGCGGTCCTCGCTCATCGTCGACTGGGCCGCCTCGCTCGGGTCGGGCATGACCGCGTAGAAGCGGACGTGCGCGCGCGTGCCGCACTCCGCGTCGATGAGATGGTCACCGACGAAGAGCGCACGGTCGACCGGTACGCCCATGTCCTTCAGGAGCAGGAGGAGCGCCTCGGGGGACGGCTTCGTGGGGCCGGGCGAGCTGCGGCTCCGCAAGTAGTCGAAGTACGGCGCGAGCTGCGTCCGCACGAGGGCCTCGCGCGCGAACAGCTCCGAGCTTCGGGTGAGCAGGCCGAGCCGGAACCCGCGCTGGGAGAGCGCCTTCAGTAGCTCGGGCGCCCCGGGGCGCGGCACGGTGCGGGGCAGCGCCTCGAGCTCGATCGCGTCGATCCGTTTCTGATACTCGGCCTCGAAACGGTAGAAGACCCCGTCGGGGACCCCGGCGGTGCGGAGCTCTTCGCGGGCGGATTCGACGATCCGATGGATCGGCTCCTGCACGGTGAGGTGTCCGGGCGGGACCCCCGAGCGCTCGGCGAGACGGATCACTTCGGCGCGCATCCGTCCGAAATCGTGGTGGGAGAGGACGAGCGTTCCGTCGAGGTCGAAGACGACTCCGAGCAGCGGCTCCAAGAACTTCGGCGTCGATCCTGGGGGTACCATTTCCCCTCCGCGGCGGCCTAAAAACGGGCCGCGCGGCACGTTAAGCGTTTGCTTCGAGCGGCAGCCCCGGTACGCCGCTCACGGCGCGAGGTGGTAGGCGAGGCCGAACCACGTGCTCTGCTCCTTGTCGAACGTCGTGCCGCACTGGAAGCAGAAGAAGACCCGATGCGGGGGCTCCTTCGGTTCGAACTCCATCGCGCCCCCGCAGATCGGACAACAGAGCTTCTCCCCGACCTCGGGGAGCCCGTGCCAGGAGTCCCGCTTCCGGTCGTAGACGACCCCGTCGTGGCCGCAGACGAACATCGGGAACGGGACGGTCGTTCCGGGTCCCGGACCGCTCATGACGCGACCGCACACCGGGCAGAACATCCGCGCCACCCACGGTCCGACGGCCCATGAACCTAGTGCCGGTCACGCGACGGCGCGGGGCCGTTCGAGCGTGACGATCGTCTCCCGTAGCTCGAAGCTGCGCCGCTGGCCGCTGCGCCGCGGACGTGCGGTCTCGACCGAGACGATCCGGAACCCTCGGGACGCGGCGAGGCGAGCGAGCAGGAGGTCGCCGGGAACGTACACTCCGGCGAGCAACGAGTCGCCGACCACCACGACGAACCGGCCGCCCGGCACCAGGGCGCGGTGGACGCCGTCGAGCACCGGGAGGAGGTCCGCGAAGTACCGGTGGACGACCGCGTGCATGTCGTCGCGCCGGTACGTCCCCTTTCGGCCGAGATTCTCCCGGATCTGGGCGAGCACCTCGGCGAGCCAGGGGTCGCGGACCGCGGTGGTGTCGAGGTACGGGGCCGTCTCTCGCCGCGGCAGGTTGTCGCACGCGACCTGCGCCCCCCGCAGTGCTCGCAGGTCCGCGTACGAGCGTGCGTAGCCGAGCCAGGCGAGGTCGACCTTGTAGTTCATCACGTAGTCCATCCCGTTCACGTACGGCGGACTCGTCACCGCGAGGGCGACGGAGCGCTCCGGCCAGCCGCCGGTGCGCGCGTCGTGGGCCCCGACCTCCGCGGGAGGCCCCCAGCGAGAACGCTCCGGTCGAAGGGCGACCAGGTCGTCCGCCATCTCCGCGACCGCGGCCCGGAAGCGGTCGAAAACGGCGACCGCCGGACGCTCGGCTCGCTTGCCGTAGCCGAGACACGGGGAGCGGTGGAGGCGGCTCGAGGGGATCAGGATCCGTCCGAAAGCGAGGCGCAGCGCGTCGGAGACCGGGTCCCCTTCGGGAGGAAGGGCATCCCGAAGTCGGGGGAGGTCGCGCAGCGCGGCCGCCGGGAACTGACGCCGGGTCTCTCGCAGGAACGGGAGCGCTCCCGGCCGCCGTCCGGCTGCCCGTCGCAGCACCCGCCCGGCCGCCGCCCGGAGCGCCGACGGGTCGAGCTCGAAGCCGGTCTTCACCCGCGCGGCGAGCACGGCCGGGGCCAGCAGCTCGGTGCCGACCGCTCGTGCGCCCGATCGCCGGGCCTCGACCAGGGTCGTCCCGCTGCCCGCGAACGGGTCGAGCACGACCGCATTCCGGGGTAGTTCGGCGGCCCCAAGGACGCCGGAAACGAACTCGGCGGAGTACCCCTGGACGTACGGCCACCACCGATGGACCGGGAGCGCCTCGTTCGAACGGAACGTGATTGGGCCCGTGTACCGACCGAGGGCGACCCCGTTCTCCCGTTCGAACCGCTCGACGAACGCCGCGGGGTCGACGAAATCGTCGCGTTCGGAGAGTCGCTCGAAGTCCCGGAGGACGAAAAGGCCGCGGCCCATGCGGAGGACGTCGCCCCGACCGCGAAGGGTGTCGAGCGCTTCGGTGACCCGCGCGAGCTGGTCGTCGAGGCGGGTCGCGAGCTGACGGGCGGTCGCGCCGATCGCCCCGGTCTCTCCGAGGGCGTCGCGTACGGCGCCGGTCAGGTCGCTCCCCTCGGAGGTGGCCACGGACCCGGGAGGGGGGTTCGGGATAATAACGGAACGAGCCCGGCTCACGCCGTCCGCTTCCGTCGCCCGTGCTCCTCCGAGGGAAGCGGGACCTGCGCGCGGAGCGCGTCGAGGATCGCCTTGCGGTGCCGTTTACGCTCGTCCCGGAGCGCTTCGGCCCATGCGGTATCGCGGACCTCCCGCTCGAGCCCAACGAGGACCATGTCGAGGTCGTGGAGGTCGCCGAGGTCCTCCTGGATGCTCTTGAGCGGGTTCGCGAACGGTGGCCGGTGGTGCGGGTCGAGCGCCGTCGCGAGGTCGGAGAATTGACGGGCGCGGCGGATCCGGATCCGGAGCCGGTGCAGCCGCTCCATGGACGGGCGGCGGAGCGCTTTGCGATGGGCCCGGCGCAGGGTGTCGTACGCCCGGGCATGCGCGAGCGCGACCGCGCGTTGGGGGTCCCGGAACGAGCCGGACCGCGGCAGGCTGCGGAGCCGTTCCGCCACGTCATCGAGAAGGTGCGCCTGCTGTTCGGACCGCAGGAACGCCCGAAGGAGCTCGCGGCCCGTGCGTGCGTCGTCCTGCACCCGGGCCCGATACCGAGCGACCCGAAGGATGTCCCGGCCCCGGGCCCGGTGCGCGTCGTACCGTTGGAGGAGCGCGAGGGCGATGTCCCGGTCGCGGATCCGGCCGACCAGCCGGGAGAGGCGCTTGATG
>Ga0335078_10009704_pt1 | contig 14250 bp, 14 predicted proteins | sample Lox_Sample_32_FD_206711 | JGI IMG/M metagenome (GOLD analysis project Ga0335078, IMG submission 206711) | Soil microbial communities from Loxahatchee National Wildlife Refuge, Florida, United States - Lox_Sample_3.2 | ecosystem: Environmental > Terrestrial > Soil > Wetlands | place: USA...
TCTGCTCTCCGTCAAGCTCGAAGACATCGCCGCCTGCGAAACCATCTTCACCACGCTGATGGGCGAAGATGTGGACGCCCGCCGCAAATTCATCGAAGAAAACGCGTTGGACGTGAAGAACCTCGATATCTAAAAGTTGTGACTCCCAATCACTATGGCACCGCTTCCAATCCGAAAGTCTGGGTGATGGGTGATCACTTACACGGTGCACTACTCATGGTAGCGGCAAGCGCGCGGTGGGGGAAAGCGGCGCGGCAGAAGTCTTGCCGAACTTGACCTCTCGATACGCGCGATCGAACGCGACAAAGAAAACCGCGATCACCACGAACACCAGCACGCTGCCCTCCGGGCCGACCGTGCCGCCGGTGAGCCAGCGCGAACCGTGAAATGATGGCCGCATTAGATGGCCGGGCACCATGCCGCCGCTGTCGGGCACCGAGTACAGATAGCTTTCGCCCCAGTCCCAGGCGCCGTGCAGGCCGACGGCAAACCATAGGCTGCCGGTGCGCCACAGGGTGAAGCAGAAGAAAAGCCCAATCAGGGCGGCGGCCACCGCGCCGATCCACGCTTCTCCCGGATTTCCCAGATGAATGCCGCCGAAAATAAGGGAGAACAGCAACGCGGAAGGCCAGAAGCCAATGCCCTGGGCCAGCGTGTACTGCGTATATCCACGAAAAACAAACTCTTCGGTGAATCCCACGACGAGAAACAGAGCGCCCCAGAACGCTGCAAACCTCCATATGCGCAGGCCGTGCAGGGCCAGGCCACCAAAAGAAAAAACGCCGATGCCGCGCATGATAAGCAGCAACGCGGTGATACCGAGCAAGCCCCAGACGGCGCCCGCGAAGAATAGTTTTCCAAAGGCGCTTCGCGCGGGCAACCCATAAACGCCGACCGAGCGTTTTTCGATGCGCGACATGATCCACGCCGCCGCCAGCGCCGCCGCCAGAACCGCGATCTCGGCGAACAGCTCAGACCACAGGGGCTGCCGGGCATATCGGCCGGCAATGACGCGCAGGCCAAGGGCGAGAAGCAGAAAGATCGCCGTGCCCATGATCAGATACAGCGCCAGCCGCCAGCCCGCCCGCAAGCCCTCGCGGCCCATGAAAATCCACCTCAGGTCATTTGCGGAAGAGGCGCTCGCCGCGCTGCCCGTCGCGGTAGCGGGCTGAGATATAGAGTTTGCTTCAGACGGCGAGCTTGGTGAATGTGAAGCAGCTTCGGTGGTTGAGCCAGTCGTTTCGCGGATGTTGGGTTCGTGTGTCATTCGTGCCAAGCCTGCGCGGCACCCGCAAAGTTTCTCGAATGCTCCCTGGACATGGTAAAACACTCGCCTTCGTTCCATGAGCCGATTTTTTACGCGCGAACGGTTCGGCCATCCGCAGTTCCTCGCTGGCATGTTGCTGCTCTTGTTCCTGGCGCAATGTTTGTGGTTGGTGAGCCGCAAAGCGAGATCGGGGCAATTGCAGGTTGCCGAAGTGGTGCGCATCCGGCAAGGGCTGGAACAGTGGCACGGCCACGGGATTGCCGGAACGCCTTCCTGCCAGGGCAATGAGAATTTGCTCAGCCAGGGCGCAGCCGCGCCGTGGGAGTTCGCCAACAGTGGAGGTTACGATCCGTATCACTCGCCGCTCTGGTACCTGACTGCTTCGGCCCCCTTCGTGTTTCTTCCCATGGACTTGCGGCCCGATGCTTTTGCGGAATGGGCATGGCTGGCGCGGGTACCCTACCTGATTTTCGGGCTGTTGCTGGGGGCGTCACTGTGGTATGTCGCGAGGCGGCTCTACGGCAACGCCGGAGGATATATCGCGCTCGTGCTCTACTGTTTCTCGCCGGCGGTCATTCGCACCAGCGCGCTGTGGTTTGCCCAACCCGAAGCGGGCGCGGCGTGGGGTGCGTTTGGCACGATCTTCACGGCGATCGCGGTGGCGCACACGCTCTACGCGCCGCGCGAGGTCGTACTGTGGAACTGGCGCCGCATTCTCTTGTTAGGGCTTTCCGTGGCGCTCGCGGTCGGCTCGCAATTCTCGCTGATCATCGTGGTGCCAGCGTCGCTCGCATTCATGCTGTATCTCGCACCCGCGCGGCGCGGCCCCGCAGCCGCCATTTGGGCGGCGGCTTGCGTCATCGCATTTCTGCTGCTCTTCGCGGCGTATTTTTTTCACGGCGCACAGTTCCAGGCCGGGCTGCGCCACGCGAGCTTCTTGGGATACTCCGGCCACGCCTTCACCGTGCCGGGAGCGTATTTGCAAATGGTCGCCCAGTTGGGCCAGAACAGCCCCGCGCTTTTGATCGCTGTGCCGGCGGCGCTCGTCGCATTTGCGTTGTGGCCGCGCGCGCGCTACTTCGGCAATTGCGCTCCGCTCGTCATCGCGATATTGCTTCTCGCGCTCGCGGTGGGCACGCCGCACCATCCCGGGCTTGGCTTTCATTTTGTGGCGCTGCCGTTTTTGTTTCTCTTTGTCGCCGGGGTTTCCGCTGATCTGCTGGAGACCCGCCAGCGCAGCCTGGTGATGTCTTCCATTTGCGGCTTGCTGGCGGCGAATGCCTTCTGGAACCTGGCCGAACTGGCGAGAACCGGTTGGAGGTGAGTTTTCTGCTCGCTCACATTGCATGTTTTCATCACGTTGCATGTCTTCATAGAGTTGGCAATGTTCCGTTTTGGCACTCCGGACCGCCGGGCTGCGATTTTCTGGCAACTTCTGCCCTGCCCGCGAGTTCTAACTAATAGGGGGCGTTATGGCGGCGTCGGGGGATTTTAGGGCCACGCTGGAGCGCATCTCGGCTACAGTTGCCGGTTTGGCTCTGGGCGTTTTGCTGGCCACGGTATTCGCGCCAGCGGCAAGAGCGCAAGTCTCCACGACTGCGCCCTCGGTCACTTCCATCGGATTCGGCGGCCATTACGGGCCGTCGCCGCTCATGCCGAGCGTGACTTCCATCCGGCCGAATGGATTCGAATCCGGCTCCGGGCGCGTGTTCGGATTGCCTGCTGCCGCGTCTGGCCGACCAACCACTGCGCACTTCGGCGCCGTACCGGACCGCCCCATCACGCATGATCACGGGCCGAACCTGCACCATCGCGGCCCATTCCTGCCGGCCGGCGAAGTTTACGCGGTCCCGTATTTGATTCCCTACGGCCAGGATTTCACTGGCGATCAGGATGTATCCGATTCTTCCCCGCAAGCGCAGGACCAGGAGGATCCGAACGACTATCGCGGCGGGCCCACGATTTTTGATCGCCGCGGTCCGGGCACGCCGCCTCGAGCAATCGAGGAGAGCTATAGTTCTGCATCATCGTCTGCCGCCGCGCCGGATGATGGTCTTGCCGTATCCGATCAGCCGGAAACCGTGCTGGTTTTCAAAGACGGACATCAACTTGAAGTGCAGAATTACGCGGTGGTCGGCGCTACGCTTTTTGATTTGACCCCGGGGCATCGTCAAAAGATTGCGATCGCCGATCTTGACCTGCCGGCCACGGCCAAGCAGAATGACGATCGCGGCATTGATTTTCAGCTTCCCGCAAGCTCGCGAGCCAATTGACCCGCGAACAAATTAACCGATGACGAAGCGACTCCCGATCGCGTTCCTGGCGACTGCAGCTCTGCTGGCCCCATTCTGCATGGCGCAGCGTGGGCCGGGGATGGGTTTTCACGGAGCGCGAATTGGCGCTGGGACGGTGCAGCGCCCCTATCCATCCGCGGTCTGGCTGGGCGCGCCGTACTTTTACGCTGATTATTCTTCGCCCGTCCTGGAGCCAGCCGGGCCACAGGTTGTGGTCGTGCAGGCGCCACCAGCAAACACGGGCAACAATTCGCCTGTCCAGCCTGCCGCCGATCCGCTGCTGATCGAGTGGCAAGGCGACCGCTATGTTCGCTTCGGAGGCGAATCGGCTTCCTCGCGGGGCAAAGCTTCCAATCAGCCCGATTACGCCGGGCCGATTGAATCGCGGGTCGCGACTGGGAGTGGGCCTGCAGCGGAGCCGGCGCTGACGCCGGCCGTTCTGGTTTATCGCGACGGGCATCGCGAGGATGTTTCCGAGTACACGATTGTGGACGCCGTGATCTACGCCCGCGGCAATCCCTGGCAAAACGGATATTGGACGAAAAATGTTCCGCTGACAGCGATCAACGTTCCGCTTACGATTTCCGCCAATCGCGAGCGAGGCGTAAATTTCATCTTGCCTACTGGACCGAATGTCGTCGTCACGCGATTCTAGTCACGCGATTCTAGTGGCTTTTCATCCAGGCATGAGCAGGTCAAAGACTGCGGGCGTGAAAGCGGCATCGTTCCGCAGCCGCTGAAGGGCGCCGAGTTACTCGTACCCACTCGTCGTACGACTTCGGTACCCTCCGTGGTACTTTGGTTATGTTTTTCCCGCAAAATCGGCACCTGCGGAATAAACACCACTCCAAATAGAATCATGGAATCAACAAACCACAACATATAGCACCGCTATGCAATTGTTCCCAAAGTAATTTCCAGAAAACACCCACAAAACCCTAAGAAACTCGGAAATTCGGCTTGACCCTCGGTTTTTCCCGGTTGATATATGCTCAGCACACCTAAATTCACTCGAACACACAATTGGGTGGCTCGTTCGGGGAATATTTCTCCCAAAGTTTGCCCGGGCACGTGGTGGCACGGGCCTGATTCTGCGGAAGGGGACTGAACTATGGCCGACTCGCCCGAAGTCATGAACATTCGCCAGGCCTCGCAGTACCTGGGAGTGAGTGCGGACACGCTTTACAAGTACGTCGGAGAGCAGAAGATACCGGCTTTCAAGCTGGGCAACCGCTGGCGCTTCAAGAAGTCGAAGCTGGACCAGTGGATGGAAGAAAAATCCAGCCAGATGGAAGCCAAAAACAAGAAGCGGCCCAAGGCTGCGATGAGGGCTGCGGGGCAGCCGTAAACCACAAAAACAAGAGCCGGCACTTTGCGAACAAGCCGGCGCGACCAAAGGTGGAAACATGTTTGGATTGGGAGCGAAGGGGATCGTTGGTCTGGATGTTGGTTCCTCAAGCATTAAAGCCGTCGAGCTGAAGAAGGGCCGCGACGGCATTGAAGTGGTCCACCTCGGCCTGGAGCCGCTGGCGCCGGATATCGTCGTGGATTCCATGATCGTGGATTCGGGCACGGTCTCGAGCGCGATCTCGAAGTTGTTCGTTGACAATGAGATCAAGACGAAGAGCGTGGCAACCGCGGTCAGCGGCCACTCCGTGATCGTGAAGAAAATCTCGCTGCCTTCGATGAGCGATCAGGAACTGGCCGAGACCATCGAGAAGGAAGCTGCGCAGCATATTCCCTTCGATCTTTCCGATGTGAATCTCGACTACCAGATTCTTTCCGAAGAAGCTGGCAGCCCGCAGATGGACGTTCTGCTGGTGGCGGTGAAGAAAGACAAGATTCTGAACTATACCAACGTTCTTTCGATGGCTGGCAAGACGCCATCCATCGTAGATATTGACGCGCTGGCCCTGCAGAATTGCTACGAGTACAACTATGAACCCGCTCCCAACCAGGTCGTTGCCCTGCTGAACCTGGGTGCGAGCGTGATGAACATCAACATAGTCAAAGGCACCACGCCGCTGTTCCCGCGCGACGTCAGCGTGGGGGGGCACCAGTACACCGATTCGCTGCAGAAGGAACTCGATCTCAGCTTCGATGACGCCGAGTCCCTCAAGCTGGGCCATAAGGTCGGGACGGTCAGCGAAGACGCCAAGACCCCCATTCTGCAGCAGGTGACTGAAATCATCGTGCTCGAAATCCAGAAGACGTTCGACTTCTTCCGCGCCAGCTCGGCGGGAGAGCACATCGAGAAAATCTACATGGCGGGCGGCTCTTCGAAGGTGCCCGGATTGCTGGAAGCCTTGCGCCAGGAATTCTCGCTGCCGGTAGAAATTCTCAATCCGTTTCAAAAGATCTCGCCGCCAGTCGGACCCGGCGCGGAGTTGATCGAACAGAACGCCGGTCAGCTGGCGGTGGCGGTAGGGTTGGCCCTGAGGAGTTTTGAAGACCTATGATCCGAATCAACCTGCTGGGAACTGCAAAAGCCAAGAGCAAGCGAGCCTCCGCTCCCGCAGCGGCGGCCATGCTGGAAGTCGGTGAAGCCGGCACCCCCAAGATGAAAGTCCTGGTGGTGCTGCTGCTGGCGGCCGCGCTCAACCTCGGCTGGTGGTACAGGCTCGACAAACAGAAACGGGACATTGATGCTCAGATGCAGCGCGCGGAGCAGAAGAACCGCGAGCTGGCCGACGTCAAGGCCCGTTATCTCGAGCGCCAGCGCGAGGCCGAAAACTACAAGCGGCGCGTGGACGTGATTGATCAGCTGCGCGCCAGCCAGTCCGGCCCGGTCAACCTGTTGAACATGATCGGCGACACCGTCAATAACACGGAAGCGGTATGGCTCAACTCCATGAAGGATGCCGGCGGCAGCGTGGACATCCAGGGCATGGCGCTCAGCACCGACGCTGTGGCCAACCTGATCGCCAATCTGCAGAAGACCGGTTACTTCTCCAACGTCGAGATCAAAGAGACTTATCAGGACGAGACCGTGAAAGACATGCAGGCATTTCAGTTCACGCTGAGCTGCGAGAAGGGAAAGAAGTCCTAAGGGCGGGAACCTATGGAATCATTCAGCGAAATGGCAGGTGCGAAGCAGTGGGGGTTGTTGCTCGGCGGAGCCGTGCTGCTGACGGTGGCTTTGTACTTCATGATGTTCAAGACCCAGCAGGACGCCAACGCGGCCGCGCAGCAGACGCTCGACGCCAAGCTGCGGGAGAACGCGGAACTGGAGTCCTACCGGCCCAAGCTGGCGGAGATGGACCGCCAGGTGGCCAGCCTGAAGCAGCAGCTCGACATCGAGCGGCACATTGTGCCGGATGAGAAGGAAGTGGACGGCTTCATCAAGATGCTGGATGGCGAAGCGCGCCACGCGGGCATTGAAATCCGCCGCTACACGGCGCAGCCGGTCTCCTCGAAGGAGTTCTATACCGAAGTTCCCTTCGAGCTGGAACTGGATGGTCCGTACTACTCGGTCCTGGACTTCTTCGACCTTGTGCGCAAGCAGGAACGGATCGTCAACATCTCGGGGCTTCTCGTTGCCAGCCCCAAGCACTCCTCCGACGCGAAGACCAAGCACAATTACAACTACGCGCCCAATGAGAGCATTGTAGCCACCTGTCTGGCGACCACTTTCTTCAGCCATGACACGTTGGCGGTAAGCGCACCAGTAAAGAGATAAGGGAACCTTATGAAATGGATGATGGCAATTTTGGCGTTGGCAGCGGCAACCGCCTTGGCCCAGAACCTGGACCAGGTCCAGAACGCGCGGGACACCATGAAGGCGGTTCAGCAGAAAAAAGCCAATGACTCGAACGCGGCCCTGGACGCGGCGGGACAAAGCTCTACGGGACAAAGCTCGGCGAAACAGTCTCCCATGGCTCGGCCGTCGGCGCGTCTCCGCCGCGGCAAGGGGGAGATGACGGTGTACGCTCCCAAACCGGCCGGCCAGCAATCCGCCTTGAAGGCCAAGCACATGAAGAAGGATGTCGAGCAGGTGTCGGTCGAGGCCAGCAAAGCTCAGGAGCCCAGCACGGAAGATAAGGACAGCGCGGAAGCTCCGAAAGAAATCAGCTATGCCGGCAAGCGCGATCCCTTCGTCAGCCCCGTAGTCAACCGGGCCGCCCTTGGTTCGGGCTGCAGCACCGGCAAGAAGTGCCTGGCCATTGATCAGATCGAGCTCCGCGGCGTGGTGAAGTCGGACGCAGGCATGATCGCGGTGGTGGTCAACAGCCTGGACAAGGCATATTTCCTCCGCGAAAACGATCCCGTATTTGACGGCTACGTGGTGAAGATCACGGGCGATTCGATCATCTTCAAGGAAACAGTGCAAGACCGGTTGGGAAAACCAGCCACCAAGGAAGTCACGAAACGAATCCTAACGCCGGCGGTGTAAGGCCGGATACAGGCGGCTGGCGGTGGAACCAGCCGCGACAAATTTCTGAAATGGGGCACACCGAATCCGAGGCCTCGTGGGGAGAAGCGAAATGCGAAAGCAACTGACTGTTTTTCTGCCGCTGCTGCTGGTGGCCTTGATGGCCGCAGCAGCCGCACAGAGCGCCGGAAAACCGGCCAACCAGCGCGCCGCCTTGTACAAGGTTGACGTCGTACGCAGCGAGAATGGTATCGAGCTGCAACTCGCCACGCGCGGCCAGATCACGCCCAAGCTGAGCAAGCTGGATTCGCCGCCGCGCATTGTGCTCGATCTGCCGGCCACCGTCGCCGTCAAAGCGCAGACGATCTCCGTCAATAGCGACGGCGTCAGGCGGGTCCGGGTTGCCATGGATGCCCTCAAACCGCCTAGCACTCGTGTGGTAGTGGATTTGGACGAGGCGTGCAACTACCAGCTGGTTCCGGCCAGCAGCAATGGCATGATCCTCAAGCTGAGCCCGATTTCCAGCTCGGCTAAGGCCGGCCAGACCGCAACTCCCGCCGTGGCCAGCGCGACAGCGCCAGCCGATACGAAAGCGGCGCCTTCGCAGTCCGCTGCAACCGAGAAGTCTTCGCAGCCCGCAAACGCGTCTGATTTTGTTTTCCTTGAACCTTCCTACAAACCCAAGAGCGGCGACGCGCCGAAAACGGCGGCCGCCCTCGAACCTCCGGCCCGCGTGATCGCCGCGGCGGCGAAGTTCGAAGAGAAGCCCGAAAATCTTCTGCCTACGCCGAGCGCCGCGCTCGACCCGCAGGCAACCGCTTCCCATCCCGCGGAAAACCTGGCCGCCGAGCAAAAGGCGGAAATGCAGCATCCCGCGCCAGCGACCGCCGGCCCGAAATATACCGGCGAGCCGATCTCGGTCAACCTGAAGGATGTTGATCTGAAGGACTTCTTCCGCCTGATTCACGAAATCAGCGGCCTCAATGTCGTGCTCGATCCCAACGTGAAGGGCACGCTGACCATCGTGCTCGATGACGTGCCGTGGGACCAGGCGCTCGACATCGTGCTGAAGAACAACGACCTCGCCCGCCAGCTCGATGGCAACGTTCTCCGCATCGCGACCGTCGAGACCCTCCGCAAAGAGGCTGAAGCGCGCCGCGCCCAGCAGGAAGCGGAAGCCCTGGCAGTGGATAAAGTCACGGTCACGCGCTTCCTGAGTTATGCGCGCGCCAAGGATGTTGTACCCACCGTCAAGAAATTCCTCAGCCAGCGCGGCGATGTGATCGCGGATGAACGCACGAATGCCTTGATCATTCAGGACATTCCTTCCGTCGTTCCCGCGGTTGACCGGCTCATCACGCAACTGGACCGCAAGACCCAGGAAGTCGAAATTGAAGCCCGCGTAGTGGCCGCCACCCGCAGCTTCGCCCGCGATATCGGCACGCAACTCGGCTTTGGCTTCGGCAACTCGGCCTCCGCCGTGGGCGGCGCCAGCAGCGTCGGCTCCTCGCCGACCTCAGCCTTCGGTTACGGTCCCGGCGGACAGCCCGGCCCGTTCTATCCGATCGTGGGAACGTCTTCGCCGACTCCGACCACCGGTGTGCAGATTCCATTATTCTCGAACCTGGGCGTCGCCAGCCCGACCAGCGGCCTCAGCTTCATCAATGCCAGCAGCCGGGTGCGCATTGATGCCATCCTGACCATGGCAGAATCGCGCGGCCTGCTCAAAGTGCTCTCGCGTCCGCGGGTGGTAACCCAGAACAACATTCAGGCCATTGTCCGCCAAGGTACGCGTATTCCGGTCGTGACCCAGGCCCAGTTGGGCGGCCCGCCGACCGTCAGCTACGTGGACGCTTTCCTGCGCCTGACAGTTGTTCCGCAGATCACCTCGGAAAACACCATCTTCCTGAACGTGGACGTGGAGAACACCACGCCTGACTTCGGCCACGAAATTCAGGGCAACCCCTCGCTGATCACACAGCAAGCTACCACGCAGGTTCTCGTCACCGACGGCGGGACCGTGGTGATCGGCGGCGTGATTCAGACCCAGAACTCGGTGAGCATTGATCAGGTACCGCTGCTCGGCAACATTCCCTGGCTCGGCAACCTGTTCAAGCACACCACGGTCAGCACCTCGAACCAGGAGCTGATCTTCTTCATCACTCCGAGAATCATCCAGACCTAGTCTGGGGATTCACCAAGAGTTGCACCACTCGCCGCCGGAAACTTCTGGAAAAACTGCCAGAAGTCCGGCGGTTTGACTTTGGTTGCCTGCTCCGCGCTACGGCTTTGAGCCGCCTGCTAAACTCCACGAAGTGAATTACGCGGCACGTCAAACTGCGCTTGCGCGTGTGTTGGCCAAAGTGCGCACAGATGCCCTGCTGGTCACTCATCTTCCCAACATCCGTTATCTCTGCGGCTTTACTGGAAGCGCCGCCGCCCTGCTGCTCAGCGAAAAGCACAGCATCTTCTTCACCGACGGACGTTACACCACTCAAGCCCGGCAGGAAGTACACGGCGCCACGGTCATTGTTAAGCGCAAATCTCCCGTCATGGCCGCGGCAGAATGGATCAAGTCGAACCAGATGAAGTTGAACCAGGCCAGGCGTCGCTCGGCCCGCTCATACCTGGGCATTGAGGCGGACCATCTCACCGTGGCTGACCATGAGCGCCTGCATTCAATCCTGCCTTCCTCAATTCGCCTGCGCGGTACGCCGGGTCTGGTCGAACGTGCCCGCATGGTAAAAGACGACGCTGAACTCGCCGCCATGCGCACCGCCGCCAGCCTGGGCGTGGAGCTTTTCGAATCCGTTATCCGAAACTTGCATGTCGGCGACAAAGAATCCGAAATTGCCGTTGCCCTGGAATCCGCCGCCCGCAAAGCTGGGGCGGAGGCCATGTCTTTTCCTTCCATCATCGCCTCGGGCGAGCGCTCAGCCCTGCCCCATGCCCGCGCCTCATCCGCACCCATTGCAGCCGGCTCGTTCGTGGTCTGCGACTTCGGTGTTATACTCGCTGGCTATTGCTCGGACATGACCCGCACGTTGTACGCGGGAACTCCGTCGGCGGAGGCTCGACGCGTGTACCAGGCTGTTCTGGCCGCCCAGCAAGCCGCGGTGGAGGCAGTCCGTGCCGGAGTCAGCACCGGGCAGATAGACCGTGTCGCTCGTAGCTCCTTGCGGCGCGAGGGTTTAGCGAAATATTTCACCCATTCCACCGGTCATGGCGTGGGCTTGGAGATCCATGAGGCGCCGCGATTGGCGGCCGCCCAAACCGAAGTCCTCAAACCGGGCATGGTGGTCACGATTGAGCCCGGCGTTTACCTCCCCGGACGATGGGGAGTCCGAATTGAAGATACCGTCGTAGTGACCGAGAACGGCTGCGAAGTGTTGACACCCGCCACCAGGGAATTGATCGCAGTCTGAAAGGTCGAGTGAGGTTGCGCGCCTGGCAAGCTTGGCCGCCGCCCGGTTGTGCTCCCGATTCAAACGGGAGGGGAAGCCGCTCCCACCGCTGACGATGAACCAAAAAGAACTAAGAGAACTGATAGAGTTCTTGATCGAAAAGGACATCACCGAGTTCGAGCTCGAACGCGGCGACGTGAAAGTCCGCATCAAGCGCGGGCAGTTCTCTAGTCCCGCCGCCTCCGGATTCACCCATTTTGTAGTTCCGCCGCCGGGCCCGGCCACGCCGGAACTCGGCGCCGCTCCTGCGGCGCCTGCGCCCGCGCCGAAAGAGGCCGCCGCGCCTGCGCCGCAGGAGCAGGGCCTGTACATGGTGCGCTCTCCGATCGTGGGAACATATTACGAAGCGCCGACGCCGGGCGCGCCTCCATTCGTCAAACCGGGAGACAAAGTCGAAGTCGGCCAGGTGCTCTGTATTGTGGAAGCCATGAAACTGATGAACGAAATCGAATCTGACGCCGCCGGCGAACTGGTCAAGATTCTGGTGACCAACGGCCAGCCCATCGAATACGGTCAGGAGCTTTTCGCCATACGAGCAAAGAAGTAGCGATTGATGCGTCTTGATTCCATCCAAACCCGCGGCCCATCTGACCCATGTTCAAAAAGATTCTGATCGCGAACCGGGCTGAAATCGCTCTGCGGGTGATCTGCGCCTGCAAAGAGCTGGGCATCCGCACCGTCGCCATCTACAGCGAGGCCGACCGCCATTCCCTCCACGTCCGCTTTGCCGACGAGGCCATCTGCATCGGCCCGCCGCCGCTCGGGCTCAGCTACCTCAACATTCCCGCCGTCATCAGCGCCGCCGAAATCGCCAACGTGGACGCCATCCATCCCGGCTACGGCCTGCTTTCCGAGAACGCCAACTTCGCCGAAGTCTGCGAAACCAGCAACATCAAGTTCATCGGCCCGCCACCCGAAATCACCCGGCTCATGGGCGAAAAAGAAAAGGCCCGCGCCGCCATGAAAAAAGCCGGCGTGCCTATTCTGCCCGGGTCGGAAGGCGTGCTGCAGAGTGAAGACGAAGCCCTGGAGTGGGCCGGCCAGGTGGGATTTCCCGTCATTATCAAGGCCTCTGCCGGCGGCGGCGGACGCGGCATGCGCATCGTGCGCAACGCCGAAGACCTGCCCATGCTGTTCAAGCAGGCGCAATCGGAGGCCGCTGCGGCCTTCGGCAACGGCGACCTCTACATGGAAAAATTCATCGAGCGCCCGCGCCACATTGAGTTCCAGGTTCTGGCCGATGAATACGGCAACGTTATCAGTCTGGGCGAGCGCGAGTGTTCCATCCAGCGCCGCCATCAGAAATTGCTGGAGGAATCACCCTCGACGCAAGTCACGCCCGTGCTGCGCGAAGAAATCGGCCAGATGCTCAGCCACACGCTCTCTGAGATCGGCTACGTCAACGCCGGCACCATCGAGTTCCTCATGGACGAAGACCGCAAGCTTTATTTCATCGAGATGAACACGCGCATTCAGGTGGAACATCCCGTCACCGAAATGGTCACCGACGTGGATCTGGTGAAGAGCCAGATTCTGCTCGCCGCCGGCGGCCGCCTGGAAAATGTTCTGCAGGGGCCGATCGTCCGCCGAGGCCACGCCATCGAATGCCGCATCAACGCCGAGCATCCGGAAAAATTCACGCCCTCCGCCGGAAGGATTACGGCTTTTCATCCTCCCGGCGGCACCGGCGTGCGCATTGACACCGCGGCCTACGCCGAAGGCGTCATTCCGCCTTACTACGATTCACTCATCGCCAAGCTGGTGGTGCGCGGCAAAGACCGCAACGAAGCCATCTCCCGCATGTCCCGCGCGCTCGAAATGTTCATCGTCGAAGGCATCTTCACCACGATTCCCCTGCACCGCAAAATCCTGGCCGACCCCGACTTCCGCGCCGGCAACATAGATACAACCTTCATCGAGCGCTTCTTGGCCAAGAACGGCAAGGGCAAGCCGACGAGCCATTAAGTTCGATCAAGTGTGAACCGCAGTCCCATGACATTGATCGGCTGAAAATGCGGGCAGGTGGCCCACTCAAGCCCGGTTTTGGCTTGAGTGGGGCAGTTCTACAGCTGGACAAAGTCTTCCCGCCGCTCGTTCGCGTTTTCGTGCCGTCCATTCTGACTCGATTTCCACCCGTCCCTCACAGCCGGTTGCGTAGTGGCGAAAACTGCTCCACTCCCAGTCCTCCGGACGTTCGCACAACCCAGCCTTCACCGGATTGCGATGAATATAGCGCAGCTTCTCCACAAACTGCGGGTAATTTCGAACATTGAAATCGTAGTACCGCTTTTGCCAGAAATGCTCGGCTTCGCCAATTAAACGCCGCGCTACTCCTTGCTTCAACGACTTCAGGGCATCGGCCAGAGTATCCTGTTGTGGTTCGCTGAGCAGGAGGTGAACATGCTCCGGCATGACTACGTACCCGTAAACCTGAAGCCTGAAGCTGCGCCGCACGCGCTGCAGGGCTGACTCGAAGATTCGTCGGCTTGCGTCCGTGGTAAATAGCCGACGGCGATGGAAACAGCAAAAAGTGACGAAATGACTCTGCCCGCTGTGGTGAAAACGCGTTAGCCCCCATGGCATGAGGACAATCTAGTTTTGTTCGCCGGACTAAGTCTGTGACGCGTGAACCCCCACTCAAGCCAAAAGCGGGCTTGAGTGGGCCACCCGCCTTCATCGAGCGCTTCTTGGCCAAGAACAACAAAGGCAAGCCAGCGGCGTAAGACTGCCGGGTGCCGGGTCGCCGGGTGCCGGGTCGCGTTCTTTGCGACAGGGCGGGTCATTTCGGTCGGCACGGTGACTCTTGAAGCTCCAGGGGAAATCCCCGCCCCCTCAAAAGCGGATGTAGTGACA
>Ga0335078_10009706_pt1 | contig 14249 bp, 10 predicted proteins | sample Lox_Sample_32_FD_206711 | JGI IMG/M metagenome (GOLD analysis project Ga0335078, IMG submission 206711) | Soil microbial communities from Loxahatchee National Wildlife Refuge, Florida, United States - Lox_Sample_3.2 | ecosystem: Environmental > Terrestrial > Soil > Wetlands | place: USA...
CGGTCTTCCTGCCCGAGACCTGGTACCTGCGTGAAATCGTGATGCTCGTGGCGGCGGTCGCGTCCTACCGGCTCACGCCGCGCCCGGTCCACGACGAAAACCGCTTCACGTTCGGTCCGATCAAGGAGGTGGCGCTTCTGTTCCTCGGCATCTTCATGACCATGATGCCGGCGCTGAACTACCTCGACCGGCACGGGCGCGACCTCGGCTTTGAAAAGCCCGCGCAGTACTATTTCGCCTCGGGCAGCCTGTCCTCGGTGCTCGACAATGCGCCGACCTACCTGAACTTCCTCGAGCTCGCGGAAGCCACGCTGGTGGACCCGGCCGCGCTGCCGCGGGACGCGCGCGGCGAGGTCCGGTCCGACGCGGGCGTCAAGCAGATGCTCGCGAGCGAGTCCATGCGGCGGTTCATCATCGCGGTCAGCCTCGGCGCGGTGTTCTTCGGCGCCATGACCTACATCGGCAACGGGCCCAACTTCATGGTGAAGTCGATCGCCGAGAGCGCCGGGGTGAAGGTGCCGACCTTCTTCGGCTACATCCTGAAATTCAGCCTGCCCTTCCTCCTGCCGATCCTGGCGCTCGGCGGCTGGCTGTTCCTGTAGGGCCGGACCTTGCGGCCGGGCCGCATTCGATCACTCCGGCCTGTCGGCAAGCGACAGCTCTGCCATCGCAGACCGCCCCCGGCCGCCTACTTCGCCTTCGCGATCTCGACGGCGAAGACGTGGGTCGGCCCGAACATGTTCGAGCGGAAAATAACCCACTTCTCGTCCGGCGAAAACGTTACGTTCGGCTCCAGCCGGTAGTCGTGCTTCGCCATGTTGACCAGCCGTTCCGCGTAGAAAAAGCCGGCGTGGATCAGCGTCGGATCGTCGGGGTTCTTGATGCCCGCCACATTGGGCAGCTCCTGCGGCCGAAAAAGCCAGATCCACTTGCCGTCGGGCGCGTGCGCGACCATCTCGGGGTCGCCGCCGTCCCCGGCGAACATCGTGCCGTCGGGTGAGACGTTGAAATGCACGGACCACTCGTTGCGCGTCAGGTGATACCAGGTACGCCGGCCGGTCGCGATCTCGTAGCCGGCGACCCAGAAATCCTCGCCCCGCGGCGTCTGCAGGTCGTACCAGATGGTGCGGCCGTCGGCGCTGAAGAACTCGTGACCGGCGATCTCCATGTTCATTGTCCGCGTGTGGATCTTGGTCAGGCCGGTGCCGTCGGCGCGGATGGTCCAGATGCGGTCCACCTCGTGCCAGGGACCCTCGTGGCAGAACAGGATCAGCCCGGGATCGGTCGGGGAGAATTGCAGGTGATTGAGCCACTCGCGCTCCCGGTCCACGTCCTTGATTTCGCCGGTCCGGGTGTTGACTGTGAAGATCACGTGCGGCGGCCCGGCGTGGATCCGCGCGAGCTGGTTGTGGAGCATCAGCTCCTTGGCCTGGGCGAACGTCATCGGCTTCCCGTCCGCGCCGACCGCCTTGAAGTTGGCCTGCTGAAACCGCGGATCCTCGCCCGTCCGCCTCCCGCGCGGCCCACCGGCCGCGCCCGGGCCCCCCGGCCCCCCGCCCTCGACGAACGAGCCGAGGAGCCGCGTTTCATCAGCGTTGAGCGAGGCGACGAAGCGCCCTGGGGGCAGCTCGACGACCTTGCGCGTCTGGAGCGTGTCGACGTTCGTTGCGTACACGACCGCCCCGTTCACAGTTCCCGGAACGCCGCCGACCTTCGCGTCCGGCTCCGGCGCCCACCGGGTGTAGTAGACGTCGCCCGACTTCCGGCCCGTGACGAGCACGTTCACCGGGCCGGGCACCACGGTCTTGATCGCCCGGGTGGCGAGGTTGATCGCCGCAATGCCGCGGTCCGGGGTGGTCACGATCAGCTCGGTTCCATCCGGGGTGTAGGCATTCTGGTGGAAATACAGGCTCGCCGTGCCGCCTTCGCGCGACAGCCGGACGATGCGGTGCCCGGTGTCGGGATCCACCCACTCGGTCGGCGGTTCCGGCGCGGCGGCCCCCGGCGTGCCGGCGGCATGCAGGCGCATTCCGGCGAGGCCGGCAAGCAGGAGGAGCCCGCCGAGGACCGGCAGGTAGTTGTGGAAACGCGGTGGGGTGGGGAAGACGGCGGTAATGGCAGCGGGGTTCTGGTGGGCAGGGTCTCCAGAATACCGGTGGAGGCAAGCACGGCCATCCGTAAGGGGGGCGGCCGCAGGGCGCATGAACGGCGGCCGGCGTTATGGGCGGCGCGGGCCGGGCGGCCGATGCTCGGCTGACAGTAAATCGCGGACTATTTTGACGCTCGATGTCATCAGGCTGATCGTGGGGACGTCCTTGCATTACCCGCGCGGCGCCCGCTCAATCCCGCGAGGGGTTCCTGCCCCATGAAAACCCGCCTCCTGTCCGCCGCCCTCGCCCTGACCGGTTGCTTTTTCACCGGCACCCTGGCCGCGCAAGACGCCCTGTCGCGCGGCGCCGTCTTCAGCGGCAGCCAGTTTCAGCCGGAATACGCCGTGCCCTACCGCCCGCCGACGGTGGCGGAGATCACGGCGGTGCTGGAGCGCCTCCGCGCCTACCAGGAGGCGGCGAGCCCCGTGCGGATCATCAACCGCCGCACGCGCGAGGAGATCACCGACTTCAGCCAGCCCAATCCCGACGCGACGTTTGACCGCGGCGAACACAACGCCTTTCCGCCACTCGGCTATGAGGAGGGCGTGACGTACGCCGGCATGCTCGAGGCCGGCGCAGTGACCGGCGACCCGAAGTTCGACGCCTTCACCGCGCGGCGCTTCCAATTCGTCGCCGACCATCTCGCGTTCTTCCGGATGCAATACGAGGCCGCCCAGGCCGGCGCCGCGCCGTACGTGCCCGGCACCATGCCCACGCCGGCGCAGATGCGCCGCATCGAATTCCGCTACGTGATCGATCCGCAGACGCTCGACGAGTGCGGCGCCATGTGCGCGGCGATGATCAAGGCGCGCCTTGCGGGCGTCGGGCCCGACATGCTCACCGTGATCCACACGTACATGAACCACATCAGCCACGGGCAGTTCCGCCTCGCCGACGGCACGCTCGCCCGGCAGGTGCCCCAGCCGCAGACGCTGTGGCTCGACGACATGTACATGAGCATCCCGGCGCTGGCCCAGATGGGAAAGCTGACCGGTGACGGCAGCTATTACGATGACGCCGTCCGGCAGGTGCGGCAGTTCTCGGCGCGGATGTTCAACCGGCAGAAGGGCCTCTACATGCACGGCTGGGCGGCCGACACGGAGGACCATCCCGAGTTCTTCTGGGGGCGCGCCAACGGCTGGGCGGCGATGGCGATCGTGGAGCTGTTAAGCGTGCTGCCGGAGGACCATCCCGGCCGGGCCGAGGTCCTGGCGCAGCTCCGCGCCCACCTGCGCGGCCTCGCGGCCTGCCAGTCCGGGGAGGGCCTCTGGCACCAGTTGCTCGACCGCAACGACTCCTATCTCGAGACGTCGGCCTCGGCCATGTTCGTGTTCAGCATGGCGCGCGCGATCAACCGCGGCTGGGTGAGCGGCGTGACGTACGGACCGGTCGCGCAGCTCGGCTGGAACGCGGTGGCGGCCAAGGTCAACGCCCAGGGCCAGGTGGAGGACACCTGCGTCGGCACGGGCCTCGCGTTTGATCCGGCCTACTACTATCGCCGCCCGCGGAGCCCGCTCGCGCAGCACGGTTACGGGCCCGTCCTGATGGCGGGCGCCGAGATGATCCGGCTGCTGCAGAGCGACCGTTACCGGATCAACCCGGGAATCATCCAGTACGTCCCCCGGGCCGCCCATCCCTGACCGGGGCGGGGTCGGCGGAAGGACCGACAAAAAAGCCCGCCGCGGTCGGCGGCGGGCCGGGGGCGACCGATCCGGGGCTCAGGCCTTCTGGACCAGGCCGGCCTTCATCGCCTTGACCGACACCCACACGCGCTTGGTGCCGCCGTTGGCCAGCTTGATGCGGATGCGCTGGAGATTGGGCCGGAACTTGCGCCGCGTGATGCTCGTCACGTGCGTGCCGATGCCACCGCTCTTCTTGCTCTGGCCCTTGCGGTTGATAATGCTGCCTTTGACAGGCCGCCTGCCGGTGACGTAGCAAATTCGTGCCATGGGTGTTCGTTTGGTGAAGGGGTCGGAGTAAAGAGCCGGCGGCAGGCGAAGCAAGGGAAAACTCGCCGCTACTGGCGCTGCGTCGTCGTCAGCATCCGGCCGGCACTCGTGCGATCCCGCCGACCGCTACGCGCTCACACGTCGCGGGCGGCAGCGCCGCAAGACCCGGCCGGGCGCCGGTGGCGAGGGTGGTCACGAAATCCTCAGATATTTCCGCCGCGTCGGATTTGGCGAGTGCGTCAGTTGATAAATGACATTTGCCGCTGAAGGCAGGCGGTGCCGTTTGTCATTTATTCGATGACAAACCGGTCGGCCGCGAGCCGAGGCGGCATGGTGTCCATAGCGCGACCGGCCGCGGGGGCCGGAAGCGATCAGTCGCGGCGGGCCCAGAGGACCTGGAACTTCTGTCCCATGTGGGCGGGATGCAGGAGTTGCTGGACGCCGAGCTTGCGGTCGCTGAAGCGGCCGGCTTCGGCTGTTACCAACCGACTCAAGACCGGCGCCGCGTGATGTACCAAAAACGCCTCCTGGGACTCGAGCATGGGGGCGGGAAAGCCGTGGGCGGCGAGCGCGGCGCTGATCCAGTCCCAGCATACGTGGCAGGTGAGATCCTGCCCGCCGGGCCGGGCGAGCAGATCGTCGCCTTGGCGGTGGCGGAAATAAGCGCGGGCGGTGCCGGACGGGGTTTCCGTGGCGAGCTCCGACCAGGACTTGCCGTAGTCGAACGCGACGAACAGGCCGGTCCACGGCAGCGCCGCGATCCGGTCGGCGAGGTCCGCCGCGGCCAGCGGGAGGTCGATCCGGTAACCTTCGGGCACATCGGCCGGGAGCCGGTCGCGCACCGCCCGCACCTCGGGGGTCAGCTCCGGCAATGCGGCCTCCTCCAGCGCGCCGGCGCGCAGCGCCACCCCGGTTTCGCACCAGCCCTCCGGCTGCCGGATCAAGCGGTGGAACGGCTGGGCGTCGAACAGCTCGTTGGAAAAGACGACCGCGCGCGGCGGAAGGGTGAGGGTCTGGCCCAAGCCGATTGTCGTCGCGGCGGCAAACGGTTGCGCCACGCCGGCGATGACGCCGCCGCCCGGCGGCTCGGCGCCGATCTCGACCCAGGTGTGCGCCGCCGCCGTCCGCGGTCCGAGCAGCGCCGCGGCCGCGCCCGCGACGAGCTCGCCGAAAACCGGTCCGAGCGAGGCCGCGGTGAAAAAGTCGGTGCGCGACTCGCGGCCGATCCGGGTCCGGCCGCCCGCGTAGTAGCCGGCCGCCGGATCATACAGCGCCAGGGACATGAAGCGCGCAAACGACAGCACGCCGCCGGGGCCGGCTTCGCGGCGGAAGGCCGCGAGGAATTCCGGCGACGGGGCGGACGGGGAGCGATCGGTCATGAGGGGGCGCCAGCAGAAGCCATTTACTTCATGCACGAGATGCACACAGTGGGTCCATGCTCAAACGGATTCTCATCGTCATCGCCGGCGCGGCCTGCGGCATCGTGCTCGCCACGGCGGTGACGCGGTGGCGGCCGGCGTGGAGCCTGTGGCCCAACCGTGAGCTGACGCGCGACACCGACTATTTCCGCCGGGTGCTCGACATCGTCGCCCGGAACTATGTTCACGCCCAGGACGCCGACTATGACCGGCTGACCCGCGCGGCGCTCGACGGCATGGTCAAGTCGCTCGATCCCCACTCCGAATTCATGCGCGCCCCGGAATACCGCGAGCTGAAAGAGGAGATGGATGGGCGCTTCGGCGGCATCGGCATCCAGGTGGAGAACCGCGACGGCCAGGTGACGGTGATCGCGCCGATCGCCGACACCCCGGGCGAGCGCGCCGGCATCCAGCGCGGCGACGAGATCGTCAAAGTCGACGGCCAGTCGATTGAGAAGCTGGGCATGGACCGGATCGTCGAGCGCCTGCGGGGGAAGCCGGGCACCCAGGTGACCCTGTCGCTCTATCGGCCGTCCAAGAAGGAGACCTTCGAAGTGACGATCACCCGCGAGGTCATCCGGGTGGAGAGCGTGCGCGACGTCCACCTGCTGGGAGATGGCATCGGGTACATCCAGCTCATCCAGTTCAGCGATCGCACCGGCGCGGAGTTTCGCAAGGCGCTGGGTCAACTGCGGGCCGACGGCGCTCGCGCCCTGGTGCTGGATTTGCGCAACAATCCCGGCGGCCTGCTCGATGCCGCGGTCGACGTGGCCGAGCCGTTTTTCCGGCCGGGCGAGCTCGTCGTCTACACCCAGGGGCGCACGCCGGAGAGCCGGCTGGAGCTGCGCGCGGGCGCCGCGGCCGCGGATCTGCGGATGCCCATCGCCGTGCTCGTCAATGCCGGCACCGCCAGCGCCGCGGAGGTCGTGACCGGGGCGTTGAAGGACACCGGGCGCGCCGTGGTGGTGGGCGAGCGGACCTTCGGCAAGGGCTCGGTGCAGACGGTGTTCCAACTCCAGAACGGCGAGGCCCTGCGCCTGACCACCGCGCTCTATTACACGCCCAGCGGCGTGAGCATCCAGGAGAAGGGCATCGAGCCACAGATCCCCGTGCCGGTGTCGCTGGAGGATGAGGCGAAGCTGCGCCTGCAGCGGTTGCGGCGCGATCTGACGGATCCGAAGGAGTTCGCCGCCCGGTTCGGCTTCGCGCCCATCGCGGATCAGCCGCTGCAGACGGCGGTCGACGTGCTCAAGGGGACCGAGCTGTTCGACCAGCGCAGCCGCGCGCCGACGCCGAAGCCGTGAAAACCCTCGGCCCAGCCGGTCATGCGGAGCGCCGCGACCCGTCCGCCGAAGCCCTGAGCTGGTCGAACGGGGTGAAGGCGGAAGCATCCACGACGAACCGGTTGCCGCGACGGGGTGGCTTGTTCGCATCGTGCCGAATGACCAGTGATCATCAACGATGATCCTCGCGCTCGAAAGTTCGTGTGACGAGACGGCCGTCGCCGTGTTCGACCCGGCGCGCGGCCTGACGCACGAGCTGGTGCACAGCCAGATGGTGCTGCACCAGCGTTACGGCGGGGTGGTCCCCGACCTGGCGACACGCGAGCACCTGGGCATCTTCCCGCTGCTGATCCGGCAACTGCGCGAACACGGCGCCCTGGCGGGCGTCACCGAGGTGGCCGTGACCTGCGGCCCGGGGCTGGCCGGCTGCCTCGCGATCGGCGTGGCGGCCGCCAAGGCGCTCGCCTTGGAACTCGGCATCCCGGTGACCGGGGTGAGCCACCTGCGCGGGCATGCGTGGTCGCCGTTCATCGCGGAGCACGCGGCCGCGCCGGACGGGTTCGCCGCCTGGCTGGAGCCGCTGCTGCCCCATCTCGGCCTGATCGTGTCGGGCGGCAACACGCTCCTGTTCCGGATCGAGCGCGACCGGCGGCTCGCCGTGCTGTCCGCGACGCGGGACGATGCGGCGGGCGAGGCGCTGGACAAGGGCGCCAAACTCCTCGGGCTCGGTTACCCGGGCGGACCGCTGATCGAGGCGCGCGCCGCGGCCGGCCGCGCCGACGCCCACCGGTTTCCCCGCGGCATCCAGCCGAACGACGACCTGTCGTTCAGCTTCTCCGGACTGAAGACGAGCCTGCGTTACCTGGTGGAGAAACTGAGCACCGACGAAGTGGTGGCACGGCGCGACGACCTGTGCGCCGGCTACCAGCAGGCGGTGATCGATGCGCTGGTCACCAAGACCGGGGTCGCGCTCGAGCGCGGCGGGTATGCGAGCGTGGGGGTGTCGGGCGGCGTGGCCAACAACCGCGCCCTGCGCGCGGCGCTGGCGGAACGGACGCGCGCGCACGGCGCCGCCTTTCTCGCCGCCCGGCCGGAACACACCGGCGACAATGCCGGCATGATCGCGTTCGCCGCCTGGTGCGACCCGGCGGGCTGCAACCGCCGCGACCAGCTCGCGCTGACCATCCAGCCCGACCTCGCGCTGGCCTGACGGGCCGGCGGCCGCACGGCCGGCTCCGGCCTCAGGCATACTCCCGGCGGAGGTTGCTCGGGAGAATCCCGAGCTCTTCGCGGTACTTGGCCACGGTGCGGCGCGCGACGCTGAGGCCCCTGGCCTGCAGTTGCGCCACGAGTTCCTGGTCGCTCATCGGGTGCGCCTTGTCCTCCGCCGCGATCAGGTCGGCGATCATCTCCTTGACGCTGGTGTTGGACACTGCGTCGCCGCTCTGCGCCTGGTAGCCGGGAGTGAAGAAATACTTCATCTCAAAGACGCCGTGCGGCGTCTGGATGTACTTGTTGGCGATCGCGCGGCTGACCGTGGTTTCATGCACGCCGACGGCGTCCGCGATCTGGGTCATGGTGAGCGGCTTCAACCGCGACACGCCCTGGTCGAAGAACTCCGCCTGCACCTTGATGATCTCGCGGGTGATGCGCTCGATGGTCTGCTGGCGCTGTTCGATCGAGTTGATGAGGAAGCGCCCGGAGCGCATCCGCTCCCGCAGGTAGTCGCGCTCCGCCGGCGTCAGGTGGCCCTTGGCGATGAGCTCCTTGTAGGTCTGGCTGATCCGCAGGCGGGGGATGTAGTCGTTGTTGAGACGGATCTGCCACTTGTCGCCGTCCTTGTCGACGGTGACATCGGGCACGACGACACGGTTGCTGTCGTCGGCGAAGCGGCGGCCGGGCGCGGGGTCGAGCGCGCCGATCTCCTCGATGGCGGCCTGGACCTCCTCGAGCGACGCGCCGAGGCGGCGGGCGAGATCGGGGATGCGGCGGCGGGTGAGCAGTTCGAACTGTTCGCGGATGACGCGGGCGGCGAGGGTGTCGCCGCGCCCCTTGGCTTCGAGCTGGGCCAGGAGGCATTCCTCGAGGTTTTGCGCGCCGATGCCGGGAGGATCGAAGGTCTTGAGCAGTTTCTGCGCGGCCTGCACGTCCTCCAGCGGCAGGCCGGACATGAGGGCGACGTCGGCCGGCGTGGTGGTCTGGAAGCCGCGGTCATCGAGGCTGCCGACGAGGTACCGGAGCGCGGCGAGGTGCCCCGGGGGGCAGTCGGAGAGCTCGGCCTGTCGCATCAGGTGTTCCTGCAGCGAAGTCTCGCTGACGAGCGAGTCGAAGAAATGCTGCCGGCGCTCGGCCGCCTCGGAGGTGTAGGGCTGGGCGCCGCCGGCTTGCGCCATGTAGTCCCGCCAGTCGTCGTCGAGCTTGCTGAGCACCTCGAATTCCTTCGAGAAATCCAGCTCCTCCCGTTGGTCGGGGGTGGTGTTGTCGCCGCCGTCGGCGGTGGCCGGCTCGTCGTTGGCGTTCTGTTCGAGGCTGACGCCTTCCATCGGTAGCTCCTCGAGTGTGGGATTGCTCTGCAGTTCCTCCTGGATGACGGACCGGAGGTCGAGGGCGGCCACCTGCAGGATCTTCAGCGACTGGCGCAGCTGCGGGGCCAGCACCATCTGCTGGGTCTGGCGCTGGCTGAGATGTTGATGGAAACCCGGCCCGCTCATGGTTGACGAGGGCAAGAGGTGAGCATGCGGGCGTGGGCCCTCACGCCGGCGGGGAGGTCGGGGACGCGATCAACGCCCCGGCCGGCTCGGGTTGTCCAAACAGCTCGCGGAGGTAGACGCCGAGCTTCTCGTTGGTGGGGCCGTAGCGATCGCTGTAGAGGTAAAGTTCGAGGTCGGTCAGCAGTTCGAGCGCGGACTGGTAGCGCTGGTCGCGGTTCCGCTCCAGCACCTTGCGCAGGATGACCTCGAGCTTCTCGTCGATCTCCGGCCGGAGATCGGAGAAGCGCGGGATGGGCATGGAGAGGACGTTTTTGCGCGACTGGAGCCGGTCCTCGGCGCGGAAGATGTTCCGGCTGAGCAGCAGTTCGGTCAGCACGATGCCGAGGGAGAACAGGTCGGCGCGGGCGTCGGTCACGGCGTAGCTGGCCTGCTCCGGCGAGCAATACTCGTCTTTGCCCGGGATGACCTTTCCCTCTTCGTTGTACATCAGGTTCAGCGCCTTCGCGATGCCGAAGTCCGTCAGCTTCACGTCGCCCTCGTAGGCGAGCATGACGTTCTTCGGGTTCACGTCGCGGTGGACGATATGCAGGAGGTGTCCCGAGCGGTCGGTGCGTTGGTGGGCGTAGGTCAGGCCACGGGCGACCCGCGAGGCGATGAACACGGCGAAGTCGATCGGCACGGGCCGCCCGAGCTGGTGGTGCCGCTCGATGAACTGCTCGAGGTTCACGCCGTTGACGAATTCCATCACCATGTAATGCTGGCCGCCGACGAGGCCCAGATGGTAGGTCTGGACGATGTTGGTGTGGATGAGGTCGGCAACGAGCCGCGCCTCGCCGATGAAGTTCTTCTGGAACTCCGGAATGCTCGAGTACTCCTCGCGAATCAGCTTGATGGCGACGACCTTGCGGAAATTTCCCACGCCATACTGATAGGCCTCGTACACCACGCCCATGCCGCCCTCCGAGATTTTCCGGACGAGCTCGTAGTGGAGTTCATTCAGGATGAGCTTCAACGCAGCCACGCCAGCAGGGAAGCGGAGGAGCGCGCGGGTGGCAAGTGCGCAGATGCCGTTCTAGCACGGAAATTGCTGCAGCGGCCGGCGGCGCGCCGGCCAAAACGCCCGGGCCGCGGCCGGAGCCCCCGGCCCCGCACCGCGCCGGCCGAACAAAACGCGGTTACCTGGCCGCCGCGGCCGTCGTCTCGTAGGCGTCGCGCCTCCGGTCCTCGCTGATGAGTCCTCTCAACGTCCTCAAGATCGCGTTCCGCGCCCTGCGGCGCAACAAGCTCCGTTCCATCCTCACCGCGCTCGGCATCATCATCGGCGTTGGCGCGGTCATCGCCATGGTCGCCATCGGCAACGGGGCGAAGGTCCGCGTCGAGGCCCGGATCGCGGCCATGGGGGAGAACGTGATCCTGGTTTTTCCCGGCAGCTTCCGCAGCGGCGGGATGCGCAGCGGGTGGGGGGGGGCGGCCACGCTGACCGCGGCCGACGCGGAGGCCATCGCCCGCCAGGTTCCCGGCGTCGCCGCCGTCAGTCCCGAGGTGCGCGACCGCGCCCAGGTGTTCGCCAACGGGCTTAATTGGAATACCCAGTTGATGGGGGAGTCGCCGGATTTCGCGTACATCCGCAACTGGCGCGTCGCCCGGGGGGCGATGTTCACCAACCGCGATGTGCAGTCCCTGGCCAAGGTCGCCGTCCTGGGCCAGACCGTGGTCGACGAGCTGTTTCCGAATCAGAACCCCCTCGGCAAGCTCATCCGCATCCGTGACATTCCGTTCGAGGTCGTCGGCGTGCTGGCCCCCAAGGGGTTCAACCTGTTTGGCTCCGACCAGGATGATTTCGTGCTCATTCCGTATACCAGCCACCTGCATCGTTTTTCCCGGCGGCCGTTCCTCAATTCGGTCCTGGTGCGGGCGGCCAGCGCCGACCAGTCGCCGCAGATCATGCAGGGCATCACCGATCTCCTGCTGCAGCGCCATCACCGGTCTCCCGGCGACGCCGATTTCACGGTGCGCAGCCAGGTGGAGATCGAGCAGGCCGTCAGCGCCAGCGCCAACACCCTGACCCTGCTGCTCGGCGCCATCGCGGGCGTGTCGCTGATCGTCGGCGGCATCGGCATCATGAACATCATGCTCGTGAGCGTGACGGAACGCACCCGCGAGATCGGCATCCGCCTCGCCGTCGGCGCCCACGGCCGCGACGTGCTGTTGCAGTTCCTGCTGGAGGCGGTGATTCTCAGCCTGATGGGTGGCATCATCGGCGTCCTGCTGGGCGTCAGCTCCTCCGACCTGATCGCCCGGGCCGACGGCTGGCCGATCCTCGTCTCCCCTGCCTCCGTGGTGATCGCGGTGCTCTTCAGCGCCGCCATCGGCGTGTTCTTCGGCTATTATCCGGCGCGCAAGGCCGCGCAGCTCGATCCGATCGACGCGCTGCGCTTCGAGTGAGCCGCCGGCGTCAGACCGCGGCCTCGTGCAGCGCCACGATGCCGAGGGTCAATCCCGTGGCGGTCACCGCGGTGAAACCGGCCTCCCGAAGCTCCTGGCTGAGACCGCCGCGGTCCGGAAACTCCCCGATGGTCGCCCCGAGGTAATCGTACGCCGTGCGGTCGCCTGTGATCGCACCCGCCAGCCGCGGCAGCAGATGCCGGAGGTAGCCGTAGTAGAGCGGTCGGAACCAGCGGTCCGGCTGGGAAAATTCGAGGACGAACAGCCGTCCGCGCGGCGGCCGCAGGACGCGACGCATCTCACGAAGCGCGCGCGGCCGGTCGGCCATGTTGCGCAGCCCGAAGGCGATCGTGACGGCGTCCTGCGAGGCGTCGGGCAGTGGCAGCGCCAGGCCGTCGCCCGCGCGGAAACTGAGATTGGCGGGCGCGCCGCACCGCTGCCGCTTCGCCTCGGCCTCGGCGAGCATCGGCGCGCAGAAATCCATGCCCGCGATCGTCGCATCGGCGGGCAGGGCGCGGGCCAGCGCCAGGGCGACGTCGCCGCTGCCCGTGGCGAGGTCGAGCACGGCGCGCGGCTCCGCGCGGCGGACGGCCGCGACGAGGCGCCGCCGCCAGCACCGGTCCGCGCCGCCGCTGAGCAGGCGGTTGGCGAGGTCGTAGCGGCGCGCAATGCGCGCGAACATGGCCTGGACGGCGGCGGGGTCGGGCATGGCGGTGCGGGGCGCGTCGGTGGATCCGGGCGGCCTAGCCCTGGCGGAAGCTTTCCACCACCCAGCGCGACAGGACCTTGTCGGGCGCGTCCACGACCTCGCGCGTGATCGTGAACCGGCGCGGCTCGCCGTCGCGGACGATCAATTTGAGGCCGTGCTGGAAGTCGCGGAACTTTTCCTCGCAGAGGGCGCGGATGGTCTTGTCGGCCGCGAGGCTGAGTTCGATGAGCCGCGCGATGGCGGCGTCCTCGAACACCAGTTCGAAGCCGAAGTCCTTTTGGAAGCGCGCGGCGAAGGCGGCCACGTCAGCCTTGAGCACCTCCTTTTGCTGCGCCGCGTTGTTCTTGAGCAGGCGCATCAGCGTGTCCTGCGGGCGGGCGACGGCGTCCGTTCCGATCTGGAACGTTTTGATGGCGGTGGACGGGAGCTCGAATTTGAAGTCGCGCATCACGTGCTCGAGCACCGTCATCAGGCCGCGTGCCCCGGTCTGCTCGGCGTGCGCCTGCCGGGCGATCTCGCGGACGGCTTCGAGCGCGATCTCGAAGTCGATGCCGTAGCCGGCGAAGTCGGCGCGATACTGTTGCAGGATGCTGCCCTCGGAGGTCAGGAGGATCTTCTCTAGGTCCTCCGCCGTCAGCGCCTGGCAGGGCACGCGGACCGGCACGCGGCCGATGAATTCGGGCTCCATCCCGTAGTCGATGAAGTCCCGGCTTTGCGCCAGCCGCAGGAAATCGGTGTCGCCCGCGGGCTGGTCGCGCCCCGCGGCGAACCCGATCTGGCTGCTTTGGACGCGGCGGCGGACCTGCTCGCCGAGTTTGTCGAAGGCGCCGCTGACGATAAACAGGATGTGCCGGGTGTTGATGGTGCGTTTGCGGGGGCGGGCGCCGCGCTGGAAGTCCATCAGCGCCTGGATCTGCCCGGCGATGTCCGTCTGGCTGTGCAGGTTGACGTCGGTCTCTTCCATCAACTTCAGCAGGTTGATCTGCACGCCGCGGCCGGAGACGTCCCGACCCGCGGCGGTGCCGGTGCTCGAGGCGATCTTGTCGATCTCGTCGATGTAGATGATGCCGTACTGGGCCAGGTCGACGTCGCCGTCGGCGAGCTTGACCAGGTCGCGCACGAGGTCCTCGACATCGCCGCCGACGTAGCCGGTCTCGGAGAATTTCGTGGCGTCGGCCTTGGCGAAGGGCACGCCGATGAGTTTGGCGATGCAGCGCATCAGGTAGGTCTTGCCCACGCCGGTGGGGCCGAGCAGCAGGATGTTCTGTTTGGCGTAGTCGCGTTCGCGCAGCGCGGGGTTCTCCAGGCACTGCCGCACATGGTTGTAATGGTCGCAGATGGCGACGGAGAGGACCTTTTTCGCCTCGGCCTGTTGGATGACGAAGCGGTCGAGGTAGTCGCGGATCTCACGCGGCTTGAGGTTGAACTCCCGGATCCGGCGCAGGGTGGTTTCGTGCTCCGGGTTGCCGTCGTCCGCGTCGGGCGCCGCGGCGGCCGCCCCGCTGGCGAAGGGCGTTTTAACGTTTGACCCGCGAAGGAGTTCCTGAATCTGCTTGGGCAGCTGCTCGAAGGGGTCAGTAGGCG
>Ga0335078_10009707_pt1 | contig 14249 bp, 10 predicted proteins | sample Lox_Sample_32_FD_206711 | JGI IMG/M metagenome (GOLD analysis project Ga0335078, IMG submission 206711) | Soil microbial communities from Loxahatchee National Wildlife Refuge, Florida, United States - Lox_Sample_3.2 | ecosystem: Environmental > Terrestrial > Soil > Wetlands | place: USA...
GCGCCCGGCAGGAGGGTGCGCCGCGGCGCTCGCTACATTCCCCGGGCCGCACTTACCAAGGAACTGCGGCGGATCCTGGCGCTCGACGGCCCACGGAACGACGTTCTGAGCGCCGCGGGCAGCGGCCGGAGCGGGTTTCTGGGGTAGCGCGGAAACGGTCCGGCTTCGCCCGGTAGGCCAGGGCGCGGAACCGGGGCGCGGAAATGGCGCACCGCGGCGCCCGGCAGCCCGGCACCCGCCAGGACGGAGCGAACCAGCCCCGCGCCCTCGCACCCCCCCGATGCCTTCGATGCCCCGGACACCCTTGACACCGGGATCGCCCGGGCGCATTATACTGTCTGGTATATATATGAAACGAGATCAGACTGCCGAAGACTTTCTCCCTCTGAAGGCCCATTGGTTTCACGTCCTTCTCTCACTGGCCGATCAGGAGCAGCACGGCTACGGCATCATGCAGGAGGTCCTGGAGCGAACCGGCGGAAAAGTGCGCCTCTGGCCCGCCACGTTGTATGGCACGCTCAAGCGCCTGCTGGATGCCGGACTGATCGACGAATGCGCCGGCCGCGGCTCGCGCGATTCGGGCGATGAACGGCGCCGCTACTACCGCCTCACCCGCCTGGGGCGGCGCGTTCTGGAAGCCGAGAGCGCGCGGCTGGAAGACCTGGTCCGCGTCTTGCACGCCAAGCGCGGCGGCCTGAAAAAACAGGAGGCCGGATCATGACCCGCGCCACCCTGCGCCTCTATCGCGCCCTGGCACACGCCTTTCCCTACGATTTCAAAAACGCCTACGGCGAACAACTGCAGCAGGTGACCGAAGAATCCATCGGCGAGGTCGCGCGGCGTTATGGCGCCGCCGGACTGATCCGCATGCTGCTGGACCTGGCAATCCGCATTCCAGCCGAGTACCTGGCAGAGTTCCGGCAGGATCTCTTCTACGGCTTCCGCATGCTGGCGGCATCGCCAGGATTTACCGCGGTGGCGCTGATTTCGCTGGCGCTGGGGATCGGCATCGCCACGGCAGCTTACAGCGAAATGAACGGGTTTATCATGCGCGACGTGCCGGCGGTGCGCGACCCGGGTGGCCTGGTGATGTTCAAATCACCGGTCTCCTTTTCCGATTACCGGCGTTACCACGATCGCAGCGATCTCTTCTCCAGCACCATGGCCTACATGGGCGGCGTGCCGCTGGGTGTATCGCTGGGCGGGCGCACGGAGCGCGTCTGGGGGCACCTGGTGACCGCCTCCTATTTCAGCACCCTCGGCGTGCAGCCCGCTCTGGGCCACTGGTTCACCCGCGCCGACGACGATCCCGGCCGCTCGCCGCAGGTGGCGGTGAGCTACCGCTTCTGGCGCAATCACCTGGGGTTCGATCCGGCCATTATCGGACAGGTGCTGCGAGTGAACGGACAGCCCTGCACGATCGCGGCGGTAGGGCCCGAGGATTTCCAGGGAGCGTCGCCGATGGCCTACGTGGCGGATCTCTGGCTGCCGCTGGGCGTGGGCGACGCGCTGGCGCCCGAGCTGGCGGGCGATGTGCTCGAGCGCCACGATCGCGCCCTTTTCCTGCTGGTCGGGCGGCTGAAGGCCGGCGTTTCCGAAGCGCGGGCGGAAGCCGCTCTGGACGGGATGGCGCGCCAGATCGAGCGCGAACAGGGCGACCCCGACCGCGACCGTCCTGGACGGCGCATTCAATTGCATCCGGGCGGCAAGCTGGTGCCGCTGAAGAAGGAAGACCTGTCGGTGATCGCCGGTTTCTTTTTCGTGCTGGGCGGCGTCATCCTGCTCATCGCCAGCTCGAATGTGGCCAACATGCTGCTGGCGCGCGCGGCCGATCGCCGCAAGGAAATTTCGATCCGGCTGGCGCTCGGTTCGGGCCGTCCACGGCTCGTGCGGCAGCTGCTCACCGAAAGCCTGCTGCTGGCAGCCGCTGCCGGCGCCGCGGGCCTGGCCTTCGCCTGGGTGTTGATGCACCTGGCTTCGCAGGAGACCATTCCGTATCCCGTGCCTCCCGTAATGAACCTGGAGCCCGACGGCCGCGTGCTGCTGTTCACGCTGGCTTTGACGGCTCTCACCGCCGTGGCGGCCGGTCTGATCCCGGCATTGCAAACCACGCGGCCCGATCTCACCACGGCTCTCAAGGAAGGCGGCAACGTGCAACTACGGCGCTTCCGCCGCTTGAGCCTGCGCAACGCCCTGGTGGTTTCACAGATGGCCGGCTCTCTGGCGTTGCTGCTCATCACCGGGTTCCTGGTGATCGGCCACCGTCGCATTATGGGTGGAGAAATCGGGTTCGATCCCGCGCACCTCTATCTGCTCTCGATCGATCCCGTCCGCGACGGCTACACCCCGGCGCGCGCCGCCGATTTCTTTCCCAAGCTGCTCGACCGCGTCAAGAATCTTCCCTCGGTAACCGGGGCCACGCTGGCGGATTCGGTTCCCATGGCCATGATCGCCAAGCCGCGCGTGACCTTCGCGGTGGATGGGCCACACGGCACCCGGGTGCTGTTTCAGGCCAGCCGCTTCAGCGTGGGGCGCGGCTTCTTCGACACCATCGGCATCCCCATTTTGCGCGGCCGCGGTTTGCGCCAGGATGACGAGAAAGAGGGCGTAACCGCAGCGGTAGTCAGCGAGAAAACGGCGCGCGATTGTTGGCCCGGCGAGGACCCTCTGGGCCGACGCATCGAGATTGGCGCCGAAGATATGGTGGCAGGCTTCGGCCCCGTTATGTCTGGCGGAACCGGGCGGCGTCAGCTCACCGGACATACGCAGATCTACGAAGTGGTGGGAGTGGCGCGCAACGTTCGCGACGGCCTCAGCATGGTAGCCACCGACGCTCCGCCTGAGATCTACGTGCCTCTGCGCCCCTCGGATTACGCTCGTCCCACGCTGCGGGGGATGGCCCTGCTGATGCGTGCCGCCCCGGGCGCGGATGTGATCTCCGTCGCCCGCCGCGAAATCCGCGCCATCGACGACCGGATACAGCCCTTCGACCCGCGCAGCATGAGCCAGCAGATCGAGACCCTGCTGTTCCCGGTGAAGGTGGCTTTGTACACTTACGGCGTCATCGGCATTTGCGGGCTGATCCTGGCGTCGGTCGGCCTGGCGGGGGTAACCGCATATTCGGTGATGCAGCGCCGCCGCGAAATCGGCATCCGCATGGCGCTGGGCGCGCGTTCGGGCGACGTGCTGCGTCTGGTGATGCAGGAAGGCCTGGCATTGATCGCCATTGGAGCGGTGAGCGGTCTGCTTCTCGGCCGCGCCGGCATCCGTGCGCTCGCCGCCACCCTGAACATGATCGCCCGCACTGCCGGCAACACGGTGAATGATCCCACTCTGCTGGTGGGCGCCCCGGTTCTGCTGGCCGTTCTGGCGCTGTGCGCCTGCTACCTGCCGGCGCGAAGGTCGTCGACGGTCGATCCCGCGGTCACCTTGCGGCAGGAATGACGAGCTACGGCCTGACCGGAGCCGGCGTGCCCGCCACGGCCCGCACCATGGCCAGGAATCCCGGCACATCGTCGGGACTCACGAGCACGGTTTTCTCGCCTGTTACGATGACGATCGCGTTGGCGCGGCTGGTGAGATACCAGCGGCAATTTCCCAGGTTCGATGTGCGGAACAGGCCGTAGTAGCCGAACAGGCCGCCATCGCCGAACAGCCGGACGGCCCAGCGAAAATCGTCCGCCGTTGCAGCCCGCGCCTCCCGAACGTCTTCCAGCGGAATCTGCGCGTGGCCGATCAAGCGTTTCACCAGAATTGTGCGGCCGGAAAGGGTGTACCCGCGCGGCGACCACGCGTAAGAGAGGCCAATCGCCAGCACTGCCACACCAATACCGATCCAGCTCCGGGTCACCAGCACCACAAGCGCCAGGACCGCGCACACGATAGCCGAAATCACCTTCGACGTCGTGTCGAAAGAGGCGGGAAAGAACTGCTGCGTACGGGATGGCATAGCTGCCCTCCGTCCAGTAATGTACGGATTGCCGGTGCTGGTTGTTCCGCGAGCGGTAAGCGTAAGCAGTGCCGGGCTTTGCAAGGGTACAATTCATCTGTGCAATCTCCGTCCGGCTGGGATGGCCGTTACGCGCGGGTGACTGGCGGCGCGAGCGGCATCGGAGAACAGGTGACCGGCGTGCCGGCTGCGGCGGGCGCCGGGGCGACCATTGCCGGCATAGATGGCGCGCGAACCGGAGCTTTGGCTGCCGGATTGTCCGGCGCATCCGAGGCCGTCATCCGCGTAACCGCCGAAGCGGCCTGGCTGGTGCTCCACCATTACGCGCGTGAAGCCAGGTTCAGCATCTGCGCTACCCCCACGATCGACGGGGCTTCGAGGGCGGCTTAGCCATGGCCCGCGCCGTCGTTTTCACCAACCCGGTCGCGCCAAGCGCCGCGCCACCGCACGCGATTTTCGAGGAGCTCAGGAGACACGGCGAGGAGTTGCAGATCTATTCCAGCGCCCAGTACCGCGCAGCAGCCACCGGGCCGGCCGGCTCCTCCGTCGGACCGCTCAACTCCCTTCTGCGCCGTCTCGCTTTCGCCGAACAGATCCTGCCCGAGTTGCTCGAAGCTCTGCGCGCCAATCGCCCCGATTACCTTCTGCTGGATTCGGCGGCAATCTGGGGACCCGTAGCCTCAACCATGCTTGACGTTCCGGCGATCTCCTGGCGCAGCACCTGCGTCGTGGATCGCGAAATGCTGGCCGCCTCCGATTGGCCGCAGCGGTTGCTCGACGCAGCGCCGCCCGACTACCTCGCCTTGGCCCGGCGCCTCGACCGCCGCTACGGTTCGCGAACCGCCGATCTCGCCGCCACCATGGAGTGCCGCTGCGATCTCAACCTGCTACTGCTGCCGCCTACTTTGCAGCCGGCGGCGGAACGCTTGGACACGAGCTATCAATTCGTGTGCCTCGCGTCGGACGATCCTTCGCCATCCGGCGCGTTTCCGTGGAACCGGTTAGGCCCGGATCCGCTCATCTACATAGCGCTGGAGACACTTCCCGGCCGCGCTTCGGATTTCTTCCACGCCTGCGCCGGCGCCTTCGGCGGTCTGCCTCTCGAGGTAGTGTTGACGTTCGACGGGGGCGCGGAACCGCCGGGCCTGGCGCCGCCCAATTTTCATCTGTTCCCCTCCGTGCCGCAGACAAAGCTCCTGGAGCGCACCACGCTTACCATAGCCGCCGCCGATGGCGCGATCGTCGAGCGCTGCGCCCGCGCGGGCGTCCTGCAGCTCCTGTATGCCGAAGATGTCGAGCAGTTTTTTCTTGCCGCCCGCATACAGGGGATCGGCGCCGGTAGGCGCCTGGAAGAGTCCGACCTGACGGGGCCGCGCCTGCGCAACCTCGCCGGCCACGTGATGGCGGCTCCGGCTTACTGCCTGGCCGCCGAATCGCTGCGCCAGTCTCTCCGCCAAACCGGCGCGAATCCGGCCGCGGAAGCCTGCGCGGCGATTCTGGGGTTCACGCGCCGCGGCTCGCGACACGCGCTTTAATCCCGAGGCGCTACGATGGTTCTAGCATCCATGAGCACCCACACGCGTCCCGGCCGCAAGGCCTATCTTCTGGTGGCCGGTTTCGCCGTCCTGCTGGTTCTGTTCCCCTTCCTGTTCTGGTATTTGACTTGGTTCGGGCGCAAGCTGTCGGATGCGCAGATTGACGACTATTTCGCCGATACGGCCCATCCGCGACACGCCCAGCACGCGCTGGTACAGGTGGGCGAGCGATTGTCGGCGGGACAGAATGTCTCGCGGTGGTATCCCGCGGTCCTGCGCCAGGCCGCCAGTCCCAACCGGGAATTGCGCCTTACGGCCGCGTGGATTATGGGGCAGGACCGCCGCTACGAACCCTTCCACGAGGCTCTACTGCGCCTGCTGCACGATCCCGACCCCATGGTGCGCCGGAACGCCGCGCCGGCCCTGGCCGCATTCGGCGATCCGGCTGGCCGCGCGGAGCTAGTCGCGATGCTTCAGCCGTTCACCCTCACCGCGCCCCTCAGCGGCACGCTTCACCTGCGGCTGAAGCCGGGCGATTATGTGAACGCGGGCACGATGGTGGCGCACATCGGCGATACGGAAGTGCGGGCCGCGGTTCCCGGCGAGGTCCGCGTGCTGGACCAGCAGGATGGCGCGCGGGTGCACGCCGGCGATCCGCTAATCGACTTGTCTCCCGACAGGAACCACGTCTGGGAGGCGCTTCGCGCGCTGTACCTGGTTGGCAACGCTTCCGATCTGGAAGCCGTCGAGCGCTTCACGCGGCCCATGCCTGGAATGCCCGAAAGCATCGAACGGCAGGCCGAGAATACGCGCGACGCCATCAGGGCAAGGTAGATCGTTCATTCCGAGGGCGTAACCGTTTTGGGGATCCCGAAGCTTTTAGGTCCGGCAAACCGCTGGCTTACGCTCGCGGCTCTGTTTCCGTCCGGCTCTTGCACCGAGTTCGAGAGCCGCGAGCGTTAGCGAGCGGTCTCCAGCGGCCAGGTTTCCCCAGTTCAGTTAAGCACCACTTCATTCCGCGCTTCCCCCTTTTTGCAGGCAGTGCGATAAAATAGGTCTCACAGTTCTGGGTGTTCTCGTTTCGGGACCCGCGCGCCGTTCGCAGATCCTTCCGCGTGGCGTCGCCCCTCATGGATCGCCTCGGAGAAACGCGATATGACGAATGATTCAAAAACTGATAGACGGTGCTCTGAACAGCCGCTTTCTCGTTATGGTGGCGGCGGTGGCGCTGCTGTTCTGGGGCGCGGTCTCATTCCACAGTCTGCCCGTTGAGGCCTACCCCGACGTAGCCAATAACTACGTCCAGGTGATCACGCAGTGGCCGGGCCACGCGGCCGAGGAGGTCGAACAGCAGGTCACCATACCCATCGAGATCGTCATGGCCGGCATTCCGCATCTCGACCATCTGCGCTCGTTCTCCGTCTTCGGCCTCTCCAGCCTGATGCTGATTTTCGACGACGCATCCTCCAACGACTGGAATCGCCAGAAGGTTCTGGAGCGAATCACATCGGTCAACCTGCCGAACGGCTTGCAGCCGCAGATCGGCTCGGATTTCAGCCCGGTGGGGCAGATCTATTGGTACACGCTTCACAGCACCAATCCCCGATACGACCTGATGGACCTCAAAACCCTTGCCGATTGGACCCTCGAAAAGCAGTTCAAGTCGATACCGGACGTCGTGGATGTGGTCACCTTCGGCGGCACGACCAGGGAATATCAGGTGCGGTTGGATCCCGACAAACTGGTGCAATACGGCCTCAACATCGGGCAGGTGGAGCAGCAACTGGCGAACAACAACACCAACGCGGGCGGGAGTTTCCTGGAAGCCGGACTTCAACAGATCAACGTGCGCGCCATCGGGCTGGTCCAGGGAGTCCCGAACATCGGCCATATCGTGGTCAAGGCCCAGAACGGCACAGCGGTCCGCATCAAGGACATCGCCAGCGTAGCCCAGGGACCCAAGATCCGGCTGGGCCGCATCGGCAAGGCGATTCATCGCGAAGACGGCAGGATCCTCGACAACGACGACGTTGTCGAAGGCATCGTTCTGCTTCGCAAAGGGGCTGAAGCCGATCCGACCCTGGTGGCGATCCATGCCAAGGTGGAAGAATTAAACGACCACATTCTGCCCCGCGGCGTAAAGATCGTGCCTTTCCTGGATCGCAGCGTGCTCGTCCGTTACACCACGCACACCGTGCTGCATAACCTGACGGAGGGCATCGTCCTGGTGGCGCTGATTCTCCTGGTCTTCCTGGGAAACATTCGCGGCGCCCTGATCGTGGCTCTGACCATTCCGTTTTCGCTGCTCTTTGCCGCCACCTGCCTCAACCTGGCCAGGATCCCCGCTAATCTCCTTTCGCTCGGGGCGCTGGATTTCGGAATGGTGGTGGAAGGCGCGGTGGTGATGGTGGAGAACATCGTCCGCTACGTGGGACGCCGGCGCGAGACGCCGGCCAGCAAACTGGACCAGATCCGGCAGGCGGCTCACGAAGTGCAAAGGCCGGTCTTTTATTCGATCGGCATCATCATTACCGCCTACCTGCCGATCTTTACGCTGCAGCGGGTGGAGGGCCGGCTGTTCAAACCCATGGCTTGGACAGTGTCGTTCGCCCTGCTGGGCGCCCTGATCTACTCCATGCTGATTGCGCCCGTCCTCACCAGTTTCGTTTTCGGCAGCCGGACGCGGGAATGGCGTAATCCGGGGATGGTACTGCTGACGCGGGCCTACGCCACCTCCTTGCGCCAGGCGATGCGATGGCGCTGGGTGACTCTGGCCGTTGCGGCGGCCGCGCTCGGCATTTCGTTTTATCTCGGCGCCAGCGGCGTAATCGGCTCCGAATTCCTTCCGCACCTCGATGAGGGTGCGATCTGGGCGCGCGGCACACTCGCCCCCAGCACCGGCCCCACCGAAGGCACGCGGGTGGCCGACCAGGCTCGCATCATCTTCGCTTCGTTCCCGGAAGTCACTCAGGTGGTCAGCCAGGTGGGCCGCCCGGACGACGGCACCGACGTGGCAGGCTTCTCCAATACCGAGTACTTTGTCGATCTCAAGCCCAAGGAGCAATGGCGCCCGGTATTCCGCCAGAACAAAGAGGAGTTAGTCGAGGCCATGGACCGCGAAGTCGAAAGGCGCATCCCCGGAGCGCTCTGGAATTTCTCGCAGCCGATCGCCGACAACATGGAAGAGGCCGTCAGCGGCGTCAAGGGCCAGTCGGCGATCAAAGTCTACGGCGACGATCTCAAAAAACTGGAAGAGACCGGCGACCAGATCGTCAAGGTTCTGCGCACGGTGAGCGGAGTCACGGACCTCGGGCTTTTCCGCGTGATCGGCCAGCCCAATCTCGAGCTCCACGTGGATCTCGAACGCACCGCTCGCTACGGCCTGAATGTGGCCGATGTGCAGGACGCCGTGGAAGCTGCCGTGGGCGGCAAAGTGGTGGGCCAGGTGCTGCAACGCGAACAGCGCTACGACGAAGTGGTCCGCTACCAGGCGCCTTTTCGCGACACCAAAGAGGCCGTGGAAAATATCCGGCTCGTGGCGCCTTCCGGCGAACGCGTCTCGCTGGCGCAACTCTGCCAGGTGAATGTTGTGGATGGCGCTTCCGAGATTTTCCGGGAGGCCGGATCGCGCTACGTGGCCATCAAGTACAGCGTGCTCGGCCGGGACCTGGGGAGCACCGTGGAAGAGGCCATGGCCAAAGTGGCGAAACAGGTGAAACTGCCGGAGGGATACCACATCGACTGGGCCGGCGAATACGAAAGCCAGAAGCGGTCCTCGGCGCGGCTGATGATCGTCGTGCCGGTGACGATCCTGGTGATCTGCATGATCCTGTTTACTATGTTCAAATCCTTCAAGTGGGTCGGGCTGATTCTGGCCAATGTCGCGATGGCGCCGATCGGCGGCCTGCTGGCGTTGCTGCTCACGGGCACCCATTTCAGCGTTTCGTCGGGCGTCGGTTTCCTGGCCTTGTTCGGGGTCTCCGTGCAAACCGGCGTCATCATGCTGGAATACATCAACCAGCTTCGGGCCAGCGGCCACAGCGTCCTGGATGCCGCCATTCAGGGTTCGGTGCAGAGGCTTCGCCCGATCACCATGACCATGCTGGTGGCCAGCCTGGGCCTGCTGCCGGCGGCGTTTTCGCGCGGCATCGGCTCGGATTCACAGCGGCCGTTTGCAATCGTGATCGTGGGCGGGCTGGTGGCCGCGCTGATCCTCGGCGTGTACCTGCTGCCGACTTTATACGTCTGGGTTGCCCGGGAAGACGATGCCCTCCCGCAGCCAGACGAGCATATCGCCGAGGAGTAGCGGGGAACGCGGCGGCCAGTTCTACCGCGGGAAGGGCGTGCCGCCTTCCGCTCCGTACCAATCGTATTCCACGGTCTCGCCCGCGAGGCGCCAGCGGCCGGGCGTGGTGGTCTCCATCCAATCGAGCGGCTCGGCCGTATCGCGCGGCAGGGCAGCGGCGGCGAACGCGCGCCGGATGCCCTGGAGCGATTCGGCATTGAGCGCTTTCGGATCGGGCGAAACAAACAGCGCGGTTCCGCTCCGCGCGAGCAGGTCCAGCCAGCGCGAGGCGAGGTCCCAGGGAAGCTGCGGCGTGACTGGTGCGCAATCGGCATCCAGGTCGAAAAATGCCCGGTGCTGCGGCGCGCGAAAGGCCAGCGTGTTCACGCCCATGCGCCGGGTGCGGTGGAATTCGCGGCCGCTGGTATCGTCGCCGGTGCGTTGCAGCTCAAACAGGCCGGCGCCCAGGTGGCCGAAGGTATTGCAGCCGATGATCGTCGCGCTACCGGCGGCTTCGCGAATCGCGCCGTAGAGCGCCAGCGCCACTTCGGCCGTAGTGCGGCTGCCGTCGTTGAAGTGCCAGCCGGCATCGGTCAACTCGGCGGCCATGTTAAAACCCCAGCGGCCCAGGAGATCGAAACTGGTGTAGTCGTGCTTGATCAGCTCGAATCCCCAGGATGCCATGCGGCGGATATCCTGCCGCACCACTTCCATCATCTCGGGCACGGTGGGATCGAGCATGCCGCGCGAGCCGGAGTGATGTGGCAGCCGCGCGGACTGCGGAATAGCCGCCGTGGTGCAGAGCGGGCGCAGCCAGATGCCCGGCCGGACGCCGATCCGTTTGACTGCCGCGGCCAACCCAGGCATGTCGGGGAACCGGTCGTTGCCGCGCTCCCAGGGGCCTGCCGTGTTGGTAAACGACCAGCCGTCGTCGATGACCATGAACGGCCGGTTGGCTCCCGCGGGCGCCAGTTCGGCGACGAGGCCGGCGTCGCGTTCGATGTCCGCCGCCGAGCAGTTGCGGCCGTAGGCGTAATACCAGTTGTTGCCGCCATACACCGGCGCCGCGGGCAGGCGCGGCTGGGCGCACAACTCGCGGCAGAACCGGCGGGCGGAGGCGAAGGCCGTCTCGCCCGCGGCGCCGCGCCGGGTCCGGACCGTGGCGGCTTCCAAGGTGCGCCGGCCGAGACGCACCGCGCTTCCTCCATTCCGCACATCGATCCACAGAGAAATGCCCGCCGGATCCACCTGCCAGAAGGCGAAAGCCGCGGCGCCGGTCGCCACGCCGTAACCGTGGGTGGCCGCGCCATCGAAAGCCAGAAAATACCAGGGAAGCACGCGCTCGCCGAGCAGGCAGCGCCATTCCAGGTCGCCGTAGCTGCGCTCCCACTGATCGTTGAGAATGCGCCACCGCTCCGGGACGCGGGCGTGCCAGCGCAGGTGAATCCGCAGCAGCGCGGCTTCCGGCGCTTCGATGCGGACCGGCAGTTCAGTCCCGCGCGGTCCGGCTTCGATCGACATCCCCGCGGCCGTCCATCGCTGGCCTTCGCGTTGGAGGGACAGGCTGCCGGATTCGAGAAAAGCCACGACGAGGTCCGGAGGGCGGAGGATATCGACGTAGCCGCCGGCCGGCCGCGGCTGCCCAGCCGCTATCAGGGGAAGCCCCGCCGAGCACGCCAGCAGCTTGCGCCGCGAGAAGCCTTTCTTCCGCACAGACCCATTCTCGCAGGCCGCGCGCTACAGGTGGTACAGCATCAGGTAGGCCACGCCCGGTAAAGCTGACGCAAATCCGATGGGCCAGGTCCGGCGGGCGATGCATTTCGTAGCGCTGGGTCAGCCCGCGGTCCAGCGTCGCAATCGCCAGAAACGGCACGGTGGCGGCGAGCACGGTGTGCGTGCCCAGGAGGGTCAGATGGAGGGTGCGAATCGCATCGGTGTGCGGGAAGCGCACGCGCTACAGGTGGTACAACATCAGGTAGACCACCACGCCGGTGACGCTGACGTACATCCAGATGGGCCAGGTCCAGCGGGCGATGCGCCGGTGCATCTCGTAGCGCTGGGTCAGCCCGCGGCGCAGCGTCACAATCGCCAGCACCGGGACAGTCGCAGCGAGCACGGTGTGCGTGCCCAGGATGGTCAGATACAGGGTGCGAATCGGACCGGTGTGCGGGAAGCGGACACTGCCCACGCGCGCGTGATAAATCAGGTAGCAGACCAGGAACAGGCAGGACGTGACGAACGCCGCGATCATGGTCTTGCGGTGCTCTTCGATGCGTTTCCATCGGATCAGCCACCTGCCGCGCACGAGCAGCACGCACGCCGTGGCATTCAGCACGGCGTTGACGGTCGGAAGCACGGGCGTCACGAGGTTTCGCGCTCCATCTGCCGGATATCGTGCAAGAGGCGCTGAATGAAGCCGTCGTCGGAGCTGATATAGTAGCCGCGGATCTGCTGCCGCCGGTCCACCAGCGCGAACCGCGTGCTGTGGGTGGTCGAGCCATCCACGCTGTTGAGCCTGAAGCCCAGCCCGACGGCGTTGAGCCGCGCCTGGTCGCCCGTCAGGAAGACCCAGCGCGCCGGGTCGTATCTGAAGTGCTTCGCATATTCGGCCAGCACAGGAGGCGTATCGTGCTTCGGATCGACCGTGAAGGAGACCAACTTGACATCCGGGATCTCGGCCGTAAGGCTCTGGATCTGGCGCATCTGCGAACTCATCATGGGGCAGGGCCCGGTGCAGGTGGTGTAGACGAAATCAGCCACCCACACGTGCCCGTCGAGGGACTGGCTGTCGAACGGAGCGCCATTTTGGGCGGTGAGCTGAAATTGGGGCGCGTCCCCCATCTTGGGCAACGGCGTGGGCTGGAGGCACGCGGAGAGAACAAGCAGCAGCGGGGCGACAACCAAAAACCGTTCCCAGGTGGTGCTCATGCCGCGCTTCTCGTGGCCTTCTGCGCGGCCATGATCCCCGATGCCGCGAGCAGCACCAGTCCGAAAACCGCCGTCACCGCCAGGCTCTCTAACTCGCCGGGTGAGGCGTTGGGCAGCCGCAGGGTGTGGTTCAACAGTGAAATGGAATAGGTCAGCGGGTTGACCCACATCACGCCCTTCACCCATCCGTGCGCCGTCGCCATGGGAAACAGCGACCCCGAGACCATCCACATGGGCACCAGCAGCAGGTTCATGATGGCATGAAATCCGGAGGTGGAATCCATTCTCCAGGCGATCACAAACCCCAGCCCGGTGAGGGTGAACGAAATCAGGAACACGGCCCCCACCACGGGAAGCAGATCGAAAAAGCCGATGCGCACGCCGGCCAGCGGCGCGAAGGCCAGAAAGATCAGCCCCTGCAGCCACGCCAGCGTAGCCGCTCCCAGAATCTTGCCCAGCACCATGCTGGTGCGCGGGGCGGGCGAAACCAGCATGGAAAGCAAGAAGCCCTCGCGCCGGTCTTCGATAATCGAGATGGTGGAAAAGATTGCCGAAAACATCACCGTCAGCACCAGGGCGCCGGAATAGAAGCGGGCCAGGTCGTTCGAGCCGTACCCGATCAGCAGCCAGAACACCAGCGGCGACGCCACCACTCCCAGCACGCGGCTTTTCTGCCGCCAGAAGCGCACCAGCTCGCGCTGCCACAGGGTGGCCGCGGGTAAGAAAAAACTACTCAATGGAAGCTCCCGTCTCTTTCACAAACACATCCTCCAGGGTCGGCTTATGCAGCCCCACCGAATCGATGGCGCCCGGAAACGCCTCCACCACCTCGGCGATGAAGCGGTGGCCGTTGGAGATCTCCACGCGCACGTGCCCATCGCTGGCGGATGGCTGCAGGCCGAACCGCTCCGCAATGCGCCGCGCCAGGTTTTCGCTATCGGCCGATTCCAGCACCACCACGTCGCCGCCGATCCGCGAGCGCAGCTCGGCCGGACTGCCCTCAGCGACGATCTTTCCCTGGTGCAGCAGCACCAGCCGGTCGCACCGGCCCGCTTCTTCCAGGATGTGGGTGGTGAGCAGAATCGTCACGCCTTCGGTTTCGCGCAGCATTTCCACGTGGCGCGAAAGATCGCGGCGGGCCGAAGGATCGAGTCCGGTGGAGGCTTCGTCCATCAGCAGAATCTGCGGCCGGTGCAGCAGGGCCTTGGCGATCTCCACGCGGCGCCGCAGGCCGCCGGAAAGCGTATCCACGAGGTCCTTGCGGCGATCTTCCAGGCCCAGCCGTTCCACGGCGCCTTCGATGCGCCCGGCGAGCACCGCGCCGCTCAGCCCGTGCAGATGGCCCTGCGCGCGCAGATTCTCTTCCACCGTCAGGGCTTTATCCAGGCTCTGCGTTTGAAAAACGACTCCCACGTTGCGGCGCACCTCCGCCGGCTGCCGCTCCACGTCGAAGCCCGCAAGCTTGGCCGTGCCTTCGGTGGGCGTCATCATGGTGGACAGGATCCGAAACAGGGTGGACTTGCCGCCGCCATTGGGACCCAGCAGGCCAAAG
>Ga0335078_10009708_pt1 | contig 14248 bp, 17 predicted proteins | sample Lox_Sample_32_FD_206711 | JGI IMG/M metagenome (GOLD analysis project Ga0335078, IMG submission 206711) | Soil microbial communities from Loxahatchee National Wildlife Refuge, Florida, United States - Lox_Sample_3.2 | ecosystem: Environmental > Terrestrial > Soil > Wetlands | place: USA...
ATCAGTTTCTTGTTCTCTGCGTACAGGTTGTCCCACGAGAAGGATATGTCTGTTTCGCCAATCCCGATCGCAAGCATTGCATTTTTTACGGCTTCCGGGCTGATTCCCCGCCTGGCGAGCGCCTGTAGAGTCCCTAAGTGGATGTCGTCCCAGCCGGTATACCTTCCTTCGGTAATTCCCAGGCGCATCTGCGAGGTCGAGAGAACAACGCCCTCAATACCCATCCGGCCATAATGGCGGTAAACCGGAACCTTCCACCCAAAATGATCGTAGATATATCGCTGACGCCTGGTGTTGGCAATATGGTCCTTTCCCCGGATCACATGTGTTATCCCAAGGAGATGGTCATCGGCCACGACGGAGAAATTCATCAGAGGGTAGACGCGGGCATCGATTTTGGGATGTTTTGGCATGTCCAGGATCCGGAAAATCGGAAAATCGCGCATTGCAGGATCCGGGTGCTGGAGGTCAGTCTTGACCCTGACCGTAGCTTCGCCTTCCTTGAAATCTCCGTCAAGCATTTTTTGCCAGAGGGAGCGTGCGGTTTCTACGGTCTGATCGCGATGAGGACATGCTTTTTTGCCGTCTTTGAGCTCCTTGAACCGCTCGTTTTCACAGGTACATACGTACGCGCCTCCCCGGTTGATCAGTTGCTCACAGAGGTCGTAGTAAAGAGGAAACCGGTCGCTCTGGGTAACGGTTTCCGTAATTCCTATCCCAAGCCATTCGATATCTTTTCTCACTGTCTCGTAGGCGTCAGGATCCACCCGCTTTGGATCCGTGTCTTCAATCCGGAGGATATAACGGCCCCCATACTGTTTTACATAGGCATCATTGAGGGCCGCGGCACGAGCGTGGCCGATGTGAAGCGGACCGGATGGGTTCGGAGCGAACCGCATGATTACTCCATTTTCCGCCCCCTCCAAATCAGGAAGAACCTTCTTGCGCTCGTGCTTCACGTGAAGATTCGCATACATTTCCGGCGAAAGTTCCTGGAGTTTTGCCACTCTTTTTTCAGGCGAGAGTGCTTCGACGTCAGCGATCACGTCCCTTGCCAGTGCGGACACTTCCTTTGCCCTGTTGCGCAGGTCGGGATGAGCGCCTATAACCATCCCAATTACCGCACCGGCCTGAGGAACACCCCCATGCTTTACCGCATTCTGGAGCGCACACAGTAACAGGACGTTCCTGATATCGTCACCAACCATCCTAGAATCTCCGGGTGACAAAAAATCTTCCAATGTCCATGAGTAGCTGTCGTTCTTTACTCTCGGGGAGCGCGCCAAGTAACCGGTCACTGTCGGCAACAAGGTCCGAGGCTTTCCCTTTTACCGCATCGATCACACCTGTTTCGGAGAGTTCCTGGATCGCTTTTTTGATGTCACCGGGTGAGAGCTCACGCCGATATTTAAGAAGATCGACCCCTTTTTGCCGGGCAAGGATCATAATAAGGGTCTGTTTTCCTTCCCGAAGATCTGAACCCTGGTCCTTGCCACTCTCTTCCGCCGGTGTCATGAGGTCAATGAGATCGTCCTGGATCTGGAATGCGATACCGGTATTAAGGCCGAATTGGTAGAGCGCGTGAACCTGTTGCTCGCTTCCCCCGGCGAGTGTGCCACCAATAGCGGCGGCGGCTGCATAGAGTACCCCGGTCTTTTTCGCCACCATCTCCATGTATTCCCCTTCGGTCACGTCCGTCCGGTGTTCAAATGACATGTCCATGTGCTGGCCTTCGCAGATATCGGCACAAGCCTTTGCGAGAAGTGCTGCTGCACGTACCTTTGCTCCTTCGCCGGCATTTGCCTGGCAGATGAATTCAAAAGCGCGTGCATAAAGTACGTCACCCGCAAGGATACCTGTTGGCATATCCCATTTCGTGTGAACGGTCTGAACCCCCCTCCGGAGAGAGTCTCCGTCCATGATATCGTCATGGATCAGAGTGAACGTATGCGTCAGTTCCAGGGCAAGTGCAGCTGGCAGGATGTCCTGGGAACTGCCGTGCCTGATTGCATCGGCGGAAAGCATCACCACGGCAGGGCGGAGCCGTTTTCCGCCGGCGCTGAGGAGGTGAGCCGACGCCGCGTTAAGTTCACCCGGGGAATGGGCGAAGTACCGATCGATCATGCTGTCGATTTGCTGTGCAACCGATTTCAGGTACGGTGATAGGTCCGACATGACAACACACCTAGTTCAGTTTCAGCCTCTGCCCGTTACGCATGACGTGGACGTCATTCCCCATGACATATCCGAGGTCACCGGTGAATTCTGCGTAAGTCGCCGTCATACGGATATTCCCGTGGGCGGGAATGATATGGCGGGGATTGAGGAGGCTGATAAATTCATAATGATCCTCACGGTAGGCGTGTCCGCTGACGTGGAGATCAGGAAATAACCTTGCGCCGGCCATTTTCAGGTGTGCTTCCACCATATACCGCTGACCATAATTCATGGGGTTGGGAATAACGTTTGCCGAGAAGAGGATCTTGTCTCCCTTGGTAATCTGGTAAGGAGTATCCCCGAGTGCAATACGCGTGAGTATTGATCCCGGTTCTCCCTGGTGACCGGTGATGATGGGCAGGAACTTTTCCTTCCCTGCTTTCATCATCCTGCGGAGTGTCCGGTCAACGGTCCGCCGGTTTCCGAACACACTGGTGTCTTGTGGAAACGAGACCATTTTCATCTGTTCTGCGGTGACTGAATATTTCTCCATCGAACGGCCTAGAAGGACCGGCTTTCTGCCAATCTCATGTGCACATTCTGCCACGGTTTTTACGCGGGCGATATGAGAGGAGAACGTAGAGACGATAATTGAGCTTTTATCATCTTCGTAACTCGTTATCACATCGCGAACAAGGTCCCGGGCAATCCGCTCGCTCGGACACCGGCCGGGGCGGTCGATGTAAGTACTCTCAACAACAAGCGCAAGAACGCCTTCTTTTCCAATCTGACGGAACCGGGCAAAGTCCGGAGGTTCCCCGATTACCGGGGTCCGGTCAAGCTTGAAATCGCACGCATATACGATGGCACCATGCGGTGTGTGAAGCACCGGGGTAACCGTGTCGATAATCGAGTGCTGCGCCCTGACAAATTCCAGAACCAGGTGCTGCGAGATCGTATACCGCTGGCCGGACCTGAGAGCAAACAGCTTGTTATTAACGCCGAATTTCTGTTCTCCGGAGATCTGCTGCCGAATCAGCTCCGTCGCGTACGGTGACGCAATAATGGGAGCGTTGTACCGGTGAGCCAGTTTCGGGATTGCACCTATATGATCGAGGTGTCCGTGCGAACAGACGATCGCCTTGACCGTTCCTTCGACAGAATTCATCATCGTGTCATCGGGGATCGCCCCGATCTTGATGAGATCGAGGGAATGCATGTTCTCCAGCTCCGCATCCTCGTGGATCATTACCTGGTCCAAGCGGAGTCCCATGTCAAAAATGACAATTTCTTTCCCGCAGCGGACGGCGGTCATATTCCGCCCAACCTCGTCGTATCCGCCCACTGCAATAATTTCTATATCCATTTTTTTCTCCTTTTTTATCCTTCAGGGATTAATCCCCGGTTCTTTTTCGTTTTGACTATCAGGAACCACCCGGTTTCAGCAGGGATTTCCGTCATCCATCATCTGACGGGTCCGCCCTGTAATATACACGCGGGCCCTGCGCATGTCCCTCAACCGGGAGGCGCCGCAAAGGAACATGGACGCTACCAGCTCCCTGTGGACTATTTCTATGCTGCACGCCAGTGCTTCATCACTTTCCAGTGCCGGTTTGAGGAGGGGCAGCGCCATTCCGCACAAATCGGCACCGAGTGCAAGGGATTTTGCCACATCAGTTCCGGTTCGGATTCCGCCGGATGCGATGACCGGACTACCCGTTCCTGCCACTTCGGCGAGGCTTACGACTGTAGGAATTCCCCAGCCGGTAAAATTTTCACCAAGGGAGATCAGCCCCTCGTTCTTTGCATCCCTGGTCTCTTCGGCACGGATACTTTCTACTGCAGCCCACGATGTTCCGCCCCAACCGCCGATGTCAATAGCTGCAGCCCCGGAGCTCCAGCACTGGCGGGCGACTTCACGGGAGATGCCACACCCGGTCTCTTTAATGATAACCGGGGTCTTGATCTCAGAGCAAAGTGCGGTTATAGCGTTCAGGCAGCCTTCGGCGTTGTGATCACCTTCAGGCTGTATCGCTTCCTGGAGGAAATTTAGGTGGATCGCAATTGCATTCGCATCGATCATTTCGATAGCCCGTTCTGCCCATGCCGTGCCATGATCCCGGAGCTGAACTGCTCCGAGATTTGCTACCAGGAATGCATGAGGGGCCTCATCACGAACGATCGAAAAGGTGTCGGCAAGTGCCGGGTTTTCCAAAGCAGCTCTCTGGGACCCGACACCCATTCCAAGACCGAAACGTTCGGCTATCCGGGCGAGGCGGGCATTTGCCTCCTTTGTCCCCGGGTGGCCTCCGGTCATAGCTGAAATAAAGAGAGGCGAGGAAAGAGCATGACCGATAAACCGGGTGGACAGATCAATTGATCGCATATCGCACTCCGGAAGTGCATTGTGAACAAGCCTGACATCACAAAAACCTGCATCCCCGGCTTCAACCTTTTCTTCTGCACAGATACGCAGGTGGTCGAGCTTGCGAGACGATGTAAGCCGTTTTCTATCCGCCATTTCCTAGCCTCCCCTTACTTTCGTTCCGCCATGGTCTTTTCCTGAAAGGAAATCCCCGAGGCGTGACACATGAAATATATCTGCATAGGTGCCGGTAGCTGCAAGCCCGAGCAGTTCATCAATTTTCCCTTTCATTCCACCGGTAACATCGGTATGTTTCGAGTTGCCGATCTGAAGAGTGCATACGTTCTTCGGAGTGATTTCCGGAACAACACACCCTTCATCCAGCACTCCCGGTACATCGGTGGCGAGCCCGACACGGTTGCATTTCAAAGCTCCCGCGAGATGTCGGACAAGCTGGTCGCCTGAAACGATACAGGCTCCACGTGAAAGGTCCATCACCACGTCGCCGTGGATCACAGGAACCATGCCAAGATCGAGCATTTTTTCAAGATGCCTGCTTTCGAATCCAACCAGTCTCCCGTTGTCAGCAATCCCTGCATGAAGAGGGTGAATTCCCACAGCTTGGATCCCTGCAATACGGAGAGACTTGACGACTTCCGCATTCAGGGAGCTCACGGCCTCGTGTGTTAATCCTATCCCTTCCGTTTCTCCGGCCGCTACTCCCTTGTCAAGGTGATATTTTTTTGCTTCAGGATGCCCGCAGGAACCTGCACCGTGAATGATAATCATCTGGGAGGGGGGAGATCCGGCCACGGCTGCCGAAATCTTTGACAGGGCAGCGTGATTTACCCGGCACCCGGCAGCCTTATCGGTAATAACACTGCCCCCAAGTTTGATGATCATTCGATCAGACATTCTTCTCCTTCCGGACACCTTCAGTGTCAAGCCCCGTTACGATCGCACGACCGTCACATGACTGGATTGCCTGTGCGACGCGGTGACGAACCGGTTTTGCACACAGCGCCACCATACAACCGCCACCGCCGGCGCCAGTGATCTTCGCCCCGAATGCACCTGCAGAGCGTGAAGCGAGAACCAGTCTCGAAAGCTGGGAGTGTCCAACGCCCAGAGCCTCAAGGAGGGCATGGTTCATGTTCATATACCTTCCCAGCTCCCGGGGATCGCTCAGGTTGTGAATAGCGGCAAGACTAACTCCTTCGATCGCATCAAGGATAGGATCTACAATTCGGGGGTTTTGTTTTTTTAATTCCGCGACTTGTTCCACCATTTTCGAAGTACTGTGGGAGACCAGAGAATCGCCAACGACCAAGTGCATGTTCTGGGGGGCGAGGCGCCTGCGCGAACCTCCGCTGATGAAGACTATTCCTCCGTACGTGGAAACGGTCGTGTCCGTAGGGCTTGCCCGCCCTTTCTGAACCGTTTTTTCAATTTCAAAAGCCATGTCTGCGATATTTTCTTTCGTTTTCCCGAGAGCAAACTCGTCATTTATTGCTGATAAGGTGGCGACCGTGACTGCTGCTGAAGATCCCAGACCTGACGAACTGGGAATCTGCGAGTTGATGTAGACACTCCCGATTACCCCCATAGCTTCAAAACATCCGTCGATATAGGGTGATTTTGCTCGCTGGGGTCTCCGGGATTTTCGTACCGTTACAAAGACCCGGGGCTTGATTGCCATAGCAATACCCGGCTTACCGTAAACAACCGCATGCTCACCGAACAGAAATACCTTGCCCGGCGCACTCCATGTAGCCAACCTACATCACCGCAATGGCCGCGTACCCCACGACTTCGTTTTTGTCTCCGGTAACATCCCCGCTTGTCCCATACTTGATCAGCCTTCCTGCCCGGGCTCCCATAGACTGGCATATGGATGCCATTGCAGCAATCGGGCCGAACCCGCAGGCAGTTACGCGCTTTTCCCTGATCCTCCGGTAAAATTCCTTGATGTCGAGCCGGGTAAGCGCTTCAATTGCGAACAAATCCCCATCCTTTGCCTGTGATTCCGAAACATAGTGCGAGAAATCACTTGAAGCTACGACCCTGATATCACGCTTTGTGGTCCGAAGCGCCGACACAATCTTATCGGCTACCGCTGCTGCGTGGGCGGGATCCTGTTCCCCCATCATGACCGGGACTACCCGTGACCGGGGGAAGCGGTATTTGATAAAAGGCATCTGAACTTCGATCGAATGTTCACCAGCATGGGATGGTTCGTCAACGACCATATCGAGGGCTTCGAGAAACTCAGTGTCTGTATCCACTATGCCAAGCGGTGTTTCCCAAGGTACTGAGGAAACGCTGGTTAAATAACCGCGGTGGGAGGGACCGATAATAACAAACGTTCCCGAGAAGTCCGGATCGATGCAGGAAAAAGCGTGGGCTGCAACCTGGCCGGAATAAATGTAGCCGGCATGCGGGCTGACTATCCCGAGAGCCCGTTCCCCCGGCGAAGTCCTCGAGAAGAAACCTTCGAGGAGCTGCCCGAGATGGGAGGGATCCCGGGGGTAGAACATTCCCGCGACTGCGCTTGCACGCGTTTTCATCGAATCAACCCTCTGGTCGTTCTGTTATATCTAACGATCGATCCAAAAAAGGGGATCGAAAAAGATCGTCTTAGATCTCGGTCTCGAAGTCTTCCTGGGTGAGGGCCGTAGCAATGCCGCGGAGACGTAACATCTCACGGGTAAGGAGGAAGTAAATCATCGAGAGCGCTTTCCTGCCCTTGTTGTTGGTGGGAATTACCAAATCAACAAACTTAGTCATGTTATTGGTGTCGCAGAGAGCGACGACCGGAATTCCGCATTGAACCGCTTCATTGATAACCTGGGCATCACCTATGGGATCGGTGACAACGACCACCTTAGGCTCGATGTAACCGTCAAGAACCGGATTAGTGAGGAGACCCGGGATGAACCGGCCGGTTGCCGACATTGCCCCTATAGTGTCTGCAAATTTCTTTGCAGGATACTGACCGTACTGCCGGGAGGTGACGACGAGGATATCCGGGGCTTCGTACTGGTTGAGGAATTTTGCAACCGTTTTTATACGGGAATCGGTCTCGCGGATATCGAGAATATAAAGCCCGTCACCGCGGACGCGGTAGATGAACTTTTTCATGTCCTCGCTCTTCTGCTGGGTGCCGATGTGCACACCTGCCGCGAGATATTCTTCGACGGGGATGAGGGGTTCTTTTAATTCAATTTCCATCTCGTTTACTTGGGTCATAGTAGTTCCTCTATTCGTATGAGTTCGTTGAGTTTCGCAATGCGCTCGCCACCAACGACGCCGCATTTTAAGAAAATGCAGGAAAACGCGGTTGCGAGGTGCGCGATTGTGGTATCGGTGGTTTCGCCGGATCGGTGGCTCATCACCGTATCCAAGCCATGGGCATGAGCGAGGCGGACAGCCTCAAAAGTATCGGTAAGCGTGCCTACCTGGTTAGGTTTGATTAGGACGCAGTTTGCTGAGCCGGTTTCAATGCCTTTTTCGATTCGGCCGACCTGGGTAACAAAGAGATCGTCACCGCATACGAGACATCGGTCGCCAATCTGGCTGTTTAGGTCGGCAAATGCGTCAAAATCATCTTCGTGAAGAGGATCCTCGACGTAGACAAGGTTGTATTTATCGACAAGTTCTGCAATGTACGCAACCTGTTCTTCGGTCGAGCGAACGCTTCCCCGGTATTTGTATCCGGATCCTGTCCACATCTGGCTTGCTGCGACATCAATGCCCATGTCGACCGAGACATTCATCTCGTCTTCAACACGTCCGGTAGCCTCGGCAATGAGCTCAAATGCGAGGGCATCGTCAATTTGCGGTGCCCAGGCACCCTCATCACCCTTGCCGGCAGCTATTCCCTTATTCTTGAGAAGTTCTTTGACAATCCGGTGCACTGCCGCGTTGGCAAACACCGCTTCTTCAACGTCCGTCGCCCCGCCGGGAATTACCAGAAATTCCTGGATTTCGGTCGCGTTTGCCGCATGTGCACCGCCGCCAATGACGTTACCAAGAGGGAGAGGCATCTCGTTAACAAATGCCCCGCCGAGATAGCGGAAGAGCGGCATTCCTATTGCAGAAGCCGCTGCTTTTGCGTTTGCAAGTGAAAGCGCGACGGCGACATTTGCACCAATACCGGAGAAATCGGCGGTACCGTCGATATCACGGAGCTGGTCGTCGAACGCCTGCTGGTCAGAAGCATCCATCCCGATAAGGGCAGGGATAAGGTTCTGGACGGCGTGTTCGATTGCCGCTCCGGGGGGAAGAACTTTTGCTTCCGCCGCGCCGGTGCTTGCACCGCTGGGGGCCGCCGCCCGACCAAAGCCCTGGTTTGTTGAGATCTCTGCTTCAACCGTGGGATTACCCCGGCTGTCAAGGATCGTCCGGAGCTCGATTGCTTCGATGATCGTCATATTCAGTCCTGCCTCTTATCTTCGCTTTACTGTAATGGGGATAATGTCGGCGTTAAACTCCTCGATGGCGATCTCTAGGGGATCGATCCGAGAAGTTGAGATGAGTAAGGGAGCACCCATTGATATCTGCAGAGCTCTTGCTCCAATAATCCTTGCCCGTTCGTACCGGGTGTACATCTGCGTCTGCATTCTCGTCCTCAAAATCGTTTCATTGTCTGCAACTGGAAAATGGGGTCGCTGAGATTCGAACTCAGGTCACTGCGTCCCGAACGCAATAGGATAGTCCAGGCTACCCCACGACCCCTCGGTCATCTTACTGGTACGGGTTGAGCTCATCAATGATCTCTTTGTGGGTGAGAAGCATGCGGCGGCAGCAGTATCGGGTGATACCGAGATCGTCGAGGATCTTTTTAGGATCCTCGCCTTTCTTCCGCCGTGATTCAAATTCTTCCCACGCTGTGGAAATCGGTTTTCCGCAGGTGAAACATCGTACGGGTATCAAGATTTTCGACCTCTCATATTTCTTTTGGTTTAACGATAAGACTTTTGGAACTTCTTGCGGGCCCCGCGGCCGTGGGGTTTCTTCGTTTCTTTCTGGCGCGAGTCGTTGACCAGGAGGGTCCTGTCGTATGCAAGATAGACGTCTTTAATCGCAGGATCATTTGTCCATTCCAGAATTCCCCGGGCCAGCGCAGTGCGTACTGCCTCTGCCTGTCCCATGACACCGCCACCTGCGACATCGATCGTAACATCGATCGCACTTGCCGCGCTTGGAACCAGAAGGAGTGGTTCGGCTATTTTCATGCGGGTTGTCTCAGTGCCGTATTTCTCCAGAGGCACTGAGTTGACCCGGATCACACCTTTGCCGGCCTTTATGGTCGCCCGGGCGATTGCCGTCTTTCGTTTTCCGCTTGTGTTAATGATCTTTGCCATGGTGACCACCTCAGAATTTTGCCCCGAGAGCCGTGCAGACTGTTGCGAGAGTAACAAACTGCGGGTTGTTCAGTCGGTTCATATGAACGTCTTCAGGGACTTCCATTTCCGCTCCGGCAAACTGGACCGGGACACCCACATAGCACCGGATGCGTTTCATTGCGTCGACACCGCGGGGGCGCTTGTACGGAAGCATACCCCGGATGGTTCGCTTTGTAATATGATCCGGTCTCCGGGGGAAATACGGGCCCCAGTCTGTTGAACCGCGTTCCCGTTTGTGATAGTAATTACCCAATACACGGGCGCGGCTTCCGGAGATAATGATCTTCTCGACGTTAACAACCGCGATCTCTTCACCGGCAAGGGCACGGCTGGCGATAGTGCTTGCAAGCCTGCCGAGAATAAGGCCTTCCCCATTGATTACGGTAACCATTTCTCGTTCACCTCAGGATCCGGACACCGCTTCCCTTGGGGTTGTCCTTTAACAGTTGTTCGATCGTCATACACTGTCCTTTCGCATCCCGAATCTTGCTGGTTGCTGATTCTGAAAAATTCAGAGCGGCGATCTTTACGGACTGTTCCAGCACTCCGCTGCCCAGGACTTTGCCGGGAACAAGGATGATCTCACCGTTGTGGGCATACCGGTTGATCTTGGACAGGTTCACTTCGGCATAATTCCTGTTGGGGGTTTCCAGTCTTCCTGCAATTTCGCGCCAGATCTTGGCCTCATTTTCCCTTGAGGTGTTTTTCAAGAGCATAATAAGGTTGGTTAGACGGGGGTTCGTCTTTTCCACGGTTCTTGTCATTTCTTTTCCTCCCCTGAAATTTCGCTAGTCTGTCTCTCCAGCTCCTCAGCCTGTTCCTTCATGAAGGAAAGCGCCTTGACCATGATCTCTTTAGTAGAAAGCGACCCGTCTCCCTCAACCGCAAAAATAAACCGGTCCGGGGCGGCTGTAATCCTGATCGCTGGTTCTTCACCAATACCGCTTGCCATGCATGCCCGTTCGCAGAGCTTGCACATGGAGCAGTCAGGAAGCTTCCCCTCGACGACCTCTACTTTCTTGCCTTTCACGGCAAGAACGGCCCGGGGGCACTCATCCACACACATCCCGCATGCGTCGCACACGGGGCTGATAGTGACGATCGGGTGGTTTTTATATCCGCACACAAGGGTCGGCTGCCATTTTGCATGCACTTTCCCTTTGTTCAGGATTGCCCGGGCCTCGATGACGAGTTTCTGCCCCTTGCCGAGTTTCACGATTGGAATGTTCTCGCTGACCGGGGCTGCCTTGGGATCCTGGGGGATAAGGTCACTTGATGTGACCAGCTTGGGGCCTTCCACACTGAGTGTATAAGTGACCGTGCATGACGGACAACCTGCCCCTCCGCACGAACATTCTTCCTGAGTCGAATAACTAGTAAGATCGGTCTTTATAGGGATCAGGCCCAAGCGATGCGCCAGCATTTCATCGAAGAGTGCGCTCGTGTTGTCGTATATGCGCACTTCCTCGATGGCAAGGGTCGGCACTTCACCGATCATTGTCCTTCTGAATGCGTTTGCAAAGCCGGGCTTCGCTCCTGAGAGCGTAAATCGCGCAAGAGTGTCGTCCAGACTCGCGAATTCGATCTCCATCACACTCTCCTTCCCCGTCGGCCACCCTTTGGACGGCATGAGTCGTGCGGGACAGGTGTGACGTCTTCTATCCTTCCAATGCGCATTCCTGCACGTGCAAGGGCACGGATTGCGGCCTGAGCGCCGGGACCGGGGCTCCGCTGCTTACCCTGACCAGGTGCGCGGACTTTCACGTGGACGCCAACAATACCTTTCTCACGGGCAACTGCTGCGACGTTCGCCGCCATCTGCATTGCCGCGTATGGGGAACTTTCATTCCGGTCCTGCTTGACGACCATCCCGCCACTGCTTTTGGTCACGGTTTCTGCACCTGACAGATCAGTAACGGTAATAATGGTGTTGTTAAAGGAGGCAAAGATATGCGCAATGCCCCATTTTTCCTTATCATTGGCTGCCATTTTAGCTCACTCCCGCACCGGAAGGCTTGGTGATCCGGGTCCTTTCTGCATGGGCTGCGTCAACAAACGGGGACCGCCCGGAGTAAGAGATCGCAGTTTCCTCACTGCGGGTCACGAGGTATCCCGGGATGGTGACACGCTTGCCGCCAACGGCAATATGTCCGTGGGTTACGAGCTGGCGCGCCTGTTTTGGCGAGCGGGCGAGGCCTTTCCGGTATACCAGGGTCTGGAGCCTGCGTTCGAGCTGGGCCGGGACCTTGAGTGCGAGGACGTTGTCAATATCTGCATCGGGCCCGAGAAGTCCTGCACGCTGGAGGTGGCTGATGAGCTCGATCTTCTTCGATTCAAAAACTGCCTTGTCGGTGCTGCTGGACATAAGCGCAAGGAGCTCCCTGGCAGCCTTGCGGTACTTGCGAAGATGGCTCTGGGCTTTCCAGACTTCGCGTTTGTTTCGCAACCCGTATTCAATAACAAGCCTGGTTTCCTCCTCAATGCGGGTCTTTTCAAACGGACGCTTGGGAGTTTGGTAGGACTTGTGGTTTTTGCCCGGGTATCCCATGGTTTACTGGCCCCCTTCCTTCGTCTTCTTGACTCCGACAGTCATACCAGTCCTGCCGGTTGATTTTGTGCGCTGCCCGCGGACCTTCTGGCCGGTTTCATGCCTAATTCCCTTGTAGCAGCGGATCTTCCTCATCATATTGATGTCTTCATCCCGCGTAAGGGAGACATCGGAACCAAAAAGGTGCTTGTTCTCCCCGGTGTAGAGGTCTTTCGGCCGGTTAGCCATCCACAGGGGAATGTTGCCGGCGTATTTCTCCACGGCAGCACGGATCCGGTTAACCGACTCCTCATCGAGAAGTCCGAGCTTTGCGTACTCGTCAACCTTTGCCATCCGGGAGATGACCGTGGAGGTATGTCTTCCGACACCCTTGATGCCGGTCAATGCTACCCGCACCGATTTCGTTCCGTCCAGATCGGTCGTGCCGACCCGTACAAAGTATCTTATTTCTTCTTCCTGAGCCATCCAATCCCCTCGATTTTGAGATTATCTCTTTGAAGCGCTGAGGGAGGGATTTGAACCCTCGAGTCCCAAGGGGACACAGGTTTAGCAAACCTGCGCCATACCAGGCTTGGCTACCTCAACAGAGGAATCTCGCATCTTCTCAGACACTCGCAACGGATATACCGCTGCTCCATGAATGGTGCTTTATACTATGGTAGGGGAGGGGTAATAAGCGTTGTGGGGGTATTGTTCCGGAATTCATCATAAGAATTGAAAGATCCCGGGCCGGATCAAAATTGAAGTAATGGAAAATCGTCTGCACGCAAATCGCATATATCCTATGGTACTTTATTACAAGTTGATCATTATGGAACATCCTGCCCTGCTGATTATTGACATGCAGAATGATTTTGTTCGCGAGGGGGCCCTGCTCCGGGTCGACCAGGCAGAAATCATAATCCCAAAAATTTGCAAAGTACTTGCGTTCTTCCGGGAAAAAAAGTTCCCGGTTTTCCATATTCTCCGCATCCACAGGAGCGACGGTTCCGATGTCGAAATTACCCGGAAGCAGCTTTTCCGGGATCACCCGTTTGCCGTAGCGGGTTCTCCGGGTGCCGGGGAGATCCGCGAACTTTCTCCTGACCCCGGTGAATATGTAATCGAAAAAATCCGCATGAGTGCGTTCATCGGAACCGAGCTTGATATAATGCTCCGCACCTTAGGAGTAACCGTTATTGTTGTCGCGGGGGTCCAGACCCCCAATTGCATCCGCACTACAGTCTTTGACGCCATTGCGTACAACTACCCGGTGATTCTTCTCGATGATGCCACGGGTGCTAAAACTGAAGAAATTCACCGGTCAAACGTCCGCGATATGGTCAATATCGGTGTCTCTGTCATGGACACAGAATCCTTTATCGGGAAATTCCGCTGAGGGTACTAATCACTACTTTGGGATCATCCCATGCTGTCTGGATCTGATCTTGCCCTCGCAGGGCTCGCTGCCGCTGGCGCAGGAATGGTTAACGCCCTTGCCGGGGGAGGAACCCTGATCACGTTCCCTACCTTAGTTGGACTGGGGATTCCAGAAGTAACTGCCAATGTTACAAACACTGTTGCACTTTGCCCGGGATATATCGGAGGTGTGATCGCCCAAAGAAGAGATCTTGCGGGACAAAAAAGCCGCCTTTTTATCCTAATCCCGGCATCTATCGTCGGTGGCCTTATTGGAGGTTTTCTTCTCCTGTTTGTCAGCCCCCGCATCTTTCATTTCGTGGTTCCGTTTCTCATACTTCTTGCAGCGACGCTTCTTGCAGTACAGGACCG
>Ga0335078_10009709_pt1 | contig 14248 bp, 10 predicted proteins | sample Lox_Sample_32_FD_206711 | JGI IMG/M metagenome (GOLD analysis project Ga0335078, IMG submission 206711) | Soil microbial communities from Loxahatchee National Wildlife Refuge, Florida, United States - Lox_Sample_3.2 | ecosystem: Environmental > Terrestrial > Soil > Wetlands | place: USA...
GAAATCGCCAAGATGCCGCTCAAGGGCTTCGTCCGCCGCTTCCGCGCGCCGCGCTCGGTGACGTCGGCGGGTGCGATGATGGACTACGCGCAAGTGGTCCGCGGGCATTGGTGGAGTAAGTCGGCGCGACCGGCGAGCCCGGAAGTTTGTGTATCGGATGAGGCCGCGAAGGTGCTTGACGTGGATATCGGCTCAATCACGCGCTGGTCGATTGGCGGCAAGGAGTTTTCGGCTCGCGTGGTGTGCATTCATTCCATCGACTCGGTCCACTTGATCAGCCGCGTCGAGTTTATCTTCAACGATGGCGCGCTCGACGGATTCCCGTTAATCTATTACGCCAGCCTTCGGGCACAGCCCAGCGCCGTGACGGCGTTTCAAGAAGCGCTGTACCGCCGCTACCCGACGATTACAGTCGTGAATCTCGCCGACGTGTTGCAGACCTTCCAGGGGGTGGTGGATCAGATCGCAACCGTGATTCGCTTTATCTCCATGTTCGCGATTGTGGCCGGCGCGATCATCTTGTCATCGAGCGTGGCAGGCACGCGTTTTCGCCGGATGCGCGAAGTGGTGATTCTGAAAACACTGGGAGCGACACGCGCGCGTGTGAGCCGGATCTTCTCGGTGGAGTTTCTGATCCTGGGCGCGGTGGCCGGGCTTATGGGCGCGCTGCTAGCGAACGGTTTCGCCAACCTGCTACTGAACCGGATGCTGGATGCGCAGATTTCATTCCCGATTCTGCCCAGCGTGGTCGCCATACTGGCGACGGCACTGGTCGCGAATCTAGCCGGATGGCTGGCGAGCTTCCGCATTTTGGGGCAGAAGCCGCTCGAGATTCTTCGAGAAGAGTAGTTGCTTAGGCGGCTTCGCGATCGGCGACGACGCTGTTTACTTTGGCGACGCGGACCGCCTTGGCGATGCCGAAGAACTTCAGAATGCTGATGGTGATCCACGAAAGATCGAGCTCATACCAAGCCAGGCCGTGGCGCGCCGAGGTCGGATGGGCGTGATGATTATTGTGCCAGCCTTCGCCGAAGCTCATGAGAGCCACCCACCACAGGTTGCGCGAATCGTCGCGCGTGTTGAAGCGGCGGCCACCCCACATGTGGGTGGCAGAATTGACCAGCCAAGTAGCATGGAGTCCAGCAGTGATACGGAAGCAGGTGCCCCAGAGCAACAGCGGCAGACCGCCGACGGCGAGCAGGATCGCGGAGACAATCAAGATCGGGATCCAATGATAGTTGTTCAGGACGACGTAGAAGGGGTCCTTGGCGAGATCGGGCGCGTATTTGGCCATCAGCTTGGTGTTGTTGTGCTTCGACTCGCCCACCAGGAGCCAACCGATGTGCGACCACCAGGGGCCGTCGTGCGGCGAGTGCGGATCGCCGGGGCGGTCGGAGAACTGGTGATGGATGCGGTGCGTTGCCACCCAAAAGATTGGCCCGCCTTCGAGCGTCAGAGTGCCGCAGACGGCCAGGAAATATTCGAGTAGACGAGGGAGTTTGTAGGAGCGGTGGGTATGGAGCCGGTGGTAGCCCATGCTGATACCGAACCCAACGCCGATCCAATACAGGCCGAAGGCGATGGCAAACGCCTTCCAACTAAACATGAAAAGGGCCGCAGCCGCACCAACGTGCAGAATGGTTAACACCACTATAATCAGCCAGTTCGGCTTCTTATTTGCGTAGATACTTACGATTTCGGCGCTCAAGGTTTCTCCAGTAAGATGTAAGGAAAACTTCCATCCCTACAGTAACTCTGTTGGCTCCAATGATATGTAAGACTTATGTAATATCGGGCGCGAATCGCCAAAACTTATGAGTTCAAGACCATCGAAGATCCTCGAGCGAATTGCTGCCGAGACCAGAGTGCCTCGACTGGAGGGAATTCTCGCGAAGGATTTGAGTGCCAGCGATCTCCAATCGTTGCTGCTGAGCGTCTTTCGGGCACGAGCGGATGCTCTGAAGACGGCGGATTTGATGGCGAGTTCCGATCGGAGCTTGCTGGCGCCGTCAAAGGTAGACGCACGGGTGCTGAATCGATTCGATCAGGTGGCGTTCGGCACGGTGGCGGGGTTTGAGGCGGTAGAGCTCTCGCCGGTGTCGGCGATGGGGCTGAACCGGGTGCTGGGAGAGATCGACCAGAACAATGTGCTGACGACCATTCGCAATGCAGAGGTGCTGGGCGATCCTACACCGGCCATGGCGCTGGAGTCCGCACGCCGGCGGCGAGATCCGAAGCAGCGCGGCTCGGGGGCCGTCCGGCTGTGTGCAAGCCAGCGCTGCATCCGTCTCCAGCCATTTGATGTGCCCGGGTTCTCGCCACACTTCCGGTTGTTCGCGCTGGTGTCGGCGGGGCGGGATACAGGGTCGCACGCGTTTGAGATCGAGCATCTTAGGGAGCACCTGCGGTTTTATCTTGAGATGTGCCGCGGGTTAAATCGGGCTGGATTCAGTTTCGAGAGCCCGCGCGTGGAGATTTCGGACGCACAAGTGATCCTCGATCTGCTGGGGAAGGCGGGAGTGGTTGTGGACGAGATGCGCGCGGCGATTCGGGCACACAAGCCCGGCGAGTCGGAAGGGTTTTTGGAGGAACGAGGAGTAAAGCTGCCGGTCGCAGTCGAAGATCCGGCTCGGGAGATTGCGGGGCTAGCGCCGCAGCATCGGCTGACGCGGGTAAAGACGGACGTGTTCGACGTGCTGTCGCGGGAATTTCCGGAGGCGCAATTTCGATTCAACCTGGCGCGGCTCGAAGGGCTGGGATATTATCGCGGACTGTGTTTGCGCATTTCGCCGCTTGCGCCGGATGGGAACCGGTACGCGGTGATCGATGGCGGGTTCACGGATTGGACGGCACGGCTGCTTCAGGATCGCAAAGAGCAGATGCTAGCGAGCGGGATCGGGACCGAGTTTGCGTGCTCGCGTTATCTGGCGCAGGCGAAGGCATAATTAAGGTATGAGTGTCTCAGCAAGTACGATTCGAAGCCATCTTGATTACACCGCGTGGGCGAGCGGACTGCTTTTGGACGCGGCGCGCGGGCTTTCACCGGACGAACTGAACCACGATTTCGGCACAGCGGACAAGAGCGTGCTGGGGACGCTGGTGCACATCTTCGCCGGCGACCGGATTTGGCTGGAGCGAGTGCAGGGCCTTTCGCGCGAGCGGCTGCTCGATCCCGGAGACCATGATTTCGCGGTCTTGCAACAGGCCTGGCCGAGCGTGTTTCAGGGTTGGAAGGATTGGGCTGCGGGTGTGACGGACGCCCAAGTTCTCGAGGATGTGTCGTTCTATCGCAGCACCACCGGAAGCATGTTTCAAATGCCGGCCTGGCAGATCGTGATGCACGTGGTGAATCATGGCACTCAGCATCGCGGCGCAGTGTTGGGATTTCTGCGCGCGATGGGGAAGACGCCACCGAAGCTGGATTTGATCGGCTACTATTTCGCCAAGCCGGCTGCCAGCAGCGCAGCTTCGTGAGTCCTACGTATTTGTTTGTGTACGGGACGCTGCGGCGTGGATCGGCGAATCGGTTCGCAAGGATGCTGGCGGCACAAGCGCGATTCGTCGGCTCGGGGCGAATGCCGGGGAGACTCTACGATCTTGGCAGCCACCCTGGCGCGGTTCCATCGGAGACGGCGGATGAATGGGTGCGCGGGGAAGTTTTTCTGTTGAAGCGACCGCCGAAGACGCTCGCGGCATTGGATCAATACGAAGGAACAGAATACGTGCGGAGAATCGTCCCTGTTCAACTCGCGTCCGAAAAGCAAATCGAGGGGTACGTGTATTTCCTGAAGCGAGAGCCGACCAGCGGGCGCATCCGATCGGGCGAATGGGCACCCTAAGGCAGCAGTTCCTGCACCGCATCGCTGGGCTCGAGATGCTCCAGATCGGCCGTTAACGCGGCTCCAGCATCCAAGAGCGTTCGGACGGTTCCCACGTAGTCGCCGGTTTCTCGATGCCAGCCGTTTCCGGATCCATAGACACCCAGGACAACGGCGTCCCATCGTGCTGCCGCGATTTCAACTCGAGCGCGGGATGGAAGCGCAAGATGTCGCGGACCAGCTCGGTATTGCCATGGAACGCTGCCCAGTGCAGCGCGCTTGCCCCCATGTCCCCGAGCGCGTCCACCGGCCAGCCTGCTTCGAGCATGAGCCGGACGGCCTTGGCGTTATTGTTGCGGGCGGCATCGGGCAACTTGCGCTGATCGGCAGGCGCGAGATGCTTCGCGGCATCCGGGTTCACCGACAGGAATTTGTGGAAGGCGTCTTCGTCACCGAGTTCGCAGGCCAGCGCTAGTTTCAGGTCCTCGGGCGTTCGTTCGAGAAGCAGTTCGAAGACGTCCTCGTGGCCGAAATCGCGCGCGACCTGATGCGCAGAGCGGTGAGCGCCCAAGGTCCAGATGTAGATGGTGCCGCCGGCGCGCGGGTTCTGCTTGGGAAACCATTCTTCGGAGACACTCATGCGGATACAAGCCGGGTCGGCGTCCAGGTGGCGACGCACCAAGTTCGCGTCGCCCAAGGCTGCGGCCATCAGAATGTCGGTGCGGCAACCGCGGGAAAGCAGATAGCGCGCGACGTCTTGGCGATCGTGGGGATAGTGCCGCTTTTGGTCCACGCGAAGCATGTACTGCGCCGGGGTGGATTCATGATCGATGTCGCGGGCATCGATGTCCGCGCCGTTAGCCAGAAGGAACTCTGCGATTTCCACCGTGGATGCGAAGTGCAGCGGCGTCTGACCGTCGCCCCCGCGGGCGTGAACCACGGTTGGATCAGCCGCGACCAGCTCGCGCAGCTTCGCGAGCAATCCGAGGCGGGACGCGGAGTGGGCATCGAGGATGGCGCCGCGTCCGACCAGAAAATCGAACAAGCTGGGATCGCAGTCATCCAGCACCCCGAATCCGCCTGCCCACCACTCGGTGCGCTTTTGGATGTTGGCGCCAGCCTGCAACAGTACGTCGATGGTCGCGCGATCGCTTCGTTGCACGGCAGCAAACAGCGCGTGAGTGCCGAAGCCGTAGTTCGGCAGCGGATCGTCGATAGTCGTGCGCAACTCAGGGTGCCGCACGAGAAGTTCCCGAACGCGGGCGGCATCGGTTGCGCGGATCGCGGCTGTGAGCGCTTCAGCCGGGCTGAGGCCGAGCGACAGAACGTGCTCCTTCAGCTTCGCCCAGGTGGAAAAGCCGTACTCATTTGCGAGCGCGTGCTGTGCGGCAGCGAGTTTGCCTTGTCCTGAGCTGCGCAGCAACTCCTTGGCTTGCTTCTTGAGATGTTCGAGATTGGGTTTCTTCGGTAGCTGGCGAGCCATTACTTCTCCTTTTAGCCCGGCGTCCGCTGGCGGGCAGAGAGAGAAGCTAGTGCTCGATGCTGAACGAGTCAGTCAGGTGGGATCATCCCTTTCCGCGGACGGGGTGCAACCTGGTTTGCGACTCTTAATATAACAAGAATCCGCGTGGGGTCGTGTCGCTTTAGTTGAGGAAATATTTGTAGTACAGCGTGTCGCGCTGCTTGGGTATGAAGCCGGCATCGCGGATCAGTTTGCGCAGTTGTTCTTCGGTGGCGCGGTTGTGGGTGCCGGCTGCGGAGACGACGTTTTCTTCGATCATGATGCTGCCGACGTCATTGCCGCCGAATCGTAGGCCTACCTGGCAGGTTTTCAGGCCAGGGGTCACCCAAGACGATTGAATGTTCACGATGTTTTCCAAGTAGAGGCGCGAGAGAGCGAGCATCTTGAGATACTCGACGCCGGTGGCTTCTTCTTTCACGAATCGGCCGAGCGAGGTGTTTTCGCGCTGGAACGACCACGGGATGAAGGCCGTGAATCCGCCGGTGTCTTCCTGGATCTGGCGCACGATGTCGAAGTGATTCATGCGCTGCTCGATGGTTTCGCCGCAGCCGAACATCATGGTTGCGGTGGTGCGGAGACCGAGCGCGTGGGCGGTGCGGTGAACGTCGATCCAGTCCTGAGCCGATGACTTGAGGCGCGCGATCCGGCGGCGTACGTCGTTGTCGAGAATCTCAGCGCCGCCGCCGGGGATGGATTCGAGGCCGGCGTCGCGGAGGCGCGCGATGGTGTCGCGCAGGGTGAGGCCGCTGACTTCGGCGATATTGACGATCTCGGGTGCGGAGAAGCAGTGGTTCCAGATGCGGTCACCGAAGCGCTGTTTGATGGAGCGCAGCAGGTCCTCGTACCATTCGATTTTCAGATCGGGATGCAGGCCGCCTTGCATCAGGATTCCGGTGCCGCCGAGGTCGATGGTTTCCTGGATTTTGTCGAAGATTACTTCCTTGGGATGGAGGTAGCCTTCGGCGTGGCCCATTGGCCGGTAGAACGCGCAGAAGCTGCAATATTCGGTGCAGAAATTGGTGTAGTTGATGTTGCGATCGATGATGTAGCTAACGATGTTGTGCGGGTGCAGCTTGCGGCGGACGGCGTCGGCGGCCATGCCAATACCGATCAGGTCGTCGCTGCGGAAAAGATCGATGGCTTCTTCGCGCGTCATCATACGGTTACTTTTCTGGTCTCCGGTTGAGCATGAAGCTCTGAAGCATATTGTAAGAAAGTTGTCAGACCGCGGTATTCGCGATCGCCAAGCTCAAAAGTGATGTTACGCGTGAGGTAGTCGCGCGCCAGCGCGGCGGTGATGCCGAGCTTGGCATGCTCCTGGCTCACGATGTCGTCGATATGATCCATGCCGAAGCGCAGCGATGCGGCAAAGGGTGCGGGATCCTGTTTGGGGAAACCCGCGCGGGCGGCCCAGACGGCGAAGACCATGGGCAGGCCGGTCATTCCGGTCCACTCCAGTGCGAGATCGATGACCTGGAAGGGGAGATCCGGCGGATTCAGCACCAGGGCCGCGTCGCCGATGATCAATGCGGCATCGCAGTGTTCGAGCATCGAGCCGAGGTGCGGAGGCTGTGAGAAAAGCACCGGTTCCACGCCGTATTTCCGCGACAGCACGATGCGGCTGAGAGCCACCGAGGTTCGAGAGCTCGAGTCCGTGGCCAGCGTGCGTATCTCAGCGAACGGTACTTTCGAAATCAGGAGAATGCTGCGCACTTCGGTGCGGCAGGCGATGCCGCATCCGGGTATGATGTCGAGTTTCTGGCGGCTCAGCTCGATGGAGGGGACAATGCCGATGTCGGCGCGGCCGTCGCGCAAGCGGTCGGCGCATTCGGATGGAAGTGCGCGTTCCAGATCGAACAGGCCGCGCTGCTCGCCGTGCAGCATGCCCCAGACCAGGGGCGCGGTGTTCAAGTAACTCACGACGGAGACGCGCGGTTTCGGATCGGAAGGCAATCTCCAGTCTATCAATCCACGGCTGCGGGACGATATTCTGTGATACGTATGCTTACAAGCAAGGGCGGTCATGTTTTGGCCGCAACCAAACCGCTGGTAGTCGGGATCGGCGGAAGCACGCGCAAAGGGTCCACTGGCGAGTTCGCGCTGCTCGCGGCACTCGAGGCGGCCGAACGCGGAGGAGCGCGCACGCTGGTTTTTCCAGGCACATTCCTGGCGCGCATGCCGATTTATTCGCCAGAGCATATCGAGCGCAACCAGGAGCAACGCGAGCTAGTGGAAGCGGTGCGGCAGGCCGACGGACTAATTCTCGCAAGTCCCGGCTACCACGGCGGCATTTCAGGATTGGTGAAGAACGCGCTGGATTTGCTCGAGGACCTGCGCGACGATCGGCGCCGCTACCTGGAGGGCCGCGCGGTGGGATGCATCATTACTGCTGGCGGATGGCAGACGGTGGGGTCGGCATTAACGTCGCTGCGATCCATCGTGCACGCGCTGCGAGGTTGGCCCACACCGTTCGGAGCGGGGTTGAACATCACGGAAAAACTCTTCGACTCTAACGGCAATTGCATGGATCCGGCGGTGGCGAATCAGCTCGCAATGGTGGGGCGCCAGGTCGCGGAATTCGCGCGGCGGTGGACCGGTAACGGCGGCATTTGAGATAGAATTGCTCTCACTATGGCCACGAAGCCCGTCCGCTCCCCCGCGGCTCAGAATGTCGCGCCGGGAAACGAATCGCCTTATCCATCTCCGCGTTATGCCTGGTACGTGGTCGGCGTGCTTACGCTGATGTACGTGTTCTCCTTCATAGACCGGCAGATTTTCTCGTTAATCGTTGGGCCGCTGCGGCGCGATCTGCATATATCCGACACGCAGGTCAGTTTGCTGCAAGGGTTCAGCTTTGCGCTGTTCTACACCTTCTGCGGGATTCCGCTGGGGCGGTTGGCCGATAAATACAGCCGTCGCGGGATCATTGCCGCGGGCCTAGTAGCCTGGAGCGCGTTCACGTCGATGTGCGGTCTCGCGAAAACCTTTGGGCAGATGCTGTTTTGGCGGATGGGCGTGGGGGTTGGGGAAGCGGCGCTTTCGCCGGCCGCTTACTCGATCATCACTGACGATTTCCCGAAGGAGAAACTGGCCACGGCGATCAGCGTGTATTCGATGGGAATTTATATAGGATCCGGCCTATCGTTTCTGCTGGGGGGAATCGTGGTGCGGCTGGCGTCGGCGAAAGATTTGTGGATGTTGCCGATCGTCGGCGGCGTTCGTCCCTGGCAGGTGATCTTCCTGGCGGTCGGGCTGCCGGGTCTCGTAGCGACGCTGCTGCTGTTCACGGTGAAGGAGCCGCTGCGGCGTGGGGTAACCGCGCTGTCGCGAGCTACGGCTTCAGAATCGTTCGCATATATTTTCAAAAACAAAGGAACATTTCTCTGCCACAACATCGGATTCGGCCTGCTGTCGCTGGTTTCGTATGCGAGCGCGGCCTGGATTCCCGAGTATTTTCGGCGGGTGTTTCATTGGGACATTCCGAAGATCGGCCTGGTGTACGGGTCTCTGGTGGCGGTGTTTGGAGTGCTCGGCATCGTCGGTGCTGGGCGGATCGCGGACGCCGTGCGCGCGCGTGGAACTCTACAAGCCAACATGCTGGTGGGAGTTTTTATCGCGCTGGCGTGGATTCCCGTTCACTTCCTGCTGTTTCTGGCGCCGACCGTTAACTGGGCGGTGGTTTGGCTCGCGCCGGCGTGCGTATTCGCGGCGGCTCCTTTCGGAATCGCGCCCGCAGCCATCCAGCAAATGATGCCGCCTGCGATGCGCGGTCAGGCGTCGGCGGTGTATCTTTTCATTTTGAATCTGATCGGGCTGGGAATCGGGCCTACTGCGGTCGCGTTTTTCACGCAGCACGTATTCGGACGCGATGAGGCGGTGAACTATTCCTTACTGGTGGTCGCAGTGACGGCTTCGCTGGCGTCGGCGGTGCTGCTGTGGTCCGGGCTCAAGCCGTTCTTGCGGAGTCTCGACCGTTTGAATCTGTGGATCGCCGATGAGCGCGGCTGAGACCGGCGCGGACCGGCTCCCGTTTCAGGCCACTCGGCTCGGCGCGGCTTACGAAGAGATTCAGTCCATCCCGGTTTCGATTGTGTTGGACAATGTACGCAGTTTGTACAACGTCGGTGCGTTTTTTCGAACGGCCGATGCGGCGGGGTGCGCAAAGTTGTACCTATGCGGCATCACCGGGCGTCCGCCCAGACGCGCGATCACGAAAACCGCGCTCGGCGCCGAGGAGACGGTGGCATGGCAGCATCATGCGGCATCGCGTTCGTTGATCGAAGGGCTTCAGTCCGCCGGCCACGAGATCGCAGCGGTTGAGACCAGCCGGCGCGCGGTGGACCTGTTCGACTGGCAGCCAAATTTCCCGGTATGCGTGCTGTTCGGCCACGAGACCGACGGGCTTTCTCCGGAACTTCTGGCGTTATGCGATACGCACGTCCGCATTCCGATGCTGGGCCGCAAGCATTCTCTGAATGTAGCGACCGCGGGCGGAGTGGTGATCTACGAATTGCTGCGGAAATACCGGCGCCGCATGGAGAATGCAACAATAAGGCGATGAAATCCCAATTCGCCTGTTTGGTGTTGGTGGCGCTTATCGCCAGTTCGCTCGGGGCCCAGGAACATCCCACCATGTTTCCGCCCGTGCGCGGCATTCATGAAATGGTGGGGGCGGCGAATAATTTTGAGGTCGAGGCAGGCTATCGGATTCTCACCGAGGGCGGCAATGCGGTAGACGCGGGTGTGGCGAGCACGCTCGCCGCTGGCGTCACCGAATTGAGCCGCTTCGGGCTAGGCGGTGAGATGCCGCTGCTGATCAAGATGGCCGGGAAGCCGCCGGTTGCGATCAGCGGCGTGGGAGTGGCGCCCGCCAAGGCGACGGTCGAATTTTACTCCAAGCGGCCGCCGGAGTCGTGGGAGGACGCCGGGCACATGCCGCCGATCCCGGGACAGGGAATGCTGGCGGCCATCACGCCGGGTGTTTTCGACGGCTTAATCGTCGCGCTCGACAAATTCGGGACGAAATCGTTCGCCCAGGTTGTGGAGCCCGCGCTTGAGTACGCCGATCAGGGCTTTCCGATGCCGGAAGAATTCGGCGGGATGCTGCGCAGCTATCAGCGAATTATCGAGTTGTGGCCGCCGTCGGTGAAGTTTTTCTATCCGGATGGCACGCCCACGCCGCGCGGCGAGATTTTCAAGGAGCCCGCGCTCGCGAAAACTTTTCGAGAGCTGGCCGAAGCCGAGAAAAAGGCGCACGGGAAGCGCACCGACAAACTGCGCGCGGTGCGCGATCTATTCTACAGAGGCTCAATCGCTAAGGAATTCGCGAGTTATTCGGAAAAGAATGGCGGGTTGATCACTTATAACGATCTGGCGAGTTTCCACGCCGAGACCGAAGAGCCGAAAGTGGGAACGTATCGCGGGTATCAGATCTATAAGCCCGGCTTCTGGACGCAGGGGCCGGTGATGATCGAGGCACTGAATCTGCTCGAAGGCTACGATCTGAAAGCCATGGGGCACAACAGCCCTCAGTATCTGCACGTGGTGGTGGAAGCAGTAAAACTAGCGTTCGCCGATCGCGATCAATATTACGGCGATCCCAAGTTCAGCAAGATCCCCGAAGAGATACTGCTTTCGAAGGACTACGCGGCCGAGCGGCGGAAGCTGATCGATCCGGCGCACGCATCGCTGGAATCGCGGCCCGGCAATTTCGACCGGCGGATCCTGATTCCGCCTACCACGGCGCCCGGCACCCCAGCGAACGATACTACTTGCGTTAACGTGGTGGACCGGCAAGGCAACGCGTTCAACGCGACACCGAGCGGGGCGTGGCTGCCGTCGGTAATTATGGGCGATACGGGACTTCCGTTGTCGAGCCGGCTGCAATCGTTCGTCATGACGCCGGGTCATCCCAATCAGCTTCAACCGGGCAAGCGGCCGCGTGTGACGCTGAGCCCCACCATGGTGCTGAAGGATGGAAAGCTCGAACTGATCATGTCGACGCCGGGCGGCGACAATCAAGATCAGGCGCTGCTGCAGGTGTTGCTGAACATGCTGGATTTCGGGATGACGCCGCAGGAAGCCGTGGAGGCGCCGCGTTTTCAAACCGAGCATTTCTACAGCTCGTTTGCCGGTCACGAGTTTGCGCCGGGTAAGCTGAGTCTCGAAGCCCGCATTCCGCGCTCAACCGCCGATGCGCTGGAAGCGCTGGGCCATCGCGTCACGATTGCAGGCGATTGGAGCAACGGCTCGGCGCCGACGGTGATCTGGGCGCACGACGGCGTGCTCCACGGCGGCGCGGATCCACGGCGTGCGCGATTTATTTTCGGACGCTAGTCCTGAGATGCCTGCGCTCTAAGGCGCCTGAACCGGAATCGTGACGATATTACTGGTGAAGATACTTTGCGCGATGAATAGCTGAGTGTTCGGATTCGTTGTTAGCGTCGAGCTGATCTGAAGCGTCACCTGATAGACGCCCACCATTCCGGGAAGCAGTGATGCGCCTAAAACATTGGCGGTGGTAATTCCAAGTTGGGCATTGTCGATCGGGGTCACCGGCAGATTGTATAGCGGTCCCGTGTACACTTGACCGGTGGCACCGGCGGGCGTGCTGCCGTCAGCCAAGGTTGCCGGTCCAATTCCAGTAGCGTACAGGTTGATCACTTCGCCTGGCACCGCCGGGTTGTCCATGGTTACGGGAGCGCCGGCGACGTTCGCGCAACAAGTGCTTGGGGTCAGCGGCGAGAGGACGATTAAAGCTCCAACGCTCTCGGACACCGTGATCGGGATTCCGTTCCCATCCGGCCCGGCGACTTTTGCGGTGAGAATGATTCGGGTGAACTCGCCGCTCGGGGTGGCGGTCACCTTCTCGTTCTCATTGGAGTTGACCAGCGCGATGAGGGCGTCGCGAATGGTGGTAAGGGAATCGGTGGACTGAATGGTATAGCTGTAGGACCGGTTTTCGATCGTGAGGGTAGCAACGTCGTTCGGCAGGACGCTTCCATCGACAGACACGACGCCGATAGCGTTGCTGCTGGCGTGATAGACAATTCCCGGACGTGGATCGTTTCCGGGGCCAGCCAGAATGCCGGGATTCACCGGAACGATCGGGATGGAGACCGCCGTGGAGGCGGTGATGGAACCGTCGTTGTGAACAGTGCGGACGAACGCACTGACGCCGTTCGAGCCGTTTACTTCATACGGAATCTGCGTGTTGATTTGCGTGGGCGAAACAAAAAACAAAGGAGCCTTGATCCCGTCGAAATACACCTCCACCCCGCCGAGATCGCTCGGATAGTAGCCCTGAGCATCGGGCGAGCCGGCCACACCAGCCGCAACATCGCTCAAGCCGGTTCCGTAGATCGTGAGCAGCGTTCCGGGCGCGACTTCGGCCGCATTCGCTCCGCCGTTTAGAGCGGCGCCTGACGCGGTTGCGACCTCGGTGGCAGTTCCGGTGGAGGTGGCCGCTGCGACGGTGGCAGTCAAGGTTATAGCGTCGCCGGAAGCTCCCGGGCTGCGAGCCGTGAGTACGATCTCATCTAAACCGGGATTCGAAGTTGCGAGAACGTTGGGATCGCCCGCGCCGCCATTCGAGGAGGTGATCTGCGTGAGCACATTCTGCGTGATGGTTTGAAGTGTGTCATTCGTGACAACGGTGTAATTGTAGGCCGTGCCGTTAATCGTCACCGTGATTATGTCGCCCGCGGTGATGGTGCCGCTGAAATCGACTGTGCCGACGGCGTACACCGCGAGGCTGAACGCATTCACCACTCCGTTCACGGGGACGGCGCCGGTTCCAGGCGTGAATACCAGGACGCGGCGATCGTATGGGTCGGCTGCGTAGAGATTGGTTCCATCCCAGGCTAGCGCCAGGGGGGAGCGAAGCGTGTTGGGGCTGGAAGAAAGAGTATTCGAGTTGAGGCCAATCGTGTCGGTGATGTCGCTGACTTGGTCGTTGAATTCGTCCACCTGGCCGATGATCACGTCGGCTTCCTGGGCGTTCTGCGTGGGGATGCTGTTGTAGACCAGGATGCGGTCGTTGCCTCCGTCGGCGATATAAAGGCGAGTGCCGTCGGAAAGCGCGAAGCGCGGGAAGTTCAGCACGCGGCCGCAAGTGAAGGGAAAGAGCTGCGTGCCCGTGGTCGTGTCGGTACTGTTATAGGGACAGAAGGAAGCACATCCAGCCGGATAGGTTGGATTGCCGTCCGCGTCGGTGCCGTTGGAAACACAAGCGCCCTGAACATTGTTGGCGGGCTCGCTGACGAAGTCGGGCTGGCCGACCTCGACATCGGCGGGAACCTGGTTGGTGGTCGGGATCGAGTTCCAGATCAAAACGCGGTTGTGACCGAGATCGGTGACGAATAGCCGCTGGCCGTCGGAGGTGACGGAGACGGGCGAATACATGTTGTTCGCCTGCGGCGCGACATCGCCAACTGTAATGGGAGGCGCGGTGGTCAAGTTGGGTTCGCCCAGAACGTAGTCGGCCGGCTGGTTGTTGGCGGTAGGAATGTTGTTCCAAACCACGATACGGTGATTCTGCGTGTCGGCGACAAACAGCCGGGTACCCTGAATCCATACGCCTTGCGGGCCGCGCAGAGAGGACGCAGTGGGCTCGATGGGCGGCGGATTCATAGTGGTGAAGTCCGGTTGCCCGAGGACGATATTTGCGTTGACGTCGTTGCCGGCCGGAATCTGATTCCAGATCAGAACGCGATTGTTTTCCGTGTCGGCGACAACCAGGATTTTTCCGTCGCTCGCCACGCCGGTGGGAGTTCGAAACCCATTGGCAACAGGCGTCGGCGTGGTTGCCGTGCTGGAGTTGTCGATTCCCGAGCTAGCGAAATCCGGCTGGCCCACCACGAAGTCGGCGCCGCGCGTTTCCGGTCCGATGCAAACCGGGCAGCGAATG
>Ga0335078_10009710_pt1 | contig 14248 bp, 20 predicted proteins | sample Lox_Sample_32_FD_206711 | JGI IMG/M metagenome (GOLD analysis project Ga0335078, IMG submission 206711) | Soil microbial communities from Loxahatchee National Wildlife Refuge, Florida, United States - Lox_Sample_3.2 | ecosystem: Environmental > Terrestrial > Soil > Wetlands | place: USA...
AAAGCTTCGCACAATATTCTTTTTGCGTAGTGTGCAAATGCGAGGAAGCTTCTCATGGCCGCTTACAATGTTCACAACGAGTAGGGGCCATTAGGCTTCGTCTCTAAGATCGAATGCAACTTTATAGTACTTGGCACGAATGTTTAGGCTTTGAACCATCTCTAATGAGTACGAGAGCCTCTCATCTTTGTCCTTACAGATAATCAACCCGCGAACGGATTGCCCGTTCGTGCATAAGTTCTTCTTCACCCATCCCATATACCGCAGAATTTGGCCCACGACCTGATCCGAGGGGCGTCCTTTTTTCAATTCAATGACGACGAAATCTTTTGACTTCCGATCAATTGCTAAGATGTCGATCCTGCCGATTTCTGTCTGATATTGCTCTCCTTCGTTTTCTTCGTCCTTATAGATATCCAGATCACTGAACACGCTCAAGTTCAGCCAATTGGAAACGATGAAATCCTGTAAGTACTTTTCGAGTACAAAATCCTGCTGGCTCGGCAATACAATGGGCTCGATATCTCGTGTTCCGCCTCCTGCTCCTCCTCCTTCGAGCAAACCAAGGCTGTCAAGTTCGTCCTTAGTTGTCTCAACGACCGCACGGATTTGAAACACAGGTGTATCGAGTTGCTTTTTTGCCGGTTCGGCTCGCCAAGTCACTTGTATGAAATTAGGATGATTGATGCTTGGGTTCCGTTTTGGGGTGTAGGTTGCCGGTTGCGACCCCACGTCACCCACGCCGGCAACGATGCTCTTGCCTTGCCGAGCAACAATCACGTCCCCGGGCGAAATTTCGTGAAAGAACGCCCACACCATATTGGCGATCAACTTGTGGGTCGGTGGCGGTTTTGTAGAATAGGCTTTGGCAACAGCGGCGACGAGTTCTTCGTGACTTAACTTTGATGGGTCACCAATCTCATGCCATCCGATGGATATGCATCGCTTTTCGAGATCGAACTTCCATACGCTTTCGTAAGTCTCGTTGTTTTCGTAAGGAGCAATTATCCAGTAGCGAGGCATGCTGAGGGGCTCCCACCTAAGAAATCCAGCCACAAGACGTGACCCACTGATCTCATTTTCACTCGTTGTTATGATACCAATCTTTCTCCGACAGATTTCGGAGGAAACTGCTGACTTTTTCCAGCTTGCCGTGACGTGCCGCCCATTTGATGTGCTCTGCAAGGCGCTGTCGCTTATCATCCATGGACGTTTCCCACCATGCAGCTAAAATTAGAGGTGGGTTTGGCTCCCACGCGACGCCTATTTGCTTACGGTTTGGTAGGCGTTGCCAAAGCCGGTTCCAGTGCGGAGGCATCGGGCAAACCCGATCACTCTCTCGGCAATATGACACCAAGCTTTCGATAGTATCCATCAAATGCGTTACCGCGATTTTGGCGACCGCAGCGGAGGATGATGAACTCGCTGCGTTTCAATGAACAAGGGCTCTCAAAAGCACCTTAGCAGATTAGCCAGCATCCGGTCAGAGGGTGATGCAGCGCCATCCTCGGGCTCACGGGGATTGACCGCCGTCAAAAGCGAACATGTGCAGTGGGCCCACGCATAGTTCAAACTAAGCCGCGATGACAGAGCCCGCGGCAACCGCCGCTCGCGGTGCGGGTTCAGGCGGGCCGTTTTGCTGCGCTTCCTTTTGTAACTCGCTTATCACGAAAATCGGCCAGTGCTGATACCAATACCAAGATTTGACGACCATCGTGCCGAAGCCCTTATTTGGATTCTTTGCATCATGTTTTTCCAAAACAATGTGTGTTGATGCATACCAAATTGTGGAAAGCCACTTTGTCGAACCTGTCGAACTACCTGTGTAGGAGACAGTTTTGGCTTTTCGGTCCCTTCTTTAACCCAGTACTCTTTTGAAATGCTCTTCGCCAGATCCGATTTTGGATCGACAAACTCAATAACGCGATCAGCTTGTCCTTGGCGTTTCGCCAGCACCTTCACAAAAAGCAATCGGTATGCGAAACGTTCACTCTCAATCTCAGAAGCCACAAGCTTGCTGTCAAATGTTGAAATGTAAGAAATAATTTCCTCTGGGATCAAATTTTCCTTATCCTTTATGGTCTTGGCTTGCGAGTGATCTAGCTCAGCAAATTGGAGGCTTAGCGCGAGATTTTGGTCGAGGCCAAACTTTTCCCCGTGCAGCTTCTTGAGGTAAAAATTAAAATTCAAAGCGCAGGCTTGGTAGCGGGCCGACAGGTATGAATCTAGGCCGGCTGCTTTTTTGTGCTCGACCTAGTTTCTTAACCCGATCAAGAATTCCAGGTTGTTTTTGGTATCTTTGTCGAGCGGTGGAGTGTGCTGCGTAAGGCAGTGTCGCAAATCCCAATAGCGCAAGCTGCCGTCCCGGTTTCGTTCAAATTTTTTACGTTTTCCAGTTTTAGAATAATATCGGTAGTCGATATGTGCACCGCGGTAATGCGCATGTAAGAGATATGTCCATGCAATAAGAGAGGACGATAAAAGATTCGGTTTTGAAACTGATCAGAGGATTATTATATATCTGAACGGCCGATAGCATCGCCTCGCGGGCCTTGAGAACTAAATCGCGTCGCTCTGAGTAAAGTTTGCGAGCCATGATGGCGGTAAGTATATCTGAAAAATAGGCCGATGACGGCCGTCCTTCACCATTTTAAAAATAACGAGACCGCTTTTCAATGTCACGAGTGTAGCGACCGAAGCGCTGGCCGCTCTGCATGCGGATAAGCTCCGCTGTGCCGCGGGATTCGTAGAGTTTCGGCTGTGCAAAGATACGATCGCGACCGATTCCGCGGCGCAACCACGCGGTATAGGGTTCCTGGTCGGCAAGAGTGCCCCCTTCCATGGGCCGGAATTCATCTGCAAGTAGCTCGGCGTCGCGACTGCCGACGCGGAAGACGACAAGAGAGCCCGCATTTCCGATCACGGCCGAGCGAACAGCATGCGGCAGCTGATCGGTGTATTGATTCGCAAGCGCGAAGTGCGTTGCGAACTTGCGCGCCTCCGAGAGCAGCGACGCAAATGCATCGGAACTGAAGCTCTGGAATTCATCGACGTGCACAAAGAACGGTATGCGCTGATGCAGCGGAAGCGACCCGCGCTCCATCGCGACAAGCTGTAGATGTGAGACAAGCAATGACCCCAATAAATTCGATGCCTGCTCCCCTATCGCTCCCTTGGCGAGGTTCGCGACTAAGATGCGACGGTTGTCCATCGTAAATTGAAGGTCAAAACGCGGTGCGACTTGCCCGAGGATCAAGCGCAGCTGTGGCGATGCCGTAAATTGCCCGGCCTTATTCAGGATCGGGGCAACGGCCTCCGAGCGAAACGCTTTCGTGTAGCTCAGATACTCTTCCTGCCAAAAGCGCGACGTTTCGTGATCCTCCACGCTGCGAAGCAGTCGATCCCGAAAATTGTCGTCGGTGTAGATGCGTGGCAGATCGATGAGGGTCGCGTGCTCTCGTGAGACAAGCGTGGCGATGCCGTGAAAAAGGAAATGCTCCAGCCGTGGTCCCCAGGAATCCGACCACAGGTGTTTGAACGCCGCGACGATGCCGGCGGCCGCTAGCGCCCGCCGCTCTGGCGCGATTTTTGTCGCCGGGTTAAAGCCGACCGGACGCTCCGTATCGGTCACGTCGAGATAGCACACGTCGTTGATGCGCGATCGAGGGATGGCATCGAGAATATCTAGCGCGAGATCGCCGTGCGGATCGATCACGGCGACACCTTCTCCCGCCAGGATGTCGCTCATGGCGAGATTGAAAAGGAACGTCGATTTTCCGCTGCCCGATTTTCCTACGATATAAATGTGGCGCTCACGCTCCTCGCGCGTGAATACGACGCCACCACCGTGGGCTGTCGTTGCAATGGGAATAATCTCGGGTTCCATAACGTCGCGCCAGCCTCCGGTGAAAACTCGTGCTGCCTCTGCAGCTCGCGTTTGCCATTCGTGCGGTGCCGCAACCCGTGGGAGCGGAGCGGACCCGCGGCTCACCGAGCGACCTATGATGGGGTGTAGTCGGTGACCTACCCGAGGCTGTCGCCACGCCGTGAGACGTGGAGCTTTCAGTCTACGCCTGCGCCCGCTACGTGAAGAATTGGCGATTGGGGAATCCGTGTGGATATGGACGTGAGCACGTGCGCTCCTCCCCATTCGCCCTGGTGGGACACGGGCTGCATTCCCCCCGGAGCCGACGCGTTCACGCGTGCGCGCTGGTAGCGATCGTCAAGGTCGGCCGACTTCGGCCGCCTCGGTAGAGGTCGCCTTGACGAGCGCCCGATCCGGCGCGCGACACTTCGTGTATCGGCTCGACTGGTGTTGCTGCGTTGTGACCCGCCTCGCGACAGCTCGCGAGGACTGTATTGGCTGCCTTGTGGCAGTCATTTTGGGCTCGTGTTCTCCGCCCCCGCTTTGTCGGAGACGCGCACCGAAGGCGGGTATCGTGACACGTGTTCAATAGCCCGCAGCCTGCGAGGACTATTGGACGCGTGTTCGATACTGCGCCGAGGACACCCGCCAGGGTGCGCGTCGCCCGGCGCAGCCGGCCGACCCCGTGCCGCCAGTCAAGCGACCCGCACGCCGTGCGTGGCGCGCAGACCGGCCTCCAAGCGGGCCCGGCGGGCGCACCGTGCACGGAAACGTGCCGGGTGTCCGAAGGGACAGCGAAGGAGCCGCCGCTTTGCCAGACTCACAGGTAGTTAATCGCTGTGAGAGGCAAAGTGGCGGCGCGGGGTCGGGCGGCAAGCCCGACAAAGCGGGGGCGAGTTTTGCTTTGCGATAAGGACTTATCGCGAAGGGGTCCGGATCAAAGGGTACAAACCAAGCGTACCCCTCTTGTACCCGTTAGTGGCGCAGCCGAGGACTATCGGACGGCTCCGCCGTTCGATAGCCCGCAGTCGCTCTCAAAAGGCCGCCTGTGGCCGGCCGCATCGAGTTTGAGAGTTTCCCCTAATTGAAAAAGCATTACCCTCCCTGGGTCTTTTTATATGGGTCTCATTGAATGGGTCTCATTAATAGAGGAGCGTACGATTTTATCCGGTCTAGAGGAGCATTTTTTGTCCGGTCTAGAGCGGGCGTTTTCGTCCGGTCTGAACCGGCATCAGATGCGCCGTGGTTTGAGGTCCAATTCGTAGATATTGGTCTTTCCCTGCCCCCGGCGCTTGATTGAAAGTAAGCCGATCACTTCTAGCGATTTGAGGTGGCGACGGACATTCCGCTCGTGCAAGCCTAGGTCTTGCGCTAAGCGGACCTGTCCCGGAAAGCAGAAGTCGTTTTGCCATGCGTAGCTGAGCAGCATGGCGAAGGTCATCTTGTCGCCGGCGCTGAGTTTCTGTGATTTGAGCAGGAAGTTTGGAACTTGGGTGAAGCCGCCTTGGGTCGCGGCGTCAGCGCCTTTGAGGATGATGTTTTGACGTTCTTTGAGAATGTCCCCGATGGGTCTGCTTTCGGCGTATTCCATGCCAGTACATTATACGGCATGCGCGATGCGCTATCCCCCGCTTATCCCCGTTCTCATGATACGGTGCGGTCAAATTTGTCCAAATCATAACCTTCAATACTCTCGACGGAGAGACATGACCGGTCGCGACTTGTCGAATCCAACTGCGTTGAGCGGTGGAGCGGCTAAGCGAGCAAACAGCAGGGGGCAGATGCACGCAACCGAAATCCGTTTCCGAGCAAGCAAGGTGAAGTTCAGTTTGCGCGGAATAGGATACGTGAGGCCGCGACCAAGCCAGCATTCAACCAACGTACTCACCAAATGGAACAACGTCAGGGTTTTACCCACGTAACCAAGAGCGATAAAATTTGGCATCAGGTGCGCGACTACGCCGGAATATCGTACGTCTTTATGGAGTCGATAGGGTCTTACATCGAAGTCGGAACTGACGACTATCCCACAATTTTTGGCGAACTCTCATCTGGGGACGACGACCAAATCTCTGCGGCGATAGATCGCCTTATTGAATTGGCCTACGCAGAGAGCGTGATCTACCGAGGGTCGGAATGACGTGCGACTCACAATGATTGGAATATTGATACGCACTATTCCCCTCGGAAACTTGATTGCGCGCTTCATGCAGATTGTGCTTTAGCCAATAAACGTTAATTGCGCCGCGGCCGGCTGACTGACGAGGTGATATACCGTGTTTTTTCTTGCCGCTCGCCTGTCCGAAACACCCATCCTCTCTGACACAAATCCCAAATCCTCGCGCCTAAGCGCAGAGAAACGCGATAGTGCATTTTCCTTTGTGGCTAGTTTACATATGTAATAGAGCCGTCTACTTTAAGGATAGGGGCTAAGTGATACAACTCAACGTTCTTGGGGCTTACAATGACGAAATCGTTAGTATTGATAGTGACCATAATCGGTACGCTTTTCATATCTGCGCCCGCTAAAGCATTTTGCATCTTTTCCTGTACACCGTCGGAGGCAAATGCACGATCCGTATTTGAAAACCTGATAAAGCGGCAACTCGGGGGAGCTCCCTACAATCTGATTTCATTTCAGAAGATCAATGGAGTGGAGAGTGAGGTTTTTGGTCAGAAAATATATGAACTTTCCTACACGGCGAGCATAACTCTACCCAATGGTGCGAATCCTGATTGTCAATCCACAAACAATTTCTTGGCTGATCAACCAAGATTGGCGCAATGCTTTTCATCAGGGCGGAAGTATTGGCCACAGGGACAAGTCCTAAATTACAATGAAACATATATGTTTCAAAAAACTGAACAAGGATGGAAGGGGCCGGACGGCCAACTTTATTGATCTGGAGCGCACGTCTGGTTTTCTCGACGCTCATAGCCGAAGACGCGGGTAAGACCAACCAGATGTGAAGGGCGCGCAAGATTTATCAAAGTTTGGAGACTCCTGGAGAGGATTATGGCACGAGCAATCCTACGTTCGGCCGTTGGCATCTGGCTGCTCCTCGCGACGATAGCGATGGGACAGGATAAAGATGCAGCGAAGCGCGCAGATGCGCTAATGGAAGAGATTCACGTGGATACGAAGAAATTGGAATTACTGCGTGATCAATATGATGCCGCGCTAAAAACCGGAGACGCTGAGGCTGAGAAACGCTCTGCTTTGGCGATTCGAGATATTATTGAAAAGATGACACGGCTAGACAAGCAATTTTTGGAAGAAATCAAAAAGACAAAACGCAATTAGAAGGGGAGATGCCATGTTATCTGGAAGGACATTCCCCATACGATCAGTTAGATTCTGGCGACCCCGAGCAGTTCAATGCAGCGGCTGACACATTACGCGATTTGGGGATTTCAGAAGGTGTACTTGTACAACTGAGCGAATGATCAGAAATACGATGAAACTTCCAAGAATGTTCTATATGTGCATCGCCGTCGCTAGCGCAATTTTTGCTAGGGCACTGGAAACACTAATCGCTCGATGACGAATGTTGGCAGCAGGCTTGCCTTCTTCTAGCAGGCCGTTGAAAAAGTCTCTGGCCAGCGGAATCGCGATGTGATTCTGTCGTCTTGCGCTTTTGACGGAGGCGGACAGATGCGGGGCGGGGACGAGCGGTCTGGGTCACTGTTTAGCTACGTCGATCTCGAAGCGCGGGTCGGCAAGGACCACCCGCTGCGGACCATCCGCGGCATCGTGAACAAGGCGTTGGTGGCGCTTTCGGGCGAGTTCTCGGCGCTGTATTCGCCGATGGGTCGCCCCTCGATTCCGCCCGAGAAGCTGTTGCGAGCGATGCTGTTGCAGGCTTTCTATTCGATCCGCTCGGAGCGACAGTTGGTGGAGCGGTTGGAGTTCGACCTGTTGTTCCGCTGGTTTGTCGGCATCGGCGTCGACGACGCGGCCTGGGACCACTCGACGTTTTCGAAGAACCGCGAGCGCCTGTTGGAGGGCGACATCGCCGCTAAGCTGTTGAGCGCGGTGCTGGCGCAGCCGTGCGTGAAGCGACTGCTCAGCACTGATCATTTCTCGGTCGACGGCACGTTGATCGAAGCGTGGGCTTCGATGAAGAGTTTCAAGCCGAGAGATGGCTCGGACGAACCGCCGCCGCCAAGCGGCGGGCGGAACCGCGAGGTGGATTTTCATGGTCAGAAGCGTTCGAACGAGACGCACGCTTCGAGGACCGACCCGCAAGCGCGGCTCTACCGCAAGGGGCCGGGCAAGGAGACGAAGCTTTGCTTCATGGGCCACGCGCTGATGGAGAACTGCAACGGCCTCATCGTCGACGCCTGTTTGACCGAGGCCAACGGCCATGCCGAGCGGATCGCGGCGCTGCACATGATCGAGCCGCGCGCCGATCGGCCGATGCCGATCACGCTCGGCGCCGACAAAGCCTATGACGTCGAGGATTTTGTCAATGAGCTGCGTTCGATGAACGCGACGCCTCACGTAGCGCAGAATACGAATGGCCGCTCGTCAGCGATCGACGGCCGCACGACACGCCACGTCGGCTACGCTCTGAGCCAACGCATCCGCAAACGGATCGAGGAGGCGTTCGGCTGGATCAAGACGGTGGCCGGCCAAGAGCGAACCAAGTTCCGCGGCCGCAAACTCGTCGGGTGGACCTTCACCTTCGCGGCCGCCGCCTACAATCTGACGCGGTTGCCCAAGCTCCTGGAGGCCTTCGCGTGAAGCCCCCGGCGAACTGCCGACTGATCGGCCGCTGGCGGATCGTTGAGGCCGACCTCTGGGACCGCGCTCACCTCGATCTCTGCGGCCCAGCGACGCTGACGATCACCGCGCAAGGCGGTAAAATCGCCTTCGGCGCCATGGAGGCCGGCCTCGAAGTCGAATACGCACGCGACTCGATCGGCTTTCACTGGGCCGGATGCGAGGAAGGCGACGAGGTCGAGGGCGAAGGAACCGCTGAACTCCTCGACGACAGCACAATCGAGATCGAGTTCGCATACCGAAACAGTGACGAAGCCGTCCTCAAAGCAAAACGGGGCACTTCTTCAACAGCCTGCTAGATCGTATCATCGAGCGACAATAGTTCGTAACGCACGAAAGTTCCATCACTTTTTTTGCCGTGATTTATTTGTCCAGTCTTGGACAAGTGTGTCGGCACTCTTCACTTGGCTGTTGATTTTTGCTCTTAGCCGTTTCGCCTCAGTAGAATTCCCACTTTTTTGAGCTGCCTCAAAACGATCTCGCAGAGCGCGAAACCTAGGCCAATAGTGTGCGCACATCTCGAGAAACTCTGCTGCTCGTTTTCCATCCCCCATTTCAATATTAACGGTGCGCTCTGGCAAATCGCCCAAATTAAAATACAAATGTTTGCCTTGCGACAAACGTTTCAGAGCGAGCTGCAATGTGCCAACGTCGTAGGCATAAAAATCTTTGGGAGGCCCCTTGAGAGGTACAAGTGCTCCATCGATGTCAAGAATTGGAGGGTTTGCTGGATAATCCTTCAGGGTTTGTCCGTCAGACCACTGCACATCAAACAACACTGTGCCCTCGTCAACGCCGCTAGCAAAAATCACTCTCCCACTGTCGAAAGGCTTTGCTACGTAGCAGCGCCGAAAATCTAATGTCCATTCATCTCCTTGCTGGGCAAAGCTGATATTGATGAAGCAAAAAAGGATAAAGCAAGCGAGCAAGTAACGAGCGCAAATCATCTAGGTCTCCCGAAGCTATGCCTCGCATTCTTCGCGCGATCTGCGATAAGTCAACCAACATTTAACCGCATTCGGGCAGTCAACTCCAGCGTTGTTTGAGAATTGTCTTCTGAAGTGGAACATAGTGGCCGAATGTTATGCGTCGCAAAACAGATATTGTGCGAAGCTCAAATATGGCTCTGTTGAGCCATCGCCTAGCCACTAGCAGCGCTTGAAGTGTAGAATCGAAAATGCTGCAACCGCAAGATGCCCATGGTGCACCGTGGTGCACCAAAACAGAGCCCGCTAGGACGAGCGGGCCAAAAGAGCTTTGAAGTGGTTCTCGAAAGCGGCGACAGCCAGTGTCATTTGCGGGAGGTAGTGCCAGCGGTCGTAAATCTCCTCTACGTCGGTAGTGACCGAAGCCGCGTGGTTGATGAGTCGCTCGGCGATGGGGGCGGCGTGAGGCAGGAAAGAAATTCTAACTGCCACAGGATTCTAGGAATTCACGGGCTGAAGCGAGCGCCTTTTTGGCATCTAAAAGCGAGAAGCGTTCGGCCATTCCAAACTTTGGAAATTCAACAATAAAGCTTGCGTCGCGAGCGGAAGCTAGCGCGTCAATCAATGAATACAATGATTGAAACCTCGCTCGACCACTCGCTTTGAACTGAATTTCATCGAGATAAAACGGATAATTTTTTCCATCAACAATGACTTGAACAGCGATTTCCTCGTGGGATTTTGGTCTAACCTTACTTACTTCGATAAACATTCCGGGTGTGGTATCGATTTGCCCTGAAGGGCAGTAAATATTGACGCTTGAATCATTTTCGTTGCGAATTATCGCTTCGACCGTTCCCATTGTAAACCCAGTAGTCCAACGAAAATCTGAGGCGTTTGCATGCGAGCAAGCAATAAGCGAGATGATGAGAGCAGTGAACATGCGCATAAATAGTCCCCTATTCAGAAGACTTTAGCAGGGTTAGGTTAATCGCCGACCCTTGGCTTGGACCCGAAAAATATTTAGCCGGCGTCCCCCAGATCAGACAGGTTTGGGCGCGATCTGCCATCCTTATTTGAATAGCAGATGCGCAACGGCTACAACAAGCACGAAGCATCTTGCGTTGCCGTCCGATACCAGACCTTCGACAGCGGCGCTGAAGGCGCGAAGTCATTCGCGCGGCGGGTGACGAGCCTCGGGTCCCTGTTGGCCACGTTGGTCGGGATTACTATGCCCCTCTTCCGATCGACCGAGGAGCGGGGTAAGCATCTTTTGTAGGCCTGCGATGAGATGGTTGGTCTCGCGCGCACGCTCGGTCAGGTCTTTGATTTGTTCGTCCTTGACGCCGATCTGCTGGCGCAAAAAACCGTTTTCGCTTTCGAGACGGGCAATGAATTCAGTCGCGACGTGTCGCGACAAGTCGGGGCTTGTCGGTGCTTCCTGTCGGGGCTTGTCGGTGCCGTTCTTCGGTGCGACATCAGCCGCGACCTGTCGCGGCTCGTCGCGGCCTTTCGCGACAGGTCGCACCTCCTCGATATAGGCAATATGCTTATCAATCGATGCCGGTGAGATCAGGTACTTCTCGCCAAAGCTTGTTTCTATGCGCCGACAGTCTAAATGGCCCTTTGCGCAATACCGTTGAATACTGCGTGGTGTACGGGGGAGCCCGGCGCGCGCATACCGCTCCAAAGCCTCGTCAATGGTGAGCGTGAAATCGCTGTCGGGGCTGGTCGCGACAGGTCGCGACTTGTCGTCGGTCATTGCCCTGATGATAACCCGTCTCGTCCCACCGCTCGCGGGTTATCCCCAGGCGCGCTGTGAACGACAGTCGCGAGCGGCTGCGGTGTGCTACGAAAGACCGGCGTACGGCCGGAGAGGGGACCGTCGGCGCTGGCGCCGCGAAGGGCCGTTCGCAAGCCCTGAGACCGGTTAAATGGGCAGCCGTAGGAGCGTCAACATAGTGCCGCCGCAGGGCGGGACGCGGGACCGACTGCCCCCGGCGAGGGGCTCCCTCGGACCGGTAGCTGCAAGTCAGTTTCAGCTAACAGGGCACTGGTCAAGCGACAGAAGATTGTTATTCCAGCCGCCGTCGGCATACGTGCGCAGATACGTGGGTCGTCCTGTCGGCCGGACCACGCCGACGTTTGACCGCTTTCCATTGTTCGGATCGAGCACGTAGAACGTGTTGCTCTTGTCCTCGATGCTGATGATGACCTTCTCGCGTGGCCATTTCCATCCTGCCGCCGGATTGCCGACGTGCGTAATGTGCTCGTGCGGACTTTCTGGGTGGGGTTTGTCGATACAGGTGATTTGAACGTCGGCCATTGAGGGCTCCTTAGCGTTTCTTGACCATTTCGGTGAGGGATTGGCCGGTGCGCTCGCGCAACGTGTCCAATCGCGTGTCGCCGCGAACCCCTGGTGCGAAATCCGGCCCATAAATGTCCCGCAACGTGTCTACCCGCGTGTCGCCTCGCTTCTGACGAATTTCGCCGTCGCGATCGCGGCAGCGGTCATCAAGTCCGGTATCGCAGTGCTTCTTACCCATGGTAATCTCCGCGTGGGTTCTGAGGTTGCCTGTTGATCACAGAATCTTGCTCCTTCCGTTCACTCCAGGCTTGACGCGGGAGCGCACGGCGTGATTCGATTTGAGTGTCTCACCGGGGAAACGATTCCAGGTTTGTTTCTCCAATGCAACACATTTTTCAACCGCGGAACACTATGGCCGGTGATCGCCTAAGCCCGAAGAGCCTTGGAAATCTCCTTCAGCAGAAGCGCGGTAGTATGGGTATCCGCGCAGCGGCTGGCGAAATAGGGGTAAGCGCCGCCACCTTGTCGCGGATTGAAAATGGGAGAATTCCTGACCTTGAAACACTGCGTAAGGTCTGTCGGTGGCTCGGCATCGATCCGGCCAAGTACCTTGGGATGTCGCCGGCAGCGCGGACGGGTAGAGAAGCCAGTCTGCAGGTGGTCTTCAAAAAGGACCGAGCTGTAAGCCAAGCCACATCAAAGGCGCTCGGAAAGCTAATCGTTGCTGCCTACCAACAATTTTCAAAGATTGATGCTGCTGGTCATCAATAGTGTTAAGACGCGGATTCAAATCGCAATCTGAAAAGCGTGCGCTTGAACTTCGCCGTGCGCTTTCGCGTAAGCCGACAGATCCTCTCCCTGCCCGCGACGTAGCTCAACACTACGAGCTGACGGTATGGAATCCCAACGACGTTTCTGGAATTTCTCCTGGCGACCTACAACAGCTGTTGGGAGCGGGCAACGGCGAGTGGTCAGGCTTCACCTTGCGAGTCGGCGGACGACATTTGGTCGTCTTGAACTCTGCTCAATCGCCCCGGCGACAAAACAGCGTTTTGATGCACGAAATTGCGCATATCGTATTGGGCGCGATTTAGTCCCCAGCACGTACAATCAGGATCAGGAAGATGAGGCCGCGTGGTTCAGTGGCACCCTGTTGCTGCCAAGGCCTGCGTTGCTATGGATGCGGCGCCGGGGACTGTCAGATGAGGACGCCGCAACGCACTTTGGCGTTAGTCCTGACCTTCTTCGCTGGCGAATCCGCATGACCGGAATTGACTATCAACTCGGTCTAAGCTCCCGAAGATCGTCCAGATGATTGCCGGATGCCGTTCGGGGAGCTCCTATAGCGAAGTTGTTGAGGCTGCGATTAGAAAAAGCCGCCGGACATTGTTCAATGCCGGCGGCTAGTTGCCCTCTTACTGGCGACTCCGGCCGCACGAACGCTTGCGCGGGGCGTAGTCGATGCTGGAGCGAGAGGGTTCTTTGTCGTCCTTAGGTGGACGAAGTACAATTTTGCACTGCCCGTCCGTATCGGGTAGCGGAAGAGCTTGCAGGATGATGTTGTAGCCGTCTCCCGATTGGTGCTTAAACGCCGCGCCAATAGGAAGCCAAAAGTCATCTTGACCACCACGCTTGATGACCGTGAACGCGCGCATGGTTAGTCGTGCTGCTGCCATCGTTGCCTCCATCGATTTCTAGTGAACGGGTTTGATAGCGTGGCGAATAACCGCCAGCGCGTCGTCAATTGAATCGACGCGATGATTGCCTAGGTCCATTCCTTCAAGCTCGCCGTCTCTCTCGCAAATTGTTGCGACAATTCCCACGGCGACACGGCCGTCTTGGGTGGCAGCGATTTGAACTGAAAAGAACTCGACTGAGGGGTCTATCGCGTCGCTTGAACCGTCGAGGTTATGCGACATAACGTACTCCGTCGTGCAGGACCGACATCCGTTTTCGGGTGCCGGTCAACGGGACGGAGAGCCTAAAAAACTATACCGCGGGGAAAAAGAAGTGCAAGGAAGGCGAAATTGAATGCAGAGCCTTGGTTCTGGGAATCAAACCGTAGACAAATTTGACTGGGTGGGTACTGATGTGGGTACGGCGGTTTAGGCTATTGAACTTATGCCGCTTTTTATTGGTGTAGACGAGCAAGTTAGATTCCGCCCCTGGGCACCAGGATTTAATTCGCATTTATATACTTGACAATTGTAGGCCGGAATGCTAGGTTTATTGTCATAGGGAGCTACCCATGGCCAAGATCGCGACTTTCCAGAACTCCATCTTTCAGGACGAAACCAAGGCCCGCGAAGCCTTGGAGGCGGTGCTTTGGCCCGATGGTCCCTACTGCCGCCACTGCGGTAATT
>Ga0335078_10009712_pt1 | contig 14245 bp, 13 predicted proteins | sample Lox_Sample_32_FD_206711 | JGI IMG/M metagenome (GOLD analysis project Ga0335078, IMG submission 206711) | Soil microbial communities from Loxahatchee National Wildlife Refuge, Florida, United States - Lox_Sample_3.2 | ecosystem: Environmental > Terrestrial > Soil > Wetlands | place: USA...
AAGGCCCGCCCCGCCCTCTTTGGGCGCCAGTTTCCCACCCAATATGGGCTCATTCTCAATCACTGAGGTGATCAGCGCCCGGTCCACGCAGTCCTCGATGCGGCTGAAGGATCCCGGCAGATCAGTCCCGGCCGGCCAGGCGATCAGCCGCAAGTTCCCAGCCTGTAGGCGGGTCCCCAGCGCCAGGGGCTCCGCTGCCACCACAATCTGGGTGGTGGTGACGACAGGCCTGGTGGCGATTGCCTCCTGCATGCGCTTATAGACGTACCGGGCGGTGACAAGCCCGATCACAATGGCTACCGCCCCGCCAATCAGCATGTGATTTCGATTCATCGTCCCACCCCCAGGAGGAAGGCCTCAAAGATCTAACCACAGAGCCCACCGGGAAGCACAGAAGAAAAGCAGTGAATGTGAAGACCAGAGACGCACCCGTGAGGCAGAAAGAACGTTGAACCTGGTGATTTGCCCTCGTGATTTCAAATCCCGTTCTTCTCGGTGTGTTCTCTGTGACCTCCGTGGTGAAAGTCTTCTCTTAGAAACCGCGGTACACGGCTAGCCCGGTAAGGACCGCAAAGAAGAGCACTGTGGCTGCCGCTGCCGCCACTCCGAAGGGTAACGCCATCAGGCCGGGATTGTCCAGGGTAATATTCTCGCGAGCGGCATGATGCCCGAAGGTGAAAAGGATCAGGATGAGCGTCCACAAGTTCTTCAACGTCTCGATGACGCGCCCTCTCCGCACCATTTCCACCACCGCCATGATTCCGGCGATCAAGATGGTACCCAGGAGTACCACCACCAGCCGGGCGGGTCCCACAAAGGCGCCCAGCGCCCCCATCAGCTTCCAATCTCCGGCGCCCAAGCCGCGGACCAGAACCAAGGGCAACAAGAGCCCCAGCCCGAGCCCCGCTCCCTCGAGCGCCGCTTTGGCTCCGGGCCATCCCCCCGCCAAGGTATTGGCCCCGAGACCCACCAGCAGCGCCGGAACCGTCAGCCAGTTGGGAATGCGGCGCGACCGCCAGTCGAGCCAGCCCCCGCAAACTGCCAAGGCTATAGTCAACCCTCCCAAGACCAACGGCCAGAAGGAAGCATGCATACCTGAGGCAAAACCTGGTTTCGGAATTCTGGTGCCGGAAAGCAGATCGGGGTTCGGGATTGGGGGTTCGGGATTCGCCGGGCAAAGCTGCCTAATCCCGTTCTATCTCGGCGAGGCCCGAAACCCGAATTCCGGCTTCTCTGCGAACCCCGAACCGCGGACTCCTAAACCCGGGTTTTCCTCCCCGCCAGCACCCCTATATGATATGGCAGCCGGTAATCAGCTAACAAGTAAAATCGCGATGCACGCACAACCCGGCCTCGGGGTTAGGAACCGGACTTCGCGGAGCAAAGCCGCCTAATCCTGTTCTTCTCCGCGAATCCCGAATCCTGAATCCCGGCTTCTCCCGCCACCGTCCGCACTACGTGAGAGAGGTGCTCGCGTTGCTGAAAACCGCGGCAACCGCGCTCGCGAGCCCCTTAATCGATGTAATCAAGGCCAAGGTAATTAGAGTTAGCAGCAGGGCGTACTCCACCAAGTCCTGCCCTTCCTCTTCCTTCCACAGCCCCGTCAAAAGTCCCTTCATGAGTCTTTTCCTCCAAGGCGCTTTTTAGAACATTGGATGTTGAGCTACTCCACCCGTAAACACACGATGACTTCAAGCTCTGCCGCCCCACCCCGGGCCGCCGAGCGGAACGAATCTCCCCGTGCCGCAGCCAGAGACCTAAAGCGCTCGCAAGCTACCGCGCGACTACGTGAGAGAGGTGCTCGCGTTGCTGAAGACGCTCTGAATTGCACTGGCGAGGCCCTGAACGCCTGAAATCAGGGCTAAAGCGACCAGAACGATCAGCAGGGCGTACTCCACCAAGTCCTGCCCTTCCTCTTCCTTCCACAGCTTCTGCAAACAGCTTTTCATGGTTTGCTCCTCTAGGACATTATACACGGTCAGACATGGAGTATTCTGCCCTGCAACAGAAACGATGACCTGAGGCTCTCCTGAGCACACTCCACCTCTGGCCGCCGCGCGGACCCACACACCGTGCCGCGGCCAGAGAACCCAGGTGCTCTATGTGAGACTGGTGCTCGCGTTGGCGAACACTGACGAAATCCCACTCGAAAGGCTTTTAACCGTCGTAACCAAGGCTAGAGCGATCAGAACGATCAACAGGGCGTATTCCACCAAGTCCTGCCCTTCCTCTTCCTTCCACAGCCTCTTCAAAAGATTCTTCATTTGCGTTTCTTCCTCCGGAACGTGATTTAGTGAGGCCAACCCTCACTCCTTTGCGCTGTAGCACTTGCAACGCCAAACGCTTGACATTATTCTGTACGCAAGGAAGTGTTTGGGAATCAGACCGTTAGCTCCAAGGTCCGTTAGGTGACTTAGGAACGTCCCCGCCCAGGTCCCAGCTGGTGTAACCTATTGCGGACACATGCCAGATGGTTTTCAGACACATCCGTGACATGACGCTTTGAAAATCAACCAACCCGATACCCGGCCATGTGCCCGTCTCGCTGGCCAATTGTCCCTCATCACTTGTCACTGGTCGCATGAAAATATCGTTTGTTTCCAGCCGCCTCCCATTTTTTCCGTGCCCAAGTGTCTCAGCGATTAGGAAGCTCCCCCACCGGCGGCTGCTAACCGAGTCCGATTTCCGCTCGAACACCGCGCTGAGATCATCTTGGTAAACTCTTCGCCATGCCGGCTGGGCATCGAGGAGGGCACAAAGAGAGCCTCTGCGCTCAACCAGGCACGAGCGTACCCTATATTTCTCGAGAAGTGACAACGCTTCAGGGGCCGGCTGAATGATCTTGATGTAATCGGCCAGCACTCCGGAAGGCTCATAAGCATCGGAACGGCCGTCGATGAAGACCTTGCGCTTCCCCTCGAAGGCCCAAATTAAATACCCCCCCCAAAAATCGTCATTGAACATCGGGCCCGGGACCGGATGCGCGCGCAAGTAATCCACTGCCCGGCGCGGTTGAGTGCGATCGATGAGGCTTTGCAAGCGGGCCGAGGAGGGGAAAAACGCCACCACTGCCGCTGCGAAGAGGGCCACGAGCGCCGCATTCAGCACCGGCCGGTTCTTGTCCGGCTCGTAGGCAGGGAACACCTCTGCCAGCAGGCCGCCCAAGACGGGCGCCAGGACAATGGCGAAGAAAACCACGGCTCGTTGATGCCGGCAAGCCAGGAATGCAGCGAGCAGCACCAGGGCCACCGATTCCGCACGCTGAGGGCGGCGCAGAACCACGAGGCCGACGGCGTAGGCTAGAAGGAGAAGCAGAAACCAAACCCCGAAAAACTCGTGGAAAACCAGCGGATGCCATTCCTCAAAGTAAGTCAGGTTCACGGGCTGCGCGGTGATTCCCAGCTCGTAGCGGAGCAGATGCGGCCCGTAAGGATTCACCAGAAGCGCTCCCACACAGAGCAAAAACACCAACCCTAGATGCCATCGCTGGCGCGCTCGCCATGCTTTACCCTCCAGGAGCCCCAGGCGAAAATCTTTCAGGCCCGCGATCCCATAAATCGCGATGGCCGCCAAGCCGAGAATGAACGTGCCGTGCGTGTTCACCCAAAGCACGAACAACAGCGGGAGCGCCCAAAGGTTCGTTTGGCGGCCCCGGCGATAGCGCTCCAGGCAAATCAAGGTGATGAGCAGGAAGATGTACCCCAGGAGCTGAGGCCGTACGCTGAAGCAACTGCCCAGCAGGGGCAGGGCGGCGGCGGTGGCGGCAAAGCCGCTTTTGGGATTGCCGCTGGCGAGGCTCGCGGAGTAATAAAGCAGCAAAACCACCGTCGAGGTCAGCAGGGTAAGGAGCGCCATCAGCGCTCGCGGGCTGCCGAGGCGCGAAGTTGCCGCCATCAGTACCTCGCCCAGCCATTCGTAGGCAAGCCATTCGCTGTGGGGAGCCGTAAACGAATAGTAGTTGGTGGTGGGCCAATGATGGGTGCGCAGGATCCTCTGGCCGGCGGCGATGTGCCAAAACGTATCTCCTTCCACAAAGGTGGCGTGCCAATGACCGGTGGGGAGCTCCGCCGTGTTCATCAGCCGCAAGCATAAATTGAAGAACACGCCGACCACCAGTAATGCTGCCAAAAAGACCGGGAAGGAGAAGGCCCTTTGGATCAGCGGTCGGAGCGCAGCGTTATCAGCTCGTCCCATGTGAACTCTCCTGGGTGCCGCGCTCATTATACAACACATAGGAACGACCACGGACACCTTGATCACGGCGGGCGCTGTCTTGAGAAAAGACGCGTTCGCCGGCCTCGCGTTGCGGTGTTTGGCGAGTTCCGGCGCCGTTATGTAGCCGTGCCGCCTGCACTTCGACAGTTGTTGACATGTATAACTGGACCTGATTACTCTGATGGATTGATGATGATGGATTCGGATGTGGATTCGAGCCCCGGATCCAGTTGCAGTTTCCGGTAGCTTCTAGCTTCTAATTTCTGATTTCTAGTTTGGAATGATGTTCCTGATTGAGTCTGTTCTCGTTGTCGCTGCGCTGGTGCTGGCCTTTGTCTCGCCCGGGCTGGGATCGCGCTATTTCGAGGCGGGTGAACGCGCCTTCCTGAAGCTGGCTGAAAGGGGGAGACTGGCCGTCATAGCCGTAGGCATTGCGGCCCTCGCGGCCCGTGCGGCCCTCTTGCCCATCCTGCCGGTTCCACAGCCCGCCGGTAGCGACGAGTTCGGCTACCTTCTCCTGGCGGATACTTTTGCCCACGGAAGATTGACCAATCCCACTCACCCCATGTGGGTGCATTTCGAGAGTTTCGCTATCATCTGGAAGCCGACTTATACTGCGAAGTATTATCCCGGCCAGGGCCTTATCATGGCGCTCGGTCAAGCGGTCATGGGGCATCCCTTCTGGGGCGTGTGGCTGAGCGTGGGCCTGATGTGCGCTGCCATCTCTTGGATGCTGCGAGCCTGGCTACCTCCGGGATGGGCGCTGCTGGGCGGATTGCTGGCCGTGATTCGCCTCGGAACCTTCAGTTACTGGGCGAACAGCTATTGGGGAGGGGCTGTCGCGGCCACGGGCGGAGCGCTGGTGTTGGGATCACTGCCACGCATCAAGCGCTCGCAGCGCTTGGGCGACGCGCTGCTGATGGGAATGGGCTTCGCTATTGTCGCCAACAGCCGTCCTTACGAGGGGCTGTTCTTGGGCTTGCCCGTGGCAGGCGCGCTGGCGGCCTGGATGCTGGGAAAGAATCGGCCCCCGCTGCGGCTGGCCCTGATGCGTGTTGTGGCGCCCCTTTTGTTGGTGTTGGTTCTGACCGGGCTGGCCATGGGCTACTACTTTTGGCGCACCACCGGCAGTCCTGTGGACACACCCTATTTGGTTAACGAGCGGACCTATAGCTCGGCGCCATATTTCCCTTGGCAAGCGTTGACATCGATGCCGGCGTACCATCCTGAGGTAGCGGGAGTCGGCTCCAATCTGGAGGTCAGCGCCTACAGGGAATCACGGTCAATCGCGGGCTTCGTTGCCCGCACCGTCAGGCTGTTCATGTCGTTGTTGAGTTTTCTTCTCGGCCCCGCCCTCGCGGTTCCGATTCTGGCGGCAGCAGTGGCTCTACCCTACGGTTTTTCGTGGGGGAACATAGGCCCCATCACACGTTTCCTATTATTGGTCTGCGCGGTGTCCATCTTAGGATCGATGCTACCGGTGCCTTTTTTGCCGCATTACGCCGCGCCGTTTACTTGTGCGGTACTAGCCCTGGTGGTCCAGACTATGCGCCGCCTGCGACATTACCAATGGCACGGCAAGGCAAGTGGCCTGTTCATAGCGCGAGCCGTCCCCCTAGTCTGTGTTCTGATGCTGGGGCTTCGAGTGGCCGTGAGGCCGCTGCGCCTGTCTGAGCCGCGTCGTTGGCTCGCCCCGGCCCCGTTTCCAACCTGGTGCTCGCTCGGCCCAAGCCTGCTTGAACGCGCGGCTGTGCTGGCGGACCTCGATCGGCGTCCGGGGCGCCAGCTTGTTATTGTGCGTTACGGTCCTCACCACCCCCTCGACCTCCACGAGTGGGTCTACAACCGAGCTGACATTGATGGCGCGAAGGTGGTGTGGGCTCGCGACATGGGCCCGGCTCAGAACGAGGAATTGATCAACTATTTCAGGGACCGGCACGCCTGGCTGGTTGAGGCAGACGACAGCCCTCCCAAATTGCTACCCTATAGCGCCTCAGGGGATCCACATGTTCCTGATTGAGTCTTCCCTGGTTGTCGCTGCGCTGGTGATGGCGTTTGCCACTCCCGGGCTCGGCTCGCGCTGTTTCGAGGCCAGCGAACGTGCTTTGCTGAAGCTGGCTCAAAGGCGGAGGCTCGCCCCGGTAACGGTGGGGCTTGCCGCCCTCGCCGTACGCGCCGCCCTTTTGCCCATTCTGCCCATTCCCCAGCCGGGCGGCCACGACGACTTCGGTTACCTACTGCTGGCGGACACGTTTGCCCATGGGCGCCTCACGAACCCTACGCACCCCATGTGGATGCATTTCGAGAGTTTTCATATCATCTGGCAACCCACATACACCGCCATGTTCTATCCTGCCCATGGCCTCATCATGGCCCTAGGTCAGGTAGTCACGGGGCATCCCTTCTGGGGCGTATGGCTCAGCGTGGGCTTGATGTGCGCCGCTATTTGCTGGATGCTGCAAGGCTGGCTGCCGCCTGGATGGGCACTGTTGGGGGGAGTGCTGGCGGTTATTCGTTTCGGAACCTTCAACTACTGGGCGAATAGCTACTTTGGAGGGACAACAGCGGCGATCGGCGGAGCCTTGGTGCTGGGAGCCCTGCCCCGTATCAAGCGCTCACAACGGGTTGGCGATGCCCTCTGGATGGGGCTGGGTTTTGCCATCGTGGCCAACAGCCGCCCCTACGAGGGACTGTTCTTGGGCTTGCCCGTGGCGGTCGCGCTCGGGGCGTGGATGTTGGGAAAGAATCGGCCGCCTCTGTGGCTAGCGGCCAAGCGTGTGGTGGCGCCCCTGCTGTTGATTTTGGTGCCCACCGGTGTGGCCATGGGATATTACTTCTGGCGCACCACGGGGAGCCCCTGGGACACACCGTGGCTGCTCAACGTGCGCACCTATAACCCGGTGCCGTATTTCCCCTGGCAACGGCCGAAGCCCGTGCCCGTATATCGTCATGAAGTCTTTCGCGACTACTACATCGGCTGGGCGCTCGCGACGTACGAGCAGGCGCGATCCATTACCGGCTTCCTGGGTCTAAAAGCAGCCCTGCTAACGGTCCTGGGGTCCTTTTATCTCGGTCCCGCGCTGGCGGTGCCGCTTTTGACGGCGTGGGTAACGGCTCCGTATGGTTCCTCATGGAGACACATCAGCGGCAACACCCGTTTCCTGTTGCTGGTCTGCGGGGTGGTCATCGCCGGATCGATGCTCCCCATCTACTTCTTGCCGCATTATGCCGCCCCGATCACCGGTGCGATACTGGCGCTGGTGCTCAAATCCATGCGCCGCCTGCGATTATGGCACTGGCGCGGCCGACCGGCGGGCCTGTTCATAACCCGCACCGTGCCGTTGGTCTGCCTGCTGATGCTGGTGGTGCGGGCCAGTGTGAAGCCCTTGCACCTGCCAGAGCCCCGGCGGTGGCTGGCGGGGGCTGTGCCAAGCTGGTCTGCGCTCGCGCCCACTAATCTGGGACGCGCGGCCGTGCTAGCGGACCTGAAGCGACGCCCGGGGCGCCAACTCGTCATCGTCCGCTACGGCGCCCATCACGACGTCGGATTTAACGAGTGGGTTTATAATGAAGCTGATGTCGATGGGGCCAAAGTCGTCTGGGCGCGGGATATGGGTCCGGCCAAGAACAAGGAACTGATTGACTATTTCCAGGACCGTTATGTTTGCCTGGTGGAGGCGGATGACACGCCGCCCAAGGTTGTGCCCTACAGGGAACGGGGTAAGGCGTAAAGGCCAAAAGGTAAGTGTCCTCGGGGCCCCTCGGATGCAGCTTCGATTTTCGAGTTTAGAGCTTCTGATTTCCGGTTTCTGATTTTCTGGTCTCGACGATGTTCGTCATCGAGTCTCTCCTGGTTGTCGTTGCGGTGATGATTGCTTTTGTGTCGCCCGGGCTCGGATCGCGCTGCTTTGAGGTGTGCGAACGCGCCTGCCTGAAGCTGGCTCAAAGGCGGACGCTGGCCGTCGTGGTGGTGGGGGTTGCGGCCCTCGCGGCCCGCGCGGCCCTGCTTCCCATGCTGCCGGTTCCCAAACCTGCCGGGGAGGATGAGTTTGCCTACCTTCTCCTAGCGGACACCTTCGCCCATGGGCGGCTCACTAATCCCAGTCACCCGATGTGGGTCCATTTCGAGAGCTTTCACATCTTCTGGCAGCCGACTTATACCGCCAAGTTTTTCCCCGCCCAGGGCCTGATCATGGCGCTGGGTCAAGTCATCATGGGGCACGCCTTCTGGGGCGTATGGCTGAGCGTGGGCCTGATGTGCGCGGGCGTGTGCTGGATGCTGCAAGGATGGCTGCCGCCCGGATGGGCGCTACTGGGCGGATTCTTGGCCGTGATCCGGCTGGGCACCTTCAGCTACTGGGTGAACAGCTACTTTGGAGGGGCCGTCGGGGCGATCGGAGGAGCCTTGGTGCTGGGAGCGCTGCCACGCATCAAGCGCTCACAACGTACGCGGGACGCCCTGGCGATGGGACTGGGCTTTGCGATCCTCGCTAACAGTCGCCCTTACGAGGGGCTGTTTTTAGGCTTACCGGTGGCGGGTGCGCTCGCCGTGTGGATGCTCGGAAAGAATCGGCCTTCTTTCGAAGCCGCGGCCGGGCGTGTATTGGCACCCCTTTTTCTGGTCGTGGCTTTGACAGGGTGTGCCATGGGGTACTACTTTTGGCGGGTCACGGGCAGCCCTTGGCGCATACCCTATTCGGTGAATGAGCTTACCTATAACCCAGCGCCGAATTTCCCCTGGGAATCACTGAGACCGCTGCCGACGTACCACCATGAGGTGCTGCGAGTCTTTTACGGTGAGATCCTCCGCAGATCCAGGGAATCTCGGTCAATCGAGGGCACTGTTGTTCGCGAGGTTGAACTATTCGTGGCGTTGTGGCGCTTTTTTCTCGGGCCCGCCCTCACCACGCCCTTCTTGGTGGCATTGGCGATTTTGCCGTACGGTTTTTCATGGAGGGACATGGGCGAGAACACGCGCTTCCTGCTGCTCGTCTGCGGGACGGTCATCGCGGGATCGATGCTGCCCATTTATTTCTTGCCGCATTACGCGGCCCCGATTGCCTGTGCGATCCTGGCCCTGGTTTTGCAAGCCCTGCGCCGCCTGCGCTCCCAGCCAGGCCGCGGCCAGTTGGCGGGCCTGTTCCTAGCGCGAGCCGTCCCCTTGATCTGCATCCTGATGCTGGCGCTGCGAGTGGGCGCGAAGCCCCTGCACCTCCCTGAGCCTCGGTGGCGGCTCGCACTGGGTACTTGGTGCGCGCTGGGGCCCGCTAACGTGGAGCGTGCAAGGATCTTGGCTGAGCTTCGGCGATACCCTGGGCGCCAACTCGCGATCGTGCGCTATGGCGTTCATCACGAGATTTTTTTTCACGAGTGGGTCTACAATGAAGCCGATGTTGATCGAGCCAGGGTTGTGTGGGCGCGAGACATGGGTCCGGCCGAGAACCAGGAGCTGATTGATTATTTCAAGGACCGTACGGTTTGGCTGGTGGAAGCAGACGAGACTCCGCCGAGACTGTTGCCCTACGCCGGAAACTAGAAACTGGAAACTGGAGACTCGAAACTCGAAACTCGAGACTCGAAACTCGAAACTCGAAACTCGAAACTCGTGAAGACAGACGATCGCTGTAGTTTCTGATCGGGAGCGCCATGAGGATTACTGACCGCGTCATGGAGAACACTCATGCGTATCGCCTCTGGCAGGCCCCCTATGCCGAACGAAAGTTCGCTCCCGTGCTCGCCCATAACGACCTCCGCCAGGTGAAGCGAGTGCTCGACGTGGGCTGCGGTCCCGGTACTAACGCGCACCACTTCGCGGGCTCTGACTATCTGGGAATCGATTCCAACCTGGGCTGCATCGAGTATGCGCGGCGTCGATACAAGAGGAGTTTTGTCCTGGCTGATGTCACCCGATATACGGTCGCACCCGGCGAGCGCTTTGACTTCATTCTGTTGAACAGCTTTCTCCACCATGTCGACACGCCCGACGCCCGTCGCCTTCTGTCACACCTCCGCACCCTTTTGACGGACGACGGGCACGTGCACATCCTGGACCACGTGCTCCCCGACCGCCGCTCCCTGGCTCGGTTCCTGGCTCGCCACGACCGGGGCCGGTTCTCGCGTCCCCGGCAGGAGTGGCTGGAGCTGGTGACCGGCGTGTTCGAGCCGGCGGTGTTTGAACCTTACCGGCTGACCGCGCTGGGAGTCACTTTGTGGCACCAGGTTTACTTTAAGGGGCGGGCAAAGAGATGAGCGCTGGATTTCGACTGTCGATCGCAGTGCCGGTTCGGAACGAGGAGACCGTGCTGCCGGAGTTGCTGCGACGGACCGGCGCGGTGCTGGACAGGGTTGCGGGCGGGCCGCACCAGCTTCTTTTTGTTGACGACGGAAGTTCAGACCGCACTCTCGACCTTTTGGAGGAAGCGGCCCGAGCTGACCCGCGTGTGATGGCGGTTTCACTCTCGCGGAATTTCGGACACCAGGCGGCGTTGACCGCCGCCCTCGACTACGTCTCGGGTGACGCGGTAGTGCTGATGGACGGCGACCTGCAGGACCTCCCGGAAGACATCCCGCTCTTCGTCGAGCGCTACCAGCAAGGCTACGACGTAGCCTATGCCACGCGGGCCACCCGCAAGGAAGGCTGGTGGCTGAGGTTCTGCTATTTTCTCTTTTACCGCCTGCAGGCGATGCTCTCGGAAACCCGGCTGCCGCTCGATGCGGGCGACTTCGGCCTGATGTCGCGCCGAGTGGTGGAGCAGCTTCGGTGCATGCCGGAGCACCACCGCTACCTGCGCGGGCTGCGAAGCTGGGTCGGATTCCGGCAGGTGGGAATCCCCGTCGAGCGCGCCGAGCGGCACTCCGGCCGCAGCAAGTACGGTATGCTGAAGCTGCTCAAGCTGGCGTCGGACGGAATCTTTGCTTTCTCCATCGTGCCGTTGCGCGGCGCCGCTCTGCTGGGTGCTCTAGCCATCGGTCTTTCGGCGCTTTACGCCGTCTACTCGCTCTTTGCCAAGATCTTCCTCAGCACGTCTCCCAGGGGCTTTACGGCGCTGGTTTTCCTGATCACCTTCCTCTCCGGGGTTCTTCTGCTCTTCCTGGGGATCATCGGAGAGTACGTCGGGCGGATCTATGAAGAGATCAAGGCACGACCGCTTTATGTGGTGAACAGGATTATAGGGAACAGAGAACAGGATAAAGGGTAAGGGGTAAAGGGTAAAGGGTAAAGGTCGAAGAAGGGGCTTTATCCTTTATCCCTTAGCCCTTACCCTTTACCCTTTCTTTGCCGGCGCGTGCGGATTACGGTGAACGATATCGCCAATCAAACGACCGCCACGAGTACCGGCTCCCGCCGCTGGCTTCTGGCCGCGCTGCTTTTCGTTCTTTTCCGGGCCCTCCCCAACATTAGCTATCCCATCGGCCGCGATCAAGCCACTTACCTCGTCATCGGAGAGGGCCTCCTCCATGGGCAGCGACTCTATCGCGATCTTTGGGACAACAAGCCGCCCGGCATTTTCGCCCCCTACGCCTTACTGGCGAAGCTGTTCGGCCACGTGATGTGGTCCGTGGGGTTGGTTGACATCCTGTGGCTCTTGGTAATTTCCTACTGCATCTTCCGGTTCGCGGAGCGTTACCTGGGAACGGCGGCGGCGGCGATCGCGGTGGCCGTCAATGCCGACTGGCATTGCCGATTCGGCTATACGGATGCCTGCCAGACCGAATGTTTCCTCATGCTGCTGGTGTTTGCCGGTTACCTCACGGTTGCCGAAGACGGCCGAGGGCCGCTGGCGCGCCATTTTGCTGCCGGGCTGTGCCTCGGCGCTGCGTTCTGGCTGAAGTATAATGCTCTGGCCTTTCTGCCCCTGCTGGCCTTCCTTCCCTGCGTCGATTGGAGCCGTCTCGATGAGAAACCCCGCCGGCTCAGGCTCCTGATCCGCTGGCGCGCCTGGTTCAGCAGGATGGGTGCCATGCTGGCAGCGTTCTCCATCATCGTCGTAGCCGTTCTAGGCTATTTCTACTTGGCAGGAACCTGGCCTTCCTTCCGGGAGACCGAATTGGAGGTGCTGCCCCGATACGTCGCCATGGCGGAGCGAACTTCCCACTATTGGGAGATGGCAGTCGCCAGAATGGTCTTGTACCTAGGCTGGTGGACGTGGGCTGCGACGGGCCTATCGTTTTTGATAGCCGAAAAACGGGACCTCTCCCGCCTGGCGCCGGTGCTGGTGGCGGCGGCCCTAGGGTTCTTATGTACAGCGTCGCAGGTTCGCTTCACCGCCCTCTCGTTTGAGACCGCTTACCCCTTCTTCGCCATGATCTGGGGATACGTGGTGGTGAAAGCTTATGAGGGGGTCAGGGGCGCGGCACGGTCCTCGGCTGCGCGCGAACGCGCCCTGGCCCGGATGGCCGCATGCGGTCTGGCCGGGATCACCCTTTTCTGGCCCTTGCGGGCGGAGATAAGAGCCGTGACCGAGCGCTACCGAGACCTCGCCGCGTGGCGGCGCGATCGCGGCGCGTTCTTCGCCAACTATCCCGCTATTCGCTTTGTGGTTGAAAACCTCGGGGGCCAGATGCAGGTGATTCGCGCGCTGCGGCGGGTATCCCCGCCCGGGGATGGAGTGTTCGTTTGGGGCACCGACCCCCTGATTTACTACTTGACTGGGCGACGGCCACCCACCCGGTTCGTTTCCAACATTTTTCTGACGGGCCCCTGGAGCCCGCCGGCCTGGCGTGAGGAGCTGGTGCAAGATCTGGAGCAGTCACCTCCCGCATTCATCGTGGTGGCCCAGCACGACAACTTCGGGATCACCCTCACGACGCTTGATTCCGAGCACTACCTGTCCGTCTACCCGAGGCTGGCGCGCTTCATCTCCGGTTCCTACAATTTCATGGCAGCTTTTCCCGACTTCGTAGTCTACCGGCGCAAGCCGCCCGCCCCGAGTCTGCGCTAGTGCTGGTGTCCTGTCGCGCTTGATTGTCGACCGACCCTCCCCGTTGCGTCATTCTGAGCGAAGAACGCCACTTCGTAAACAATGGAACTGGAGACGCTAGCCTATTCTTTTCCGTAGCTCCGGGCGGCCTTGCCGGGACCCCTGGAGCGGGCGCCTGCTCTTCCAGCAGAGGCGCCTGGGACGGCACCTTGTCATTGTCCGCTACGGTCCTCGTCACCCGATCGACCTCCAGGAGTGGGTCTACAACCGAGCCGACATTGACAGCTCCAAGGTCGTCTGGACGCGCGACAATGGGCCCGGCCCAGAATGAGGAACTGGCCGACTGTTTCCGGGACCGCCATGTTTGGCTGGTCGACGCGGACGACAACCCGCCCCGACTGTTGCCGTACCTCACGTCGGCGAGCCGCTGATTGGGCTTTTTTCGAGAAGCGCGATGCAGTGCAGTCCGCGGCCGAACAATTTGCTGAGCGGTGGTGGGTAGAGCGGCAGGCTTTGATTCCAGGCGATAACTGGCAACCGGCAACGCGAAAAGGACCGATACCACTCCGCCTTGCTCTGATAGTTATACGGAAGACGCACGCTCAGGGCGCGGTTCCCTACCCAATCCATAAAAGTCAGTAGGGCATGGTCAAACGTGTTCTCACAAACATGGTCCTTGATCAGCACGTGGTGCCGAGCTACCCTCCGCGCCTCTTGCAACAGCGGTTCAATATTGAGAGTGTGGTGAAGAACGTCCACGAACATGCATACGTCGACCGATGAATCGGGCATCGGAATAGTCGTTCCGTCGAAGCGCGCACACTCGATCAAGCACGAAGGCCTCGGCATGACTTCCAGGCCCTGGATGGAAATCGTCGGCTTGATTTGCTCCACAAGGTGTCCAATCAGCCCGCTCCCGCAGCCCACGTCAAGAACCGTCGCCCCGGCCGGGATGAGCTCCGCGAGAAGTGTCGACAGAACTCGTGCCCTTCGGGGAAAAACCAGCCCCTGGTGAAGTCGGTGCACCAACCGCGGCACGGGGCCTGGATCAGCGGATTTCGTAGTCTCCAATGAAGGTTCCACGGCTGATCCCCAACATGCTGAGGAAA
>Ga0335078_10009713_pt1 | contig 14244 bp, 11 predicted proteins | sample Lox_Sample_32_FD_206711 | JGI IMG/M metagenome (GOLD analysis project Ga0335078, IMG submission 206711) | Soil microbial communities from Loxahatchee National Wildlife Refuge, Florida, United States - Lox_Sample_3.2 | ecosystem: Environmental > Terrestrial > Soil > Wetlands | place: USA...
GAACATGGGTGAGGCCGCCCATGTTAAGGCCATGCGCCAGGGAGAAAGCGTGGCCCAGGGTGCGTGCGTCCTCGACGCAACGCCGAGCCATTCGCTGCGCCTGATCGAGCAAGCCCTCGCCCCAAAGGCCGATGGCATAAAAGCTTTGCGCGCAAACCCGGGCATCGTGACCGCCGAAATAATAGGCATGGTCGCGGTGGCGCTCCCGGTCGTAAAGGCGGATGACTTCTTGCGCCGATTCTTTAATGGCGGGGAGATTCCCGGCGCGCAGTTGCATTGGCGCGCGCGCGTGAAACGCTTCCATCAGCAGGCTGGGATCGTCCAGTTCACGCGCGATCGCGATCAGATCGTCCGAGCGCCGGAACGCTTCGGCGGTGCGCCCGGCCATGGTCTCGTGAAACCATACGCCCCAGGTGGCGAGGAAACGCTCTCGCCCGTGCTCCGGCTGGTTTCGGCTCAGCGCCATCGCGCGCTCGTAGTTCTGCATCGGCTCTTTGGCTCCAGGCCCAAGCGCTATTTGCTGGGCGATGCCGAGTCCAAGGCGGACGCTGAGTTCCGTGCGGTCGCGTTCCGCGGATTCCGGCAGCGCCAGCACGAGGCGCAGCGCATTGGAATAATGCGCGACCGATTCCTTCATGGCGAAGCGGCGCAAGTCGCGGTCGCCGGCGCGCTGCCAATACGCTATCGCCCTCCCGCTCTGCCCGGCCTGCTCGAATTGCTGGGCGAGCACCTCGGGCGTCATCTCGGCGATTTCGGGATGGCGCTTTTCCAGGACCAGCGCGATGGCCGAATGCAATTGCGCGCGGCGCGCGCGCAGCATGGCCGAGTACGCGGTGTCCTGAACGAGCCCGTGCTTGAACGAATAGACGGCGTTCGGCGGCGTGCCGCGCAGGAACAGAAGCTCCGCCTCGATCAGCCGGGTGAGCGCGTCTTGCAGAACGGCATCGGTCAGCCCGGCCACGGCCGCAAGCACGTCGTAGGGAAATTCGCGGCCGATGGCCGATCCGATCTGCAAGACTTCGCGCGCAGACCCGAGCCGGTCGACGCGCGCCATCAGCGAAGCCTGCAGCGTGGTCGGAATGGACACCTGCTGCATCGGCTGCTCGAGCACATAACGGTCGCTGTCCTCGTGCAATTGGTCGCTTTCGAGCAGCGCTTTGGTCAATTCCTCGACGAACAGCGGCACGCCGTCGGTGCGTTCGACGATCTGGTCGAGAAGCTGCGGCGGCAGCGCTTTGCCGCCGGTGATGTGCTCGACCAGCGCGGTGCGCTCGCGTTGCGAGAGCCGGTTGAGCGCAATGGTGGTCACGTGCGGCTGGCCGGCCCATGGCGGCTGAAAGTCGGGGCGCAGGGTGATCACGAGCAAAATAGGCAGCGTCTGCAGGCGCTCGATCGCAAGCGTCAAAAGTTCGAGCGAGGTCGGATCGGCCCAATGGGCGTCCTCGAATACCATCAGCACCGGGCCGTCGTGCGACAGCGCTTCGAGCCGTCCGATCAGGGCGGCGAGAATGCGGCGCCGGGCGCGCTGCGGATCGGGAATCCCATCGGCCGGCCGCTCGGCAATCCCGAGCAATTCCGCAAAGGGCGTGATGTCGGTCTCGGGTCCAAGCCGTTTTTGTAGCTTGGCGCGCTTTTCGGCGGGGGTATCGGCCGGCTTGAAATCCGCGGCATGCTGAATTTGCGCCATGACCGACGCCAACGCGCTGCCCTGGCTGTGCGGCTGGCAGAAATAGCGCAGGCACGCGTGCGCCTCGTCTTTCAGCCGCTCTTCGAGCGCCGCGGTCAGACGCGATTTGCCAATGCCGGCCTCGCCGGCGAGCAGCACGACGCGGCCTTCGCCGTCGGCGATTTGTTGCCAGCGGCGAAGCAGGAGTTCCATCTCCTCCTCGCGACCGATCAGGGGTGCGAGGCTTGCGGTGCGTAGCGCCTCGAAGCGGCTGGCGATGCTGCGCTCGCGCAGAATTTTCCAGGCGCCGACCGGTTCCGCGAAGCCTTTGAGCGCGGCCGGGGCGATCGCTTCATAGTCGAACAGGTTTCCGGCAAGCCGCCGCGTGGTGGTGTCGATCACCGCGGTGTTCGGCGTTGCGGCCGATTGCAGCCGGGCGGCGAGATTAGGCGTCTCGCCGACGACGTTGCGCTCTTGTGCTTCGCCGGCCCCGACCAGTTCGCCGACCACGACAAGTCCGGTGGCGATGCCGATGCGGATCTGGTGGCCACCCTCGGCAAACAGCCGCGTCACCGCTTCGACCAGCGCCAGCGCGGCGCGCACGGCATTCTCGGCGTCGGCCTCGTGTGCCTCCGGATAGCCGAAATAGATCAGCACGCCGTCGCCCATATATTTGGCGACATAGCCGCCGAGCCGGGTAACCACCTCGGCGGCGCATCTGTGATAGGCCGCGATGACCTCGCGCAGGTCTTCCGGATCGAGCCTCGTGGAGAGCGCCGTCGAGCCGACCAGATCGCAGAACATCACGGTGAGCTGGCGCCGCTCGGCGGCGATGGCCGCGTGCGCCATAGGCGGCATCGGCCGCGGCGTAGCGGTGGTCGGCGCGGGGGAGGGGATCGAGCCGACGGGCATCGTCGTCGCAGCAAGCTTGCCGCCGCATTGCGCACAGAATTTCGAGCCGGCCGCATTGGCGTGGCCGCACGCGACGCACTGTAGAGCCTGCGCGGTGCCGCATTGCGGGCAGAAGCGTGCGTCAGGCGGGATTTGACTGCCGCAGCTCGGACAGGCCCTGGTACTCGCCATGACTTTTTATACCGCGCGGGCCTTTGGCCGTCATCTTAAGACGGCGCGACATTGCGCTTTCATCCCGCTATAAAGCGGGAAGGCATCGGCGCCGCGAGCCCGCATGGTTCGCCGAGAACGGCCGGGCGTTCGGGGGGATTTCATGCAGCGTAAGGTCATTATCTCATGCGCGGTCACCGGCTCGGCCGACACGCCGGGGCGCAATCCGGCGGTGCCGGTGACGCCGGAGCAGATCGCCAATTCGGCGCTCGATGCGGCCACGGCCGGTGCGGCGATCGTGCACGTCCATGTGCGCGATCCGAAAACCACCAAGCCGAGCATGGACGGCGCGCATTACCGCGAAGTGATGGAGCGAATCAGGGCGAAGAACAGCGATGTGCTGATCAACTTGACCACCGGCCCGGGCGCACGCTTCACCCACGATGAAAACGACCCGTCGAAGCCCGGTCCCGGCAGCTCGCTCAAATCGCCGGCCGAGCGGGTGCGCCACGTCGTCGAGCTCAAGCCCGATATCTGTAGCCTCGACATGGGCAGCCTCAACATGGGCGACCGGGTCTTCGTCAACACGCCCAGTCATCTGCAAGCGATGGCGGCGGCGATCAAAGACGCCGGCGTGACGCCCGAGCTCGAAGTGTTCGAGACCGGTCATTTGCTGCTCGCCAAGCGCTTCCTCGAGCAGGGCTACGTCAAGCCGCCGGGCATGTTCCAGATTTGCTTGGGCATTTCCTGGGGCCAGCCGGCGACGCCGGAAGCGATGACCTATATGCGCAACCTCTTGCCGCCGCAGGCGCCGTGGTTCGCATTCGGTATTTCGCTGCATCAGTTTCCCATGGTGGCGCAGACTGTACTGCTCGGCGGCCATCCGCGCGTCGGCCTCGAAGACAATCTTTATCTGGAGCGCGGCAAGCTCGCACCAAGCAACGCTGCGTTGGTCGAGAAGGCGGCGAAGATCATCGAAGTGCTCGGCGATTTCGTCGCTACGCCGCGAGAGGCGCGGCAAATTCTCGGCTTGGCGCCGACCAACGCCTGATCCCGCACGACGCGCACGCAGCACAGCAAAAAGGACCACCATGACCATTCGCGTCGCCGCCGTCGAGGTGAGCCACTGGCACGCCCTCAACGACGCCGCTTATCTCCGTCACCTCTTCGCCATGAAGGATGTGGCGTTGGTCGGCGTGCAAGACTCCGATGCCGGCCTTGTGGCGAAGCGTGCGGCCGAGGTGGGCAACCCGCCGACCTTCACCGATTACCGCGAAATGCTGAAGACGCTTCGCCCCGACTTCGTCGTCGCGCTCGGGCGGCACAGCCAGATGGCGGCGATTGCGCACGATCTGATCGACGCCGGCTATCCGTTTCTCATGGAAAAGCCGATGGGCGTGAGCGCCAAGGAAGTCGACGCGGTCGCCGAAAAGGCGGCGCGCAAGAATGCTTTCGTCGCCGTGCCGATGGCGCAGCGCTATAGCCCCTTCGCCCAGCGCGCCCGGGAATTCCTTGCCGCGAAGACCTTCGGCCCGCTGTCGCACCTTTATGTCCGCGTAAACCGGCCGGCGCCGCCGCGCTATGCGGCCTGGGACTGCCCGTGGATGATGGACCCGGCGGAGGCCGGCGGCGGCGCCTTGCGCAATCTCGGTCCGCACGGCCTCGACATGTTCTGGCATCTGACCGGCGAGGAGGCGAAAGTCACCGGCGCGCAATTCAGCTCGCGCGCGCACGGCAATGCGGTGGAGGACTATGCCTCGGTGCTGCTGCGTTCGGCGAGCGGCATTCTCGGCACTGTCGAGGTCGGCAACACCTTCCCGCGCGACGGCACCGACGGCGAGTGGAAGCTGGCCGGCCGCGATGCCATTCTCACCATGAAAGACAATGTCGTGAAGCTTTTCACCAAGGACGGCGACAAGGTCTTGCCGGGCGTCGATCTCACCGCGCCGTATTTCACCGCGGTGCGCGACGCGCTCGATCACTGGCAGGCGGGCAAGGCGCCGCCGATTTCCGTGCAGGACTGCGCCCGCCTAGTGCGGCTGATCGATCAGGCTTACGCGCTCGCTGCCGCGTAAGCGACGCGGCTGTCATTTGAATCGCACGCGCTCGTAAACCGCCGTAAAGGGCAGTTCGAGCGCAAGCCGTTCGATGCGGATGACCGCTCCGTCACCCTCAAGCACGTCGGCGCTGGCCGGGAAATTCGTCACACCGCGCGTCCATACCCACGCTTTCATCTCGTCCTGCGCGAACACAAGGTAGGCCAGCAGGCTCGGCAGGCGAAGATACTCCGCCGCCTTGTCGCCGAGGTCGATCCGCTCGGACGACGGCGAGAGAACCTCGGCAATCAATACCGGAGCCGTCGCCTTCAGATCGTCGGATGCTTCTCCCGCCGCGTCGACGACGATATCGGGGAAGCGAATGGAATCCGGCCCAAGATCGACGCCAAATTCGAGCAGAACCGCGATCCGATCCGGGTCGAGACGCGCAACCAGCGCTGTAAGCAGGTTCGCGGTAATCTGCCAGTGTGCCCGCGAGCCTCCTGTCATCATGACTACTCGCCCCCGATCGAGCTCGTAGCGTTCCTCGCGGCCCTGCACCCAGGCGAGGAAGTGCTGCTGGTCCATATGTACAGGCAGCTGGACGTTCATGCCGGGATGTCTCTCTGTTCGGCGCCATTGTAGTCACTTGTCGAACAAGAAAAAAGGGCGCGGCTTTCGCCGCGCCCCTCGTAGACGGACTGAGATGATGGATTAGAAATCCATTCCGCCGCCGCCACCCGGCATCGGGGGCATGGCGTCCTTCTTCTTCGGCAGTTCGGCGACCATCGCCTCGGTGGTGATGAGCAAACCGGCGACCGAGGACGCGCCCTGCAGAGCCTGGCGCACGACCTTGGTCGGGTCGATGATGCCCTTCTTCACCATGTCGACGTAATCGCCGCCCTGGGCGTCGAAGCCGTGGGCGTAGTTGGAGTTCTCGAGGATCTTGCCGACGATCACGGAACCGTCCTCACCGGCATTGGTGGCGATCTGCCGGGCCGGAGCCTGCAGCGCCTTGCGCACGATATCGACGCCGTGCTTCTGGTCCTCGTTGGCGGTGCGCACTTTCTTGAGCGCCTCGGTGGCGCGCAACAGCGCCACGCCGCCGCCCGGAAGAACGCCTTCCTCGACCGCGGCGCGGGTCGCATGCATCGCGTCGTCGACGCGATCCTTGCGTTCCTTCACCTCGACCTCGGTGGCGCCGCCGACGCGGATCACCGCGACGCCGCCCGCCAGTTTAGCCAGCCGCTCCTGCAGCTTCTCGCGGTCGTAGTCCGAGGTGGTCTCCTCGATCTGCGCCTTGATCTGGGTGATGCGGTCCTCGATGTCCTTCTTCTTGCCGGAGCCGTTGACGATCGTGGTGTTCTCCTTGTCGATCATCACCTTCTTGGCCTTGCCGAGCATGGCGAGCGTGACGTTCTCGAGCTTGATGCCGAGATCTTCGCTGATCGCCTGGCCGCCGGTCAGGACGGCGATGTCCTGCAGCATGGCCTTGCGGCGATCGCCGAAGCCCGGCGCCTTGACCGCCGCGACCTTGAGGCCGCCGCGCAGCTTGTTGACCACGAGCGTGGCCAGCGCCTCGCCCTCGACGTCTTCCGCAACGATGAGCAGCGGCTTGCCGGTCTGCACGACGGCTTCCAGCAGCGGAAGCAGTTCGTTGAGCGCCGAGAGCTTCTTCTCGTTGATGAGGATGTAGGGATCTTCCATCTCAACGCGCATCTTGTCGGCGTTGGTGATGAAGTAGGGCGAGATATAGCCGCGGTCGAACTGCATGCCCTCGACGACGTCGAGCTCGGTCTCGAGGCTTTTGGCCTCTTCCACCGTGATCACGCCTTCGTTGCCGACCTTTTCCATCGCCTTGGCGAGGTAGTCGCCGATCTCCTTGTCGCCGTTGGCAGAGATGGTGCCGACCTGGGCGATTTCGGCGTTCGAGGTGACTTTCTTGGAGTTCTTCTTGAGTTCCTCGACCACGGTCTCGACCGCAAGGTCGATGCCGCGCTTGAGGTCCATCGGGTTCATGCCGGCGGCAACCGCCTTGGACCCTTCGCGGACGATGGCCGCGGCGAGCACGGTCGCGGTCGTGGTGCCGTCACCGGCGATGTCGGAGGTCTTCGAGGCGACCTCGCGCACCATCTGCGCGCCCATATTCTCGAACTTGTCCTCAAGCTCGATCTCCTTGGCGACGGTGACGCCGTCCTTGGTGATGCGGGGCGCGCCGAACGATTTGTCCAGCACCACGTTGCGGCCCTTGGGGCCGAGCGTGACTTTCACCGCATTGGCGAGAATATCGACGCCGCGCAACATTCTGTCGCGCGCATCGACTGAGAATTTTACTTCCTTGGCAGCCATTTGAGTGTCTCTCTTCGGTTTGAATTCATGTGCTTCAATCGTCACGGCCGAACTCGGTTCCGCCATCCACGTCTTTATCGCGAACCAGAAAGACGCGGATGCCCGCGACAAGCGCGGGCATGACAGACAAAAGCGTTACGCGGCCTTCTTCTTGGCCACCGGCTCGTCGATAATTCCCATGATGTCGGACTCCTTCATGATCAGGAGTTCCTCGCCGTCGATCTTGACCTCGGTGCCCGACCATTTGCCGAACAGCACGCGGTCGCCGACCTTGAGGTCGATCGGAATGAGCTTGCCGGCCTCGTCGCGGCCGCCTGGGCCCACCGCGATGACCTCGCCCTGAGACGGCTTTTCCTTCGCCGTGTCGGGGATAATGATGCCACCGGCCGATTTTTCTTCGGCTTCGATGCGCTTGACGACGACGCGGTCGTGAAGCGGACGAAACTTCATGATGTCCTCCTAAGTTATTGAAAAGACTGGCGTGTGTTGCTCAGCGGTGGCCAAAGATCGTTTCGGATTTCGCTTGGAATCCATCCCTCGGTTCACCGCTTGACGACGACATGGGGCGCGCGTTTTGCGCCCGCAAGGTGCCGATGAAGATTTTTAGCACTCCTCGGAAACGATTGCCAACAAGCGATGTCCGGGGATTCTGCGATTGGTTAACCGGAGCGGTTCCGGCGTAGTGCGGATAATATTCTTGTCCGGCCAGAGAAACTCGTTCCGGGAACGGTCCGTTGACATCCGTCGGGTTCGAACCAGCCCCGCTTCATCGGCCGCGGCGGTTGTTAGCAGGGTGCAGCGGATGCTGCTAGTGCCTTGAATGTAAACAACTTATTCAAACTTGAGGCTTGTAATCGAGGAGCGAGTCTCGAAACATTCCCGTGCCGGGATTGGAGGGCACTATGGTGTCTAAGGACTTTCGCAAGCAGCTCGAAGGCTACGGACTGACCACCGCGAATATCCTGTATCGGCGTCCCGATCACCCCTGGCTGCTGCAGACTTATGTCTGGCAGGACTACGACCTCTGCCCGAATTTTCCGGTGCTGAACAAATTCCTCAATTTCTGGCTGGAAACGCTTGAGGGCCCGCTGCACTCGGTCACCGTGGCGCATGCCAAGCTGATCAGACCCACCGAAATCCGCGCCATCGACGGCGAGTTCCGGCTGCACTAACCGACGCGGCAGGGCCGCGCTTTCGGAGAAGTCGAGGCGAGCGCCGCGCTCGCCGACCTTGCGCACGATGCAGTCCGTGCTGGACAGCCGGTTGCCGAAATAGATTCGGACCTCGATGAAGGTTTTGTGCCGGGGCAAAGCCCGGCATTCGACCACATCTTGCCGATCGCGTGGCACGACTCGAGCGTGAAACCGCGCTGTTGCAAAAACGGATCGAGGCGCTGGCACATTGACCGGCCCGCCGCGCGTTCCGCCTAAACGACGTTAAGTTTTTGTTTACCGCGTTCTTTTACCGATCGTTAAAGATCGGGCGCGGGTTCATGCCGAACGGGCCGACACAGCTTCAGCCGCAAACGAATGCATCGCGCCTGTTGCGCCGCGCGCTGCGCGCGCAGCACAGCGGCGAGCTCGCCAAGGCGGAGCGGCTGTACAACGCGGTCCTGCAACATCATCCGGAAGATTTTGACGCGCTGCATGGCCTCGGCCAGTTGCACTGCCGGCGCGGCCGCTTCGACACGGCATTGGTGCTTATACAGGCCGCGCTGCAAAGCGATCCTAGCCGCGCCGAAGGTTTTGCCAGCCTCGGGCTCGTTTTCCATTTTCTGCGCCGATATGAAGAGGCGCTGCGCAGCTACGACGAAGGCTTGGCGCTCGATCCGGGCGATCCGGAGTTGCTCAATCGGCGCGGCGTCGCGCTTCTCGAGCTGAACCGTCCCTGCGATGCACTGGAAAGTTTTGAGCGCGTGCTTGCCGGCGATCCGGATCATTTCGAAGCGCTCGGCAATTACGGCAATGCGCTGATCAAGCTCAATCGGCCGCAACAGGCGGTCGCCGCCTATGATCGGGCGCTGACACGTGCCCCGGAGAACGCCCAGCTTTTGACCAATCGCGCGGTCGCATTGCGCCGCCTCGATCGGCCGCGCGAAGCCTTGATGAGCGCGTGCCGCGCGCTCCTGTGCCGGCCGGATTTCGCCCAAGCCCGCTTCGTCGAGAGCGTGGCGCGGCTCACTCTCGGCGATCTCGCCGCTGGCTGGCGCGGCTATGAAGCACGCTGGTCGGTCGGGCATCTGGCGTCGCAGCGCCGCGGCTTCACGGTGCCGCTATGGTTGGGCAGGGAGACGCCGCACCTGTCGCTCGACGGCAAGACCATTCTGCTGCATGCCGAACAGGGATTCGGCGACACCATCCAATTCATCCGCTACGCACCGCTGGTTGCGAAGTGTGGCGCCGGAAAAATCATTATCGAAGTCCAGCGCGAGCTTAAGCCGCTGTTGTCGGGGATCGCCGGCGTGGAGGCCGTGATCGCGCGCGGCGACCCATTGCCGGCATTCGACCTGCACTGTCCGCTGCTCAGTCTGCCGCTCGCCTTCGCTACGGAGCTGGCAACCGTACCGGCCGACATTCCCTATATCGCGGCCGCGCAAACCAAGGTCGCTGTCTGGCGTGATCGGCTGCCGCGGCGGCGGCCGCTCATCGGCGTGGCGTGGTCCGGCGACCGCGGCCACGACAATGATCTCAACCGCTCGATCGCTTTGCAAACGCTGGCGCCGCTTTTCGACGTGCCGGACGTCGCCTTTGTCAGTCTCCAGCATGACGTGCGCGAACGCGACGTGGCGGCTCTACGAGATTTGCCTAATTTATTTCGGCCCGATGCGACATTTTCCGATTTCGCCGATAGCGCCGCGGCCGTCTCGCTCATGGCGGGGATTGTCGCAGCAGACACCGCGGTCGCGCATTTGGCGGGCGCCATGGGAAGGCCGCTGTTCCTGTTGCTGCCTTATGCTGCCGATTTTCGCTGGCTGCGCGACCGGTCGGATAGCCCGTGGTATCCGACCGCGCGGCTCTACCGGCAGCCGGCGTTCGGCGATTGGCCGAGCGCGGTCGGCGCATTACGACACGATTTGCTGCGCGCAAACTTTCTTGCCGCCGAACAAAAGCTGTCGGCCTGACTGAAATGTTTGCGGCCTCCGGCGGGGAGCACCGGAGGCCGCGGCAGATCGGGATCGACGACACTACAGTCACGCGACGCAGATCCCGGGGAGGCGGGGATCGGGTATCAGCAAGCAGGTCTCAGAAGAGAAGGACTGTTCTTGATCCTTGATTCCTGATCTCCGATTCCTGACTAGAAGGGCAACAGCACGTTGAGCGCCTGCTGGCCCCACGGCGGCTGCTGAATGTCGGACAGAGTGCCCTTGCCGCCATAAGCGACGCGCGCTTCGGCGATCTTCGCCAAATCGATGGTGTTGTCGCTCTCGATGTCCTCCGGGCGCACGACGCCCGCGACCACGAGCACGCGCATCTCCGAATTGAGCCGGACCTCCTGTTTGCCTTCGATGACCATATTTCCGTTCGGCAGCACCTGCGTCACCACCGCCGCAACATTGGTCAGCAATTGGTCCTGCCGGTTGATCGAGCCGGTGGCGTTGCTCTGCGTGTCGGTATTCGCGGTGATGATGCTGCCGGGCAGCACCGCCTTGGCCGGATTGGTGATGGTGTTGGCGCCGATGAAATTGCTGATGCCGGAATCCTCGGTCGAGGTCCGCTGCACCTGCGTCTGATCCTGGAATTGCGCCGTGTCGTTGATGTTGACCTTGACCGTCAAGATGTCGCCGACCTGATGTGCGCGCTGGTCCTTGAAGAATGCGCGCGATCCGTTGCGCCACAGCGAGTTGGGATTGAACGAAGCGGGCTGCGGCGTGGGCATCGGCATTTGCACGGGCTTGTAACCGGGCGACGTCGTCGGGTTTGACACCGGTGAGAGCGGCGGCGGGTTGCCGATGTCTTTCAGCCGGTCGAGTGACGCGCAACCGGAGGCGTTGACGGCCACCGTCGACAACAACGCACAACGCAGCAGCAAAACGCGTTTCGACATCGAACTGCCTTTCACTCAGGCGGCACTCGCGCACTCACTCCGACAACGTCGCCGAATTATCGACCACTTCGGTCGCGACCGGACCGATCGCGACGCGGTCCGGCCCGGAAACGACCGCTTGCACTACGCGCTTGGTTTCGACGTTAACCACGCTGATGGTGTCGCCGAGCGCGCCGGCGTCCTTGGCTTGACCGCGCAAGGTGAGCGTTATTCCCGGGACCTGATAGACGATGGTCACGGTGTCGTTGCGCGCCACGATTTCGGGCTTCATCAAATCTGCCGCGGCAAGCGGCTGGCCCGGACGCAAGGCATGACGCGCGGCAAGCCCGACCACGGCGTTGCCGTCGGTCAACGCCGCGGCGCTTTCCGCTTTCGGCCGCTTTACGACCGTCAGATCGGACGCCTTGATCAGCTCGCCGCGGTCGATTGGACGATCCACCGCGACAGCGTCGACGGTCTCGATCGCCGTGCCGCTGTAGCGCGCCGGCTGCCGTTGCAGCACCACACTGTTCGCCAGGTCGAATGTGACGTCGAACCGCGCCGTGCGCGGATCATAGGACAACGCCGCCACTTGGAGCTGTCCGGTCGCGTTGGCCTCGACCTGCAGAGTGCGCAGGTCGCCGTCGCAGTTGACCAGGATGTTGCGCGCGTCGCCCAACCCGAACTGGCCGGACAGCGCCTGCGCGATGCGCGCGGAGACTTCGCGCGGCGTGATGGTGCGGCCGGCGCGCGTCACGACCACCTCGGCGAGACCGTGAGTATCGATGCCGATGAGCTGGTGCGGCCGGATCGCGTCAAGGATGCGATCGGTCGCGACTGCGCCGGTGGTGCCGAGATCGGGCGCGCGGAAGATCGGCACATCCGCCACCGGCCCGGCATTCTCGACCAGATCGCCGATAGTCACGATGTCGCCGGTAACGGTGACGCTGGCTTTGAGCGCGGGCGCCGGCGGCGGCGCCGGCGTCTGCGCGATGGCGGCGCCGCCGAACGCGAGCAGAACGGCCAAGCTTGCGGTCAAGAGCCGGGTCTTTGTCGGAGCGATCCTTTTCAGCCAGGTCATGGGTCAGATCTCTCTCATCGCATCAGTTGCGAGGTCGTCTGCAGCATTTCGTCGGCCGCAGTGATGACCTTGGAGTTCATCTCGTAAGCGCGTTGCGCTGCGATCAGATTGGAGATTTCGCTTACCGCCTCGACGTTCGATTGCTCGAGGTAGCCTTGCTGCAGCGTGCCGGCGCCGTCGGTGCCGGCGAGCGTGTCGGTCGGCGTCCCCGAGGCCGGGGTTGCGGTGAACAGGTTGTCGCCGTTCGCCTGCAAGCCGGCATTGTTGGCGAAGCGCGTCAGCGTGAGTTGGCCAAGGATCGTCGAGGTGGTGCTGCCCGGCAGCGTCACTGAAACTTGGCCCTGCTGGTTGATGGTCAATCCGCTGGCATTCGGCGGGATGGTGATGGTCGGCTGCACGACGTTGCCTTCGGCGGTGACGATGCGGCCCTGCGCGTCCTGCTGGAACGAGCCGTCGCGCGTATAGCTGAAGCTGCCGTCCGGCATCTGAATCTTGAACCAGCCGTCGCCCTGGATGGCGACGTCCAGCGTATTGCCGGTCTGCTGCAGCGAGCCTTGCGTCATCAGCCGCGGTGTGCCGACGGTCTTAACGCCGGAGCCGAGCTCAATGCCGACCGGAAGAATATTGCCCTGATCGGAGGCTTGTGCGCCGATGCGCTGGACGTGCTCGTACAGCAGGTCCTGAAACTCGGCGCGCTGGCTCTTGAAGCCGGTGGTGCTCATGTTGGCGATGTTGCCGGCGATGACCTGGACCTGCAGGTCCATGGCCGCCATGCCGGTAGCCGCGGTATCGAGCGCACGCATCTTGCCGTCTCCCGAACCTTGACCCTTACGAATTCGGCGTTTGCGCCAGCTGCGTCAGCGCGCTGCGGCGCTCGTCGCTCTGCGCCTGCAGCAAACTGGCGATGTCGGTGTAGCTGCGGGTGATCTCGATCAGGCGTGCCATCGCGGTGACGCCGTTGACGTTCGATTTTTCGATCGCGCCTTGAACGACGGTGGTGTCGGCCGGCACCGGGTCGGGCGCAACGCCGGCGGGTGCCGCAAAGGTCGAACCGCCGTCCTTTTGCAGAAGCCGTGTTTGCGCGAAGTCGACGAGCTGCAGTCTGCCGCGTTGCGAATCGGCGGTGCTGTTGCCTTCGCGCACCGTGATGATGCCGGACGGGCTGATGACCACGTCGTGGTCGGTCGATTGGAAGGTGATGGGCCCGGAATCGCCGATCACCTGATTGCCGTCGCTGGTAACGAGCTGGCCGGCGCCATTGATCGAGAACGCGCCGTTGCGCGTATAGCGCTGTTGCCCGTTCGGCGTCTGCACCGCAAAGAAGCCCTTGCCTTGGATGGCAACGTCGAGCGGGTTGCCGGTGCGCTGGATCGAGCCCTGGCTCATGTCGATCCAGTCCGCGCGGTCCTCGACATATCGGATACGGCGATCCTGGCTGCCGAAGCTCGGATCGCTGGCCCGCGGCATGAGGTATTGCTCGAACAGCGTGTTGTCCGCCTTGTAGCCGGTAGTGTCGACATTCGCGATGTTGTTGGCCAGGACGTCGAGCTCATGTGTGAGCGCCATCTGCCGTGACAGGCCGACGAGAAGCGCATTCTCCATCGGTACTCTCCCCTTGATGCGATGAAGCCGCTCCGGTCGGCGTCTTCACCTGCGCGCTCAAGCCGCTCTCCCAAGCGGGCTTGTCAGCGCGGATTGCGTGGAAGCGATGTGCAGAAGCCGTGCCACGGAGAAAAACATCGCTAAAACAATGGACTAGGGCCACAGCACCGGATCGCGGGGCGGGCAGAAAGGGCCGCTAACGGCGGGGCACTCGGCAAATAATTCCTGCCGATCCGGGCGCGGCAAGTATCCGTTAACCATTCCTGCCTAGCCTGAAAATCGTTCGGCGCTGCACACGGGGCGCCAGTAGCGCTCGCAACATTGGTATTGCGTTCTCTCCAGCCGGCTGCGTGCGCCCTCACGCCAGCAGGAGCGGCGATGGCAACGACCAACGAGAAGCAGACAGAAGACGAAACCGCCGAAGC
>Ga0335078_10009714_pt1 | contig 14244 bp, 10 predicted proteins | sample Lox_Sample_32_FD_206711 | JGI IMG/M metagenome (GOLD analysis project Ga0335078, IMG submission 206711) | Soil microbial communities from Loxahatchee National Wildlife Refuge, Florida, United States - Lox_Sample_3.2 | ecosystem: Environmental > Terrestrial > Soil > Wetlands | place: USA...
TTTCTGGGGGCATAGGCGCCATGGATGTGCACACCCTGTTTGTGGGGGCAGTCGTCGTTGGTATCCTGCTTATCGGTGTCCTGACCTTCGTTTGGAAGACAAGGAAGACTTTCCCCGGCTTCGGATACTGGATGCTCCAGTATGTGGCTATGCTCGGAGCGCTGCTCGCCCTCTCTTTGCGCAATCGAGCCCCCGATTTTGTCCCTGTGCTCATGGGGAACGGAATGATTCTCCTGGGCGTGCTTCTGGCCTTTCAGGCGGTGAGGGCCTTTTTTGGCAAGAGCCGGCTCTTCCTTCAATCGTGGTGCACGCTCGCCCTGTTCGAGTGTTTGATTGCGTGGTTTCTCTATGTGATGCCCGATATCCGCGCCCGCATACTTCTCTTCTCCATCTTCGTTGGGTTCGCGTTTCTCATCATTGCGTGGGAGCTCTTCTTTAGGGCCCCTCGCAGCCTGGCCGTACCCGCGCGCTTTACAGGGGTGGTGTTGGCGGCTTATGGGGCGTTCCTCTTCTTCCGCGGACCGGTCACCGTCATCTGGATAGCCAACCCGACGTTCTTTGCCCTCAACGGTCTCGACGCGGCCCTCTTTGCGGTCTCAATCATGGTGGCCATCCTCGGCACCTTCGGCTTCGTGCTCATGGACGGCCAGCGGCTGGAGAACGCGATCGAGACGACGCGAGTCTCACTCGAAGAGAAAGAAAGATATCTCAGGACCATAGTCGATTCAAGTCAATCCGGAGTGGTCATCATCGACGCGGAAACGCGCATGATCCTTGATGTGAATGCCGTTGCCTCGGCCCTCATCGGCGCCCCCGTGGAAGAGATTGTCGGCTCTCTCTGCTCCAAATATTTCTGTCCCCGGGGGACGGCAGAATGCCCGGTAGCCGATCCCGATAAGGGGATTGATCGCTTCGAAGCCGAGGTGGTCGATAGAAACGGGTCACCCATCTCCGTGATCAAGAGTGTAGTGGGGGTGTCCATAAGCGGCCGCACATGCCTTCTTGAGAGCTTCATTGACATCAGCCGCAGGAAAATGGCGGAAGAGGCGGTTCGTGAGTCGGAGAGGCTTCTGAGGACCGTTTTTGACGGATCCGCCGATGTGATGTTTCTCAAGGACAAGAACTTCCGGTATCGGGCGGCAAACCCCGTGCTCTGCCGCCACATGGGGATGAGCGAGGCAGAGATCGTAGGCAAGACGGATTACGACATCTACCCCAAAGAACTGGCCGACGGATACCGCGAGGCAGACCAAACGGCGATCAGCATCGGCCAGCCGGTGGTGGTGGACCAGAAGGTCCGGGGGCCCCAGGGGGAGCTCATCGTAAGCGTGTTAAAGACGCCCGTGCTCGATGCAAAAGGGGAGTGCGCCGGCGTCATCGGAGTGGCCCGCGACGTCACCGACCGCAAGCGCATGGAAGAGGCCCTGCGCCTTTCCGAAGAAAAATTCTCCCGGGCCTTTCACGCCGTTCCCGTGGTGATGGCCATCGTTCTCGCCCGAAACAGGCAGTTCATCGAGGTGAACAGGGCTTTCATCCAGCAGACGGGGTACAGCCGTGAGGAGGTGATCGGCAGAACCGCGAATGATCTCGGGCTGTGGGCCGATCCTGCGGTCTCGGCCGTGCTGAACCGGACTCTTGACGTCGAGGGCAGGAGCCACGGCTATGAAGCTGTCTATCGCACCAAGTCGGGAGAGGAGCGTATCGGCCGATCGTGGGCTGAAGCGATAGAGTTCGCGGGAGAAAAGTGTATCCTCGCGGTAGCGGAAGACGTGACGGAGCGCAAACGCACGGAGGAGGCGCAGTTTGTTCTGCGCAAGCTCGAATCGACGGGGATTCTGGCAGGGGGAATGGCCCACGATTTCAACAACCTTCTCACCGTCATGGCCCTCAATATTGAGTTGGCCGCAATGGAGACCGAAGGCCAGGCCGAGGTGACCGCCTACCTTGAGGAGGCCCGCCAGGCAGCCATGACGGCGAGCGGCCTGACCCAGCAGCTCATCACGTTTGCCGACGGCGCACCGCCGGTGAGGAGCCCAGTCTGCCTGGCCACTCTCCTGAAGGAGTCAACGGTCTTTGTCCTGCAGGGCTCCCTCTTGACGTGCGATTTCCGGCTGCCCGCAGATCTGTGGGAGATATCGGCGGACGAAGGGCAGATCGGACAGGCGGTGAGGGCCATAGTGATGAACGCGCGGGAGGCCACGAAAGGGCCGGGGGGGCTGCTGATTGTCGCTGAGAACGTGGCAGTAGCCGGGGTTTCCGCCCTCAACCTGAATGCTGGGAAGTACGTGAAGGTCGACATCATAGATCAGGGCTGCGGCATACCCGACCGGATCCTGCCCAGAATCTTCGATCCGTATTTCTCGACAAAGGAACGGGGTGCCCAGAGAGGCATGGGCTTGGGCCTCACCGTGGCCCACGCCATCATGCAGAGGCACGGGGGCGCCATTGCGGTGGAGACCGTCGAAGGGGCCGGTACGACTTTTCATCTCTACTTCCCCGCCTCTTCCGAAGAGCGGGTCGACCGGGGTGAAGAACCCCCACATGCCGTCCGCAGCTTTGGAAAGTTCCTCGTCATGGACGACGAGGCCGCGGTGAGGAGGGTTGCGGCTGCCATGCTGCGGCGCCTGGGCCATGGAGTGGAGCTGGCGAAAAACGGCGAAGAGGCAATTGAACGCTACCGGAGGGCTTTGGAGGAAGGCCGCTCCTTCGACGGAGTCATTCTGGACCTGACAGTCCGCGGGGGAATGGGGGCTGTCGAGACCATGGGGGAGCTTCACCGCATCGATCCGTCGGCTGAGGCCTGGGTTTCGAGCGGACGATCGAGCGATCCCGCCATGCTCGACCCAGGGCGCTACGGGTTCGTGGGCGCCCTCAGGAAACCCTGGACAGTCGCGCACATTCAGGAGACGCTCCTCTCGGACTTCGGAAAGCGACGAGGAGTGAGTCGGGATTTTTCGCCCGGCACGGCTTGAGATGACATTGCCCGGCAGCGAGAATAGTTTTCGGAACTTTTGGAGCGGTTCGGGAGAGGGAAAAGCCCTGCCGAGACCATGACCGGGAGCGCTCGTGCTGCGCCCCGCCTTAGTGGGCTTAGGTCAAGGAGCGCGATGAATGGCGCTTGATTCCTATCCGGGAAGCCCCGCCCTTTGGGCGGGGAGCTTCACTCTCAAAAGGCCTCGGCAGGGCCGCTTCCGCTTATCGCAAGACAAGCATTGTCGCAGTCTGGTTTATGTGGCCGAGATACTCTTCACCGTAAGTACTGAACCCGACGGTCGGTATGTCCGCGAAGACTTTGCCGTAGGCGTCGGTGAGGCTGTCCTTCTCCAGTTCCAAGGTCCGAAGGATGCAGTTGAAGTTGATTATGCCGGCTATCTGAGCCCCGGGACCATTCTTGGCCTTGATTGCCGCACTGGTGTCTCCCACTATGTCGGTCGAGGTAAGCAGGGCCAACTCGGTACCTTCAAGAATGTTGCAGTAGAAGACCATCTTCCCGTCTTTGATTTGCTGTGGACTTCTCACAAATATTTCCTCACCCACAAGAAGCCCTAAGGGGTGGCTCATGAAATGGTCGGGGGCGTTTTCCACCGTGGTGCCCACTGCTTCGGCGTAGCTTTCCGCTGCCGGCTTGTTGTTGAAGGATATGACCTCTCGCGCTGCCTCGTTTACCCGCGTTGCAATAAGACGTTTGCCCGTGGCCCTGAAACTCTGGGTCTTGACGATATCGAATCTGTTCGCCGGCTTAAGGAGGGTGAGAATCGCCGCATCCGTATATGCTTTCCCGTTCGCATAAACGTAGGTGCGCGCGAACTGAAGATCGTCGCCGGCAGATCCCCCGACGAAGAGTACGTTGGTCAGGTCGCCGATCTTGTCCATCAATCGCTCCTCGGCCACGCTCATGCCGTCGACGAGGATCATGCCCACGTAAGCCGAGAAGTCGAGGTCCGCCATCTTTGCACCATAATGGCGCTCGAAATCACGGAAGACCTTCGACACGCCTTCCCCTCTCCTGTCTTCTTTGATGCCTTCCATGACACCGACCGCGACGTCGGCTATGATATCGGAACTGTAAGCCATGGCGACGACGGATTCTTTGAGCATTTTTCCTGTCACGATCTCTCCGGCGGTGGAACACCCGAAGACGGCAGCCTTCGGAAAGGCGTCTGCCATGGCCTTGCTCAAAGATGCGGGATCGTAGGCGGTCGACGCGAAAAAGACCACCATCTTCGGAGCAACGGAGGCGAATCCGCGTTTCACCTCCTCGACGGCGTCTGCAACCGGTTTCTTTGTTGAATAGGCGGTGGCTGTCTTCATTTTTTCCCTCCTAAAGAGCGACGCTCAGCTCTTGCGCGAGCTTACGGAGCTTGTCTATGATACCAGGGTCGTCTTCCGATCCGGCTCCGAACTTATCCGGATCGATCCCCTTGAGCATCAACTTGGTTTTCGTGGTGATGATCAACGTTGGGTTACCGTGCGCGCGTACAGTGATGATCTTGTCGATCATGGTTTTGATCTGTCCCGGCATGAAAGGACCTCCTTAGAAATATTGGCTCTGCCCGTCAATAAGGGAGTTGGCAACGAATGCCGAAGGGGCAAGGGCCATAAGCTTATCGGTCGTGACGTGCGGAGCCTTAAGCAGCCAAACGCTCTAGTATCATGTCAAGCCCGTAACGTCCCCCATCTTAAGGTTTCAGCGCATGAAGGGCCGTGATGTTCGAAAAGGATAGAGATCGGACAGCCGCGACAGCCCTTCCCTTTTCTTTCGGCCTGGAGTGGTTCCGTGGTTCCCCTTGCTACCTCAACAAGAAGAAACGTAATCGGCAACTCCCTACCGGCGTTCCTCGACACGCGGCCCCTCATTCGCGAGACTGCGCTTAAGGCTCCGACCCGTTTAACCACTCCAGACGAGCTCGGGCTCGATTGCGAACTTACGCCCTTCCGTCCCTTTGTGTGGCAGCCCGCAAACAGGAACGCCCTACCGTATTTCCTAGCCTTGCTAGCAGTCGCCCGTGCCTTCGGCACCGCTCATCTTTTCGCTGACGGGGCCCCGGAGCCTCCACGATGCTCGCTCATCGAGGAACCACGCATCGAGGAACTGATGAGGGCGTTCATCCGGTTTTATTCTCCAGTACCACGTCCCTCCCACACCGCCGCGAAGCCCCAAGAAAGTCTCCCACGTCCGTTCATAGTCAAAAGGCGCCCCAGTCCTTCAAACCATCGCATCCGATAACCGGGTACCTCCAGCCTTTGCGTCGCTTCCTTTTTATGAGGGGGAGGCTTAAGCAGGCTTATGCCTGTGGAGGGGGCCTGCGACCCACGTGGAGTTGTTTGATCACGACGCCAACTTACGGGACGTGGGTGCCCCGCTAAGACATGCCGGCGAGATTGAGGGGTTCTCTTGACATCCCTTCCCGCGGCTGATATGCGTATATGTTTCGTTCCCCGGTTTCTGCCCCACACCGCACGAGCCAACGTGGAGCCAGCGAATCCCGGGGACAAGGGAGGGAAAACATGTTTGCAATCACAGGCTCAACGGGTGAGGTGGGGCGGAAGGTGGCTGAGCGTCTGGCAAAGCTCGGCATGGAGCAGCGCCTCATCGTGCGCGACCCGGAGCGGGCGCCCAAGCTCCCGCGCGCCGCGATCTTCCAAGCATCTTCCCACAGCGATGCGAGGGCAATGGGCCGGGCCCTCGAGGGCGTGGAGACACTCTTCCTCGTCTCTGCCAGGGACCGCATGGGGATCATCCATGAATCCGCGGAGCGCGGGGTGCCTGTTCCGCCGTACGACCGCCTCCAGGAGCACGTTGCTGCAGTTGCTGCGGCAGCGGCGGTCGGTGTGCGGCGGATCGTCTATCTCTCCTTCCTGGCCGCAACTGAGGACGCGACCTTCATCCTTGCCCGCGACCACTTCCATACGGAAGAGTACCTGCGCTCCGTCGGGGTGGCCTTCACGTTCTTGAGACCGAGCCTCTACATGGATAAGGTCGCACAGCACATCTCCCGGAGTGACGTAATCAGGGCACCCGCAGGCAATGGTCGTGTGGCGTGGGTCGCGAGGGACGACGTTGCCGACGTGGCTGTCGCCGTCCTCATTGGCACCGGCCACGAGGGCCGCACGTACGACGTGACAGGCCCCGAGGCGCTCACCATGGCGGAGACCGCAGAAAAGCTCTCGGCTGCGTGCAGCAGGAGAATCACCTACGAGGCGCAATCTCCCCACGAAGTGAGGACATTTCGCAATACGAGCCGTCTCGACACGATGGAGGCAAGGCGTATAGCCCTCACTGGAAGGGGCATCACGGATTATGAGGTGGAAGTCTGGATATCTCACTATCTTCAGATAGCAACGGGCGAGACCGATGTGGTGACCGAGACAGTACAGGCGCTGTGCGGGCGCCCGACGACGACCCTGGCCGACTATCTGGCCAAGGAAGCAAAAACAAAAGGAGGTGTTTTATGAACAGGGAGCAGTTTCTGGAGTACGTCGATCATTTCAACAACAAGAGGTATGACAAGGTGACGAGTTACTTTGCCCCCGACATCACAGTGGAGTACTTCACCAACTTTCTCGATCCCATGGCGCCGGCGCGCACTCTCCACGGGCCCAACGAGTTCATCGAGTCATATAAGGCCCTTCATGAGTATGCGAGAGAGGCGATGGAGCTCGGCGTTTTTCTCTCCCAGGCAGACCTGATGTTCGTGGAGCTCTATACGGAATTTCACTGGTTCAAGGATCACCCAGTGGATGCCCGCCAGGCCATCTTCGCCCATGAGCCCCCCAAGAAGGGGCACGTGGCGGTCATGACGAATTGGGTGCTCTACAACATGGAGAGAGGGAAGATGAAGCGCATTCGGATCGCCCATTTCCGCATGCACGATCCCAGGTCGGCGAGGCTGTAAGGACGCGGGCGACAGTTGAGCCTTCCGTGCAATGGCCTACGCGGAGATCGCCGGAGAGGCTAGCCCCGTGGCGATTCTGGTCCTGTGTTCGAGTCTCTCCAGTATGCGCTGCGCCCTGATGGCCCGCTCCGGTGTTACATCGCAGCGGGCTCCGCACGAGGGGCAGGGGATCGGGAAGTTGAGCCTCATTTTCTGCAACTCCACCCTGAAGCCTGTTCGACACTCGGGACAGCTCACTTTTGCCGTGAAGCTATTCATTCCGTTTCCTCCTCGAAGATATCCCCATCTTCATCCTTGTCTCGCAAAGGGCCCTGCCTCACGAACCGTGCAGCACGGGGAGATAGAGGCTTAAGCCGATCTCTCCGTCAGGGCCTTCCGAAAACCGCAAAGAGCCTCCTTGCTTCTTGATGACCCTCCGGACCTCGGGGAGATCGTCTGCCACGTTCCCCTCCGCAGCCCTTCGCTCGCCTGCGACACGCACGGAGAGGAGGGCGCAGCCCATCCGTCCGTCTTCATTGGTCCTATTTCCTACGAGACCGCCGAGGATGCTCACGAAAGCGCCACTCGCCACAGCATTGCCGAGGATCGCGAACGCCTCTTCCATCTTTTTCTCGTCCACTGCGAGGCTCAAGGGCCTGTCAAGGACCGCTGTTGCTACCTTTCTCGCGCCTGTCCTGGAGAGGGCCGCGGCGAGGTTGTCGACGATGCGGTCGAAGCCGAGAACCGGCGGCTTCTCTTTGGGGTGGGCAGGGAGGCAACCGGCGGGGTGGGACCGTTTTTTCCCTGAGGTGCCTTGGCGCGAGACGCTCATGAGACTATCCTCCATGGGCCGGGAGGGCTTCTCCCGTTCCTTTCGTCTCATCATCCAGGGCTTGAAGAGAGGCCTATTGCTCTCTGCCGCCAGCCCCGGAGACGGCCGTATGCAGCCAATACGTTTTCATAATTATACATTGTCTAACATCAAAGTCAAGAGAAAAGTGCGAGCTCGCTCATCGAGGAAGCATCCGTCGAGGAACTGATACCTGCATGTCGGCCCACGCAAGAAGCGGCCTCGAGAGGTCAGAATACCGATTGCTCCGGACGGCCGTGCGGTCCGACGATGACCTACGAGCCCTCTTCCCCTGTTCCGCCTTCCACGAGGGGGAGGTAGATGTTGAACGTCGTCCCCTGCTGGGGGGCGCTCGAAACCGTGACGTAGCCCTTGTGCTGCTTGACGGTCCCGTAGACGCTCGCGAGGCCCAGGCCCGTGCCCTTGCCCACGCCCTTCGTGCTGAAAAAGGGGTCGAAGATCCGCTCCATGGTACTCGCCTCCATGCCGACCCCTGAGTCCGAGACGGAGATCAGGGCATAGGCGCCTGGCTGGCCGAACCCATGGGCTTCACGGAACTCATCACCGAGAACCGCCTTTTCCGTCCTGATGAGCAGGGAGCCTCCTCCCGGCATGGCATCCCTCGCATTGGAAGCCAGGTTCATGAGCACCTGGTCGAGGAGCGCCTCGTCCAGCAGGACGACGAGCTTCTCATCCGCGAGAACGGGGCGGATGACCACGTCCTCTGAGACGAGCCGTTCGAGAAGCTTCATTGCGGCCCTTATCACATCGTTCACGTCCTGCGCTTCCAGACTGATCCGCTGTTTCCTGCTGAATGCGAGGAGGCTCCTGGTGAGGGCGGCAGCCTTCTCAGCGGACTTCATGATATCGTCTACGTAGGCCCGCAAGGGGTCGTCCTCGCCCATGCCTGTCTGGACGAGCTTTCCGAAGCCCAGGATGACGCTGAGCCTGTTGTTAAAGTCGTGGGCGACGCCCCCTGCGAGGGTGCCGATGGCCTCCATCTTCCGGGCCTGGAGCAGCTGGGCCTCGAGGTTTTTCCGCTCGGTGATGTCGCGGACGACGGCAAGAACGACCGGTTTGCCTTGCAGCTCGAAGAGGTGGGTGTGGACTTCTACGGGGATCTCGCGCCCGTCCTTGGTCACGTGAGTCCCCTCCCGGAGCCTGTGCTTCTCCTTCAGCAGGGAGGCGTGCATCGCAACCACAGCCCTATAGCCTTCCGGCGTATTGACATCGGCGGGACCCATGCGGAGGAGCTCTTCCCGGCTGTATCCGAGGCGGCGGCAGGCTGCCTCGTTCACCTCGACAAAGAGGCCCGCTTTTCCGTCAGCGTCGATTGAGTGAACGAAGAGCGCATCGCTTACGCTGTCGAAAAGAACGCGGTACCGCTCCTCGGACCGCGTGAGGGCATCGGCTGCCCTCCTCTTTCCCGTAACATCGCGAACCATCCAGATGCGGCCGTGGTACGTACCTTCATCTCCCCGAACGGGAGAGCTGTATCTCTCCACCACCGAGCCGTCCGTGAATTCGACCTCGTCGACCAGTCTCTCGTCCGGATGGGCATAAAGATACTCGATGGCCTGGACAAAGTGGTCGGGGTCCTTGGTCATGCCCCTGAGATACTCCCGCACCTTTCGGATGTCTTCGTCGTCAATGACATCGGGAGGAATGTGCATTATCTCTACGAACTTCCAGTTGCGGAGGAGAGTGCGCCCCTTTTCGTCGACCACAGCGATCCCGTCCTTGGAGGTGTTGATCAGGGCCTCGAGAAAGGCGGTCCTCCGCTTCAGCGCATCCCCCCCACGTTTATGGAAGAGGGCGACGGCAATCTGCTCTGAGACGCTTTCGAGGAAAGCGAGCATCTCGCGGGTGACCTTTCCTTTGCCCCGGTCGTTGAGCTGGAGCAGTCCGAGCACCTCGCCGTGATACTTCAAGGGCACCAGGGTCACTGATTCGTACCCCTCCCTGTTGCAGCCGTTCCTCATACGACCCCGGAAATCTTCCTCGGACGCGGTGGCAAGGAGGTCGGTCGTGCTCCCGGCCCAGAAGCTCCCGAAGGGGGTGAAGCAAGGCAGCTCCGGGTTGGCCCGGCCGCAGATGATGGTGCCGCACAGGCACTCCAGGATAACGTCGCCGCTGCAGTCCTTTATGGGCTGCCCCTCCGGGCTGATCACGCAGAGGGAATTCTCGGCCTCGACGAAGTGCGGCGGAAAGCCCCTCGTCTCCAGGTACGGAAAGTCGTCTCCCTCCCGGAGGCGGATGCCCACCGCCTCGCACCCCGACCACTCATGGAGAAAGAGGGTGAGGTCGCGGGCCATGTCACGGATGCTCCCCTCGCCGTTGAGAACTGAAAGGAGCGCGAGGCCGGTCTGCTTTTCGCGTAAGAGCGTCCGCTCCGCAGTCACGTCACGGTAGAACCGGAGCGTCATCGAGGGGCTGCCGGAGGCATCCGGACAGGTCCTGACCTCCACTTCCTTGACTTCTCCGGACTTGGTGAAGATCGACGAATCAATGATGCTCCCTTCCTCTTCCGGCAGGTGCTCCCGAAGATCCAGGCCGGCAGGCAGCGGCTCGTCCTTCTGTAGGTGGATAGGCGCAAAAGAGCGGCCGATAAGCTCGGAGCGCTCCCAGCCGGTGAGGTCGAGGAAAGCCTGATTGCAATCCCTTATGACGCCCGTGCCCTGGTCGGCCAGGATGATGCCTTCAAAGGCTCCTTCGAAGAGCCGGCGATGGGGCTCGCCGATCCCCCCCGGGGCCTCCTCTCTGGGCTGTTCCGGCCTCTTTTTGCGCTTCTCGGAATGGCTCACGCTTTGCCTCCGAAATTAAGCTGGTGAAGGGTCTTCGTTTTTCGATCGGGGAGGGCGGGAGAGAAGAGGAATAGTGCCGGTCGCGCAGCTTTGGACCGGGATGTCGCGGCAACGCTGTATCTGTCATGAAGCCAACTGTCGCATCGCTCAAAACCTCAGGCATCGAATGACGCTGTTAGCCTTAGGGACATCATAGAATGAAAAGTCTACGGAGTAAAGGAAATAAGCGCAACGTCATGGGGCGGAGATTTCTTCGAACGTGGGTTCGTGATCTTCAGCCAAGCTAGACTCTTTTCTTGGGGGAATAGAGCCACCAGGTGCCCGCCGCGTAGGGGCCATACTGGGGAAAGGCGGCCGCCAGCTTCCCCTCCTCCATGCGGGCCCGCAGGAGCTGGATGGCTATGAACAGGCAGAGGAGGACCGCGTTGACCGCGGAAGCCCTCCATATCGCAACGGCAGCGGCGGCACACATCTCGCCGAGGTAGATGGGGTGCCTCACGTATCGATAGGGCCCGCCTCGCACGAACTTCCGGGCCTCCACCGTGATGCTGAAGGAAGAGCGGAGCACCCACATCCCCCAAATGGTGAAGGCGGTGAAAACGGTCATGGAGGAGAAAATGGCATAGAGGGCCGCAGCATGAAGGGCGATCCACGGATTTGGGCGGCTCGTGAGAAGGCCAAAAGGCAGCATTGCTCCTACGAGGGGAATGAGGATCTCCCTCACGCCCCGGGACCGGTCCTTCGGATTGTCGCGCACCGAGTACGCCACAATGAACATCACATATATGAGGCTTTCCGCAGCCCATAGGGGCTTGAAGAAATAAAGGTGGTATTGGCCGAGCCGAAGGACGAGAAAAACGAGCAGAAGGGCGAGAACGGCCGCCCTGACCGCCCCATGAGCGAAAGCCGGCGAAGAGGCCCTTTCGAGCACGGCGAAGGGGTCGAAAAGGCGGGGTGGCTTATGGATGACTCATGCCTCCCTGGTGTTTACCGGGCCAAAAGAATCCGAAGGGTCGTCCGTCCCGGCAGTCCGTAGCCTTTTTTGTGGTTCGTCCATCACGAGCGGGAATCGAGGAGGATGGTGACCGGTCCCGCATTCACGAGGCTCACATCCATGGAGGCCTGAAAGACCCCGGTCTCTACCCTGGCGACGAGGCCCCGGGCCTTTTCGACGAAGAGACCGAAGAGTTGCCTCGCCTCTTCTGGCCGCATGGCCTCGGAGAAGGAAGGCCGTCTGCCTTTCCGGCAATCTCCGTAAAGGGTGAATTGCGACACAAGGAGGAGGGAGCCGCCCGTGTCGAGGAGCGACTTGTCCAGGCGCCCTTCCTCAACCTCGAAGATGCGCAGGTTGACGATCTTGTCGACCATCCAGTCCAGGTCGCGGACGGTATCTTCTTTGCCGATGCCCACGAGCACCATGAGGCCGGGGCCTATGGCGCCGACCTTATTGCCGGCCACAGCGACACTGGCCTCCCTCACACGCTGGACGACCGCCTTCATGGTTCGATCCGAAAAACCGAGCCGCTTTAAGCCTACTTTTCGGCTGCCTCGCGCTCCCTGTTCGCCGCTTCGATCACCTTCTGCGCTATGTGCGCCGGAACTTCTTCGTAGTGGGAAAACTCCATGGTGAAGGTCCCCCGGCCGCCTGTCATGGACCTCAGGTCCGGCGCGTACTTGAGCATCTCAGCCATGGGCACTACTGCCCGCACCACCTGGTTCTTCCCCTTGGCCTCGACGCCCATGATCTTGCCGCGCTTCGAGTTCATGTCGCCCATGATGTCGCCGACGAACTCCTCGGGCACGAGCACCTCGACCTTCATGATCGGCTCGAGCAGGGTAGGCTGCGACTGCTCCATACCCTTCTTGAAGCCCATGGAAGCGGCGATCTTGAAGGCCATATCGGATGAGTCGACGTCGTGATACGAGCCGTCATAGACGGTGGCCCTGAAGTCGGTCGTCGGAAAGCCCGCGAGGATGCCGTGATCCATGGCCTCCACGATGCCTTTTTCCACGGAAGGGATATACTGCCTCGGGATGGAGCCGCCCACGATCTTGTCCACGAACTCGAAGCCAGTGCCGTGGGGAAGGGGCTCGAGCTCGAGCCAACAGTCTCCGTACTGCCCTTTCCCTCCGGACTGCTTCTTGTACTTGCCCTGCACCTTAGTTCTTCCCTTAATGGTCTCTTTGTATGGTACCTTCGGCTCGCGGAGCTCTACGTCGACGCCGAACTTCCTCCTCATCCGGGAGATGAGCACTTCGATGTGGATCTGGCCCATGCCTGAGATGATGAACTCCTTCGTCTGCTCTTCCCGTGAATAGCGGATGCTCGGGTCCTCTTCGATGAGGCGGGCAAGGGACGTGTTGAGCTTGTCCTCGTCGCCCTTCGACTTCGGATAGAGGGAGAAGGATACGAGGGGCGGAGGGAGGACGACCTCCGGGTACTGGATGGGTGATTTCTCGTCGCTGAGGGTATCGCCTGTCGTCGCCTCTTTGAGCTTGGCCACCGCGGCGATGTCCCCCACGGAGACGAAGCCGGCCGGCTTCTGCTTCTTCCCGACGAGGTAGAATATCTGTCCTATCCGCTCTTTCTCGTCCTTCTTGACGTCGAGTACCACGCTGTCCGGGTGCAGCTCGCCCGAGTACACCTTGAAGAGGGTGAGCTTCCCCGCGAAGGGGTCGGTGATGGTTTTGAAAACGAACGCGCTGAACGGCTCGCCCGCGGTCATCTGCCTGTCTACTGCTTTGCCTGTCCTCGGCTCGATGCCTTCGGCCTTTCCCTTGTAGAGAGGCTCGGGGGCATAGGTGACGAGGTGGTCGAGAAGAAGCTGCATGCCCATGGCTTTTCCCGCGGAGCCGACCAGGACAGGCACGATCCTGCGGTTCCAGATGCCGCCTTTCAGGCACGCCTGTATCTCGTCGTCTTTGATCTCGTCGCCGTTGAGATAGCGCTCCATGATCTCGTCGTCCATCTCCACGGCTGATTCGATGAGCTTTTCCCTGGCCTTGGCCGCCTCATCGGCCATTTCCGCGGGAATGTCGGCCACAGAGAAAGCCCCTGACAGATCGTCCTTGTAGAGATAGGCCTTCATGGCGATGAGGTCGATGATCCCTTTGAAGCTCTCTTCCTGGCCGATGGGGAGCTGCACGGGCACGATACTCTTGTCCACGAAGCTCTTGCGTAGATCCTCGAGGGTCCGGTTGAAATCGGCCCGCTCCCTGTCCATCTTGTTGATGAAGAGGAAGAGGGGTATGGCAAACTCGTTCGCATACTCCCACACCCTCTCAGTCTGTACCCGAACCCCGGAGACCGCGCTCACCAGGACGACTGCGGCGTCGACCACCCTCATGCAGAGCTTGGCGTCGTAGATGAAGTTGTCATCGCCGGGCGTGTCGATGAGGTTGATTTTGTGCTTATTCCACTCGAAGCATGCAAGCGACGCGGAAATGGAGGCTTTTCTCTCCACCTCCTCGGGCTCGTAGTCCATGAGAGACGTCCCGTCGTCCACCCTGCCCAATCTAGTATTCTCGCCGGCGAGAAAGAGCATGGTCTCGACGACGGTGGTCTTGCCTTCTCCGCCGTGGGAGAACAAGCCGACGTTTCGTATAGTCTCCGTTTCGTACTTCTTCATACGGGGCTCCTTTAGAGGAATATTCGGGGGACTGAACCTGTGAAGTTTACCTGTGTTTGGTCAAAAAGGCAAGAGCTAATGCGGGG
>Ga0335078_10009715_pt1 | contig 14241 bp, 9 predicted proteins | sample Lox_Sample_32_FD_206711 | JGI IMG/M metagenome (GOLD analysis project Ga0335078, IMG submission 206711) | Soil microbial communities from Loxahatchee National Wildlife Refuge, Florida, United States - Lox_Sample_3.2 | ecosystem: Environmental > Terrestrial > Soil > Wetlands | place: USA: Florida...
GTTCAACGTTCATGGCACAGCCTCCTTATACTTCGGCCTCGGGAAACATCGTTCCATGCGGTGAGGCCAGACTCTCTGAGTCGTTCCTCTGGCTCAGGTAATAGAGAACAGGCACCATCATCCGCGACAGCACTGTCGAGGCAACTTCACCCGCCATCAGCGAAATCGCAAGCCCCTGAAAGATCGGGTCAAACAGAATCACGCTGGCGCCCACAACTACGGCCGCCGCCGTCAACAGCATGGGCCGGAATCGCACCGCGCCCGCATCTACGACTGCCTCTTCGAGCGACATCCCATGCTCGCGGCGAAGCTCGATGAAATCGACAAGGATGATCGAGTTGCGAACGATGATCCCAGCGCCGGCGATGAAGCCGATCATCGAAGTGGCCGTGAAAAATGCTCCCATCAGAGCGTGTGCAGGCAGAATACCTACCAGTGTTAACGGAATTGGCGCCATGATCACGAGCGGCGTCTTGAACGACTTGAACCAACCGACCACAAGCACGTAAATCAACACCAGCACAGCAGCGAACGCCAACCCGAGATCGCGAAACACTTCGACCGTGATATGCCATTCCCCATCCCACTTCATCGAGTAACGGTCGGTGTTTTCGGGCAACGTCGTGCCGCTGTACTGCTTCACGTGGTAGCCGTCGGGAAGCTGGATTTTGTCAATCGCGTCCCGCATTTTTAGGATCGCATAGACTGGACTTTCGATCTGACCCGCAACGTCGCCCGTCACGTAAACAACCGGGAGCAGATTTTTGTGGTAGACGCTTTGCTTGATCGTCGTTTCGTCAACGTCCGTGACTTCACGCAGCGACACTTGTCCGCCAGAGGCGGTGGGCAGCTTAAGGTTCTGCAGATCTTCGATTCCGGAGCGATCAGCGCGCGACAAGCGCACCTTGATTGGAATGTCTTCACGCGATGCGGGATCGTGCAACAGTCCAGCCGATGCCCCGCCTAGTCCGATCTCAACGGTTCGGGTCACGTCCGCCGCGGAAACTCCTTCCAGCGCTGCTTTGTCGAGATCGACCTTCATGTCGTATTTTCTCTGGGGATCTTCGACGTACCAGTCGACATCGACCACTCCCGGAGTCTCCTGGAATGTTTTCTTGATCTTCGCAGCGAGGTCAGTCTGGCCTTTGTAGTCCGGTCCGTAAACTTCGGCAACGAGCGTCTCCAGTACGGGCGGGCCGGGAGGAACCTCAGCGACCTTGATGCGAGCGCCGAAAGGCCCAGCAATCTTGTCGAGTTCCGGTCGCAGCCTCCGCGCGATATCGTGGCTTTGGGCTTTGCGATCGTGGCGTGACAAGAGATTGACCTGAATATCGGCCTGGTTGGGCTGGTCGCGCAAAAAATAGTGCCGGACGAGACCGTTGAAGTTGTACGGCCCGGACGTTCCCGCATAAATCTCGTAGTTGATCACTTCCGGCTGCTCCCCCAGATAGGTGCCGAGGACCTGTGCCACGTGAGCGGTCTGCTCAAGCGGAGTGCCGTCTGGCATGTCGACGATCACTTGAAACTCACTCTTGTTATCGAAGGGCAGCATCTTCACTTGCACCCATTTAAGCGGAATGAATGCGATAGCGGCCCCAAGCAATACGGCCACAGCGCCGAAAAACGCCCATCGGAATGTCGGCTTCTGAATCAGGGGATTCATCAGGCGTCGGTAGAGTCGCGTGGTCCATCCTTCGATATCGTGCGCGGATCCGGACCGACCGGCATAGTGTCGCAGGAGACGCAGCGCAGCCCACGGCGACACGACGAAGGCAACCAATAGCGAGAAAACCATGGCGGACGAAGCGCCTACGGGAATCGGCCGCATGTACGGTCCCATGAGTCCACGCACGAATGCCATCGGCAGGATCGCCGCGATGACTGCGAAGGTCGCGAGGATCGTCGGGTTGCCGACTTCGTCGACGGCCTCGACCGCGACGTCCGCGAGCGAGCGCCCGCGATTATCCGGTAGGCGGAAGTGGCGAACGATGTTTTCGACGACGACGATCGCGTCGTCCACCAGAATGCCGATCGAGAAAATCAAAGCGAATAGCGTGACACGATTGAGCGTGTAGCCGTAGAGGTAGAAAATCGCGAGAGTCAGCGCCAGCGTCACCGGAATCGCCAGTAGCACGACGCCGGACTCGCGCCATCCGAGTGCCAGAGCGATGAGCAGGGTCACCGAAATCGTGGCGATGAAAAGATGCTCGAGGAGCTCGTTCGATTTATCCTTCGCCGTCTCGCCGTAATTGCGCGTGACGGTGATATTCAAATCTCTGGGCAGCATATTGCCCCGCAGGGAATCGACTTTCCGCAACACATCCTCGGCGATCAGAGAAGCGTTTGCGCCCTTGCGCTTTGCGAGCGTGATTGTGACCGCCGGATACTCGGCATTGGCAGTGCTGCCGGAGGCTCCCTCGGCCCGGGAGAAGAGCACGTAGTTCTTGGGCTCTGCCGGACCATCTACAATTCTTTCCGAGACATCTCGTAGGTACACGGGACGGCCTGCGTGAACTCCCACGACGACCTGCTGCAGGTCCACCGCGCCCGTAAAGAAGTTGCCAGCCTCGACCTGGAACTCCTGGTTGTCACGTGCAAAGTTGCCTACAAGAGCACGCACGTTTGCCCCGCCAAGCGGGGACACAACAGCACTTGGTGTCAAGCCATAGGCCGCGAGCTGTTCAGTGTTTAGCACGACGCGGACTTCGCGCGGCTGGCCACCGATAACCGCAGTCTCGGAAACGTCGTTTTGCTGTTTCAGCGCATCGTCGAGCTCGACTGCTATCAACCGCAACTGATAGGCGTTGTAGTTCTTTCCCCAGAGTGTCAGAGCGAGGATCGGGACATCGTCGATCGAACGGACCTTGATAATCGGCTGGGAGACACCTTGCGGAATATGATCGAAGTTTGAATAGAGCTTGTTGTATGTCTTGACGATTGCATCTTCTTCATTCGTTCCCACGTAGAAGCGCACCGTCACCATGCTCAGGCCGGGATGGCTGACTGAGTAGACGTATTCGACGCCGGGAATTTCGCGCAGGAGTTTCTCCATCGGCACGCTCACGCGCTCCGCCACTTCAGGGGACGAGGCGCCAGGCATTTGTACAAAGACGTCCAGCATCGGTACGGCGATCTGGGGCTCCTCCTCGCGGGGCGTCTGCTGAATGCTGAAAGCGCCAAGGAGAAGCGCTGCCACAATCACTAAGGGCGTCAGCTTTGACTGGATGAAGACGTGTGCGATGCGGCCCGCGAGCCGCAGAGGACTGCGCGAAGCACCCGATTTGGCTGGAATTTCGGTCATGGCTGAGTCGCGATTCGTTCGCCGCCAAATTCGCGGTCCCCCGGCATGGCGAGCAGTTTTTCGCCCTCCCTCAGTCCAGAGAGAACCTCGGTTTTGTCGCCGGACAACGCACCGAGCGTGACATACCGCAGCTCGGCAATCTGATTGGCGCCGACTACGTAGACGCCCGTAAGCTGTCCTCGTTCGAGAATAGACGATCGCGGTATAAGGAGTGCTTGCCGTTGACCGCGCACAAAGCGAGCTCTCCCGAAGAGCCCGGAAAGAAGATGGCTGTTGGCAGGCAAGCTGATCTTGACGAGAAAGCTGCGGCTTGATGGGTCGGCCGCAGGAACGATCTCCTGAACCTTGCCCGAAAGCTCTTCGTTACCAAGCGCGTCGATTGTCACTGCCGCAGCTTGCCCCACGCGGAGGAGGTGAATGTCACTTTCATCGACGGTCGCTTCGAGGCGGTAGGCCTGCGTATCTTCAACTGCGAAAAGCGTCACGCCCGGCGCCGCAAGTGTACCCGCATCGACCAACTTCGCTGTTACGATCCCGCCAAACGGCGCGCGCACCCGCGTATAACCCAGTGAAGTGCGAGCTTGTGCCAGCGCAGCGTTGGCCTGGGCCTCGCCAGCCTGAGCCATCTCCCGGTGCGCTTCGGCCGATTGATAGCGAGCCTTGACTTCGTCGAATTCCTGAGGGCTCACGGACTTCTTGTTGTAGAGCTGTTCGTAGCGCTCCAGTGTCGTGCCGGCCAGAGCGGAGTCCGAGTCGGCTGCTACCAACTCCTTTTGGGCTGCGGCTAACGCGGCGGCGGACTGATCCACCAAGGCGCGCGGCTGTGAATCGTCGATCACTGCAAGCACTTGCCCGGCCGCGACGCGATCTCCCTCGTGAACGCGAATTTCGAGGATGTTGCCCGTCGCTTGGCTCGCGATCTGGGAGGTTTGGACGGCGCGCACAGTCCCGACCGCATCGAGCCAGTCGGGCACGGTTGTTTCCTGAGCCACGATTACCGCGACGTTGTTGATTGTCTCGGGCGGCGTACGCGGCTGATGCTGTTCTGTCTCGCAACCTGCAACTGTCGTGCTTAAAGAGACAGCCAAAAGTGAAAGAAGTACGATTGTGTTGTGTTTGCGACTCATTGCGTCACCACCGGAGATTGAGGGCCTAGGGTTCCGTTTGCGAGTTCGAGATTCGCGTATCCAACTTGATAGCCATAGACCGCCTGCCAGTAGTCGGTTTCGGTAAGCCTAGTGGTCTCTTCCGAACCAAGTAGGTCCGTGATTGTCGACAGGCCGGAGTCGTAGCGGTCCTGGTTGATACGCAGACTTTCCTGGGCTTCGGCGATCGTCGCGCGCGCAACGTCGACCTGCTGCCGGGCCACATCAAGATCGTAGTAGGCACGACGGACTTCGAGGCGAACAGCGTCTGAAGCCGTCTGCTGGAGGGCGACCATCTTCTCTTGGAGCGCCTTCTCATGCGAAAGTTCCGCTCGCTTCGCTCCGCCCTGAAATAAATCGACCTGAAGCTCGATTCCTGCAACCCAATGGTTGCCACCGCCTCCTGCGAACATGGTTGGGTTATCAGTCTCCCAATTTCCGTAGGCGTTGACGCGTGGGCCGAAGGACGACTTTGCAATCGACACACTCTGTTGCTGTGCCGCCTCTTGTGACCGGATACGATTTAGATCAGGGCGTTTTTCGAGGGCTTGTTTTTCTAGATCGTCGAGCGACGGATGGGGCAAGCTCTTTTCCGCGAGAGCTTCGGCGGGAGTGAAATTGTCCATGGTGGGGACGCCCATCGTCGTGCCGAGCTGTGCGTGGGCCAATGCAAGATTATCTCGCGCACGAATCAGTTCCAGCTGGCGCGTCGCAAGCCGAACTTGGGCGCTCAGGTAATCGGACTGCACGGCTACGCCGCTCTCATAACGATTCTGGGCGAGATCAAGAATAGCCTGCGAGGTCTTAAGGCTCTGCTCCGCCACGTCCAGCTGCTTTTTCGCGAGTAATACGCCATAGTACGCGTCGACTACGTGGAAAACGATCTCCTGGTCTGCGCGCTCCAGCTGTTGTGACACTGCATCCTTCACGTCGTTTGCGCGCGTCACTCCGTGCCAGCTAGCGAAGGAATCGAAGAGTGTCCATGTGCCACCGAATCGTGTTCCAAAGTTTCCATAAGGAGCCGGCGTATTGAGAACGTTCAACGCAAAATCCTGGGCCGTGAAGCGCTGTTGTCGGAGCTTGCTCCCAAATACGTACACGGGGTCATTGCCGCGCGCGGCTAGCTCAGAAAAGGTGATGTGCGGCAAAAGAAGAGAGCGGGCCGTGGCGACATCCGCTGCAGCGGCTTTCGTGTCGGCAAGCGCCGCTTTGCGCTGCGGGTTCTTTTCAAGAGCGATATTCACCGCTTGCTGAAGCGTGAGTGGCGAAGGCGCGTTCGCGTCCTGCGAGAACGCGAGACTTGGCAGGCACAAGATCAAGACCAGCAAGCCCGTATGGGGCGTTACTTGTCGCCAAATCCTCTCAAGTTTCATCGCGTCGGTACCTTTCATCGAAGATGCGTTCAAGTGCTATATCGTCTGATCGTCGTCAGCCGATAGCTGTGATGTGTCTCACATCGCGCGCCAACGCGTGAGATCAAGCGGCAGTGGGTCGCGCCCAGGTCTGTTTTTCGTCGACGACCTCGTACGTCGTGTCCAGCGTCGCCGTCTGCTTCACCATCGCGCCCACCGCACAATATTTGTCTTCCGAAAGCCGGATCGCTTGTTCCACGGCTGCGGAGTCGATTTCAAATCCGGCGATGATGTGGTGAATACGGACAGTCGTGAATACCTGCGGCGGGCGCTCGGCTTGATCGGCCTCGACGCGTACTTCATATCGCGTCACCTTCTGGTGATATTTCTGACGCAGGATCGTGATGACATCGAACGCCGTACAGCCGGCAAGCGCCACGGCGACGAGTTCGATGGGCTTGGGGCCGGTACCTCCTGCAGCGTCGTCGAGCAGCAGATGGTGCTCGCTTCCGGTCGTGGCAACGAATTGCCGCTCGGCTCTAACTGGTTGATTTAACTGCACCTTAGCTGTGATCATATGTATTTCCTCCTAGGCTTCAGTGATGTTCATCTGAAGAAATGCAAAATCGCGGAATCTGTTACAGAACAATGCGAGGGGTTTTGTGAGGCTAGTTTCTTGCGAATTGCGATCCGCCGCGGGAGGCGACCTTGCTCATCACGGCTTGATACTCGGCCATCAGTTCGCGACGCAGCTGAGCGGCAACGTTTCGGTCAGGAGATTGGTTGGGCGCAGTGCGGCAGTGTTCGATCGATCTTTCAAGACTCGTGAGGAAGGCCTTGCAGGGCTGACAACTGTCCAGGTGTTTTTCCAGTTCCGCACACAGCGAATCATCCAGTTCTTCGTCAAGATAATTGGACAGCTGCGCAAACATTTCCTTGCACTGCGCCCTATGCGGCGGCGCCGAAACCTGCGTTTCGGCCAGTCTCTTTGGGGGCTCGTGGCGCACCGGACGCCCATCTCGCTTTGCCAGCTCCTTTCGCACAAAGAGCCGCGCGCGATGTAGCCGGACGCGAATCGTCCCCAGGCGAAGCCCGGTGATTTCGGCGATATCGGTGTCGCCCAACTCCTCCATATCGTGTAGAACCAGAATCAATCGATATTCGGGCGGCAACTTCTGAACGGCCTCCCGCAATCGCTTGGCGCTCTCACGCCGGAGGAACGCAGTCTCCGGCGTACCGTCCGGGCTTCCCGAAAGCTGACGCAAGTCCTTCCGGTCCGGCATAAGCTCTTCCAGCGAAAGAGACTGCTTTGGCGCGAATTTGCTTCTGCGGCGGCTCATCAGGCACCGGCTTTTCGCGACCTTGTACAGCCAGACCATCAGAGCACGGGGATTGTCGAACTTGGGCAGGTTAGGAACTGATTTGAGGAGCACTTCCTGCATGGTATCTTCGGCATCCTCGCGCTGGCCGCAGACCTTCATACTGAAGGAATAAACCGTGCCTTGGAGGAGAGCAAAAGCTTCGTCCAGGGACTTGTGATCCTTCCGCTGGATCAATTCGACGGCTCGTTCGATCTCAGGACGCACGGAGACCAACTGTAGCATAACGTTTAGTGCTGACTGTTTCTGAGCGGGTACGAGAAATTCAAGGAAGAGATTTCCGACTCAGACATCATGAGTCGGTTGAAGGTTGAGGTGCGGCCTGTGACAGATGGACCCGTCCAAGTCTTCTTCGGATTCCGGCAAGAGTCCCGCAATAAGTTGGCTCTAGCGTCGAACGACAAGAACCGGGCAATGGCGCGTGTCGCAATACAGACTCGGCGACACCGCCCAGACGCGCAGGAGGTCTGGAGTTCAAATCTCCACGCCCCGACCCATTCCGCTACTCTGGAAACACAGGAAGGACGACGGTATTCACCGTCGAAGGATCGTCACGCAACTTGATGTAAAGGAGCGTGCCGTTTGGCCGAGGCACGGTCAGTTTGTCGTCAGCGAACCCGATCGGAACCGGACTGTTGTGCGTGAATTGCGGGTCCGACGCAACCGAGTCGATGAGGAAGAGATCCGTTCCGCTGAGCGTGCATGGCTTGTCGGGGAGAATCTGGACAGCGAATCTCTTTGAGCGTGGGAGTGCGAACTAGTTTCACTAATGGCTGCCAATCGCCCCTCGCGCCGTCTGCGCTCACTGCACGGAACTCGAGTGCGCCAAACGCGGATGGACCGAAGCTTTTCAGAGGATTCCGCTTTCGCGCGGAACCTGCACGATCGAAATGTCTGATTTCAGAAAATGAGAGTTACAGCCACAGTTTAGGATGCGCTGTGGTTTCGATTTGCTGCTGACAAAATGGGATCTGGTTGCGTGAAATGAATCGCGCTCGAACGCGCTGCCCGCGTGCTTTCTGGACCGGCAGAGGAGATTAGGCTGTCGACCAACGGAGGTGTTTGGTTTGCCGTTCCAGCAGGGTGCGCATCGGCTCCAAGGCCCCCGGGTTTGCATTGTCATCTGACGAATAGGCGAGATAGCCATCTGGTCTTACGAGCACGATCCCGTGGCCAGCGGTTGAGCGCACTTCGACCAAATCATTGAATGATGCAGCTAGCACCGTCGCACCGCTCGCTGCGGCCGGTTTCACGTCGCGGCCCAACATCATCACGAAACGGCTGCGGATGCCCTCCCCGCCTCGCAATGACTCGTCGAGATAGCGCGTGCCTGGCCCTTCGATAATCGGGCTTCCGTGATAGGCAATTCCAAGTTCGGAGAGCCGCTGCACGAATGCGTGTTGGAACGGCGCGAGGTGCGAGACCATCGGTATCACGGCATCGCGCAACGCCTGCGCAAATTTGTTGGGCGTTGCCATCACCTTCGTGAGGAAATCGGTGGTCCCGATTACTTGCTTTATGATAGGGATTCTCTCGATCGTGTAACTCTCGAGCAATTGCTCAGTCCCCCAGCCGTGCAGACAGAGATCGACCTTCCAGATCAGATTCCAAACATCGTGCAGCCCCGTGTTCATTCCCTGTCCTCCAAACGGACTGTGAATGTGCGCCGCATCGCCCGCTAAGAAAATTCGCCCCAGGCGAAGATTTGCGACGTGGCGGTGATGAATCCGAAAGTAGGTGCTCCAGTGGAGGGCGTGAGCCTCGACATCCTTCGGCCCGCGCTCGCGGAGAATTTTTTGGACCAGATCGAGCGTGGGAGCTTCGTCATTCGGGGGCTGGTCAACGACCGCGACGATTCGTCTCCGTGTGGAACTCATCGGGAAAATGGCGACGGGCCCCATTTCACTCGGACACAGCTGCAATTCGCTGCCGAGCAAGAAATCGTTGGTCTCGACGTCGGCAAGCATGAACGAGTCTTCGTATTCGCCCCCCTCAAATGGAAGATTCAGGGAATGGCGCACCGCGCTGTGCGCTCCATCGCATCCGACCAGAAACGAAGCCGTAACTTCCAGAACTTTTCCATCCCGCTGCAGTTGAACATTTACGCGACCTTCCGACTGCGTCGCTGAGACGAACGTCGTCTCGTATTCGACCGCGCCGCCGTGTTTCCGCAGCGCTTCGACCAGAATTTGCTCGGTGGTGGCTTGAGGAACCATCGCCACAAAGGGGTACGGGGTGTTCTCCGGCTGGAACTTCATCTGCGCCAGCTTGCGACCATGCCTGAGGATCGCGATGGAGGTGACGCGATTGGCCTTCTCGAGAAAAGGCGCCGCGACACCCGCCATGTCGAAGATTTCCATCGTGCGCGGGAAAATCGCCAAAGCTTTCGAGTGCTGTGATTGCGAAGCATGTGATTCAACGATCTGCCAGCGCAGACCGCGTCGCGCACATTCGTTTGCCAGAAACAAGCCCACGGGTCCGGCGCCGACGATGAAAACATCTGTGTCGTTTACTGATTTTGGAATCATTTGAATCTCCTCGCAGAAAGAACTTGCGGGCGGGCTAGGGCAATGAGGGCTCTACACCTATTAGAATCGGCGCACGCAGCCCAAGTTGCAGAGATTCGGCAGGCGGCTGTCGCGTATAGCGAAGTCCCTTTCGTTGCAGGGTCGTCAGGCAACAGGTTCAGGTTACGCTTTCAACATGGCCGGAACTGCTCGCCCGGGTCCGCGTCGCGCAGCACGGTAGACTGCGTTCATCGTGAGTACACGGGCTGAAAGTATATCTGCACCCGCCGCGCCGGCTGCTGCGGCCGGTTCACCCTGGCTGTACCGGCCATGGCTCGATCTGCTCGTCGGATGTGGGGCATGGTCTGCGCCGCTGCTCGCGATTGCGACGTGGATGACGCCGTCGCACACCTACGCTTGGACTGTCGCCTTCTACGCGCTCGCCGTCGTCTTCAACTATCCGCATTTCATGGCCACGGTGTATCGCGCTTATCACACACGCGAAAATTTCGAGAAATACAAGATTCTCACGCTGCATGTGACGCTGCTGATTGTGCTGACGGGGGTGTTGTTGCATGCATGGCCGCGGCTCTTACCATGGGTCTTCACGCTCTACATCTGTTGGAGCCCGTGGCACTACACAGGGCAGAACTATGGACTGCTGATGATGTTCGCGCGACGAAGCGGCGCGCCCGTCGCCCTCTCCGAGCGGAGATGGATACGTGCGGCTTTCATCGCGTCGTACCTGATGCTGCTAGCAAGCTTTGAAACGGGCGCTTCGGGCGATCCGCTAGTTCTTTCCGTAGGGCTGCCTGCGAAGTTCACGCTATGGGCGCGGGTGGCGCTCGGGGCGGCGTTCGCTCTGTTTGCATTCCTGGGGTTTCGCAGGCTCGTCGCGAAAAGCGGCTGGGATGCTCTCGCGGCGCCGATCCTATTGGCATTCACGCAGTTTCTCTGGTTTGTGCTGCCGACGCTGCTCGAATTGCGCAACACGTATCACGTCCCGCAAACGCAATATAGCAGCGGGATTCTCGCCGTTCTGCACTCGGCGCAGTATTTGTGGGTCACGAGCTATTACCAACAGCGCGAGGCGCGTGCGTCAGGCGCGTCGAAATGGGGCGTTGCCGGATATTTTCTGACGCTGATTGCTGGCGGCATCGCGCTCTTCATTCCCGGGCCGTGGCTGGTGAGCTATATCTTGCATTTCGATTTCACAACGAGCCTTCTCATCTTCACCGCGCTCGTGAACATCCATCACTTCATTCTGGATGGTGCTGTGTGGAAGCTGCGCGACAAGAGGGTCTCTTCGCTGCTGATCGATAAAAATTCGGATGAGGCACTGTCGGTGGGCGCCATGTCTGCGACGCCGTCTTTTGCGCGGCGTGTGTTTGCTGCTCCGGCGTTTCGCATCACCCTGATCGGCGTTCTGCTCGTTTGGGGCGTCGCCGAAGAGGTTCGCTACGCCCTCGGCACGTATGAAGGAAATCTTACGGCGCTTGTGCACTCCTCGCGCATGAATCCATACGACAGCGCGGTCGAGGCGCGCATCGCTGTTGCGGAAGGAAAAGCAGGGAGGCGCGCCGACGCGATTGCCGCTCTGAAACGCGCCGTTGCCATCAATCCTGAGAATATCGGCCTGCAGCACGCCACGGCGAAGGCGATGCTGCAAGACGGCCGTTATCAGGAAGCCTTCGACCATTACGCAAAGATGCTGGAGCTTTTCCCGCGCGATCCCGACGCGCTGATCAACTACGGCTTGCTGGCCGCGAAGCTGGGAAACCCCCAAACTGCGATGAACTCCTGGCAAAAGGCAGAGGATGTCGATCCCGATCAGCCGAATCCTCATCTTTATCTCGCGCAGGGTTTCGGTCAGCAGAATCAGCTCGCGTTGGCGGCTCGCGAGTGGCAGGAGTATCTGCGCACCGCCGCATTGCATCCGGACGATCCCGCCGCCGGCACGCGCCAGCAGGCTTCTGCGATGATTCAGTTGGCGGACGACGAAAACCAAATCAACCGTCCCGATCTCGCGGCGCCGCAATATAAGGATGCGATCGAGCTCGCCGACAGGGCAGGGGATTTTAAGCTAGAAGGTCTCGCGCTCGCACATCTCGGCGATTTGTACGATCGCGCCGGCGAAGGAAAATCTGCAGCGCAGCTTTATCAGCGCGGATTGGCAGCCGACGCGAAGGCCGGCGATCCACGCGGGGAAGCGGTTGATTGGTTTAACTACGCACAGTTCCTGCGCCGCCATGGGCAGAAAGATGCGTTGGTCGATGCGTGCCTCGTCCACGCCGAGAATTTACTGAGTGCCAGCGAGGGCCCTGAACTCAAAGCCATCCGAACCGCCCGCCAGGAAATCGAAAGAGGTTTGAATCGGGGCGAGCAGCCAACCGCCTCGAGCCTTCCGAATCTGCTCGCGACCGCGCAGAACCTACCTACGACCTCTTTCTGATGTCCTAACGCGTTGATCGCGGTGTACACTCTCGCCGGATTTTGCATCGCAAGCAGCGCGAGGAACCTTGACCTCCACCGGCGAAAGCGAATCGCAAACGATCAACGTCAGCGAAATCATCGACCGGCGACCGATGGGCGCGTTTCAGATATGGACCGTCGTCCTCGGCGGACTGGTTTTGGTTTTAGATGGCTTCGACGGGCAGACGATCAACTTCCTCACGCCCTCCATCGCTGAATCGACAAAGATCCCCGTTCACAGCTTCGGGTTGATTCTCTCCGCGAGCCTGATGGGCCTCATGGTGGCCGCAATGGCAACTGGCCCCATCGCGGATCGCTGGGGGCGAAAATGGCCGGTGATTTTGTCGACGCTGAGCTTCGCCGTATTTTCTGTTCTCACGGCGCACGCCAATACGCGAAGCGAGTTATTGCTGCTGCGCTTTCTTACGGGGCTCGGGCTCGGCGGCGCGATGCCGAACGTGGTCGCGCTCGCCTCCGAGTACATGCCCAAGCGCTTGCTAGCCGTGCTGGTTCCGGTTCTGTTTGTCGGCATGCCGCTTGGCGGGGTGATCTGCGGCTTCACGGCGCGCGCGATACTGCCCGTGTTGGGCTGGCGGTCGGTATTTCTTGTCGGGGGAATTCTGCCACTGGTGATTTCGCTGTTGTTGATTGCGGTTCTGCCCGAGTCGATTCAATTTCTCGCCGCGAGGGGTAAAGATCGGTCGAGCATCGGCAGGATTTTGGCGCGAATCGCGCCGGAATTATCTCTTGCGAACGCAAGCATCATCGCGACGCATGACGATGCGCAGAGAGGCGTGCCGGTCAAACATTTGTTCACCGAGGGGCGAGCGCTGGGCACTCTTCTTTTGTGGATTCCGTACTTCATGAACTTGCTCTTGATCTATTTCCTGAATGGCTGGTTGCCAGCATTGTTACGTGACGAGGGCATGTCGGTTTCCGTTGGCGTCACCGCGACGGCATTCATCAGCTTCGGAGGAGTTTTCGGCTGCCTCATCGAAGGTTACCTTTTGAAGCGGTGGGGTGCGTTCCTCATTCTGATCTTCGAGTATGCTGCGGCGGGGCTATTGATCGCGGCCTTTGCGCTCATTCCCGTGTCCTACCACGTGATGCTGGCGATGACCTTCGGCACGGGGCTCATGATCATCGGGTCACAGGGTGGCTTGAATGCGCTGGCCGCGCGGTTCTATCCGGTGTCGGTGCGATCGACAGGAGTCGGATGGGCTCTCGGAATCGGCCGCATCGGCTCAATCGTCGGTCCGCTGATGGGCGGTGCATTCCTCACGATGGGCTGGGCGACGCGACAAATGCTCCTTTTTGCCGCGATCGTTGCCGCCGTGGCGTTTGTTTCCATTCTCGCCAGCCTGTGGGCTCGTGGCAGCTTGACTGCGTACGCTGCCGCTTCCGAACTACAAAGCCAATAAGGCGATTCTCGCGCCGCCGCTGTCGTCACGCCCCTGTCACCGCTTGACATCCCTTCATCGCGCACATAATGTAGGTCGGCTTCCGGGGGGAAATCCGCAGGGATCGTTCCCATCATCTCTCGGTTGAAGAGGCCTTCAGGCGGCATGCACTTTCATTTTTTGTTCCAGTTTTGCAAATGGTTACAAAACACAAGCGTCGGGACAGCCGTCGCGGAATCCGATTGGCTATTTCCGGCCATTGAAACAGTTCATATTTGGGGAATCATTCTTCTCGTGGGGACCACCGGCGTGCTCGATCTGCGGCTGCTGGGATTTATTCTTCCGGATCAGCGGGTGTCCGACCTCCACAATCGCCTGATTCGCTGGACGTGGACCGGCTTCGCCGTGATGATTATCAGCGGCTCGTTCATGTTCGCCTCCGAAGCGTCCAAGATGTATCAGAACGAAGCTTTTCAGCTCAAAATGCTCTTAATCGTCGTGGCCGGGTTGAATGCGCTCGTATTTGAGCTGATTGCTTTTCGTCGCGTCTCCGAATGGGACACGAATCGCCGTGGGCCGTTTATGGCGAAGCTTGCGGCCTGCGTTTCGCTGCTTACTTGGGTCGGAGTCATCACTGCGGGTCGCTGGATCGCCTACGTCTAGCTTGTTGGAGTTGGGCGTGCGG
>Ga0335078_10009716_pt1 | contig 14241 bp, 18 predicted proteins | sample Lox_Sample_32_FD_206711 | JGI IMG/M metagenome (GOLD analysis project Ga0335078, IMG submission 206711) | Soil microbial communities from Loxahatchee National Wildlife Refuge, Florida, United States - Lox_Sample_3.2 | ecosystem: Environmental > Terrestrial > Soil > Wetlands | place: USA...
CATCACGAATTTCCTCCTGATGCACGGCGTCTCGACCGACAAGAAGACCAAGGTGGAGGAATACTGCATCAAGCCGAAGAATGCGCTGTTCGTGCTGGGAACGCTGGCTAGCAACCCGGGGATCGAACTAAGCCCCGTGCCGATTCGCACCTCGCATCCTGTCGAGCATGAGGTTTCGTTCACTATGGGCCCGAGCATGTCGTTCTCCCGGATCATCTCCTTTGGCAAGATCAAGGGCGACGCCGGACCGCCAGAGACGGTGCCACACCGGCCGGTTGTTCTGAATGCAGAGCAGCAAGCGAAAATGGCCAGTGCGCTAACCAAAGCGGGGATCACGAATCCGGCGGCATGGGCGGCGGCAGGGATCAGCCGGCCAGCCCAGGTGGCCTCGACCGCTGGCGTCTCAGCCGCAGCCGCTCCGGCACTCGAGCAGACCGATGTTCACCCCGCAACCGTGTTGATGAAGGGCTCGAACGAACCTGCATTCTTCATTTCGTGGCGCAGTCAGAGGGATGTGGTTCAATCGCTGGGCTGGAAATCGGCGTTGATGATATGGGGCGGGCCACCGTTAACGCTGCTGAGCGTGTATAGTCTGGGGCTGGCGTTGGGCTGGTGGTAGGCCGCAGCGCCGGCGGCGTAAAGTCTGCACTGTGGGCGGGCCGACGAAGAACTGCAGAGCCTCATAGCTGCGCTCGTAATGACCACCAAAGGTGGGGCTCAGTTTCGGTAGAAATCGGATGAATAACATTCTCTCGCTGGCGTTCCTGTTTGTGATGATCGGGCTGGTGGTGTATGCGGTGATGATCTTCAACGGCCTGATCGCGCTGAAGAATGACGTGGCCAAAGCCTGGGCCAATATCGACATCCTGCTCAAACAGCGCCACGACGAATTGCCCAAGCTGGTGGAAGTTTGCAAAGGTTACATGGCCCACGAACGAGAGACGCTGGAGAAGATCACCCAGGCCCGCAGCCAGTATCAGATGGCAGTGTCGGTGGATCAGAAGGCGCAGGCCGATCTGGGTACCACTTCGGCGCTGCGCACGCTTTTCGCGGTGGCGGAAAACTATCCGCAGCTTAAAGCCAATGAGAATTTCCTGAAACTGCAGAACCGAATTACGGAATTGGAGAACGAAATCGCCGACCGGCGCGAGTTCTACAATGATTGCGTCAACACCCTCAACATTCGTATCCAGCAGATGCCGGATACATTCGTCGCGGCATTTATGAACCTCAAACCCAGCCCGATGTTCAAAGTCGACGATGCCGACAAGGCCGACGTGAAGATGAGTTTTGGAGCCGCGCAGTAAGAGCACATGCAGAAAATGACCATCCCTGGACCATCGCTCTGCGCGGTATCAGCCTTCTCACCTCCGTAACCGATGTAACCCGAACTTCTCAATTAGAATTGCCTCGTGGCTGACGGCGTGCGCATCGCGATTCTCGGGGACTTCGAACCCAAGTCTCCCACCCTCCCTGCCGTGGAGAAATCGCTGCAGCACGCGGCGGCCAAGCTGAAGTTGCCGCTGGAGGCGCAGTGGATTCCCACGCCTTCGCTCTTGGAGCCGGGAGCCCAAAAACTGCTCGAGAGCTTCGACGGAATCTGGGCCGCTCCCGGCAGTCCATACAAGAGTTTCGATGGCATGTTGAAAGGGATCGAGTTTGCCCGGGTGCGCGATTGGCCGTTTCTTGGCACCTGTGGAGGGTTTCAATATGCGCTCATCGAATGCGCGCGCAACGTGTTGGGGATCAAGGATGCAGACTCGGCAGAGAATGAATCGGGCTCGAAGAACATTGTGATCTATCCGGTGGCCTGCGTCGTTCCCGGCCGCAAGAAGGGCGCGCCGAAGTTGTCTGGGGCGATTCCGGAGATTCGCCTGCGTCCGGGCTCGTATCTGCATTCGTTCTACATGCAGGACGTGGTCACAGAAGAATTCTTCTGTAATTTTGAAGTGAATCCGGAGTATGAATGGGCGGCTATGGAGGCGGGATTCCCAGTGGTGGCGCGCGGGCCTCAGGGCGAGATTCGCGCCATTGAATCCCCAACTCACCATTTTTATATTGCCACGCTGTACCAGCCGCAGCTCTCATCGAAGGCCGGGCATCCGCACCCCCTGGTGTTGGCGTTCGTGCAGGCCGCCGCCGACTGGGGAAGAAAGAAACTGGACGACAGCGTGCTGGAGTAGCCGTGGGCCGCGTCGTAAGTCGTAGATGACATATGAACGACGCCACCACGGAAGCAATTCGGCAAAGTTACGACCGGGTTGCCGAAGAATATGCCCGGCGGCTGTTTGAGGAGTTGCGCCACAAGCCCTTGGATCGCGAGCTGCTCGATCGCTTTGCCCGGCAAGTCAGGAGTCGCGGCGAAGTTTGCGATATGGGTTGCGGTCCCGGACAAGTTGCACGCTATCTGAAGAACGCGGACGTTCCGCAAGTATTTGGACTCGATCTCTCGCCCGGAATGCTCGAACAAGCCGGCAGGCTGAATCCTGATATCACCTTTCGCGAGGGCAACATGCTTGCCTTGCCGCTTGCCGATGCCAGTCTGGCGGGCATTGCGGCGTTTTATGCCATCGTGAATCTCCCACCGGAATCGCTGCCCACGGCCTTCGCGGAAATGCAGCGAGTGCTGGTGCCCGGCGGCCTGCTCCTCCTGGCGTTTCACGTTGGCGACGAGGTCATTGAGGAAAACGAATTGTGGGGTCGCCCGATCTCCCTGAAATTCCGTTTTCTGCAAGCGGCGGAAATCTGCCGCCAGATGGAGACGGCTGGATTCATGATCGAAGAAGTGATCGAAAGGGAGCCATACCCGGATGTGGAATACCAGAGCCGAAGGGCGTATGTTTTTGCCCGTCGGCCCACTTCTTCGCGCTCTAACGGGGAAGCAACTCAAACACCGGATAACTCTGGCTGAGGTCGCGGAACGCCTCCGGCGGGGAACCTGCTGGGATGGGAAAGTAGCGTTGCACCTCGCTCTTGAAGCTGCTCAGATAAGCCGCCAGAATCGGCAACTTTTCCGGGTCAGAAAGGACCCGAAGCCGGTAGGTTGATCTTGCCCGGCCCTTCTTCAGGGTAATTTCCCCGGCAGCCTCCGCATTCCGCACCCACTGCGTACGTCCACGCGGGGCGACGAGGAACTTTTTGTCGTCCAGTTTCAGCAGATCGATAGGAGTGGAATAGATCCTGCCGCTTTTGCGGCCCCGCACCTGCAGCAAATAGCTATGGGAAAAACCCAGCCCCAGGCCTACAAGAAATCCATAGGTACGGTTGAAGATGCGTTCAACTGCGGTGGGCGCACGAAACTCTGGAAGGTTGGTTGTCACTGTTCTTCAATTTTACAATCCTGTCGGCGTGGGACACGAGTTACGGAACTACGCCTTGTTCCACGACGCTGTCTCCATGAGAATAGTCCCTATGGAAACCAGCGTAGTTAGAACGAGAATACTCACTCTCGTGCTGTTGCTGCTCATCGAGAGGCCGATCGGGGCAACCGGCACCACCGCTTTCCCGATCACCGATCCGGGCTCGGTCAGCGGAGTCAACCGGCAGGATCAGGCCTCTTCCACTGCGCCCGCACCTGCCAAGCCGAGTTTGGCTGATCTCACTTATGCGCAGGTAAAGCCCGATGACAGTTTCGCGCAGTTCGAGCAGAAAGCCTTTGTCATAGGCTACCCAGCGAACTGGAAGGCAACAGAGGAGGGCGATACCTCGTTCAGAATTGCGCCTGCCGAGGGAGCTAATGGGGAAGTGATCGCCTACGGCGTAGCGATCTCGACTGCTCCGAGTTCGGGGTCGTTCACCGAGGCCACGCAGGATCTGGTCGAAGCCTTGCAAAGGTCCAACCCGGGCATGCACGCCCTGGACAAGCCGCATAAGATTCACGTGGGCGCGGTCCAAGGCCGGGCGGTAAATTTGGCAGGCAACTCTCCCGTGCAGAGAAACGGACAGCCTCTTCCCGAACACGATTGGTTGGTGACGATACCCCGACCGGATGGCGATATGCTCTACCTGGTATTTATCGCTCCGGAAAAGGATTTCCCTCAGTTGCGTTCAACCTATGAAAAGATTCTGAGCAGCGTACAGGTGAAATGAGCCGCCCGGTGTGAGAAATCAATGCTGCGAAGGGCACGCGGCCTTTACGGTCTGAGGGTTAACTCTCCCGCACCCACGTGGGCGCGCAAGGTGTACTTGCCTGCTCCCTGTTTGTGGAAAGAACGAAACAGGCCGTCCTTGGAGATGCCGAAAGGACTCGCGTCCAGATCGCCAGCCAGCACTGAGGCATCGGCCAGCGCATAATCCTCCGGCGCTCCTATGGCCAGGTTCAGGTCGCCGGCGTGCATCGCGATGTCTTTGTTTCCAACAATTCCCTTGACCTCGGCCTCACCCGCGGGCATTCGCAGAAACAGGTCGGAGGCTCTCGGCACCGTGATTTCGATCTGAAAGGCATAGTGCGGGCCGCCCTTAACTCGCAGATCGCCCGCATTGCCCAGGGTTTTCAGGCTGATCTTGACATCCCTCGCCTCGGCTGCGTTCTTCCCCCAGAAGCGAATTTTGATTTTGTTTTCATCGCTGCCGACGATTCTGAGGTCGCCTGAGCGGATGTGCAGACGCAACACGCCGCCGGAGGGAAAATCGGCGTCAAAGTTATCCTGGGTGACGTCGGTGGCGTCGACCCGGCTCTGAGCCTGGGCGAGACAGCCCGTCAGGACCAGCAGGCCGATAGCACATACGAAACGCTTCATGAGGCACCTCACAACACCGCAGACGAACAGCCGACCCTGCAGGCAAACATGATACGCCCGGAACGCAATCATGACGCCCCACTCTTCACCTTTCCGATCTCCCGGTATTGGCCGCGGAAATAGAGTAGCGGATCACCCTCCCGTACTACCACCTCCTCCACCTCGGCAATGAAGATGGTGTGGTCTCCTGCATTCTGCGCGCTGTGCAGGCGGCATTCCAGGTAAGCCAAGGCGCCGTGCAGGACGGGCGTCCCATGAGCTGTGCGGTCAAAGCGAGCTCCAGCTTCCTTCTCCGCTTGCTCGTGCCTTGCTATGGGACGGGCATAGTACTCGGAGATGGCCCGCTGGCTGCCCGCCAAAACATTCACCCCAAAACGTTGCTTGGCATGGAGATGGGCATGGGTTCGCGCCTTGTGGTCGACGCAGACCAGAATCAGGAGGGGTTCCAACGATACCGAGGTGAAGGTATTGGCTGTCATGCCATGCACCTCACCCTCATGATCGACGCTGATAACCGTGACTCCGGTGGCAAAACTGCCCATTGCTTTGCGGAAGTCAGCCTGGTTGACCGTCATGCACAGAGCCGGCGCACTTGTGAGTCCGGGAATTCCAATCCCATGCCCAGCGATGAATTGTAATCCATTACAATCTTTTGGAGACCGACCATGAGTGGGGATTCGACCGTCTGCGGGCTGCATATTGAAGAGCTGAGTACGGGTCTGTGGCTTGATGAGCCGCTTTCGAGGGAAACTGCTTGCCGGCTTATCCGTTGCTCAGGCCAGGAACTGCCCGCCCTGCTATCGACCGCGCGCGCGGCTAAACAGCGTTTCAAGCCGGATGTGATTACCTACTCGCGCAAGGTCTTTATCCCGCTTACCAACGTTTGCCGTGATTATTGCGGTTACTGCACTTTTCGTCGCGATCCGGGGCAGCCCGGCGCCCATACGATGACGCCAGAGGAAGTGCTTGAGGTAGTCCGGGCGGGCGAGAAACTGGGATGCACCGAGGCCCTGTTCAGCCTGGGTGACAAGCCGGAACTGCTTTTTCCCGAGATGCGGGCGGACTTGCAGCGGCTGGGATATAAATCGACGCTGCACTATCTGGAAGCCATGTGTGCGCTCGTGTTGCGGGAAACTACGTTGCTCCCGCATCCCAATCCAGGGTTGTTGAGTGCAGAGTGGGTTGCGCGCCTGGCGGCAGTTTCGCCGAGCATGGGGCTGATGCTGGAAACCACCAACACATCCTTGCTGGCGCCCGGCGCGGCGCACGATAAGGCGCCCGACAAAGTTCCCGCCAGACGATTGCGAACCATTGAGGAGGCCGGCAAGCAAGTGGTACCCTTCACCACCGGCCTGTTAATCGGCATCGGAGAGAGTCTCGAGGATCGTGTGGATTCGCTGCTCGCCATCCGTGAACTGCATCGCCGTTACGGACATATTCAGGAAGTCATTATTCAGAACTTCCGTGTCAAGCCCGAGATTCCCATGCGGAGCTGGCCTGAGCCGACACGCGACGAAATGCTGCGCACGATTGCGGTGGCGCGGCTGTTGATGCCCGAGGTCAACTTGCAGGCGCCGCCCAATCTCTCCTCTCCCGACTACGAAGATCTGCTCGATGCCAGCATCAACGACTGGGGCGGAGTTTCTCCTCTCACTCCCGATTTCATCAATCCGGAAAAACCCTGGCCGCATGTGGAGCAGTTGCGCTTGCGAACGGAGGCCAAAGGCTACTCGCTGCGCCAGCGGTTGCCGGTGTATCCGGAGTTCGTGGCAGGAGTTGTCTCCCGGCCCGGCTTGCTGTCCCAAAAAGTGCGAGCAGCGGCCGACCCGCAAGGCTGCGCCCGGAGGGCGGCATGATCGTCGTGCTCACCGGCGGAACGGGTGGCGCGAAATTCGTCGAGGGTTTGCGGCAAGCTGCGTCAACCGATGAACTGACGTTCATCGTGAACACGGGTGATGATCTGGAATGGTGGGGGCTGTATGTTTCTCCCGACCTGGATTCGATCACTTACGCCCTGGCCGGTCTGCTCAGCCGGGAACGTGGGTGGGGAGTGAAAGGAGACACTTTCTTCTGTTTGCAGGCGATGGGCGAACTGGACGAACCCATCTGGTTTCATATCGGGGACCGCGATCTCGCGGTGCACTTGTTGCGCTCCAAAATGCTGGCCCAGGGGAAGACTCTGACGGAGGTCACAAACGAAATCTGCCGCCGGCTGGGAGTGCAGGCGCGCATCCTGCCTATGAGCAACTCGCGCGTGGAAACCCGCGTCGATACACCCATCGGCGAACTCCACTTCCAGGAATATTTTGTGCGGCGCTGGTTTCAGGACCCCGTGAAGTCGGTGCGATTCGCAGGGGCGACGGAGGCGGAGCCCGCGCCAGGTGTGGTCGAAGCGATTCTGGGCGCAAAGTTGGTGATTCTGGCTCCCAGCAATCCGGTTACGAGCATCGGCCCTATTCTGTCCGTGTCCGGTATCCGCGAAGCGCTGCGCCAGACCTCGGCGACGGTGGCCGTCGTGAGCCCTATCGTGGGCGATGCGCCGGTTTCCGGCCCGGCCGGCATTCTGATGGCTGCGCAGGGCCTGCCGGTGTCGATTGCCGGGGTGGCAAAAACCTACGAGGATTTTCTTGATGTGCTGATCGCCGATCTTCGCGATTCGCAAGCGGCCAGCCAACTGAGCCGGCCGGGGTTGCGGGTGCACTGCACCAACACCATTATGAGAACGACCGAGGATAAGACCAAACTGGCGCGCACTGTGCTGGCTTTGCTCACAGCCGAAACGACGGCCCGAACCATGCAGGGCCCGTCATGATTCTGCTGCCGGTCAAGAATTTGTCCACCGCCAAGCAGCGTCTGGCGAGCGTGCTCGATCAGGCAAGCCGCACAGCACTGGCGCAGGCCATGCTGCACGACGTACTGGAGACGTTAGGAAATTGGGCGCTTCGGCCCGGCGTCAGTATCGTCACCAGCGATGCGTTCGCGGTCAGCCTGGCGCGGGAATTCTCTTTTGACGTCATTCTCGATCACGCCAACCACAGTGAGACCCACGCCATTGAGATGGCAACCCGAGTCTGCCAGGAACGCGGAATCGATAGCACCCTGGTAATTCCGGCGGACATCCCGCTCTTGCGATCCGAAGAACTGGAGCAGATTCTGAAGGCCGCCCCCGTGGAGGGCTGCGTCCTGGCTCCCGCGGCGGACGGACGAGGCACCAACGCGGCCTTCCGACGGCCGGCCGGATTGTTCCCGCTGCGCTTTGGCAACGATAGCTTCAAGCCGCACCTGGCCGCGGCCCGCGCGACCGGAAAACCCTGCAGCGTACTTTCACTTCCGGGTATTGCCCTGGATGTGGATGGTCCCTCCGATCTGCGGCAACTCGCGCTGGCCAAAGGCGAGACACGGTCCCAGCGCCTGGCCCGGCAATGGGATGTGAGCGACCTGCCACCGGCGGTGAACGAATAGCAGGGCGTGGGCGCCCCGCCCACGAACTTTTTCGTAAACTATCTACGAGCCTGTTAATCATGCCGGCCTCTTCCAGTCTGCAGATCATTCCCGTTCGGTTCGCGGACGAAATTATTCCTGGCGACTCGCTGGCGGAGAAACTCCTTCAAGCTCTGAAGCATCCCAACGCATCTCTCAGGTCAGGCGACATTCTGGTCGTCAAACACAAGATCGTATCCAAAGCCGAAGGGCAATTGGTGGCGTTAAGCGGGATCAAGGCTTCTGCCACCTCGCGCGCATGGGCACGACGTTATGGCTTGGACCCGCGAGTAGCCGAGCTGGCATTGGCGGAAAGTATGCGGATTGTTCGGCGCAGGCGCGGAGTGTTAATTACCCAGACGCGCCATGGCTTCGTCTGCGCTAACAGCGGCGTGGATGTGTCCAACGTCGATGGCGGAAGGCAGGCGCTCCTGTTGCCTAAGGATCCGGACCGTTCCGCCGCGAAACTTCATCGCCAGCTGAAAAAGCGCCTGCGGCTCTCAATTCCAGTTATTATTAGCGATAGCTTTGGGCGGCCGTGGCGGGAAGGACTCACAGAGGTCGCAATCGGCGTGGCCGGGATGGAAACTCTGCACGATTTCCGCGGCGAGCGCGACCCTCATGGTTATCCATTGCGAGTAAGCATCGAGGCCGTAGCAGATGAACTGGCCTGCGCTGCCGGACTGGTTTGCGGCAAACTGGCTCGAACCCCGGTTTGCATTGTGCGCGGTTTCAAGTACCGCCGGGGACGAGGCAACGCTCGCGATCTGATTCGACCAGCCGCCACAGATCTGTTTCGCTGAACGGAGAAAAGGTGTGACCCGTGTTCTAACCCAATCCGAGCTGGAAGACTTCGCTTTATTGGAGTGGTCCGGGATCGCGAAACGGATGAATTCCAGGCCCCGTGCCGCTCTTGAGCAGGTCATGGAAAGTCTGGACGGCGGCGCGCTTACGCGTGAACAGTGCCGATCGCTCGCCTACGCCGAAGGCGATGATCTGCTTGGCCTGCTGGTGGCGGCAAACGCAGTGCGCCGTGAACTGGTAGGCAATCTAGTGACCTATGTGGTCAACCGTAATATCAACTTTACCAACATTTGCTTCGTGGGCTGCAAGTTCTGCGCATTCAGCCGGGGTCCCCGCGAAACCGATACGTATTTTCTAAGTCTGGATCAGGTCGCCGAGAAAGCCGCGCATGCCTGGGATTTGGGGGCGACCGAAGTCTGCATTCAGGGAGGCTTGCCGCGTGATCTGCCTCCGTTTTACTACCGTGAGATATTGCGAGCCGTCAAGCAAGCCACCCCGCGCATGCATATTCATGCCTTTTCTCCGATGGAGATCGTCTACGGTGTGGAACTCACGGGCCTGGCTCTCGCCGACTACCTGCGCATGCTACGCGACAACGGTCTCGATACCCTGCCCGGCACCGCGGCCGAGATTCTCGACGATGACGTCCGCTTTGTGCTCTCGCGCAACAAATTGTCGACCGACCAGTGGAAGGAAGTGATCCGCACCGCGCATAACTGCGGCATTCGCAGTACCTCCACCCTGATGTATGGCCATGTGGAAACACCGGAACACTGGGTCAATCAGCTGGCGTTGCTGCGCAGTATTCAGCAGGAAACCGGGGGATTCACCGAGTTCGTTCCTCTGGGATTCGTGCACCAAAACACGCTGCTATTCCATCAAGGCATTGCCCGGCCGGGACCAACCTTGGCCGAGCATTTAAAAATTCACGCCCTGGCGCGAGTGCTGCTGGCGGGCAGTATCAACAATATTCAGGTGTCCTGGGTCAAACTGAACCGGCGGCTCTCGCAGCTCTGCCTGCATGCGGGCGCTAACGATTACGGCGGAACCTTGATGGAGGAGAACATTTCCCGGGAAGCCGGCGCTACGGCGGGACAGTACACCAGCCCGGAGGAGTTTCAGGCACTGATTCTCGAGGCCGGCCGAATTCCTGCCGAACGCAATACTCCATACACGCGCATCAACATCAAGCTGCAAACCGAGGAGCTTGTTGCGGAGCAGGCGCTGGAACCGGAGTTCGCCTGACGATGGCGCGTCCGATTGCGGTTCTCGGAGGTACCGGCCCGGAGGGTTCGGGACTGGCCTTGCGCTGGGCGCAGGCGGGCGAGACGGTGATTATCGGGTCGCGGGATGCGCAACGGGCCCAGGCCGCGGCCGATACGATCAAGCAGAGAGTTGGTTCTGCCGCAGCCATCTCCGGCACGGAAAATGTCGCGGCCTGCGCGGCGGCCGACCTGCTGGTGCTGACCATTCCATTTGAGGGCCATGCCACAGTGCTCAAGCATCTTAAGCCTGCGCTGCGCCCTGGCAGCATTGTGGTGGATGCCACGGTTCCCCTGGCCGCGAGCGTGGGCGGTCGAGCCAGCCGGACGCTTGGAGTCTGGCAGGGATCGGCCGCGCAAGAGACGGCTGAACTTGTTCCCCCGGGCGTTCTTGTGGTCGCCGCCTTCCAGAATGTCGGCGCAGAAATGCTGCATGCCGATGGTCCGGTCGATTGTGATGTAGTCGTTTGCAGCGATGATGCCGAAGCCGGCCGGACCGTGCGCAGCCTGGCCAGCCGCATCTCCGGAGTGCGTGCCATCGATGGCGGCAAACTGGAGAATGCGCGAATTTTGGAGCAAGTCACTGCCTTGCTGGTGGGGCTGAATATCCGCCACAAAGGCCACTCGGGAATTCGTATTACCGGCTTACCTCGGTCTGCTTACACCGGAGCATAGCTTTTCTCCGTGCCTGTTGTGTCCACTGTGATTAGAATCCTTCGCAATGGAAACTCCCTCCCATGACCGCCCAGCTATCGAGTTTCGTAACGTTTCGTATCGCCTGGACCATGGCCACGACATCCTCGAGGGCCTCAACCTCGAGATCCATCGCGGCGAAACGCTGGTGCTGCTGGGCCGCAGCGGATCCGGCAAGACGACCACGCTCAAACTCGTCAATCGTCTGCTGACCCCGACCAGCGGCGAGATTCGGGTCGATGGGCGCCCGATTCGCGAGTGGGACGTCATCCAGTTGCGTCGGCGGATCGGCTACGTCATTCAGGAAGTTGGCCTTTTCCCACATCTCAGCATCGAGCGCAATATCGGTCTGGTTCCAAGAATCGAGAATTGGCCAGCTGCGCGAATTAGAGATCGCGTTCAAGAGCTGCTCAGGCTGGTTGGACTCGAGCCGTCGGTAGCGTTGCGCTATCCCCGCGAACTTTCCGGCGGCCAGCGCCAACGGGTGGGAGTCGCCCGCGCTTTGGCCGCGGATCCCCCCATTCTGCTTATGGACGAGCCCTTCGGGGCGCTCGATCCGCTCACCCGCGCCGAATTGCAGCGCGAATTCATGGAGTTGCAGAAGCGGTTGGGGAAAACGGTTGTCTTTGTCACTCACGACCTGAGGGAAGCGTTGCTGCTGGGAACTCGCATTGCGCTGATGGAAGCAGGCAAACTGATCACCATTCAGACGCGCCCGGGCTTTCTGAATGCTTCTGAACCTCTGGTCGTGGCCTATAGAAATGCCTTCGGCAGTGAATTCGGAACCGACGAGCGAGGCTGCTCATGAACGTCTGGCAATTCATTTTGCAGAATCACGTGGAAGTAGTGGAGCTAACACTGGAGCATCTCTGGCTAGTGGGGTGTTCAATATTGCTGGCGGCAGTGGTCGGGATTCCGCTCGGCATTCTGATTTCCCGCAGGCCTGCGTTCAACAAACCGATTCTAGGCGGGGCGAATATTATTCAAACCATTCCGAGCTTGGCCCTGTTCGGATTTCTGCTGCCCGCGCCGTGGATTGGAGCGCGGGCCGACCGTCTTGCCATCCTCGCCCTGACGCTATATGCGTTGCTGCCGCTGATTCGCAATACCTACACCGGTATTCGGAGCGTGGATCCGGCCGTCGTGGAAGCCGGGCGCGGTATGGGCCTGACCGACCGCCAGTTGTTACTGCAGGTCGAACTCCCCCTGGCTATGGGAGTAATTGTGGCCGGAGTTCGGGTGGCCGCGGTGATTTCCGTAGGACTGGCGACCATCGCCGCCGCAATTGGCGCGGGCGGATTGGGTGAATACATCTTCCGCGGCCTGGCCATGGTAAGCAACACCGTCATTCTGGCGGGGGCGATCCCAGCGGCGGCCATGGCATTGCTCGCCGACTTCGGGCTCGGCTGGCTCGAACGAAAGCTCGGCCCTCACTGAGACTGGTTTGCGCAATTTGATCACGATTCGGAACTTCTCCGTTCTGCTCTGCGCTTCTCTGCTGGCCTCGTGCGGACCTTCGCGGCAGAATCGCATCGTCGTGGGTTCGAAAAATTTTACCGAGCAATTGGTGCTCGGGGAACTCATTGCGCAGCAGATCGAGAACAGAACTCATCTACCGGTCGAACGCCGTTTCTACCTCGCCGGAACTTACATCTGCCAGCAGGCCATTCTGGCCGGCCGCATCGATATTTACCCGGAGTACACAGGGACAGCGTTAACCGCGATTCTCAAGAACAAACCAGGAGACGACCGGGACAAGGTCTATGAGGAGGTCAAAAGGGAGTATGCGAAGCGCTTTGGCCTGCTGGTGGGGTCCACCTTGGGCTTCGACGACACCTTTGCCATCGAAATTCGCGGCGAAGATGCACGGCGCCTGGGACTGCAGACGATTTCGCAGGCGGCTGCTTACACGCCACGGTGGCGCGCTGGCTTTGGCTACGAATTTATGGAACGCAGCGACGGCTACAAAGGACTGGTTGCGGCCTACGGTTTACGTTTCGCCGGGCCTCCGCGCATCATGGACCTCGGCCTGTTGGATCGAGCGCTGCAGGACAAGCAGGTCGATTTGATCGCGGGCAATCGCACGGACGGCCTCGTCCGGGCCCTCGATCTGTTTGTCCTGGAAGACGACCGCCATTATTTCCCCCCTTATGAGGCCGTGCCGATCGTTCGACAGCGCGCGCTGGAGTCCCACCCGGAACTTGGCCCGGCGCTAGCTGCACTGGCGGGAAAAATTTCCGATGATGACATGCGGGAACTCAACTACGCTGTCGACGGGCAGCATCGCGATGTGAAAGTGGTGGTGCGGGAGTTTCTGCGGCAGAAGGGCCTGTAGCCACTTTGAAAGGCAACGAAAACGACGGATTCCTCGCGTCAACGCCTTTGAATCAAGGGATGGAAAGACACGTACTCTGCAGGCGGCTAGTTTCTAGGCACCTGCTCATTGTATGCTGTATAGTTGACTCATCATGATGAGTTAAATATACTAAATATATGGCTAAGAGGTTGCAAGTTATCCTGCAGGATCCAGATTACCGCGAGATACAACGGATGGCCCGCTCGCGGCGGATGTCCCTTGCCGAGTGGGTGCGGCAAGCTCTGGACCTGGCCCGTCGACGGGAACCTCTCGGGGATGCCGGCAAGAAACTAGCAGCGATCCGGGCAGCGGCACAACACGACTATCCAACAGGCGACATCGATCGCATGTTGTCCGAGATCGAGAAGGGCTACGGAACAGGTCCGCAGCCGTGATTCTGATCGATTCGAATATCCCGATGTACCTGGTTGGTGCGCCCCATCCACATAAGACCGACGCTCAACGGCTGCTCGAAAAACTGGTGAGTGAACGCCAACGATTGGTCACTGACGCGGAGGTGTTGCGGGAAATTCTGCACCGCTATGTAGCGATCAACCGCCGCGACGCCATCCAACCAGCTTTTGACGCGCTGCGCGCGGTTACTGACGAGGTTATTGTTGTCGATCACGCTGCCGTTGAGCGCGCCAAGGAGATTGTCCTCGGACACCCGCGGTTGTCCGCCCGGGATGCCGTACACTTGGCCGTGATGGAACACCAAGGGATCGAGCAGATTTTGAGCTTTGATTCTGGTTTCGACGGATTTCCCGGCATAACGCGGCTGGCATGAGCAACAGGCTGCGAGAGTTGTCCTTTCGCTTCGGCTTGAAGCAGTTACATCAGCCAAATCGCATCCACATCCACGATCACCTGGGTTCGCGGAATTTTCTGCATGGTCGCGTAAGCCAGC
>Ga0335078_10009718_pt1 | contig 14239 bp, 10 predicted proteins | sample Lox_Sample_32_FD_206711 | JGI IMG/M metagenome (GOLD analysis project Ga0335078, IMG submission 206711) | Soil microbial communities from Loxahatchee National Wildlife Refuge, Florida, United States - Lox_Sample_3.2 | ecosystem: Environmental > Terrestrial > Soil > Wetlands | place: USA...
TGAAGCCGCCCACGGATACATGGCCGACTTACAACGGCGACTACTCGGGCCGCCGCTATAGCCCGCTCAGGCAGATCAACGTTTCAAACATTCAGTCGCTGACCCTGGCATGGGCGTTCCAGACTAACTCACAGGCGATCAAGTCGACACCGCTGGAGGTGAACGGCATCCTGTATTTCACCGTGCCGGAACAGGTGTGGGCGATCGACGCGCGGACCGGCCGCCAGGTCTGGCATTACCACTATAAGAAGTCCGACGGCGACCACATCGGGCATCGCGGCGTGGCCATGTGGGGCGACTGGCTGTACTTCGAAACGCCCGACGCGCATTTGATCTGCCTCAACTCCAAGGACGGCCACGCGCGCTGGAATATCGAATTGGCCGACGTCAAGCTCGGATACTTCGCTACCATGGCGCCGCTGGTGGTGGGCAATCATGTGATCGCGGGCGTCTCGGGAGACGCAATGGATGTGCCCGGATTTCTGGAATCCGTGGACCCGGAAACCGGCAGGCAGCAATGGCGCTGGTACACCGAGCCGCAACCCGGGGAGCCGGGCTCGGAAACATGGCCGCAGAATAGCGATGCCATGGCGCATGGCGGCGGCATGACGTGGATGACCGGCACTTACGATCCGGCGCTCCATCTGGTTTACTGGGGCACAGGTAATCCGAATCCGGTGCTGGCGGGCGACGCGCGCCCCGGCGACAACCTGTATACATGCTCCATTGTGGCGCTGAATCCCGACACCGGGAAGCTGGTTTGGCATTTCCAGCCATCGCCGCACGACACTCACGATTGGGACGCGGTGGAGACGCCGGTCCTGTTCGACGCGGATTTCGGCGGCAAGCCGCGCAAGCTGCTGGCGCAGGCGAGCCGCAACGGATTCTTCTTCGTGCTGGACCGGACCAACGGCGGGCGGCTTCTGACCGCGCCCTTCATTGAGACGAACTGGACTTCGGGAATCGATGCGCGGGGCCGCCCCGTGGCGCTGAAGGAGAAAGAGCCGCACGCCGACGGACGGCTGGTCTTGCCCGGCTCCGATGGCGCCACCAATTGGATGTCGCCCAGTTTCGACCCGCCACTCGGGTTGTTCTACGTAGTGGCGCGGCGCGTTTATAGCATCTTCTATTACGCCGCCACCGGGAAGCCGGAAGGATGGGCGGGGCGCGATCACAATCTATGGGAAGAGTCCATGCTGCGCGCCGTTGATTACCGCACGGGCGAGATCCGATGGAATCATGAGTTGGGTCCGGGCGAGAGCATCGCGGGTGTTCTGACCACGGCCGGGAACCTGCTGTTCACGGGCGACGCGCAGGGCAACCTGCTAGTGCTCGATCCGGCCACGGGCAAGACGCTGTGGCATGTGAACGCCGGCGGCTCGATGCTCAGCTCGCCGATGACCTATGAGCTGGACGGGCGCCAGTACTTGGTCGAGGGAGTGCAGAGCGTGCTGTACGCCTGGGCTTTGCCATAGCCGCGCACGGCGACGCCACGAGCATGGCGGCCTGAGAAGCGGCCTACGCCTGTCCTCCCAATACGGCATCGCGCGTGGCCTTGAGGGTGTGAATCAGTGTGTCCTTCGGCAGACTTCGCACCATTGGCTCGATGATCCATTTGAAAACCGCCGGGATGTCGCGCGTCAAGGAAATCGCGCGGCATTCGGCGTACGCGCCGCCGTCCCGCTCCTCAAATCGCCAGTAGGAATAGATACGCCACAAGAACCCGTAACCGGTGTCGGGCGCATAGATCTTTTCCTTGGGCTTGCCGGCGTCATCCACTTCAGCCGTGCGCGTGGTGTATGAGCGGCAGCCCCAGCGCACGCCATCGATCTGGAAATAGTGCACGTAATGATCGGTATCGAGCACCACCGTGATGATCTTTTTCTTGAGTACCCGCAGGTAGATTTGGAAGTCGTCGCCGCCGCGGGCGATTAACCTGGAGTCCATCACCTCCGGCCGGTACATCTTCGAGTAATTATCGTAATCCTGGATGCGCGCCAGTATGGCGGCCACGGTCGCGCCCGGAAGGAACACTGCGCCGATCCAGTCGTGGATCAAACCGGATGGCACTTTGACGGGACCTTTGCCCCGCCAAAACTCCGCGACGATCTTCCCTTCGCGGACCTGCCTGGCGCGCTTGGGGTCGCGGTCCCACCAGAAAAACGCCTCGCCAGGCAGCGTCTGTTCCATGGCGGCTTCGGCCTCCCGGATATACGCCTCGAAAGCCTGTAATGTCTCCGGCTTCAACTGCACCGGCTGTACTTCTTCTTTCGCCATGGTGAGCGCTGCCGCTATTCAGGATAGCAGGGTGCGGCGAAATCGGACTACATGGTCCTTGATTCCGATGCTCGCGTACGTCATAATCCGGAAAGGAGATCACAACATGCCCGCCGTTCTGCAATATGAGCTGGAAGCTCCCATCACCGAAGACGTGGTCGATCGGGAAGAGCTTGGCCGCCTGGCCTACTGGCATTGGGAGATGCGTGGATCGCCGGAGGGAAGCCAGGACGAAGATTGGTTCTGGGCCGAGGAAGAACTGCGCAGGCAGCGGCTCGCTGCCGGATACGAGATCGAAGAGATCTGACCTGGTGTGAGACGAGTCTCGACACCGCACGCACCGTCATCTTGGACAGGCCGGGATTCCTGTCCTACCTCAGATACTCCACGAGTCTTCGCCGCAGCCCAGCCGGATCGAAGCCCGCATCCTCGTAGATCTCGGACGGCCTTCCGGATCGGGAGAATTCGTCGATCCCAAAGACGCGCTGCTCATAGTCGGCCGGCAGCAGGAACGGGTGCAGGAAGCCGCGCCATCCGTTATGCAACGTCACTACGTAGCGGCGCTCGTCATCGGATAGGATCTCGTGGGCCTTCTTGGGATCTTGCCGGCGTAGCTCTTCATAAAGCTGCGGGGAGGTGACCGCCACGATCTTCACGTCGGCGCGCTCCTCGATTTCGGGAAGAGTCTCCAGCATGTTGGCCATCATCTGCCCACCACTGATGGCGAGCACCAGCTTCGGTTTGCCATTCTCGCGGAACGCGCGGAACACATACGCGCCGTGGATGGCCTCGCGGGCGGGCGGCGCGCCATTTCCGCGCTTCAGCACCGGCGTGGCCGGTCGCACGGCCGAGAACACCACCGGCTCGCCGCGATGCACGGCATAAAACAGCATCTCGACCGCCTCGTTGGCATCCAGCGGCTTGTAGACCTTGATGCCGGGATAGGCGGTGAACAGAGACATCCAGAACAGACCGTGATGCGTGGGGCCGTCCTCGCCGGTCTCGGGCCCATCATGCGCGGCCAACATGATGAAGAAGGTGGAGGCATGCGGGTTCACGGCATTGTTGATCAGCGTCATGCGCACGGCATTCGCCATCATGGGAGTAAACACGCCGTAGGTGGCAAAGGCGCTCATCGGCCGGAAGCCGCCGGGCAGGGTGTCCTGTGCGATGGCCGCGGACATCATGGCCATGTTTTGTTCCGCGATGCCAAAGCGGATGCCGCGGCCGAGCGGATTCGCCGCAGTGACAATGCCGTAGACGTTCTCGGCTTTGCCGGTGAGGATGGACTTCATCAGGTCTCCCGCGCCCAGGTAGAAGAACGCGGTGCGCTGCATGGCCCAGGTGAACCAGGCTTCGGTGGCTTTGCGCGTGGGAACGGCGTCGCCTTCGCGGAATACCAACTCGGGCGGCAGCACATCGGGACGCTCCAGACGGGTGTAGTCGGCCATGGGCCGACCGGCCAGCGCGACTTCCATACGGCGGGTGAGTTCCGGCTCAGGCGCGATGCGGGCGGCGGCCGCGGCCAGCCGGCGGGTGAGGTAATCGCGCTCGGCGGGCGAGAGACTGGCTATGACCGTGCGGATATCGTCGGCCGCATCGCCCTCCTCGCCGGAGATCGCGAAGCCCAGGTTGCGCATGGCGACTACGTACTCCGGGTGGGACAGCGGGGTGCCGTGTGAGTCCGCGCTGCCTTCGAGACGGCCGTAATGCAGGCCCTTCACGGTGTGACAGACGACCACGGTGGGTCTGCCCGCGCCGAAGCCCTGGTCCGCCAGGCGGTACGCGCAGGCCAGCTCGCCGATGTTGTGGCCATCCACCTCGATCATGTTCCAGCCCGCGGCAAACCAGTGATTCAGATAAGGCGACGGCAGCACGTCGGTGATGGGTCCGTCGATGCCGAAGTTGTTGTAATCGAGCGTCACCAGCAGGTTTTCGACTCCCAGGTTAGACGCCAGATTGCGCGCCTCGTAGCTCATGCCTTCTTCGGTCTCAGCGTCGCCCGCGATTACGAAGACTTTGGCCGGCAGGCCGCAGGAGCGGTGCAGCACGGCGAAGCCCAGCGCGGCTGAAAATCCGTGGCCCGAAGAGCCGGTGGACGTATCGGCCAGCGCATACCGGGACTCGACGTGGCCGCTGGGTCCATCGAAACGCCGGAAGCGCGCCAGTTGCTCGGGGTATACCGCTGCGTCTTCAGCCTCGGCCGCCAGTCGCTCGCCATTCGAACGCAGCGTGTCGTAGATCAGGGCGACGACGGCATGGAACAGCGGCGTGCAGTGGCCGGCGGACCAGACGATGCGGTCGCGGCCGGGATGCTTGGGATAGCATGGGTCGAAGCCCACGGCGCCGCTTGCCAGCAGCGTGATGACCTGCTCCGCCTTCGACGACGAGCCGCCCGGATGGCCCGACTTGGCGCCATCGACGGCCGCGAAGGCCAGCCCGCGGGCCACGCGGCAGAGCTTTGCGATTTTCTCCTCGTCGATGGACGGCAGCGGTTCGAGCGGCAGGCCCATCAGGTTGAGGTAGGCGCCGCCTTCGGGCCGGTACTGCAAGCGCTCCGGCTCGGTGGCGGCGAGCGCTTCGAGTCCGCCAGCTTCCAGGAGAGCGTATGGGGCGATAGCAAGGGACATGGCAGCCTCCGCGGTCTATTTAGTACTTCGAGATCCAGACATATTTTATATGGTTTTGGCGCTGGCCGCGCGCTCGGATATAATGATCCGGCATGCCTACACTCGCCGGTAAGACCATCTTCATTTCAGGCGCCAGCCGCGGTATCGGCCTGGCGATCGCGCTGCGCGCGGCGCGCGACGGCGCCAATATCGTCATCGCCGCGAAGACCGATAAGCCGAATCCCAAGCTGCCGGGCACCATCCACACGGCGGCGGCCGAGATCGAAGCGGCGGGCGGCCAGGCGCTGCCGCTGGCGGTGGATATCCGCTTCGAGGACCAGGTTTACGGGGCGGTGGAACAAGCGGTGAAACGTTTCGGCGGCATCGATATCCTGGTCAACAACGCCAGCGCCATCAGCCTGACGGGCACACTCCAGACACCCATGAAGCGCTTCGATCTGATGCTGGGCGTGAATCTGCGCGGCACGTTCCTGTGTTCCCAGGCTTGTCTGCCGCATCTCGCCAAGGCGGCCAACCCGCACATCCTCACGCTGTCTCCGCCGCTGAATATGGACGCCAAATGGTTCGCGCCGCGCGTCGCCTACACCATGGCGAAGTACGGGATGAGCATGTGCGTGCTGGGTATGGCCGAGGAGTTTCGCAGCCAAGGCATCGCCGTCAATGCGCTGTGGCCGCGCACCATCATTGCCACCGTGGCGTTGCAGGTGATTCCAGGCGCCGAGCCCGAGCGCGGCCGCACGCCCGACATCATGGCGGACGCTGCCTGGCAGATTCTGACCCAGGACAGCCGCACCACCACGGGCAATTTCTTCATCGACGAGCAGGTTCTCGCCGCCGCTGGCGTAACCGACTTTTCCGGCTATGCAGTGTCGCCGGGTAAACCGCTGCGGCGCGACCTGTTCCTCGACTGAGTCCGCCTGGCTGCCGCGCCCGCCTCAAAACTCCTTAAAGTCTTCGTCTAGGGGGAATGTGTCCTTCGCTGTTGCGCGTGCGACCGGCACCGGTTGGGCTGGCGCCGCGGCTTTCGGTTGGCGCGATATCGCCTGGCGCAAGGCCCCGAGACTTGCAGTGGATGCAGCCGGCCGTGGCGGCGCCGAGCTCTTGGCAGGCGCGGGACTGGGTCGTTGTGCCGGGCGCAAAATGGCAGAGGATTCGCCGGCGCCACCGCCAACCATGGCCGTCAGGCGCGCCACTACTCCCTTCAAGGCCTCGGACTGCGCGGTCAGTTCCTCGGCCGCCGAAGCGCTCTCTTCCGCGTTGGCTGCAGTCCGCTGGGTGACCTGCTCCATCTGGACGATGGCCTTGCCAACCTGCTCGATGCCGCGTGTCTGTTCCTGGCTTCCCAGGCTCACTTCATCCACCAGCACTTTAACCTTGCCGGCCACTTCGATATTGGCCCGCATAGCCTCCGCCACCTGGTCGACCTTGACCTTGCCATCGTTGGATTTGGCAATCGATTCCTCGATCAGCGCCGCCGTGTCCTTGGCCGCCTGAGCGCAACGTTGCGCCAGGCTGCGGACTTCGTCGGCCACCACCGCGAAGCCCATGCCTGCCTCGCCGGCGCGTGCCGCTTCCACAGCCGCGTTAAGCGCCAGGATGTTGGTCTGGAAGGCGATTTCGTCGATCACCTTAATGACCTTGGAGATCTGGCTCGCCTGCGTGTTGATCTCGCCCATGGCCGCCACCGTCTGCTCCAGAGACTGATCGACCTGGCCGACTATCTGTTTCGCCTGCACCATCAAATCAGCGACCGCACGGGAATTCTCAGTGTTCTTGTGAGCCATCGAGTTGATCTCCTCACTGGACGCGGAAGTCTCTTCCAGGGACGCCGCCTGCTCGGACGATCCTTGCGCCAGAGCCTGGCTGGAGGAAGAAATCTGCGAAGCCGCGCTGGCCACCTGGTCCGCCCCCTCGGAGAGTTCCGCCACGGCCTGGCGCAGATCCCGGCTCAAACCGCGCACGACGTAGAAAGCCGCGGCCGCGCCAAAGGAGGCGCAAATCAGCAGCAAGATCATCATGAGCGAGCGGACCTGGGCGTAGTCTTGGTGCGATTCGGCCGCCAGGGTTTCACCAGTGCGGGTTTGCAGATCCACCGCCGCCTGCAAGACGTCGCGCAAGGCGAGAAATGCGGGGTTAGCATCCGCGAGGTACTTCGCGCGGGCCTCTCGCTTCTTGTTCCGGCTCACCGCCAGCACGCCTTCGATCGACGCCTTGTAGCGTTGCCAGGCGGGCGCGAGTTTCTCGCACAGCGCGCGGTCTTCCGCTGTCGAGAGGGTCTTCTGGTACTCCTGCAACGTGGCATCGACGCGCGCGTTCAATGTCGCGATCATCCGGTCCATCTCCGCCATCTCGGCCTGGTCCGATGAAGCGATGTGCCGCCACACGTCGCCGCGCATCTCCAGGGCCGCGGCCCGCGTCCCCGCGATCTTCGAAAGTCCCGCCAGAGGTTCGGCGATGATCCGCTGCGTCACGTGATTCAAGCTCGCCAGATTGTAGATGGAGACAATGCCCATCAGGCCAATCGCCGCGATCAGGCCACCGCTTACCAGTGCCAGTTTCTTCCCAACCGTCATGTTCTGTTGCATTCTTATGTTCCTTTGTCCGTCCGGATTCTTGCGGGCACGCCGCGCTCATGTTTATATCGGATGAGAAGGTGGCCGGCTTTAGGTCAAATGCCGCTTGCCACAGGGGTAGGGCAGAGGCTAGTCGAGTTCCAACAGCCAGCCTTGTTTGCCGACGTTCCTGGCCTGCGTTTTGCCGATCGCGGCGCGCGTTCCGCCGGCCTCGTGGATATGCCCGCAGAAGAAGTAGTCGGGCTGTTCCCGCAGCAGAAAATCGCGCACGGCCGTGGACCCTGCATGCAAGCCGGGGCGGATCTGGTCGAGCGCCGTGCCGTGCGGCGGGCAGTGGCAGATGAGCACCATGGGCGCGAGTCCGGCGAACGCTGCGAGCTTACCCGCCAGTTCCGCTTCGCTGTATTCGCCGGGCGTATGGAAAGGCGTCGGATTGGAATAGCCCAGCCCGGCAACGTGGAAACGGCCCCACTGCGCATGTTGCTGGTGGAAATCGTGCAGGCCGAAGTCGCGGCACAGCCCGGCGATCTGCGCCGCCGTTTCGTGATTGCCCGGCAGCGCGTAAACGCGGTCCGCGCGGCGGGCCAGGATCTCGCCGCAGCGATCGAGGCCGCGGCCGAAGTTCACCAGATCGCCCGCGGCCAGGTAGTAGTCCGCCTCCGTGTCCATCAGCCGCGCCAGCGCGCCGAGGTCGCCGTGGATATCGGAAAAGATCAGCAGCCTCATGGGGCGGATTGTACTATGCGGCGCGGGCCGGCTTCATCCGGCTGGGATATGCGCGCCATGTCGGCGGCAATAGTGCGCGATCCGGCCCACAGCGCCAGAGCCAGGGCCGCCGACAGCGCCGGGATCGCGTACATCGCCTGGTGCAGCCCGATGGCCCGGTACGCTTCGCCCACCACCGCCGAGCCGGCCGCACGGGCGGCGCTGTGCGCCAGGTAATCGCTGAGCCGTCCGGTAATGAGCGGCCCGAACGAGGCGCCGCACAGGTACATTGCCAGGAAGTAAATCGCCATGGTGGTGCCGCGCACCGCCGGCGCTACAATATCGTGCATCGCCGAATACACCAAGCCGTAGTACATATTTAGCAAGCCGTAGGCGATCATAATGAGGGCGATGGAGGCTGCCGCGGCGCCAGCGGGCTGCCGGATGCCAACCAGCGCCACGGGCGCGGCCACCAGTGCCGCGGCGGCCGCCGAGAGCATGCGCCCATCCTTCCGTTTGTGAATCACGCGGTCGCCCCAGGCGCCGGCGATCATCCCACCCGCGATGCCCGCCACACCATATCCCGCGCCCGCCCACAAGCCGGCTTGGCCGACAGAGAGGCCGTGATACCGCGTCAGGAAGGCCGGCAGGAAGGTGGCCAGCGCGTAGAGATTGAAGTTCACCAGCGCGCCGGATGCGATGATCCACCACATCGTGGGAATGCGCAGGATCGACGAGACGGGCGAGACCGTAGCCGCCGCAGCACGCCGCGTTTCGCTCGCCCCGCGTGCGGGTTCCGAGAGGCGCGCGAGGGCCGGTATGAGCAACACTGCGGGCAATGCCGCGACTAGAAGGGCCGCCCGCCAGCCCCAAGCCTGCGCCGCAGGCCCGCTGATGGCGTAGCTGAGTGCGCCGCCAATGGGCACGCCGAGCATGAAGACGGCCAGGGCGCGCGACCGCCGCTCAGGCGGATACAGGTCGCCGATCCAACTGGTGGCCGCCGGCGCGCAGGCGGCTTCGCCCAGGTACACTCCCAGCCGCGAGACCATCAGCACGAGATAGCTCCGCGCCAGCCCGCCGAAGCCGGTGAGAGACGCCCAAACGGCTACGCCCGCCGCCAGCAAACGCTTGCGGCTCCAGGAATCGGCCAGGCGGCCGAGGGGCAGGCCTACTAGCGCATACAGTACGATCGGCATGGTACCCAGGGCACCCAGTTGCGTGTCGGAAAGGTGGAACTCCTTGCGAATCGGCTCCAGCAGCGCGCCCAGCACCTGGCGGTCGTAGAAGTTGAGGATGTTGACGGCGAACAGGACGGCCAGCGAGCGCGTGAGACTGGTGGAAGACACTGGCAGAGCATGGTATCACAGGGCGGCTTCGCCGCAAGAGCTATCAGCTTTCAGCATTCAGCTTTCAGCATTCAGCACCCGGCGCTTTGCGACTTCGAGGAACAGTTTTCGAGGTCTTGCGCGCCAGCGGCTGCCTCCCTCCAAGTTCCGAGGAACTCGCGCAAAGCGGTGCGCGGCCGCGCCGCCACAATCGCGCGAGTTCCAGTCCTCGATGGCGGCGCGGGTACGCGCCCGTTTGCGCTTTTGGGGACCGGCCGGCCAATGAGAAATTCCTCAACGCGGTTGATCCCGTACTTACTTGTTTCGGGAGCGTGTGGCTGGTTGTCAGGCCAGGGAAATATGAAGTAGGCCGCCTTCTTTCGTTCGTTAATATACTACTCCGGCGCCCGCGCGGGACGGTCGGGACGTTGCATCTGTCCGAGGCAACGTGGCGCAAGCAGCTTCTCGCTCTCTTTCCCCACGCCGACCTCGCCTTGCTCGATTTGTCTACTGAGACGGAGAAGCTTCAGCGGGAGCTCGATACGGCCTGCGATGTCTCAGGGGCCCGGCGCGTGGTGGTGTTGGTTCCTCAGCGCCCGGGTGCGATCGCGTGCGGCGCAGAGCTTCGTGGCGTGATCGGTGTTGGCTCAGTCACCTGGATGGCAGCGCGATCTGGTAGACATTCTGCGCACTCGAATGCCATTTCCGTCTGTATTGAAACGCATAGCTGTTGAGGAACTGCTCACGAACGGATACGGCACTGCGTGTATGGCGCTCGTGTTTGGCGACGTTTGGCGCCGCTGGTTTTGCGAGGGTCTGCAGGTCCGTTGATGCGCCGCGGACGAACGGCGCAACGCGCGTTTTCCTGGCCGCCGATCAAACGCGTGCCTGTGACTAGGAAACCAGTTCGGCACGAGCAGTCGCCGCGCCCGTCACCGGCGCTGAAACCACTTTACCCGCGCCAGCAGGCCGTAGAACACCAGGCAGCACCAAAAATCGATAGCCAGTCCCCAATCGATCTTGTAGGGGACGTGGCGGCCGGCCGGCGGGAGGAAGCGGTCCAGGCTGAAGTAGACCGCATTTCCGAGCACCACCGCTGCCAGGCTGTGCCAGAACTGGCGCATGGAGAAGGCCCGGCGCTCAGCCATCCGGGCGCCCCCCGGCGGGCGGGCGGTTCCAGGGCGCGTCCAGAACATGGCGGACCTTCTCCACCAGTTCGACCGACGTGAATGGCTTTGGCAGGAATGCCACCGCGGCGCGGTCGAGGCCATGCGCCACCGGCTCATCCGTGTAGCCCGACATCACTAGGATGCGCAAATCCGGGCGCGCATGGCGCAGGCGGCCGGCCAGATCCGTGCCCGCCATGTGGGGCATCACCAGATCGGTCAGAACAAGTTGAATCCCAGTGTGGGCCTCGCAGACGCGCAAGGCGTGATGTCCGTCGCGCGCCTCCAACACCCGATATCCGTTCTGGACCAGCATCACACAGACCAGGCTGCGCACGGCGTCCCCATCGTCGACAACCAGGATCGTTTCCTTCAACAGCGGTCCTCCGCGACTTCCCCTTCCTACTATTGCACGTGCATGGCATCCCCGAAATACGAGAGAATCTGTTCCGAGCAGCGGCGGCAGGACTCGTCTTCGTCCGGGTCGCGCGCTTCGCAGCGTATCAGTTCGTGGTCTTCAAACGCCATGCTTCGCCCGCAAACCCAGTCTTCCCCGTCGCGGATATGGATGTGATTGAACTCAGTCATATAACTCCCTAGTAGTAGATACATTAGTAGCTATAGTACTCACTATAGCTCAGTGGTAAGCATTGACCCAAACCTCACGATAGCGTAAAATATACACAGAATTGCCTGCGCAAGGAGGAGCAAAGCCGTGTCCATCGGAAAAAGCCATGTGAGAAAGTCCGGGCGGGCCGTCAGCGCCTTGGCGGCCTTGCTGGCGCTCGTTTATGCACCGTGCAAGGGAGACGTTCCACCGCCATTGGCTGTTCCCTCTGTGCCCTCTGACTTCTGCGGCAGCCTCTATAGCGAGCTGAACGGCGATCTGCAGACGTTTGATAGGCAACTGCAGACTCCGCCGACCTGGACCCCGGTCTCACTCGGCCCTACCCTGAACGCTGCCGCCTTGGCTTGGGCCAATGGCGACACCGGCCCGCAGATATCGAACCCGGCCTATGTGCAGACTGTGCAGGCCCAATTGCAGGCGGTGAAAGCTATGGGTGTGCAGGCCGTATCGCTGCCCATCCTGTTTCCCATTCTATATGCGCCTTTTTATGGCGCGGGCGCCGCCGGCCAAACCGCCATGCAGCCCTACCTGACCTTTTACGAATCGGTGGCGCAAGCTGTGCGGCAGGCCGGTCTCAAGCTCATTGTGGACGACGAGATTCTGTTTTCCAACGACATACAGGCCGGCTGGACCAACATGAACACCTTTTACAGCACGCTCACGTGGCCTGCCTACGTCACCGCGCGGGCCACCATGGCCGCCACCATCGCCCAGTATATCCAACCGGATTTTCTGTCCGTCGCCAACGAGCCCGATACTGAGGCCGTGCAGACGGGCCAGTCAAACCTGAACAACCCGTCGGACGCCGCGCAAATGGTTCTCGCAGAGATTGTGGCTGTGCAGGCGCTGAACTTGACCACTCCGCCGAAGCTAGGCGCCGGCTTTGGCACCTGGTTGGCACTTACAGGCACCTCCAGCTTGCAGAATTACATCGACGCGTATGTTACCCTGCCCTTGGACTACATCGATTTCCACGTGATTCCAGTCAACACCGTGAATAATGACAATTTCCTCCAGAACGCGCTGACAGTCGCAAGTGCGGCCGCAGCAGCCGGCAAGGCGGTTGCCGTAGGCCAGGCTTGGCTAGGGAAGGCAGCGGCTTCGGAACAGGCAGGTGGCTACAGCCTTTCTAACATCGACGTGCAGCGTTCGCGGCAGACTTTCAGCTTCTGGCAGCCTCTGGACGCCTACTACGCGCAAGTAATGGAAACGCTGGCAAACTACACGGAGATGGCCTATTTGGATTTCTACCAGACGTTTTTCTATTCTGCGTACCAGACATATGGGGGAAATGCGGGCAACGGCGGTTCTGCAAACTGCACCTGCACTACCTCGAGTTGTTCGCCGTATGAGATCATGGCGGCGGAGAGTCCCCTGGCCAATGCCGCCGATTTGGCGAGCACGTATAGCGCACTGGGATTTTCATTTAACAACCAACTGGTCACTACGCCCGATACGACTCCGCCCACCCAGCCGACGGGTCTGACTGGCACGGCGGGCTTGACTCAGGCCACGCTCTCCTGGCAACCGTCAACTGACGACACCGGAGTGGCGGGTTACAACGTGTATCGCTGCACTCCTCCCGCGCAGGGCCAATCCTGCGCGGCCGTCTTTCTCGACGACACGACTCTGCCGACTTACAACGACCCGACGTTGACCACCAACACGCCTTATAACTACCAGGTGCAAGCTTACGATTTTGCCAACAACCATTCGCCGCTGTCAACAGTACTGAGCTTGCAGACGTTCCGGACATCGGCGGACTCCGCCACGAACCTGGCAGCGACGGCCATTTCGCCCTCGGAGATCGATTTGAGCTGGTCGCCGCCATCGAACACCACGGGCCTGTCCCAGTATCTGATTTATGCCGGCACGTCACCGTCCAGTGTGCAGCAGGTCGCAACCAGGGGAAGCACGCAGACGACCTACAAGAACATGAACCTCGCCCCGCGAACCACTTATTATTTCGGCATCGTGGCAATGGAACAGGGGATAGCCGCGCCCATGTCCAATGAAGCATACGCCACCACGCTGCCCCTGCCCCCCCCGCCCTACAATATAACCGCTGCGCCCAGTCCCATTAAGATCGCTCTGAGCTGGCAGGAAGGCCTGGAGCCTGGGGGCTTGCCGGTCAGTTCCTATCAGATCTTCGACGGCCTCACGCCGGGCTATCTGACAAAGATCGCTACAACGACGGCCACTACCTCCACGGTAACGGGTCTCACGCCTAATACGACGTACTATTTCGAAATCCAGGCGGTGGATTCGAGCCACAATAGTTCAGCGCCCTCCAATCAGGTGCTGGTGACCACGCTCGCGCTCCCCAACGCGCCCGTAGCCACGGTGGCGGCAAACTCCGCCACGAGACTCACAGTGACTTGGACGGAGAGCGTCCCGCCCAATGGCCTGCCAATTTCGAGTTTCACTGTCTTTCGCGGGCCTTCGGCCGGTAGCCTGACGAAACTGGCAACGGTTAAGGCGACGTCGCTGCAATTCATCGACACTGGCGGCTCGGCCAACACAACTTACTACTACGGCGTACAAGCCACCGACACCAGTCAAGACGTCTCTCCCATGTCGAACGTCGTCCGGGTCACCACGCCTCCGATGCCCGCCGCACCGGTGATTACCGGCGCGACGGCAAACTCGGCCACAAAAATCACGGTAACGTTTACAGAAACCATTCCGCCGCATGGTTTGTCGATCTCAAGCTACGCTATCTACCGGGGGACGTCGCCCACAGGTCTCACAAAACTGACAACCAGGACATCGTCTCCGTTTATCGACACTGGGGCTGCTCCGAGCACCACGTACTACTACCAGATAACTGCGAGTGACAGCGGCGGGGACGTCTCGCCCCCGTCCAATACGGCGCCGGTCACTACGCCTCCGATGCCCGCCGCGCCGATCAACGTCGCAGCAACGGCAAACTCCA
>Ga0335078_10009719_pt1 | contig 14238 bp, 8 predicted proteins | sample Lox_Sample_32_FD_206711 | JGI IMG/M metagenome (GOLD analysis project Ga0335078, IMG submission 206711) | Soil microbial communities from Loxahatchee National Wildlife Refuge, Florida, United States - Lox_Sample_3.2 | ecosystem: Environmental > Terrestrial > Soil > Wetlands | place: USA: Florida...
CGGAGTCTGCCCCTGCTGTTGTTGCAAGGTCTCCGATTCCTGCCCGGTACGCCCCAGAGCCAGCAGCGCGATGATGTCGGACTTTGGCAGCGGCGGTTCGGAGCGATAGTTGACTGCCAGCCGATCGGCAGTGCCCGTGACGGTGACGTCGAGATCATAGTTACGAACGTGGGTCGTGGCCTGAAGGTTCACCTGAGGCTCGATCGTGACCGGATTGGCGAAGGTTACGTCGCCGCGCAGATCGCGGAACTTGATGCCGTTGAGAGTCGCGTCCCCGTCCAGAATATCGGCGCGTCCCAAAACGCTGGGCCGGGCGGCCGAGCCCCGCAGGCGCAGATTGGCCTCACCCGAGAGCCGCGCCACCGCCGTCTTCATCTGAAGTTCGGGAGCGGTGTGGACGCCGACATCCAGCTTCACGTTATAGAGCGGAGAATTGGCCGGAGTTACAGCGGCTGCCTGGCGGCTGCGCTCAAGATAGGAGCCGAAATCAAAGCCCGGCGTCACCGCGAGCTTCGTAACCATGATGTTGCCGGATACGGTCGAAGCCGTGCGCGTACCCACCCAGTGCAACTCTTCGTCCGCCGTCGAACTGACGCCCGGCGGATAACGCAGGCGCACGTCTTTGCCGACGGCGGTAAAGTTGAAAGCGAGCTGGCCGTTGTAACTGGTCGCGTCGCCTTTCAGATCGAGCGTCCCGCCGCCAGCGCGGGCAGTGAGAGACTCGATGTGGAGCCCATCGCGCGTAAACAGCAGCGATCCATTTAGTTCGCTCAAACCGCTGGGCAGGCCGGCATAGTTGACGGTCCCGTTCTTCACTTGGATATTTCCCTGCGGCAGCACCCGACTCAGGCTGCCTCCCACCGTCATGTGAAGAGTGACGAGGCCCGTCGAAGTGATATCCGGGTCGAGTGCAGCGAGCAACTTGAGGTCCGCTTGCCCGTCGGCGGTGAGGGCGACCGTGCGCGGGCCGGTGAAACCGATGGAGCCCTGCCCGGTCACGTTGGTTCCCTCGCCGACCATGTGCAACGGCTGAATGTGTATCGTCTGCTGCCCATAGGTAAACCGCACCGGGCCCTCGTTGTGCATCCGGACGTGTTCAAAGTCCACAGAAATATTGCTCAGGTCGCCGTTCAGTGTCCACTGCCGCGGATAGCGCAGCGGTCCCTGCATCACGACCGTCCCGCCGAACGCAGAATGCCCGGTCAGTTGATCACCCAGATAGGCGCGCCACAGCGCATCGAGGTCGACGTGATCGGTGTGTACCACGATGTTCGCCGGATAGTCGCCATGCATCCCGACATTGCCGTCCACAGTCAGCGCGCCGCGGGAAAAGTCGGAATGCCCGGTGAGGTGAAGTTGGCCGTCTTTGGTCACGGCTTCGAAGTTGAGGCCGCCCGAGAGTTCACGGTCCAGCGTCAGATCCCGCACGTGAACCGCAAGGTTGATCGCCGGCGAATCGAGTGTTCCTGAGCCCTGCAGCATAAAGTCGAAGCGGCCCTGCATAGGAAGCTCATCGAGATGAATCTGCCGAACGCGTGACACATCGAAGTTGGCGCCCGTCAGGTCGAGGTGAAATCCGCGCGTCGCGGGAGTGTACCCAGCGCTGCCGCTGACCACCGCGTCGTCGTGCGTGAGATGAATATTGTTTAGTTGAGTCTCGCCCCCGGTAACGCGCAGATCCGAGTCGAAACTCTCAATCGCCTCCTGGTATGCGGAAGCCCTGGTGGCATGAATGTGTCCCTGTACCTCGGGATGGGCGCGGGTTCCGCTGATTTCGAAAGAAGCGTCCGCGATTCCCGATACCGGGTAGTCGAAGCCCGCCAGCGCCGCGGTCGAGGCTACGTCAACATTGTGCAGGTTCACACGCGCGGTATAAGGACTGTCAGAGGTGAACTGCCTGCCTTGCAGGGAGGCCACGACGTCGAAATCAGCGCTGGTATCGCCGCGCCGCAGCGTTCCGCCACGCAGAGCTACCTCGTGCGGTGAGAACTGCAGGCTGGCCGCAAGGGAATCCCAATGAACCGGTTGCGGAGGCGTACGCGAGGTCGCAGGCACGGTAAATTCGAAATCCTGCGCGACCAGGGTACCGGCGAGCGTGGGAGCGGAAAGTGTGCCGCCGGCCGCGCCGTTAAATGTGGCCATGCCATCAACGCGGAAAGGAACGTTAGTGGGCCCTCCCAAAGCCGCAACCAGCGGCCGCCATTCTTCAAGATTCGAGGTGGAGACGGAAACGTGGAGCGTGGAGGAAGGCGAGAGCTGCCCGGAAGCCTGAATCCGCGACGCCGGCGTGGATAGGCTGAATTGCGTCAGTTGCACCGCATCAGAACCGACCAAATATTTCCCCTGAGCATGAGCGGTGACGGGCAATTCGCCGGCAAGCGCGCGCTCCGGCGGATTCACATCAAACCCAAATGCAACTTCGGCATCCTGAGGCGAGCCTTTCCAGACTGTGTCGAGCGTGCCCGTCATTGATCCTGCGGGGTGAAAACGGCCCAGCGGATGCGCGGGCACATCCAGCGCGGCGGTCAGATCGGCGGCAGCGAGATCGCGCAGGCGAAGATGCACTGCGCCGCTCTGCAGTCCCGGGGGCTTCTCCTTTTCACCTTTTTTTGGCGGACGCCCCGCGGTGATCATCGCGAACTCTTCCCCGGCCTTCTTTGTTTTGGCCACCGAAGAAAGCGGTATGCTATGCAGCCAGTTATCCACCTGTGCATCGCCGGAGACACTTCCGCCGAGAAGCTTGCCCTGCAACTTCGACAGCTTGATCTGCTGATCGGTCACCGAATAGTCGGCCGTGGCGCTGGCCTTCCGCAATCCCGCTTGCTCGCCTTGCCAACTGAAGTCGCGCAGCGCCAGGGAGCCTGTAGTCACGAACTCGTCCCACGACCAACGGCCGCTGCCCTTGAACTCGGCTACTCCCTCACGCAGATCCCGGCGGCGGGCAATCGCGGCAGCCTCACTGAGATCAATCCGGGCGTCGTAGTTCCCGTCCAGCTGGGGATTGCGAAAATCACTGATGCGCCCGCTCGCCCGCAACCGCGACCGGCCCGAGCTCCATTCGAGCGACTTGATGTCGGCGAAGCTGGGGCCGAGACTCAGGTCAGCGGTGGTCATCCAGGAGAACGGACGAAGATTCTCGAGTGCGGTGTCCACCTTGCCGAGTTGCAGATGAGTTTCGTAGCGGCCTCGCAGGAAGGAATAGTTCATCTGCAGGTCGGCGCCATCAAGAGAAAAATCGAGCGGTATTTTCTGGTCGGACCAGAGCAAGACGCCGTTGTGCACCGACAAATGGTCAATGGAAAGCGAGAACAATTGTTCGACGGGAGTCTGTGCCGAGGCCCGTACCGGCACGCTGGCGCCGGGCACATTGGTCGTTCCGCCCGGCGTGATGGCGATGTGAACCACCGGATGATCGAGACTCAGGGAATGGAAGCCGAACTCGGCCCGCAGAAAAGAAATGACCTTGACCTCGGCCAACAGGTGGTCGGCATGCAGCAGCGGCGCATCCGCCGCACTCTCCGTGCCGTGCACGGTGATGTCGCGCACTTCCACCTGCATGTGGAAAGGGACGATGTGGAAACTGCCGATTTCGGCACGACCGCCGGTAATCCGCTCCAACTCTTCAACGACGCGACCCCGCACGTAGGCCTGGAAAGAATCGGTGGTGGAGTACCACAGGGCGCCGAGAAGAGCAAGCAGGCCGACGCTGCCCGCAATCAGCACATACTTCCACCAGCGCCGCGACTGGGCGGCCGGCTGGGTCACCGCGCCTCAACTCCCGTAGCTTGAGGCTCGTCTCCTCCGGTCACAATGATTTTGTTTTCCGAGCGGAGCGTTTGCAGCCAGGAAACCAGCAGCTCACTGACTTTTTCCTGGGTCAGCAATTCGCGAATCTTGACGGAAACGTCGGCGAGAGGAACTTCCCCGGAGCCCGCTTGCTTCAACTGCGGCACAAACTTATCCCGGTAATACGCCTCGATCGATTGGGAATCGACTTGCACCGCAGGGCGAAGATGGGCATCGATCAGGCGCATCAGATCCATTTGCTGCTGTACATGCGCGACCAGGTCTTTTTCGGTCAGGCGAAACCGGGTCAGGAGCGACTGCCAGCCCTCGTCGGTGGCGCCCTCCCCATACTGCTTGCGCACTTCAGCCACGCGAGCGGCAGCGTCCGTTTCCGTAGCATGCTGGAAATAGGCAGACTTCATCTGCTCGGCCAGCAGTTCCTGATCAATCAGCCGGTCGAGGACGGCGCGCCGGTCTTCATCGGTGAATTCCGCGAGCGCCCGCCCGTTGAGAAGAGCCTCATAGCGCAGCGCCTCGTCCCAATCACTCTGCAGGATGACGTGCCGGTTCACCGTGGCCACAATGCGATCCACCACTTCAGCCCGCGCCTTCGGACCCGCAAAAACAGTTGCCAGGAGCGCGAGCGCCGCAAAGGTAACCGTCTTGCCGAAGATCGTTCTTGTCCCAATCGCTCTCATCAAAATGGCTGGCCTATGCTGAAAAAAACGTTGAAATGCCGCAGGCGCTGGGTCTCCTGGACATTTTGTGGCGCTCCGAACAGTACCGGAACTTTGAACACCTGGAAGTAGCTGGTCGGGTTTAGATTGTATCCAAAGTCGAATCGCAAAGGCCCAATGGGTGTCTTGTACCGCACCCCCACTCCTAATGCGTGCGAAGTGTAATCATATCCGGAGTTGTTGAATTGGTTATAACACTGTTGGTTCGTTGTACCACCGGACAAGCACTGTTGGGGATCGGGCTGATGCCAGCGCATCAGGCCTTTCAGCATGTCATGCGGTGCGGTGAAGACGTTGCCCATATCGTGAAAGATGGCCAACCCGAATCCCTCCCCCAGGTACGGCAGAGACGTCTCTGGAAAGCGCAGCTCCAGGCTGTTGACAAACAGCGCAGTACCGCCGACCGGGAAGCCAGAGGCTGGATCGCGGGGTCCTGCCTGATTTAACCCGAATCCGCGATGCGAGTTGCCGCCACCGGCAAAAAAGAGTTCGGGAAGCGGAACCAGCGAAATCGAACTGGGGCAAGGATTTGGGATGGGTAAACACGCTCCCGGAGCCAGAATCCGGGTGCCGCGCACCAGTTGCTGCAGGCCGATAGTTGTGGAACGAGCGAAAACAAATCGCTGTCCGCTCTTCCACTTTCGCCCAAATGCCTGATAGGTCGAGTTCTGCGCCAACGCGCGCCCGAAGTCCGCCTGCGACCCGAAATAAGAGGAGGAGGCAAACCCATCCAGCGTGAAGTAGTTACCTTCAGTGCTTTCCAGCGGATTGTCCCGCTTATCGCGGATGAAGGTAAAACCGGGTCCGCCGATCCTGGCCGTCGCCGACTCCAAGGGGATCAGGTTCGGGTCGAAGTCCTTGGCGAAATGGCTGGCCTTCACCCGGCGGAATTCAAAACGATAGTCGAGGGAGCTTGGTCCGGGCCGGGAGTCCGGCTCCCCGGTTCCCACCCTTCCGACCTGCTGGTGCAGATCGATCTTTCCTTCCAGCCGCTGCGACGTGAATGTGGCCACGTCCAAGCTGTTGTCATAGAAGATGGTGTAGATCAGCTTCCATTTGTCGCTGTTGAGGAGCTTCGGGACCGTGTAGCTGATCAACCCCCGCTGCTGCAAGCTCCCGACGTGGGACTGGAATGCCACGGTCTGGTCGCGCCCGCCAAAATTCAGCCTGGTCACATCGAATTCGACTCTCGGGCTGACTCCCGTCGCTCCCTGGGAAGCGCTTTGGCCGGAGGGTTGACCAGTCTGCAGTTCGAGTCCTAAGCCGTACGTGAACGTGTAACGCTTGGCCTCCTGCATCTGTACCAGGACGTTCTTTTGCGGGTCGGTTCCCTCGGGATTTTGTACCGCGGTATCTACCTGGCTGAAAATGCCCAGGTTGTAGAGCCGCGTTTGCGTGTCCAGCAGCGCCTTCTGGCTGAGGGGTTGTCTCTCCTGCACCTGCACTTCGCGCTCCACAACATAGTCGCGGGTATGCTCGGTTCCGGCCGCCATCACGCGATTGACGGTGAAGCGCTCACCCTCGTGAATGGTGAAAGTCACATCCTCGCGGTTCGGCTGGCTGGCAGACTCTTGGCTGGTGATGTCGAGGGCAGCGTTGGGAAAGCCGTTGTTGAAGTAGTAGTTAAGAATCCTCTCCCGGTCATTGGCCAATTCCTGCTCGGAATAGGGCTGGCCGGGCTTGGTGCTGAGCTCGGGAAATTCGCTCGTCGGAATCCTCTCGTTGCCCACAACCGTGAGTTCGCCTATTTGCGTCTGCGCCCCTTCCTGAATGTGCAGGTGAACCGCGAGCTGGTTCGGTTTGCCTCGGTAGTCGTCGTCCACTTTGGCTTCGATGTGAACCTGGCGGTAGCCGTTGGAGCGATACAGGCCTTCGATCGTGGCCACGTCACCCTTCAGCAGGATTCCGCTATAGCGGCCATGACTGAAATCGGTCGCTGGCTGAATCTCCATGCGCTCCAGCAGATCCTTCGCACTCATGAAGTTCTTGCTGCCGGTGATTTCGACGAGCACGAGTTTGTGGACTGGGCCGGGATCGATGTCGTAAATCACGCGCATGGTCTTGGGGTCGAATTCCTTGCGAATCGCGACCTTGGCATCGAAGTGGCCGCGCGTTTGCAGGTAGTCGAGCAGGTTGCTCTTGCCTTCACTCAGCAGATCGTCGTCAACTGCGTTTTCTTCATAGACGGGTATTTCCCTCTTCAGGACTCCGCGGCTGATGTGGTAGCCCTGTGCCGAGATCTCGACCACCGGCCCGGGATCGATCTGAAAAGTGAAATCCACGGCATTCGTTTCCGGGTGGTAATTCTGTTCTGCGACGGAAACCTGGGCCAGGGCGCGGTTCTGCTTCTGGAATCTCTTACGCAGCCGCTGCAGCGCATCGCTGACTGATGTGGCCGTGATGCGGTCGCCGGCGTCCATGTGCGCGATGCTTTGCACCTGAGCTGACGACAGATCCGAGGTGCCTGTCACGTTCACCTCGCCCACATGCGCCGCCACACCCGGCGTGATGTGAAAAAGGAGATCAACCTGCTGCGTGTCGGGGTTCGACGTGCTCTCGGCGGTAACGCGCGCCCGGTAGTAACCGCCTTCCTGCATCAGCCGCCGGATGTTCTCGAGGGCGCGGTCGAGCTTGTCCTGGGTGTAGCGCTCCCCCAGCTGAAACTTCGATCCGTTCACGATCTGGTTCGAGGTGGGGCGATTGGGAGCGCCCTCGACGTCCACGGCCCCGATAAAGAAATTGGCTGACGTTGTGAACGTAAGCACGACCTCGTCGCCGGAGGGAGCGATTTCGGCCTGAATGTCGGCGAATCGGCCGGTAGAATAGAGCGTCCGCAGACTGTCGCGAACGCGTTCGCGATCCAGCGGTTCGCCGGCCTTCTGCGGCAGCAACTCGAGCAGGTGTCCGCGGTCGCGCTCGATCACGCCCGGAAGCTGGATCGCTTGAACCAGTTTGCCTTCGTATCGTGCAATCGCGTCAGTCTGCGTGTCCTGCCGGGGAGCAGCCCCGGGCATACCCCGAGAAGCCGAGACGGAGCCAGAGGAAGTCGCCGGGATTCGCCATTCTGCTGCCAGCGACGGCAGAGTCGCCGCCAGCAATACTGCCGTCAGAAATGCCGGGAAGCTTCTCTGTATGGTCATCGTCAGCCGGTAGCCCATCATCTACAACAAAACCAGTCACTTATAATAAAGGTTTTGATGCGCCGGACTGATGACGTGTTGGGCACGTGAAGTTACGATCGGGGCATTCAGGGCCGCGATTCTATGAAAAACGAGCGCTATTCCCGCCAGATCCTCTTCCCCGGTATCGGCGAACAAGGCCAACGCAAGCTGGCGGCGGCGCGGGTGGCGATCGTGGGCTGCGGAGCCACCGGTTCGGTCCTCGCCGGGTTGCTGGCTCGCGCCGGAGTCGGCATTCTGCGCATCGTTGACCGTGACTACGTCGAGCCCAGCAACCTGCAACGCCAGTCGCTGTTCGACGAAAAAGACGCGGCCGAATCCATGCCCAAAGCCATCGCCGCTGCCCGAAAGATCGCAGCCTTCAATTCCGAGATCGTGGTTGAGCCCAAGGTGGAAGACCTTGTCCCGGAGAATATTGCCGGGCTGCTCCAAGGAATCGAACTGATTCTCGACGGCACCGACAACTTCGAAACCCGCTACCTGATCAACGACTATGCCGTTGAGCATTCTCTTCCATGGATCTATTCCGCCGCGGTCGGCAGCTACAGCGTAACTCTGAACGTGATCCCGCGCCAGACCGCCTGCCTGGCCTGCATTTTCCCCGATTCGCCGCGCGGCATGGTCGAAACCTGCGAGACTTCCGGCATTCTGAACTCGGCCGTGAATCTCGTGGCATCGATTGCGGCGACAGAAGCGCTGAAGTTGCTCGTGGACGGTGTCAATTCGCCTCACCCTCGCCGGACGATGCTGTCATACGATGTTTGGACGAACGAGCACGCGGAGATCTCCGCGGCTGCGCCCCGCCCCGGATGCCGCGCCTGCGGCGAGCGCGACTTCATTCATCTGGCGGGCAAAGGGCACGCGCACATCACGCTCTGCGGCAGGAATTCGGTGCAGATCCACGAGCGCCAGCGGCCCATTGACTTCGCCGAGATGGACCGCCGCCTGCGGCCCCACGGCGTAGTTCGCCACAACGATTTCGTGCTGAAGTTCTGGCACGATCCCTACGAGATGACGCTCTTCCCGGACGGCCGCGCCATCATCAAAGGCACCACTGACACGGCGGTGGCGCGAAGTCTGTATGCCAGGTATGTGGGAAGCTAGCTATGAGCAGTGAGCGATGAGCCATGAGCGAGCTAGGCCAGGAACCAGCACTGGTCCGGATGCTAACGGCTCATAGCTCATAGCTCGCAACTCTGCTAATCTTCTCTGCTCGCGAATCTCGGAGTCTAATCTCTTCGCCGAAAAGGGCCCGAATGCACGAAACCACCCGTCCTGAGCCCAGCCGAGCGTTCCGCTGGCTGGTACTGTGCTTCGCCAGCCTCACGATGTTCGGCAATTATTACGTGTATGACTGCATTGCCCCCATCGCTGATCTGCTGACCAAGCAACTGCACTTCTCGGACTCTAACATCGGCCTTCTGCAGGCGATTTACAGCGCCCCCAACGTGATCATGGTGCTGATCGGCGGCTATATCGTCGACCGCATCGGCACGCGCAAGGCCCTGTTCATATTTGGGGTATTGTGCTTCCTGGGAGCATCGGTCACTTGCCTGTCGAGCCTGTTGAGCGTGATGGCCGCCGGCCGGCTACTCTTCGGCCTCGGAGCCGAATCCCTGATCGTCGCTGTCACGACAGCGGTGGCCAAGTGGTTCCGGGGCAAGGAACTTAGCTTTGCCTTTGGTATCAATCTCATGATCTCCCGAGCGGGCACTCTTCTGGCTCAGCAATCGCCTTCCTGGGCCGGGTTCGCTTACAACTACTGGCGGAATCCGCTTCTGATCTCGGTCGGGTTCGGAGCACTCTGCGTGGTGGGCGCTATCGTTTACTGGGCCCTGGAGGTCTACGCTGAAAAGCGCTTCCAGGTCGGCGCTGCAGGCGCAACCGACAAAGTTGTCTTTCGCGATATCAGGGATTTCGGCTTATCGTATTGGTACATCGTGGCGTTGTGCGTCACGTTTTATTCTGGCATCTTCCCATTTGAAACCTTCGCCTACAAATTCTTCATGGACGCTCACCATGTCACCCGGGAAGCAGGGGGCGACTTAGTCGGCATGCTGACATTGTTCACGATGTTTGGGACGCCGACCTTCGGACTCTTCGTCGACAAACTCGGCAAGCGCGCCCTGCTGATGATGCTGGGCTCACTCCTGCTGATTCCCGTTTACCTGCTGATGGCCTATATCCGTTCAGCAAACTACCTCACAGTGTACCTGCCCTCTTCTGCTGACGGACACTTTTCATTGATTGCGCACCACTTGCCGCCGATCTTGCTTCTGACCATGGCAATGATGGGTATCGCGTTTTCACTGATCCCGGCTGTGATGTGGCCATCAGTTGCCTATCTGGTTGACCAGTCCAAGTTAGGCACCGCCTATGGCCTAATGACGATGATCCAAAACATTGGGTTAACCGGCTTCAACCTACTGATTGGCTGGGCGAATGATCACAGCCATGCCGGGTCCGAAAATCCTGCTGGCTATAACCTGGGAATGTGGATTTTTTCGATCCTTGGATTCTCCGGCTTGACGTTCGCGTTCCTGCTCCGGCAGCGCGAGACCGGCCCCCATGGCCACGGACTGGAGACCATCACAACAAAAAAGCATGCTGCTTAGGAGACGAAAAAATTACCAATTTCTGAAGATCGCCTCGCAAATTTCGGAATCGCATTGGGTTAGTTGCGCGTGGGGCTTCCAACCATGGGCAGGCAAAGGATTTCCCCAGCGCAGGGCGCGAACTCAGGAATCCCAAGATCGGTAGAAAGCCTTTGATATTCTGAATCGCGGCATTACTTTCGTGCTCATACGACAGCCCGCAAGCCATACAACGCAAAGATAGTTAGCCGCATCTGAGGGATTGCGGCCGGAAAAGGCAACTTGACCGACCGAGCATCACAGCAACGACAGCAACCCGGCGACGAGTTGAACGAAGCCGCCGCTATCGAGAGAGCCAAGCACGGAGACGGAGAAGCGTTCCAGGCTCTCTACGATAAGCACAAGCGGCGCGTCTACTCGCTCTGCCTGCGGATGACGGCGAACACCGCCGAGGCCGAGGACTTGACGCAGGAAGCTTTCCTGCAGCTCTATCGCAAGATCGCAACCTTTCGGGGCGAGTCAGCCTTCTCGACCTGGCTGCACCGGCTGTCGGTGAATGTGGTGCTGATGCACCTGAGAAAGAAAGGTCTCCCGGTGGTTTCGCTGGAGGAGACCACGCAGGGCACGGAAGAAGATTCGCCGAAGAAAGATTTCGGCGCGGAAGATCTGGCGCTGGCTGGCTCGATCGACCGGTTGCAGTTGCAGAAGGCAGTAGAAAATCTGCCGCCGGGTTATCGCACGATCTTTGTCCTGCACGATGTGGAAGGGTACGAACACAATGAGATTGCCGAGATCGTGGGTTGTTCGATCGGCAACAGCAAGTCGCAGTTGCATAAAGCGCGCATGAAGCTGCGCGACCTGCTCAAGATGAATCGGGCGGGAAAAGCAGAGAAATCTTGAAGCGCGGGAGCAGAGAGTGATATAAGCCGGCGAAGACCGGCGAGAGCAGTAACGGCGGACCGAGGCGTGAAACCGCAAGCTGAAAAAGAAACGGCAGTACACTGATTCAGCAGAGGCTTGGGGAGAGCAGTATGAATTGCGTTGAGCTGCAAAAGAGCCTGGCAGAGATTGAAGACGGCAGCGGTGCCGAACAACAGGCTCACCTGAAGTCCTGCCCGGAGTGCTCGGCTCTGGTCGCAGAATTTAACTCAATCGCCTCCGCCGCGATGGAGCTGCGTGCGTCGGAGGAGCCCAGTCCCCGCGTCTGGAATTCCATTGAAATTGCGCTGCGGCAAGAGGGGCTGATTCACGCTCCACGCCCCAGTCGGTCCCTCATCCCGTCATTCGGCAACCGCTGGGGATGGATGCGCTGGGCCGTCCCTGCTGCAGCCGCATTGCTGATCACCGTGGGCATTTCCCTCCACCGGCGCTCGCTGCCGGTACAAGTAGCGGACAATGCGTCCCGGCCCGCCGTTGCGGCTGTATCCGACATGGCCGTTGCGGGTTTGAACGACGACGACCTGCTGCAGGAAATCTCCGAGCAAGCGCCCGCCTTGCGGGCACAGTATGAGGCCGATCTCCGCCGCGCGAACGAGTTTATCGAGGATGCAAAAAACGACGTCGTTGCCAACCCAAACGACGAGGAAGCTCGCCGCGCCCTGTTGGAAGCCTACCAACAAAAGGCTATGCTTTTTGAGTTGGCCTTGGACCGTTCTCTGCCGTAAATTAGGAGCTTGGGGACCATTATGAGCGGGCGTGCAGTCAGACTGGCGGCAATTGGCGTGATGATGGCGGGAACCCTGGTCGCCCAGACCCGAAAAGAATATCGCTTCAACGTGGGAGCCAAAGCCGGCATTTCTGTAAATAATCCCTACGGCTCGATCTCTGTCAAACCTTCTCCGGAAAATACGGTCGTCGTCAGCGCCCTGCTGGCGTCGAGCAAGGTGGAAGTCGACAGCAGCCAGACTGACAACCGCGTGGACATCCAATCGCACCTGCTGGCGGGAGCCGACGCCGACTCCGGACACGTGGATTACGAGATCCTGGTGCCGCCCGATTGCAGTGTTTCCCTGCGTTCCACGACAGGTCCGCTGCGCGCCGAGGGCCTGCACGGCGATATGACGCTCGAGGGCGCCGCTGCTTTGGTGGATGTCCGCGACGTCAGCAACGCCCACCTTCGCGTGAAAACGCTGAACGGCCCCGTGACTCTCACCAATGTGATCGAGGGGTATGTGGAAGTGGACTCCCTCAGCGGCGCCATCACACTTGACCGGGTCAACGGGCCGCTCGTCCAGGCGATTTCGACCAGCGGCGGCATCAACTACACCGGCGACTTCGGTGATGGCGGCGAATATCGCCTGACCAGCCACAGCGGCGACATTGTAGCCACCGTGCCTGATAGCGCTTCCGCCGACGTGACCGCCCGCTCGGTGAAGGGCGAAGTACGCGACGATATTCCGCTCCAGCCCAAACAGCACACCTCGTTTCCCGTGAGGGCAGGAAGTGCCTTCGTGGGTACCATGGGGCGGGCGGCGGTGTCCTCCACGGTTGTACTGCGCAGCTTCAGTGGTAAAATCCACCTCAGAAAACGCGCCGCAAAATAAAAGCGAAAAGAAATACGGATCGTTCCAGGAAGCGCCTGGGCAAGCCGACGGGCTCCAGAGGCAGCGTTCGTGTGGGCTTCAAGCAGCGCTCCGCAATGACGGCGACCGGCTGCGACGGAGTCGTTTTTCTGGTCGGTTTCATGGGAGCTGGAAAAACCAGCGTCGGCCGTGCCCTTGGGCGGCGGCTGAATTGGATCTTTGAAGACCTCGACGACCGCATCGAGCGCCGTGAAGGACGAACGATCGCGGAGATTTTTCGCGATTCCGGAGAAGCGGCGTTCCGGGAAGCCGAGCACGCCGCTTTGCGACAGGTGCTGGAAGAGGCCGGAGGCGGTGTCGCACGGATCATAGCCTTGGGCGGAGGCGCGTTTGTCCAGCGGGACAATGCCGCATTGCTGCAGGCTGCCAGATTCCCGGTGGTGTTTTTGGACGCTCCGGTCGAGGAGTTGTGGCGGCGCTGCCGCGTCCAGGCGGAGGGTGTCGGTATTGAGCGCCCGCTGCTGGGCAACGAAGAGCAGTTTCGCCAGCTCTACAGGACCCGGCGCAGGCACTATCTGCGCGCCACGCGAAGGATTGAAACCGGCGGCCGCCCTGTGGATACGATTGCCGCGGAGATCGCAGAAACATTGAACCTGAAAAAAATTGTGATGCGCAGCGAACAAGGAGAACCCGAGTGAAGCGGTTGAGAGAAATGCATTGGGTGATTGTGGTGTTGTTTGTTTCGCTGGCGGCCTGGGCTGGCGACAAGAAGACCAAACCCGCCCCCAATCCGGTGGTTGACTCAGGGTCGTTCGGCGTGTTCGTCAAGGGCGAGCGTGTCATGACCGAGTCATTCCACATCGAGCAGCAAAATGGCCTCAGCGTCATCAAGTCGCAACTGAAGGAAGCCTCCAGTTCGAATACCCTCCAGAAATGCGAACTGGCCATCACCTCTTCGGGCGAACTCATCCGCTATGAATGGAACCAGGAATCGGGCGGATCCCTCACCGTTCTGCCCAACAACGATTTTCTGATCGAGCGGATCACAGCCAGCGCCGCCGCCAAGGCGTCGGAAACTCCTTTCCTGATGCCCAACACCTCTCCGGTTCTCGACAACAATTTCTTCGTGCTGCGCGAGGTGCTTCTGTGGCGCTACCTGGCGGCTGATTGCAAACCCCAGAAGGGGTGCGAACAGAGTCCGATGGATTTCGGCGTGATCGTGCCCCAGGATCACACCTCGATGCCGGTGAAGGTCGAACTTGTGGGGAACGACAAGGTGACGATTCATGGTGCTCAGCGCGACCTGCTGAAGATTAAGCTGACGGGAGAGAGCTTCGAGTGGGCCCTTTGGGTGGATCCTCAGGATCAGTTTAAACTCATGCGGGTGGCGATTCCGGCCGATAACATCGAGGTGGACCGG
>Ga0335078_10009720_pt1 | contig 14237 bp, 14 predicted proteins | sample Lox_Sample_32_FD_206711 | JGI IMG/M metagenome (GOLD analysis project Ga0335078, IMG submission 206711) | Soil microbial communities from Loxahatchee National Wildlife Refuge, Florida, United States - Lox_Sample_3.2 | ecosystem: Environmental > Terrestrial > Soil > Wetlands | place: USA...
ACCAGGCCGGTCACGATGACGAGGACGGCGGCGACGGCGCCCACGGCGGCGAACCGGCGGCGGCGGCCCGGCGCCACGGCCGTGCCCACACCGAAGGAGTCGGCTGCCGCGCCCGGCACGCCGGACGCCGGCGACGCCCAGGCGGCGACCTCGGCGACCGGCGCCGGCGCTGCGGGCGGCTGCGGAGGGGCCCAGTAGGAGCCGACCCCCGGCGGGGACGGCGGGGGGCCCCCGGCAGGCGGATCGCTCGGGGCGGCGGGGGCGGCGGCTGCGGAGGCGGGGGCTCCCGTCCGCGGCGGTGCGGGCGGCGGGGCGGGCAGGACGTCGAAGGTCTCGACGTCACCGTCGCGCACCAGGGGTGTCGGGCGACCGTCGAGGTAGTAGCGGGCGTCGTGGGCGCCGGTGGGGTCGGCGGCCCACCCCTCGAATTCGTCCATGGAGATCTCCGTTCCGGACGTCGGTGCCCCCGGACACCGATCGGCGCCGGGCTGGTCCATCTTGAGCCCGGGAGGGGGCCCGGAGTCCACAGGGGGCTCACAGCGGGGGCTCAGTGGGCCCGTACGCTGAGGACGGATCCTGGACCTGCGCCCGCCGATCGGCGACGGGCTGACCGGGCTCCCGAGGGGAAGGCGTCCCGACGTGGACAGATCCGAACGTCACCGCATTCTCGTCGTCGACGACGAGCCCTCGATCGTCGACGCCGTGGCGACATCGCTGCGCTACGAAGGGTTCGAGGTCGAGGAGGCCAGCACGGGACGGGCCGCGTTGGCCGCCGCCCAGGAGCGACCCCCGGACCTCATCGTCCTCGACGTGATGCTCCCGGATCTCGACGGCCTGGAGGTCACCCGTCGCCTCCGCAGTGACGGCGTCCGCTCGCCCGTCCTCTTCCTCACGGCCCGGGACGCCCTCGAGGACAAGATCGCGGGACTCACCGTGGGCGGAGACGACTACGTCACCAAGCCCTTCGCCCTCGCCGAGATCATCGCCAGGACGCGGGCCCTGCTCCGGCGGGCCGGCATCGAGCAGCAGGACGAGGGCGTGCTGCGCTTCGCTGACCTGGAGATGGACGAGGGGGCCCACGAGGTCCGGCGCAACGGCACTCGCATCCAGCTGACCGCCACCGAGTTCAATCTCCTGCGGTTCTTCCTTCGCAACCCGCGCCAGGTGGTCTCCAAGGCTCAGATCCTCGACAACGTGTGGCACTACGACTTCGGCGGCGAGGCCAACGTGGTCGAGACCTACGTGAGCTACCTCCGCAAGAAGCTCGAGAAGCACGGTCCACCGCTCATCCACACGATCCGGCTGGTGGGCTACACCTTGCGCGACCCCGAGGCGTCCTAGCGGTGTCGCTCCGGACGCGACTGCTCCTGGCGGTCGCAGGCGTCGCCATCGTGGCGCTGGTCATCGCCGACGTCGCCACCTACCAGGCCCTCCGGTCGTTCCTCTACAACCGCATCGACCAGTCCCTGGAGCAGTCCCACATCCCACTCGAGACGGCCCTCGGCGGGGGCCCCGGCGGGCCGCCGCCGGCGGGCGCAGCCACCGGGCACCCCCAGAGCGCCACGGGGGGATCGGGGGCCAGCCCCGCGCCTGCGGGCGGACCGGCCCCGGGATCGTCGGGACCGGCCTCGGGTACCGGAGGCTCGGCGACGGCAGCCGCATCGAGGGCCGCCTCGGCGTCGACGTCCTCGTGCGTCGGATTCCGGGGTCTGTCGGCGGGGCTCCTCGCCCAGCTGCCCCCCGACTCCTTCGTCGAGGTCCGTGACGCAGCCAATGCGGCGCTGTGCGGTCCCACCGTGAACCCCGGGTTCGGCTACGAGGGCGACGCCCGGCCCAAGCTGCCCGCTCGGATCACCGGGTTCTCGGCCAACGCCAGCGACTTCGGCGAGCCGACCGTCTACTTCACCGCCCCGGCCAGTGACCCCGACGACGGCCCGTACCAGGTGCGGGCCTCGGTCCTCCGGCACGGCCCGCTGGCCGGCGGCCAGCTCATCGTGGGCGTGTCGCTCGAGACCTCGATCGGCACGCTCGACCGGCTCCTGGAGGTGGAGCTCGCCGTGACGGGGGCGGCACTGGCGGCGGCGCTGCTTCTCGGGTGGTGGTTGGTCCGGGTGGGGCTCCGTCCGCTGCGAGCCGTGGAGGCCACCGCCGATGCCATCACCCGTGGCGAGCTCGCCCAGCGGGTCCCCGGCGACGAGGCCAGGACCGAGGTGGGACGACTGGCGCGCGCCCTCAACGTCATGCTGGGACGGATCGAGCGGGCCTTCGCCCAGCGCGACGAAACGGAGCGGGAGCTGCGCGATTCCGAGGCGCGCATGCGGCGCTTCGTTGCTGACGCATCCCACGAACTGCGCACACCCCTGGCCGCCGTGTCGGCCTACGCGGAGCTCTTCGAGCAAGGAGCGGTCACCGACGCAGGGGATCTCGAGCGCGTGATGCACGGCATCCGCGCCGAGACGTCCCGCATGGGTCACCTGGTCGAGGACCTGCTGCTGCTCGCCCGCCTCGACGAGGGTCGCCCGCTCGAGCGCGACGAGGTCGAGCTGGTCGGCCTGGCGGCCGAGGCCGTCCAGACGGCGGCCACCGTCGGCCCGCAGTGGCCGGTCCACCTCGTCGCCCAGGAGCCCGTGGAGGTCATGGGTGACCGCCTGCGACTACGCCAGGCGCTGGACAACCTGCTGGCCAACGTGCGCAGCCACTGTCCGCCGGGCACCTCGGCCGCGGTCTCGGTGGCGCGTCAGGACGACTGGGCCGTCATCACCGTGGGCGACGACGGCCCCGGCATCGACGCCGACGACGCCGCCCGGGTGTTCGAGCGGTTCTTCCGCGCCGACCCTTCACGCTCCCGGCGCCGCGGCGGTGCGGGCCTCGGCCTGTCCATCGTCTCTTCGATCGTCAAGGCCCACGGCGGCGACGTGGCGGTGACCCCGGGTGTCCCGTCGGGCACGCAGTTCACCATCCGCCTCCCCACCGGCGACGACGAGCCCTCGCTCGACGACGACGGGGCCCCGGCCGGGCCCCAGACGGCGAGGGAGGGGCTGGGCGTGGCGCAGGACGAGGCGGGTGCGGGGGTCGCCGGCACCCCCGTCACACCAGGCGCTCCCGCACCGACCAACGTCGCCCCCACGCCACCGCCGGATTCACAGCGCGCTCTTAGCTGACTGTGCGAGAAGGGCGAGGTCGAGGTGATGACATGCCTCCCATGAGCCCGAAGCGCCCCCAACTCGCACAGGAATCCGCACGGAGGAACGCGGCCCTGCGCCGGGTCCACCGCAGCTCCCGCGCCATCTCGGTCGCCGCCGCCGGCGCCGCCCTGGTCATCGGGATCGTGGTCTCACGCGCCATCCCGGGAGGCTCGTCCTCCGCCTCCACCGGCTCGGGCGGCACCAGCGCGGCGGCCCGGTCCGCCCCATCGAGCTCGACGACCGTGGCGGGGGCGTCGGCGACCACCTCGCCCACCACCACCTCGCCCACCTCGACGAGCTCGTCCACGACGGCGCCCACGGGCACGGCCGGCACGGCATCCTCGAGCACGGCCGGTACGGGGACCACGGGGTCCACGGCCTCGGCCCCGCTGCGCTCGACCAGCCGATCCCCGGTGGTGGTGTCAGGGGGCACAGGGCGATGACGGCGCCCTCGGCCCTTCCGACCGTGATGCGCATGCGAGCCATCGGCACGACCGCCGAGGTGGCGGTGACCGACGCCGCCCTCGCCCCCCGTGCGGCGCGCATGCTGCGCGACGAGCTCGCCGCCGTCGACGCCACCTGCAGTCGCTTTCGCGACGACTCCGAGATCGCCGGCGTCGAACGGGCGTGTGGGACGCACGTCGCGGTGAGCGCCTTGCTGTTCGAGGCCCTACAGGTCGCCTGCGACGTCGCCGACCGCACCGACGGCGCCGTCGATCCCACGGTGGGTGCGGCCATGCGGGCCATCGGCTACGACCGGGACTTCGACGACATCGGCGCACTGGGCCCGCACGACAGCGCCGTGCGGGACAGCGCCGCCACGCCGGTGCCCGCCCCCGGGTGGGGATCGATCGAGCTCGACACCCGGCGGCGGACGGTCCGGTTGGCGCCCGGCGTCCACGTCGACCTCGGCGCCAGCGCCAAGGCGCTCGTGGCCGACCGCGCCGCGGCGCGCATCGCCGGTGCCCTCGGCACGGGCGTGCTCGTCGGCGTGGGTGGGGACGTGGCCGTCGCCGGCCCCGCCCCCGACGACGGCTGGGCGGTGGGCATCGCCCCGGACTCCGCTGCGGCCCCGGACCAGGTCCACCAGGTGGTGGGGATCGACCGCGGCGCGGTCGCCACCTCGAGCACCGCCGTGCGGGTGTGGTCGGTGGGCGGGCTGCCCCGTCACCACATCGTCGACCCCGCCACCGGGACCTGCGCGGCAGCCCATTGGAGCCTGGTCTCGGCGTTCGCGGCGTCCTGCGTGGAGGCCAACGCCGCCAGCACGGCGGCGGTCGTGTGGGGATCCGACGCGCCGCGCCGGCTGGTCGCCCTGGGGCACCCGGCACGCCTGGTGGACCGCCACGGCCGGGTGCTCACCCTCAACGGCTGGCCCGCCGACGACGGCGACACCTCGCCCGTCCGCACCGAGGCGGCCTCATGAGCTCGACCACCCTGTGGTACGCCACGCGGGCGACCGGTCTCGTGGCCATGGTCCTGCTCAGTGCCACCACGGTGCTCGGCATCGTTACCGCCAACCGGGTGACGAGCCGGCGTTGGCCGGGCTTCGCCCTCCAGGACCTCCACCGGCGGGTGTCGCTGCTGTCGGTGGTGTTCCTCGCCGGACATGTCCTCACCAGCGTGCTCGACACCTACGTGCACATCGGCTGGGCGGCGGTGGTCGTCCCCTTCGCCTCCTCCTACCGCCGGGGCTGGGTGGCCGCGGGCACGGTCTCGCTCGACCTCCTGCTCGCCGTGGCCGTGACCAGCCTGCTGCGGCACCGTCTGCCGGCGCGGCTGTGGCGCGGGGTCCACTGGCTCGCCTACCTGAGCTGGCCCGTGGCGATGGCCCATGGCATGGCCATGGGCACCGACGTCCGGCTCGGCTGGGTGCTCGACCTGTGCCTGGCCTGCATCGCCGCCGTGGTGGGCGCCACGGCCTGGCGGACGGCCCTGGCCGCGGGCAGGACACGCCGGGCACGGCTGCTGCTCCCCGTCCGGCGCCGTCCCGAGGGCGTGCCCGTGAAGCACCTCACCGGATAGCCGGCTCGCCGCGCCACGTCCCTTCCTCCGCCCTGTCCGAGCCGACCCCGAGGAGCGCACGCATCGTGTCCCCGACCTCCAGCACCGTCGCCGTCCCGCCGCCCGCGTCGCCGGACGCCACCCCCGCCGCCGGCACCCTGTTCGGGGCGTGGTGGTCGAGCGGGCGGTCCGATCTCGCCGCCCACGTCGCCCACTTCGGCCCCCTGCCCGTCCCCCGCCGGGTGGACGACCAGTGGTGCGACCGGTTCGCTGCGGCGGTGGCGTCGTCCGGCCTCACCGGGCGCGGCGGGGCCGCCTTCCCCTCGGCGCGCAAGCTGGCCCTGGTGCGCGCCGGGCGAGCTGGTGGCCTGCTCGTGGTGAACGCCTCCGAGGGCGAGCCCGCCAGCGCCAAGGACGCCGCGCTGGTCTCGTGCGCCCCCCATCTCGTGCTCGACGGCGCCGAGCTCACGGCGCTGGCGGTGCGGGCCGAACGCGTCGTGGTGTGCGTCGCCGACGACCGCCCCGACACGGCGCTGGCCGTGACCTACGCCGTGGCGGAGCGCGCCGGGACGGGCCTCTCCCCCGTTCCCGTCGACATCCGGCGGCCCCCTGGCCGGTTCGTGACCGGGGAGGAGTCGGCGCTCGTGTCGTGGCTGGACGGCGGACCCGCCGCGCCGTCGTTCCGGCCCCGGCGCGGCACGCTCCTCACGGTGGGACGGCGCCCCGTGCTCGTGCACAACGCCGAGACCCTGGCCCACGTGGCGCTCATCGCCCGGGCGGGGGCGGCCGCCTTCCGCAGGACCGGGCCGGCCGAGGCCCCCGGCACCCTGCTCACCACCATCACCGGTGCCGTGGAGCGCCCCGGCGTCTACGAGGTGGCCATGGGCACCCCGCTGGGCGAGGTGCTGGGACGGGCCGCTCCGCGCCAGGCGGTGGCGGCCGTGCTCACCGGCGGATTCGGGGGGAGCTGGGTGCCGGGGACGGCGCTGGCCACGCCTTACGCGCCCGGCGACCTGGCCCGGATCGGCGGGGTGGTGGGCGCCGGCGTGCTCGTGGTGTTGCCCCGGTCGTCGTGCGGCGTGGCCGAGACCGCCCGCATCGCCGCCTTCATGGCGGGTGAGAGCGCCGGGCAGTGCGGCCCGTGCGTGTTCGGGCTCCCCGCCGTGGCTGCCGACCTGGCCGCCCTGGCGGAGGGGCGCCCCGACGCCGCCCTCGGGGCCAGGCTGTCGGGTCGGCTCGGGGCCGTGGACGGTCGCGGTGCGTGCCGCCACCCCGACGGCGTCGTCCGCATGGTGCGCAGCGCGCTGAGCGTCTTCGCCGACGACGTGCGCGCCCACCTGCGCGGGGCGCCCTGTCCCGGTCTGCGCCGGCCGTCGGTGCTCCCGCCGGCGCGCCCTCGCTGAGAGGAGGACGACCGTGGCACCGACCGTCAGGGGCACCGGTGAGGTGACCGTCAAGGTGAACCCCGTCGCCTGCGAGGCCTACGGGTACTGCGCGGAGCTGCTCCCGGAGCTCGTGACGCTCGACGAGTGGGGCTACCCCGTGGTCGACGGCCGGCCGGTCCCGGACCGGCTCGTCGACCTGGCCGTGGCGGCGGCGCGCCGCTGCCCGCGCCGCGCGCTGCTGGTCGAGACGGCGCCACCGCCGTCGCCACGGCGGCGCTGACACCCCCGCCCGTGCCGGGCTGTCCCGGGCCCTCTACGCGCCGGGGCGCTCCGAGGCCGGCTGCGGCCCGAGGGGCGGCGGCGTCACCACGGAGGCGCCCACGTTGTCGCCGGCCATGCAGAATCCCGCCCCGGGGCACGACACCGAGGTGACGGTGGCGTCGCCGTCGGCGTCCGCGGGGGTGCTCCACCCCACGGCGCCCCATGCCGCCAGGGCACCACCGGCGCCACCGGCGACGCACTGGGCGGGGGCGGCGCACGACACCGACGACAACGCCGTGACCGACGGCGCCGGGGCGGGCGACCACGTGGTGCCGTCGAAGGCCTCCACCAGCGGGACCGGCGGCTGGGGGGAGGGCGGGAAGGTCTCGGCCCCGACCGCCACGCACCACGCCGGGGTGGGACACGACACCGACCGAAGCACGGCCAGTCCCGGGGCGACGACGTCCAGGGCCGACGCCGACCAGCCGCCGGGGCCGAGCACGTCGGCGAAGGGTGCGGCGCTCGGGCCCTCGGTGATGGTGCCCAGCGCCGCGCAGAACGCCGGGGTGGGACACGAGACGCTCTGCAGCGTGGCGACGCCGGTGGCGGCGGGCGCGGGCACGGCCGTGGCCGACCAGGCACCGGCGTCGTCGGTCTCGGCCACGGCGGTATCGGACCCGGCACCCACCACCCCGTCCCCGACCGCCACGCACACCGGTCCCGTTGCACACGACACCCCGAAGAGCCCCGCGCCGGCGGGCAGCGCCACGAACCCCGGTGCCGGACCCCACGCCCCGTCCTGGTAGACGGCGGCGGCGGTGGCGAGGGGGCCGGCCGAGGTCGACGATCCCACCGCCACGCACACCGGGCCCGCCGTGCACGACACCGCGCTGAACGCGTCGCCGGCCAGGGCGGAGGGCGACCCCCACGCCGCGCCGTCCCACGTCCAGAGGTCGGGCCCTCCGTCGACGGCGGCGCAGAAGCCCGGACCCGTGCACGACACCGACGACGACGCCGGCGCGGCGGCGGCGCCGGGGTCGAAGGTGACGGGCGCGCTCCAGACCGGTCCGGGCCCGCCCGACCCACCCGCGGGGGCGGTGGGCGGGGAGGCGGGCGCGGGCGCGGCCGCCATGCCCACGACGTCGTCCACGGTCACGTGCAGGGCGGGCAGCGAGCCGTCGAAGGGGGCCGATCCCAGCCCGAAGACCCCGCCGTCCCGGCCCACCAGCCAGTAGCCGTCGGGACCCGCCGCGCTGAGACCGGTGATGTCGTGCACCTCGACCCCGTGGCCGCCGAGCCCGGTCACGGCGGCGGTGTCGCCGAAGGCCCAGACGGTGCCGTCGGCCGCCGCCACGGCGTAGCCCGCACCGTCGGGCGACGGTGCCAGCCCCACCACATCGGCCCGGTGCACGCCGAGGGCGGGCACCGACGACACGTAGCCGGCGTGGCCGAAGGCGAAGACCCCGCCGTCGGCGGCCACCAGCCAGTAGCCCCCGCCGCCCGGCGTGGCGGCGATCGCCACGATCGGGGCGCGCAGGGGGCGACCTCCCATGGAGCCGCTGAAGCGGGCGTCGCCGAAGGCGAAGACCCCGCCGTCGGCGGCCACGAGCCAGTAGCCCCCGCCGTCGGGCGTCGCCGCCATGGCCACCACCGGGGCTCGCAGCGCCCTGCCCCCCATGGAGCCGAGGAACCGGGCGTCGCCGAAGGCGAAGACCCCGCCGTCCCGGCCCACCAGCCAGTAGCCCCCGCCGTCGGGTGCGGGCGCCATCCCCACCACCGGGGCCCGCAAGGCCCTCCCCCCCATGGAGCCGGCGTAGCGGGCGCCGCCGAAGGCGAAGACCCCGCCGTCGGCGGCCACGAGCCAGTACCCGGCCGCCACCGAGCCGGCCGTGCGCGCCGTGGCGGCGGCCTCGCCCGCGTGCATCACACCGGACACGACCACGGCGCCGCCGAGTGCCGCGGCGGCGACGAGCGAGCGCAGCCGTCCACGGGTCGCCCTCGCACCGCGTCCGGGGCTCGGGGATGCCACGAAGCGACCCTATCCCGTCGGCCGCGGCACGTCGCCCGGCCGCCGGGCAGCCTCACGACCTGGGGGTGAGGGAGCGCAGCCGGAGCGTGGCGTGTCCCGTGAGCGTCGACGTGCCGAGGAAGGTGGGGCTCGACACCGAGGTCGTCCAGCTGGCCATGAGCGGCAGGGCGTCGTCGGCGGCGAGCCACACGTCGGCGACGTTGGTGCCGCGCTGGCCCCCGCTGTAGGTCGTGCGCTCCTGGAAGTGCATCGCCACCACGGCCTGGCGCCCCACGTGGACGACGCTCAGCCCGAGATAGCGATTGGTGCCGCGCACGATCACGGGCGCCGTGCGGATGGGGTCGTTGGTGCCCGTGCACGAGAACGGGAAGGCCTGCCCGGCGTGCAGCACCGCCGGTCGGGCGATCTCGGGCGTGCAGGTGAAGGTGGCGGTGTCGGCGATGGACAGCGCCACGAAGCTCCAGCGGTACCAGCCGGCGCGCGCCACCTCGGCGAGGTTGCCCCCCCGGGGGCAGAACGTGGCGCTCTGCCAGTGGCTGTCGCTGTAGTCGACGCGCCACACCCAGCAGCCGTCGGACCGGTAGGAGATCGTCCCCGGCATGGAAGGTCCCTCGGTCTGCGAGCGCGGCGGCAGCGAGATGTGCTCGTGGCCCGAGCCGGCATAGGGGTAGACCCCCGCGGCGGGCTGCAGCGCACTGGGATCGGCGCTGCGGGCCCCGCCGGCGGCGAGGAAGCGCTGGATGGCCACCGACGACGACAAGGGGACCGGACCCGAATGGTCCCAGCGGTAGACGAAGGCGCCCACCGCGCCCGACAGGACCACCACGACGACGGCGAGTGCCACGAGCGCCACCCGGTGACGGCGCCGCCACGGGCGGCGCCGTGACGGCGGCCCCGGCCACGAGCCGGCGGGAAGGTCCCCGACCCCGACGGGCAGGTCCGGGGCGCCGTCGTCACCGTCACCGGTGGGCGGGCTCCCGGCTCCCACCGGGACGGCGGTGCCGATCCCGCTCACCGCGGCCCGTCCGTCGTCGGGACGTCGGCGGCGGGGCTGCGCCGGCGGCGCCCGCCCCGCAGCAGGCTGGCCACGCCCGTGACCACGGGGTGGGGGATCTCGGCGCGCAGCGCGTCGAGCGTCGACTGCATGGCGGCGGTGATCTCCTGGTAGCAGGCCTCGACGACCTCCTCGTCGCCGTCGGCGCCGGGCGCGAAGCCCGACCAGTCCAAGGGCGCCAGGAACTCGACGGTCACCGCCGCCGGCATCGGCGGGGGCGGGGTGAGGATCGAGGTCAGCCCGAAGGGCCCGAGCATGATGGGGAAGACGTTGATGCGCAGGCGCGACAACCCGAACATCCGGGCGAGCCGATCGCCGCGGGCCACCACGACCACCGCGTCGTGCGCACCGTGGGCCACCACGGGCACCACGGGCACACCCGTGCGCAGGGCGAGGCGAACGAAGCCCCGGTGGCCGGCGAGATCGATCCGGCCCCGCCGGCTCCACGGGCGGCAGGCCTCGAGGTCCCCCCCGGGGTAGACCACGACGGCGGCGCCCTCGGCCAGCGCCTGCTCCGCCTGGGAGCCACCGGCGGGGATGGCCCCGATGCGGCGCAGGAACCCCCCGACCCCGGGGATGCCGAACAGCAGGTCGTAGGCGAGGGCATAGGCCGGCTGGTCGAGGCCACGCCGGCGCACGATGGCCTCGGCCACCACCCACACGTCGGGCATGTAGAAGAGGCACGAGTGGTTGCCCACGACGAGCACGGGGCCGGTGGCGGGGAGGCGCTCCAGCCCGCGGACCTCGGGGGAGAACATGGCCGTGTAGCTGTGCACCGGCCGCAGCTGGCGCTCGATGAAGGCGGCGTCCCGGTGGAAGTACTCGCCGCCCACCTCGTGCTCGACCCGGCGCGCCAGTGCGGCCACCACGGGCGAGAGCAGCCCGGGGCGCGTGCTGCGGCTGGTGGGGCGCGACGAGCCGCCGGGTGGTCCGGCGACCTGCGCTTCGTGCTCGGGCGGGGTGTCCACGACCATGCCGTCCCCCTCGTGGCGGACTTACGCTGCTGCCGTTGTCGCGCCGGGACCGGGGACCGGACCAGGGCAGTTCGTCCCGAAGTGGGCGGCAGCCGACCACGGCGCCACCCGGAGGGAGCCGCCGAGCCGCGTGGCGCGCGCCGCGACGCGCAGCGTGGCGGCGCCGGCCTCAGGAGCCGGGAACGGTGTCCGTGCCCGTCGGCGGAGCGCCGGCCGGTCCGGCCGCAGCACCGCCGGCCCGAGCGGCGCGCAGGCGCCGGATCCCGTCGTTGATGGCCGTCGTGATGAGCCGGTCGTTGTCCTTGGAGATGTAGTGGTGGACCCGGCGCTCGAGCAGGGCGCGCAGGAGGGGGTTGAAGGCGTGGTACGTCTCGGTGAAGTGGATGCGGGTGCGCCCGTCACCCAGGTCCTCGAGCTCGGTGCGCCCCTCGGCCTGCGACCACAGCGGCTTGCCGATGGCGTCGTACTTCCACGAGACGTGGGGGCGCACCTCGGTCAGCCACTCCCAGGAGTGCCCGACCCCACCCGACAGGAGATAGCGCGGCACCCGGAAGGTGCAGTGGCGGATGAGGCCCTCGCCGACCTCGTCGCCGGGATGGAGGATGTCGATCGACACACCGGAAGAGCTCGGGCGCCTCGGGCCCCGGTACCAGAACAGCTGCCACACCTCCGGGGGCGTGCCCTCGACGACCACGGCGTAGCGGTGCTCCTGCATGCCTCGATGCCTCCCGGTGTCAGGCGGGCGGCCAGCCGGCGCCGTAGACCTCGCGGTGCGCCTTGTCGGCCAGGGGCTGGCGCCGCGGGGGCGACAGCGGCCGGGCCGGCCATCCGAGCGGGACGACGGCCATGGCCCGCACCTCGTCGGGCAGCCCGACGGCGGCGGCGAGCTCGCGACCGAACACGAGCGGCAGCGTGGTCAACGACGACCCCAACCCGAGGGCGGTCGCCGCCAACAGGAGGTTCTGCACGCACGGGAAGATCGACGCCTCCAGCACCCGGGCGTCGCCGAGGCGGGTGTCACCCCCCACCACCACGAGCACCGGGGCGGAGGACACCCCGCCCCGGGCGCCGGCGTCGACCTCGGCGAGCAGCCCCGGCGCCAGCCTTCCCTCGGAGTGCGCCCGGCCCCCTTCCTCCCAGGCCCGCCGGGTGAGGGCGCCGATCTCGGCCCGGCGCCGTTCGTCGCGCACGACCACGAACACCCACGGTTGCCGGTTCTCTGCGCTCGGGGCGAACGTGGCGGCATCGAGCACCCGCTCCACGTCGGCGTCGTCGACGGGATCCGCTCCGAAGGACCGGCAGGCGCGCTGACGATGCACCACGTCGAAGAAGTCGTCCACGGCGCCCGACGCTAGCCCCCACGCCGCTGCGGCCCGCCCGACGGGGGGCGCTGGCGACGGGGGCACCCCCACGGTAGCGTCCGGTCCCCGCGTCGTGGCGACGAAGGCAGGCACCCGCACACCATGGACGACCTCTTTTCGCTGACGGGCAGACGGGCGCTCGTGACGGGCGGCTCGCGCGGCATCGGCCGGATGATCGCCGACGGCCTTCTGCGGGCCGGTGCCGAGGTCTGCATCTCCTCCCGCAAGCGCGATGCCTGCGAAGCCGCCGTCGAGGAGCTCGGGGCCATCGGGCCGTGCACCGCCGCCCCATCGGACCTCTCGACCGAAGACGGCTGTCGGGAGCTCGCCGAGGAGGTGGGGCGGCGCTGGGACCGGCTCGACGTGCTGGTCAACAACGCCGGCAACACCTGGGGGGCACCGTTCGAGGCGTTCGACGACGCCGCCTGGGACCGCGTGCTGGCGCTCAACGTCAAGGGCGTGTTCCACACCACCCGGTTCTGCACGCCCCTGCTGCGGGCGGCGGCCACCGCCGACGACCCCGCTCGGGTGATCAACGTGGGCTCGATCGACGGCATCCACGTGCCGGTCCTCGAGACGTACTCGTACGCGGCCTCCAAAGCAGCCGTGCACCAGCTCACACGGCACCTGGCCCGCCGGCTGGCGCCGCTCATCACGGTGAACGCCATCGCCCCCGGGCCCTTCGAGTCCAAGATGATGGCCGCCACCTTGGAGGCCTTCGGCGAGCAGATCGCGGCGCAGGCGCCGCTGCGGCGCATCGGGCGCCCCGACGACATGGCGGGCGCCGCCGTCTATCTTGCTTCCCGGGCCGGCTCGTACCTGACCGGGGCCGTCATCCCCGTCGACGGCGGCATCGCCACGGTGGGTACCTGAGGTGACGGAGGCGGAGACGGGCGCCGGGGAGATCTCGCACCGCAGCGGTGCGGGGAAGGAGGGGCAGTGCGGCTGAGCACCATGCTCGACTACTCGCGCGGCGTGAAGGAATCGGTCGACGCCGTCACCGATCTCGAACGGGCCGGGATGGACATCGTCTGGGTGGCCGAGGCCTACGGCCTCGACGGGCCGAGCCAGATGGGCTACATCGCGGCGCGCACCGAGCGCATCGAGATCGGATCGGCCATCCTCCCCATCTACTCGCGCACCCCGGTCCTGCTGGCCCAGACGGCCGCCGGCCTCGACACCTTGAGCGGGGGCCGCTTCATCCTGGGTCTCGGCGCGTCGGGACCCCAGGTCGTCGAGGGCTGGCACGCGGTGCCCTACACCGAGCCGCTCGAGCGCACCCGCGAGATCATCGGCATCTGCAGGAAGGTCTGGCGCCGCGAGGTCGTCACCAACGAGGGCCTCTACCCCATCCCCCTCCCCGCGGGGCGGGGCACGGGGCTGGGCAAGCCCCTCAAGCTCATCAACCATCCGGTGCGCGCCGCCATCCCGGTGTGGGTGGCGTCGATGGGGCCCAAGAACGTGGAGATGACCGCCGAGCTCGCCGACGGGTGGTTCCCCTTCCTCTTCGTCCCGGAGCGGGCCAAGGACGCCTGGGGCGAGGCGCTGGCCGCCGGCGCGGCCCGGCGGTCGGCGGAGCTCGGCACCCTCGACATCGCCGCCGGCGGTCTGGCCGCCGTCGGTGAGGGCCTCGAGCACCTCCGGGAGCTGGCCCGGCCCATGCTGGCCCTCTACATCGGGGGGATGGGGGCCCGGGGCCGCAACTTCTACAACGCCCTGGTGCGGCGCTTCGGCTTCGAGGCCGAGGCCGAGCGCATCCAGGACCTCTATCTCGACGGGAAGAAGCAGGAGGCAGCCGCGGCGGTGCCCGACGCCCTCTTGGAGCAGACCTCGCTCGTCGGGCCCGCCGGATACGTTCGCGACCGCATCGAGGCCTACCGCGAGGCGGGGGTGACCGTGCTCAACGTCACGGTCGTGGGCGCCGACCCGCTGGCCACCGTCGAGCAGCTCCGGGGGTGGTGCCGGTGAGCGACGACACGCGCAA
>Ga0335078_10009721_pt1 | contig 14236 bp, 12 predicted proteins | sample Lox_Sample_32_FD_206711 | JGI IMG/M metagenome (GOLD analysis project Ga0335078, IMG submission 206711) | Soil microbial communities from Loxahatchee National Wildlife Refuge, Florida, United States - Lox_Sample_3.2 | ecosystem: Environmental > Terrestrial > Soil > Wetlands | place: USA...
ATCAGCCGCTGCGGTTCACCGTCGCGACGATATCGCTGGGATCGATGAACGCTGCGGGTCACTTCACGTTCGGATAGAGCCCCGATTCCTTCACCGAGGCCAGACCGTCGGCACGGTCGGCGACCAGCTCCTTGGCGAACTGGTCCGGCGGGCTGAACACCGGCGTCAAGCCGCGGCTGAACAGAAACTTCTGCTGAAAGTCCGGTTTCGCGCCGACCGCGGCAATTGCCTTATAGAGCTTGTCGACAATTGGTTTCGGCGTACCGGCCGGCGCGTAGATGCCGAAGAAGGTCGCCGCGATGTGCTTGGTGTAGCCGATCTCCTTGAAGGTCGGGATATCGGGCGCCAGCGGCGAGCGGGTATCGCCGTCGATGGCAAGCCCGACGATCTTTCCGGCGCGGATGAACGACACCAGATTGCCGATGCCGAAAATCGCGATCTGGGTGGTGCCTGTCAGCATGGCATTGACCGCGTCGCCGCCGCCCTTGAACGGCACGCGCACGATGTCGGTGCCGTTCGTCTTATTGAACTCCTGCATGAAGGCGACCTTCGACAGCGAAGGCGCCATGTAATTGAAGGCGTTCGGCTTGGACTTGGCCAGCGCCGCCAGCTCGGCGAAGGATTTGACGTGGAGCGATGCATCCACCGCAAATACTTGGGTCAGGTAATAAGCCCGGGTGATCGGCTCCAGACTCTTCGCCGGATCGAAGTCGGAATTCGGCTGGATGATCGGATTGATGGTGACGGTCTCGCCGGGAAGGATGCAAATCGTGTAACCGTCCGGCGCAGCCGCCGCGCAAGCCTGGGCGCCGATCGTGCCTTCCGCGCCGGCGCGATCTTCGACCACGATCGAGGTGCCGAGCGCCGGGCCGAGCTGATCGCCCAGCGCGCGCATGAACAGATCGCTCAAGCCGCCCGGGCCTTGCGACGCAATCGCCTTGATCGGCCGTGCCGGATAGGTCTGCGCTACCGCAGGCAGCGGCAACAAGGTCAGTGCAAGCAGCGGAAGAATGAAGCGGCGCATGTGGTTTCCCCGACGATAAATTTATTGTCGTTGCGGCCGAGATTGCCGCACCATGCCGATCGCGACAAGCGGCCAAAACCGCGCAGAGGTTATGTGCGCTTCGCCGCGAGGCCAGCGAGCGGGAGGAAATGAGTGTCGAATTACGCAATGAAGACCGAAAAGGGCATCACCGTGCGGATGCGCGACGGCATCCGCATTTCGCTTTGCGTCTATCGGCCCGACGCCCAGGGGCGCTTTCCGGCGTTGTTTGCGGCCTCGCCCTATCAATACGAGATGGACGGGGTGCCGGCCTACCCCTTGTTCCTGTGGCGCGAGACCGGACCGGTCGAATGGTATGTCGGTCAGGGCTACGCCTACGTCCATGCCGACGTGCGCGGCGCGGGCCGCTCCGAAGGCGAATTCGAGTTCATGGGATTGAACGAGCAGCAGGACTATGTCGAGCTGATCGATTGGATCGTCAAACAACCATGGTGCAACGGCCGCGTCGGCGGCATCGGCCAGTCCTATTATGCGATGGCGCAATGGCTGATGGCGACCTACAACCCGCCCGGCCTCGCCTGCATTGCGCCTTACGACGGCCTCGTCGATCAGTATCGCGGCTCGAATTATCACGGCGGCATCTACTGCTCCTATCGCTCGGTCTGGTACACGTCGCTGCGCGCCGACAATCAGCATAGGCTTGCCGGCGAGCACGGCCGGCCGCCGATGACGTTCGATCTGGTCGGCGAGATCATCAATCATCCGCTCGATGACGATTTCTGGCGCCAGCGCTCGCCCTATTGGCGCCTCGACCAGATCAAATGCCCGGTGCTGTCGATCGGGCACTGGGGCAAGATGGGCCTGCATCTGCGCGGCAATATTCTCGGCTACGAAGAGGTCACAGCGCCGAAGAAGCTCGTCGTCACCGGCGCGCGCAACACGTTCGAAGCGCACCGCATGTTCGACCAGATCGAATTTCACGAAAAACAGCTGCTGCCGTTCTACGACCTGCATCTCAAAGGCAAGAACAACGGCTTCATGGAGACGGAGCCGGTAAAGCTCTTCGTGCGCGGCGCCAATGTCTGGCGCGCACCGGAACAGTGGCCGCCACGGCGCGCTGCCCCCCTCGCCTATTATTTGCGCAAGGGCCCATCCGGCAGCGTCACGTCGCTTAATGACGGCGCGCTCTCGACCGAGCCGCCGCACCAGCGCGAGGCGCCGACCAGCTACACCTATCCGGATTGGGAATGGGTCAACGGCGTGGCAGTGATCGGGCCGGACGGACGGGTCGATCCGGCGCGGCGGGTGCTCACCTTCACCAGCGCGCCGCTCGCTGCCGATCTCGAAGCGATCGGGCCGATCGTGCTGAAGCTTTTCGCCTCATCGACCGCGATCGACACCCAGTTCATCGTCAAACTCACCGATCAGCATCCGCAGGATGCGGCGGCGCGCGGCAAGGGCGAGCAGCCGGCGTTTACGGCGGTGTCGAAAGGCTGGCTCAAAGCCTCGCACCGCGAGAAGGATCCGGCGCGCTCGAAGCCCGAGCGGCCGTTCTACGCTCACACCAATCCGCAGCCGCTCGAGCCGGGCGAAATCTACTCGTTCGATATCGAGGTGCTGCCGATCGCCTACGTGTTCAAGAAGGGCCACCGCATCCGGCTCGAGCTTGCTAACGGCGACTCACCGGCGACCGACGGCGTATTCTCGCATCCCTACCATCCGTCGCTGATGGGCACGGACACCATCCATCACGCCGCCGCCCATGCTTCGGCGCTCATCCTGCCGGTGATTGCGGCCGGATAAGAAGAGCGGCCGGGTAGAAAGAAATGGACCGTCGGTCACGCGGCGCGGTCGAAGCGTTGCTCGAGCGCGCCGTCGGCAGCCTTCGTTGATTTCCGACCGGGCGCCGTGAACTTGCAGCCGCACCACACCAACGCAATCATCGCCGCCAAAATAAACCAGAGCACCACATCGACAGCCATGCTGCCCTCCATGGCCGCCCCCGGCGTTGCGGATTCAACTACGCGCCGGGCGGAACGCTCGATGCTTTAATGTCGCAGGACGTCAATGTCGCAGGGACGGGCGATCTTTACGGCATCCCCGCGACTCGGCTGCGGTGCCCATGCAAAGAAGCCGCCGGTGTCGCCGGCGGCTTCTCAAAGCCTGAAATTACGTAGCCGCAACGCTACGCGGCCGCGCTAGCAACGCCCGGCGCGCACAAGATTATCGCGCCGGCAGCGAGCCGGAGCGCAGCAACGCGAAAGTCGGCTTCAGCAAGCGCGATTGCGCTTTACTTCGGAATCGGCGCGGCGAGCGCGTAGCAGGCCGAATACACCGAGCCGTCAAGGTTATAGCACGACACGCACTTGCACCCGGCAGCGCCGGAGCACGAGGCGATTGTCTTGTGATGCAGCACGATCCGCGCGTGATTGTGCACGGATGTACCGACGGCGCAGGCTCCCGGCCACGCTTGTGCTCCGGAAAAAGCAATTCCTGACAACGCGAGCGCGACACCCACCGAAAGTCCAAAACGGCGCATAAGGTCCCTCCACCTCTTGAGATACCCTAGGAAAATTAGCCCCTGGGGGAACGACTCAGTCTCACATACAAGAAAACGCTGCGCAAGATTGCACAATCGCTCGACCCGTCATTTTCACAAGACCGTCCAATAGTCTTAGCCGGACCGTCATGGGTGGTTCGATCGACAACGCCCCTACCCGGGGCCGGTAACGTGGTACGGCACGCCGCAAGCCCCCCGACGTTTTGGCCGCCGCTCAGCCGGTGGCGACGAATTTGTAGCCGTCGCCCCAGCGCCGCACCCGCCCGGTAGACGGCGCGGGGAAATGGCTTGCGCAAATGATCGTCGATTCCTCACAGAACCGGTCGAAGGTCTTGCGCCGGGTCTGTCCGGCCTGCGCGGAATCGTAATCGGACATCATGCCGATTGCGGGATATTTGCCCTGCAATGGCGAATGAATCATGTCGCCGGTGATCAGTGCGTCCTCGCCCTTGCTGCCGACCAGCACCGAGAAATGGTCGATGGTGTGGCCGGGCGTTGGAATGAACTGGATCGTCTCGTTGAAAGCGAAGTCGCTTTTGACGATCTGTTCGCGCTTGGCGGCGACGATCGGCAGCACCGAGTCGGTGATCCACGGCACGCTCGCCGGGCTTTCTTTTTCGCGCGCCGTCCAATGGGCAAGCTCGCGATCGGTCATGATGTAGCGCGCCTTGGGAAAGGTCGGCACCCAGCGGCCGTTGTCGAGCCGCGTATTCCAGCCGACGTGATCGCCGTGTAAATGCGTGCACATCACATAGTCGATGTCGTTCACGGTCAGGCCGGCGCCCGCCAGCCCCCTCTCGAAGCGGTCGCTGTTGAGCATGTTCCAGAACGGCCGCGTCGGCCGCGACTTGTGATTGCCGACGCAGGCATCGATCAGGATGTTGTGGTGCGGCGTCTTGATGACGAAGCTTTGGATGCAGAGCACCAGGTTGTTGGCGGCGTCGATGAATGTCGGCTGCAGCCAGGACCGGTTCTGGTCGAACAGGTCCTTGGTCAAGGACGGGAAAAATCCGAACAGCTCGAAGAATCCGCCCTGCTGCTCGACGATGGGATGAATCGTGACGTCCTTGAGCGCAATCGGCCAGGCTGCGGCGGTCGTCATCGGGCAATTTCCTCGGGGTTGGTGGGTTTTGCCGAATGTTAGCGGCGCGGCGCGCGTGCCGCTACGGCCATTCCGGCATTGGAGGACAGCCTGCCGCCTCGGGCAACGTTGCGACAGCGCTATTCGGCGGCAATGAGACGATTTTCGAGGAGGGCGGCGTTCTGCCTGGCGACGAAGTCTTCTTCCAATTCCGCCAGGATCACGTAGTTCTGCGCGAGCAGCCGATAGCAGTCGCCGAACTTTATCGACACGCTGGCTTTGGCCGCCTGTTGGCACTTGGCCGCTTGCCGACGCAACTCGCGCGCTCTCGCCAAATGATCGAGCATAGGACGCTTACCCACTGACCACCGACTGACCACGACTGACCACACGCCGAGCCTGATAGGCGCGGACCTTGCGCGCGCGCGTGCCGAGCGTCAAAGCGCTCCGTTCCGCCCTGTGGATAACTATACGTAGCCCTGCCTTGCCGAATCGCGCGGGCCGCTAGTGCAGCGGATTTGACATTTGCTACCCGCTAGCCGGGCGCTCGGAATGCGAATGTTGCAATCGGAGCGCTAGCCCGCTCGCCGTGCCAGCGACAGCCAGACGCCGCCGCCGACGAGCACCGCGCCGGACAGCCGGCCAAGGAGCCTGGCGCGCTCAGGCTTCAGGAACCAGGCGCGGCCGAGGCCGGAAGCGATCGCCCATAGCGAATCCGAGGCCGGCGCCAGCACCGCGGTGACCGTGCACATGACGATGAGCTGCCTCGCCACCGGCAGATGCGGATCGACGAATTGCGGAAGAAAAGCTGTGAAGAACGCGATGGTCTTGGGGTTGGACAAGGCGACGATGAGGCCGCGGGAAAAATTCGCCGCGCCGGCGCGAACCGTCGTCGCGGTGCCGGCGCGGCGCCAGGCCGCAATGCCGAGCCAGATCAGATAGGCGGCGCCGGCCCAACGCAGCACCTCGAATAAGGCGGCGGCGTTCTGCAACACCCAGCTCAAGCCAACGGCGATCGCCGCCAGCAACAGCGCGTTGCCGATCGAGGTTCCGGCGACGGTGATGAGCGCGGCGCGCACGCCTTGGCTTACGCCGGTGGCGATCACCAGCGTCACGATCGGGCCGGGCGTAACAATCAGCACCGCGGTGATGACGAGAAAGGCGGCGAACAGATCCCAATTCATCGCCGGCTCATGTCCTCGCCGCCGGGTCGCGACGGATCGGATCGACCCGCAGCACGGTCTGCGGCTTCTCTACCGGAATGACGCGTACGCCGTCGTGCTTCCAGCGGCCGCGGTCGGGAATTTCGCTCATGAGCCCTTCTAGCACACCGCTCACTATGGCGCCGCAAGACCCAGCGAATGCAGGTAGCCGGCGTTGACGCGAACGTTCTTGAATTGCACGCCTTCGACATAGGCATTGAGGATGGCCTGCGCTTGGTCGCGCGGCGGCAGGGGGCCAGCGCTGCCGGCGGCGGCGATGATGTCCCATCCCGCCGGCTTCTGGATCGATACGACTGACAGCGGCGAATCGAGATTCTTGTACGGCCAGAAAATCCAGCCGAAACCGAAGCGTTCGTTGAGTTCGCGGAACTTGGCGTTCCACGCGTTGTTATATTCGCCGGTCTCGCCAATGAGCACCGGTACATTCCATCGCTTGCTGAAATTCACGTATTCCTGCAGCCCGTCGCGGCTCGGATTGATCCAGAACTTGTGATAGGTGTAGACGGCGTTGGCGTCGAATGGCCGGCCGAATGCGCCGAAATTCGTATCCCACTGCGCGCCGCCGAGCAGTACGACGTGATTGCGATCGACGCTGCGGACGGCGCTCACGATATCGCGATAGAGCGGCTCAAGCTGCGGGTTGAGATAATCGACGTCGCTGTAGGGCGAGATCGGCTCGTTCAACAGGTCGTAGCCGAGGATCGCAGTCTCGTCGCGATAATGCGCGGCAAGCCGCTGCCATAGCGCAATGGTGAGCTGACGAAAGCGCGGCACATAGAATGTCAGCGGGAAGCCCGGCCCGTCGTCGTGATTGACGCCGGTCTGTCCGCCGGGCGCGGCGTGAAGATCGATGATCGCGTAAAGGCCGGCCTCGCGGCACCATTGCACCACGCGATCCACCAACGACCAGCCCAATCCCGAAAAGCGGTCATCGTTGCCCTGGTCGTCGCCGGAATCGATAAACAGCCGCCAATCGAGCGGTATGCGGATGGTGTTGAAGCCCGCCGCTTTGAGGAAATCGATATCGTCCTTGGTGACATAATTGTCGCGGAACTCCGTCCAGAAGCGCGCCGCAGCCTCCCGCCCGATCAGCGCATCGAACAGGTCCGAAATCTCCGTCGGGCTGAGCGCTTTTTTGAACTTGAACATGTAGCCTTCGGGCACCAGCCAATTGCCGAGGTTGATGCCCTTGACGGCAAATGGTTCGCCGCGGCCGTCGACCAGGCGCGCGCCGTCGGCATGGATGAAATCGCTCGCGGCCGCGGCGACGCTCGCCACGCTTGCGACGAGGAGCTCGAACGCGAGGACCGCGAGGCAGAGACCGCCGCGCAGGCCACAAAGATGGATGCGCGCATTGCAGGGATGCATCGCCGGTAACCTTTCAGAGTCGCGCCGATGCCAATTTCATGCCATGAGCATAGCCCTGCCGGGCTGTCGTCGCAGAGGTCGCACTTTCCATGTACGGCATGCCGCTCGCGCAGGCGCTCGTCTTCCTGGGCGCCGTGGTCATTATTCTTGCGGCGACGACATGGCGCCCGATCCATCCATTTGTGGTCCTCGTCATCGTCGCTGCGGTATTCGGCTACATTGTCGGCTATCCGACGTCGCAGCTCGGCAGCAATTTCGGCAGCGGCTTTTCGGAGAAAATCTATTCCCCCGGCTTGGTCATCATCGCCGCAAGCTTCGTCGCCGGACTCGCCGAAAGCGCCATCGCATCCTGTCGGCTCTCGGCAAAACGGCACGGCTCTATAGGCGTGACTCTCGTCGGGCTCTGCGCCGGACTTGGCGCATCGCCAGCGTCCGCCTTTGCCATCCTGCTGCCGCTGCTGCCGTCTCCCACCGGGCAAGATAAAGCGAACACGCAACGCACCACCCTGACGCTGGCATTGTCGATTTCGGCAAGTCACGGCTTGCTGGTGACGCCGGTGGGGATCGCCGCGGTCGCCATCCTCGCCGCCGACTGGCACCGCGTCGCGCTGTACGGCCTGCCTTTGGTGGCTTTACTGATCGCCGTCGGCGCCCTCTTCGTGCGCATGTCGGCCCCCCGCGCAGCGGCATCCGCGCCGTGGCCGCCGGAGCAAGCGACCGAAAAGCAAGTCATTGGATCGCCGGTCGTGCCGATACTGGCGGTCGCGGCGCCATTGTTGCTGCTCATCGTCCAATCGCTCGGCGATATGCCGAGCGAACCCTTGGGCGGAGGCCCGACGCGAGAGCTGATATTAGGTGTCGGCCGCCCGATCATTCTTTTTCTGACCGGCATCGGCATCATGATCGTCGGCCAGCCTTGGCGCGCGCTCGCGCTCGCAACCGATCCGGATTGGGGCGCTCGCATGCTTCGCCGTGTCGCCAGCGTCGCGCTGATTGTCTGCGCCGCCGGCGGATTGCAGCGGCTCTGCCAGCAGACCGGTATGGCCGAAATGATCGGCGAGCACCTGCTCAGCCCGCGTCTGGCGCCGTTCGGCGTACTGATCCCGTTTCTGATCGCTGCGGCAATGAAAACGCTGCAGGGCTCATCGCTGGTCGCCGCCATCACCGCTGCCGGCATGGTGCAGCCGATCCTGGCGTCGCTTGGCTTGGACGCGGCCGACGGGCGCGCGCTTGCCGCGCTCGCCGTCGGCGCCGGCGCGATGACCATGTCGCATATCAACGACGATTATTTCTGGCTGGTGACGCAAAGTGCAGGGTTTTCGCCGCTGCGCGGCTTCGCCACCTTGAGTCTCGGCACGCTGCTGCAAGGCTTCGTCGCCGCAGCAATGCTGCTGACAATCGCCGGGGCGGTGTCTCGTGTCTGAGCGCACGCCAACCGGCACGACGCCGGACGCGCAAACCGCACCAGCACCCTCGCGGCGCGCGCTGTTCAAGCTCGCCGGCGCAGGGGCGCTCGCACTGGACTCCGCTTCATCGGCCGCGGCGCCGGCCCCCAAGCCCGATGCCGAGACGATCCTGCCGCAGAAGTTCCGCTGGGGTACGGCGAGCTCGGCCTATCAGATCGAAGGCGCCTGGCAGGAGGACGGCAAGGGCGAGTCGATCTGGGACCGCTTTGCCCACAGCCCGGGCAAGATCCGCAACGGCGACACCGGTGACGTGGCGATCGATCACTATCACCGCTACCGCGAAGACGTGCAGCAGATGAAATCGCTCGGCGCGAGGACCTACCGGTTCTCGATCTCCTGGCCGCGCATTTTTCCGGAAGGCGCCGGTTTGCCCAATGCCAAAGGCCTCGATTTCTATAACCGGCTGACGGACGAACTGCTCGCAAACGACATCGAGCCGTTTGCCACGCTCTACCACTGGGACTTGCCGCAGGCGCTGCAGGACCGCGGCGGCTGGGAAGCGCGCGACACCGCCAGGGCCTTTGCCGATTATGCCGGCTATGTGGCCGAAAAGCTCAGCGACCGCATCCGGCATTTTTTCACCCTCAACGAGCTCGCGTCATTCGTCGACCTCGGATACGGCACCGGCCAGTTCGCGCCCGGGCTCACGTTGCCGCCGGCGCGCTTGAACCAGATACGCCATCACGCCGTGCTGGGTCATGGTTTTGCCGTGCAGGCGATCCGCGCCGGCGCCAAGCCGGGCACCGCGGTCGGACCTTCGGAGAACATTGTGGCGGCCGTGCCGGTGATCGAAGAACGCGAGCATGTTGTTGCCGCGGAGCGCGCCTGCCGCGAGCTGAACGCCAGCTATCTGACCGTCATGCTGGAGGGACGTTACACCGATGTCTATCTGGCCTCCACCGGCGCCGATGCGCCAAAATTCACCGACGAAGAACTGCGCGTCATCTCAAGTCCGCTCGATTTCGTCGGCATCAACGTCTATCAGCCGACCTATGTGCGCGCGATCGCGGCACCGCCCGGTTATGAGGTGATGCCGTTCGCCAAATCGCATCCACGCATGGCGTCGTCCTGGCAGCATATTGGCCCGGAGGCGCTCTATTGGGCGCCGCGGCACCTGCGGAAAATCTGGAATGTGAAGCAGATCTACATCACCGAGAACGGCTGCGGCACCGCCGATACGCCGGCCGCGGACGGCGTCGTCTACGACAGCGACCGCGTGATGTTCCTGCGCAATTATCTCAGCATGCTGCAGCGCGCGACGTCGGAAGGCGTGCCGGTGCGCGGTTACTTTCTCTGGAGCCTGTTCGACAATTTCGAATGGGTAGACGGTTACGACACGCGGTTCGGCCTGATCCATGTCGACTTCGCGACGCAAAAGCGCACCGCGAAACTATCCGCGGCCTATTTTGCGCAAGTCATGCGGCGCAATGCGGTGGCCTGACGACGCGCGTGCACCGCGTGGCGCTTAACAAAGGCATTCGCCGGGGGCGACCGAATTGGGGTCCTGCCTTACTGATGCGACCCGCGAATGTCGCCGCCGGCGAACCGTTCGCGCGTGCCGCTATGCTGCGAACCGAACGAGTTAGGCAGCAATCATCGCGGCGTTTTGACCCGGTGGATTCATCGCCACCTCCGTGTCAGCAAGGTTGCAGCCGAATTCTGAACCTGCCCGCCGCATTGTCAAGAAATCAATCGTGGCGGCCAAGTTCCGTCGTGCCGGAGGCGGCCTGTCAGACTGTTTCGCTTTGCCCGCAATGACCAATCTCACTCGCCGTCGTTCTCGCCGTTGCCCTCGCCCTCCTCGCTCAGCCGCTCGACGGAAGCGACCTTCTCGCCCTCGGCGGTGGTGAAGACGATGACGCCTTGGGTGGCGCGGCCGGCGATGCGGATGCCGTCGACCGGGCAGCGGATCAGTTGACCTCCGTCGGTGACCAGCATGATCTGATCGGTTTCCTCGATCGGGAACGAGGCGACGAGCCGGCCGTTCTTTTCGGTGATCGCCATGGCGACGATACCTTTGCCGCCGCGACCGGTGGTGCGGTACTCGTAGGACGAGGTGCGCTTGCCGAAGCCTTTCTCGGAAATCGTCAGCACGAATTGCTCAGCCGCGGACAGCTCGGCATAGCGCGTCTGCCCGAGCTCGATGGCGCCCTCGGCCTCCTCGGCATCGGCACTCACCTCCTCGGCCTCGCCATTGCCGCCGCGCCGCACCGCATTGGCGCGTTTCAGATATGCGGCGCGCTCCTCGGCGTTGGCCTCGACGTGACGCAGGATCGACAGCGAGATCACCTTGTCGTCGGCGGCGAGGTTGATGCCGCGCACGCCCATCGAGGTGCGGCCGGAGAACACGCGCACGTCGTTCACCGCAAAGCGGATGCATTGGCCGGCCGCCGAGGTGAGCAGCACGTCGTCGTTCTCGGTGCAGATCTGCACGTCGACGAAGGCGTCGCCCTCGTCGAGCTTCATGGCGATGATGCCGGAGCGGCGCACGTCGGCAAAGTCCGACAGCTTGTTGCGCCGCACGGTGCCGGCCGTGGTGGCGAACATCACGTCGAGCTTGTCCCAGCTCTTTTCATCTTCCGGCAGCGGCATGATCGTGGTGATGTTTTCGCCCTGCTCCAGCGGCAGAATGTTGATCAGCGCCTTGCCGCGCGCCTGCGGCGCGGCCTGCGGCAGCCGCCAGACTTTTTCCTTGTAGACCCTGCCATGCGAGGAGAAGAACAAGACCGGGGTATGCGTCGAGGCGACGAACAGCCGGGTGACGAAATCCTCTTCGCGGGTCTGCATGCCGGCGCGGCCCTTGCCGCCGCGCTTTTGCGACCGATAGGTCGACAGCGGCACGCGCTTGACATAGCCGGCATGCGAGACGGTGACGACCATGTCCTCGCGCTGGATCAGGTCCTCGTCTTCCATCTCGCCTTCTTGATCGAGGATGACGGTCCGGCGCGGCGTGGCAAACTCGTTCTTGACCGCCGCGAGCTCGTTCTTGACGATGGTCTGGATGCGGGCGCGCGAACGCAGGATGTCAAGGTAATCCGCGATCTCGGCGGCGAGCTTGTCGAGCTCGGCCTTGATCTCATCGCGGCCGAGCGCGGTCAGCCGCTGCAGGCGCAGATCGAGAATGGCCTTGGCCTGCTCGGCCGAGAGCTTGGTGGTGCCCTGCGGCGATACGCTGTGGCGCGGATCGTCGATCAGCGTGACCATGGCGGCGACGTCGCGCGCCGGCCAGTCGCGCTCCATCAACTGGTCGCGCGCCTCGTTGGCATCCTTGGCGGCCCGGATCAGCCTTATCACCTCGTCGATATTGGCGACCGCAATCGCCAGGCCGACCAGGACGTGGGCGCGGTCGCGCGCCTTGCCGAGCAGATGCTTGGTGCGGCGGTAGATCACCTCTTCACGGAAGGCGACAAAGGAGGTGAGCAGGTCCTTCAGGTTCATCACCTGCGGCCGGCCGCCCTCGAGCGCCACCATATTGGCGCCGAACGAAGACTGCAGCGCAGTGAAGCGATAGAGCTGATTGAGCACGACGTCGGGCACCGCGTCGCGGCGCAATTCCACGACCACGCGGTAGCCGTCGCGGTCGGACTCGTCGCGCAGCGCGCCGATGCCTTCGATCTTCTTTTCGCGCACCAGTTCGCCGATGCGCTCGACCATCTGCGCCTTGTTCACCTGATAGGGAATTTCCGAGACGACGATGGCTTCGCGCTCGCCGCGCAAGGTCTCGAACTCGACCTTGCCGCGCATCACGATCGAGCCGCGGCCGAGATGATAGGCAGCGCGGATGCCTTGCCGGCCGAGAATGATGCCGCCGGTCGGAAAATCCGGTCCCGGTACGATCGCGATCAAATCGTCGATCGAGAGCGCCGGATTGTCCATCAGCGCGATGCAAGCGTCGATCACCTCGCCGAGATTATGCGGCGGAATGTTGGTCGCCATGCCGACGGCAATGCCGCCGGCGCCGTTGACGAGCAGATTGGGAAAGCCCGCCGGCAGCACAACCGGCTCGTGTTCGGAATTGTCGTAATTGGCCTGGAAATCGACGGTATCCTTGTCGATGTCGCGCAGGAGCTCCATTGCCGGCTTGGCCAGCCGGCACTCGGTGTACCGGTAGGCTGCGGGATTGTCGCCGTCGATCGAGCCGAAATTGCCCTGCCCGTCGATCAGCGGCAGGCGCATGGAGAAATCCTGCACCATGCGCACCAGGGCATCATAAATCGACTGGTCGCCATGGGGGTGGTATTTGCCCATGACGTCGCCGACGACGTGCGCGCACTTGACGTATTTCTTGTCCGGCGTGTGCCCGTTTTCGTGCATCGAATACAGGATGCGACGATGCACGGGTTTGAGCCCGTCGCGCGCGTCCGGCAGCGCGCGTGCCACGATCACGCTCATGGCGTAATCGAGGTAGCTCTTCTTCATCTCCTCGGTGATGGAAACCGGGCGAATATCGGAGGGCGCGCCGCCGTCGCTTGGCGGCGTATGATCCTGGTCTGACAAGCGTGAAATCCTGACGAATCGAGTGCGATTTTTATAGCCGATAAGGCCTCCCGGGGCCACCTTTATCGGCTTCAGTTACGTGGGGTTTTCCGCTGGAAATTCAATGGGCTAAAGGGCGCTACCGGTCCGCCCCTTCGGCCGCAAGGCCAACCCTGGCGACCGCCTCGGCTCAAGCTCCAAAACTGCCCTACGTGAGCCGGCCTCGCAGCCCGTGCGGCACGCCGTAGACTTTGCCCTTCAGAAGCGCGAAATGCGGTCTGGCGCAATCGCTCCGGCCCCGTAAGATGCGCGCGAAAAAAGCAATCGGAGAGGCGCGCCATGGTTCAACTCATCGACAGCGACATCAAGACCCGTGAAGTGCTCGGCTGGAAGGGCGTGCATGTGCTGCACTTTGCCGGCTCGTCGTGCTCGCAAAAGCTGCGCATCTTTCTCAATCTCAAGGGCATTCCCTGGCAATCGCATCCGATCGATCTGCCCGGCAACGAGAACATGCAGCCGTGGTTTCTCGGCATCAATCCGCGCGGCCTGGTTCCGGTCCTCATTGATGACGGCGCCGTGCACATCGAAAGCAACGACATCATCCAATATCTGGAGAAGAAATTTCCGCAGCCGAGGCTGATCCCCGCCGGCCACGAGAACGAGGTCGCCGCGCTGCTCAAGCACGAGGACGATCTGCATCTCGATCTGCGCACTTTAAGCTTCCGCTTCGTGTTCGCGCCGCCGGGTCCGCCGAAATCCGCGGCCGCGCTCGAGAGCTACCGGGCCAACGGCAGCGGCACCGTCCAGGGCCTGAGCGACCGCGAGAAAGCGATCCAGATCGAGTTTTGGCAGCGCGCCGCGAACGAAGGTTTTCCCGACGCGCGGGCGCGCGCCTCGGCGCAAAGATTTCGCGCCGAGTTCGACGCGCTCGACAAGACGCTGGCGCGAGAGCCCTATCTGACGGGCAAGGACTTAAGCGTGCTCGACATCGCCTGGTTCATCTACGAGCATCGGCTGTCGCTGGCCGGTTACCCGTTCGAACGGCTGCATCCGCATGTT
>Ga0335078_10009724_pt1 | contig 14234 bp, 13 predicted proteins | sample Lox_Sample_32_FD_206711 | JGI IMG/M metagenome (GOLD analysis project Ga0335078, IMG submission 206711) | Soil microbial communities from Loxahatchee National Wildlife Refuge, Florida, United States - Lox_Sample_3.2 | ecosystem: Environmental > Terrestrial > Soil > Wetlands | place: USA...
CAACAAAACTGGGACGCCAGCGTGCAAGGGTTGGTCGTCTTCCCGGATGTCCTCACGCGGCTGAATTCCAACGTTCACTGGACTACCGATCTGGGCAATGCGTTTCTGGCGCAGCAAGCCGACGTGATGAGTGCCGTACAACGCATGCGTGCCCGTGCGCAGGCGAATGGCAAGTTGTATTCCACCTCGCAGGAGACCGTCACCACCGAGTCGCAAAGCGGCCAGACAGCGATCGATATTACACCAACGGACCCGCAGGTGGTCTATGTGCCGGTTTACGACCCGGCGTATGTTTGGGGTCCGCCGCTGTGGGGCTATTATCCGGCCCTCTATTACCCGGCCATGGGCTTCGGGTACTTCGGCCCCGGCATTTACATTGGGACCTTCTTTGGCGGCCTGGGATGGGGCGGCTGGGGTTGGGGACCGAATTGGTTCGGCGGCGCCATCGTACAGAACGCTGCTTTCTTCAATCACTATCATCTGGCCGGCTTGCCGGGGGGAGGAGTGTGGCAGCACAACCCGGATCATCGGCAAGGGATTCCGTACCCGAGCCGCGCCGTCTACGCACGTTTTGGGAATCCGGCCCCGCAACGCGGCCCAGTGGTCGCCGCGAGCCGAGTGCCGAACAGCGGAGAGAGCGGCGGCTGGAGCCGGTTCGGACAACCCGGCGCCAGCGGAACCGTAGCCGCGCCGCGCAGTTCGTACACGACACAAGCTACGAATCGCGCTGAAAGCGGCTTCAGTCACTTCGGAAGCGCCAATACGCAGGCGAGCGTTCGTCCGGCTCCGGTGTACAACGGAGGCAGTGGATTCCGCCCGAGCCCCTCGTTCCATGCGGCGCCCAGCCCGTCGTTTAGCGGGGGCGGGCGTACCGGCGGATTCTCAGGCGGGAGTTCTCACGGCGGCGGCGGACGCCGCTAGCGTAGCGCGGGCGTTCTGCGAGCGCGCACCGCAGCAACGGCCAGGTACACGAGCGGCCAACTCATCACCGCCAGTGGCACGAACTGCGATTGCCCCACCAGCGGATTCGGCAGCCAGACACCCGCGCGGGCTGACTGCGCGATCCGGATCAGGACGTGGTTTACGGCGACGAGGAGGATCACGATCGCGCTGCCGGTCGCGATCAACAACAGGAACGCGCTCCGTACGCCAACGAAACGGCTGCCAAGGCCTCGGCGCACTCCAAAGGTCACTGGGCAGAAAAACAACAGCGCTTCGAACGTAAGAGTGAAGACGAATTGCTGCGTTAAGAGGTAATGCGCAACTCGAGTGTTGCAATACAAACACCAGAGGACGAACAGCGTACCGTGCACCCAGGCGGTGCGTCGTGACAAAGATAGCAAAGCGAGGCCCGCTGTCCAGGCAAAGACCGGCACCAGGATCAGGTCGGCCGTCCAGAATAGAATCCCTTCGGTCATCGTCATAGCGGGATAGCCCTGTCCGTAATGCAGACTGGCCCACAGCGGAATGGCCAGCGACAGGCTCAATCCGAAGGCTCGCACACTCAGCAGAAAACCGACCGGCCCGAGGAGCCCTACCAGCGCCAGCCACGGCCGCCAGTCCGTCCACAACAGGACTTGCCGCCGCGCGACCAGCCCCAGCGTTTCCGCCAATGCCCGCACGCCGCTCTCGCCCGATTCGGCGAAGTCGCCGCGCACTGCCTCGCGTTCTTCCGGCTCCAGGGCCCGCGAGACCCGCTCCGCCAGCCACCAGCACATCCGATTCATGGCCGGGCTCCCGCACGGCCGGCCGCCCAGGAAACGCCGCGGCTCACACGGACGATCGCCTTATAGAAATCCGCCGCCGACCGCGCGCCCTGGGCCGTCACCCGCACCCTGCGCTTGGCCCGTCCGCCCCGCTCGGGGGTTGCGTCGCCCATCCAGGTTTCGACGAGGCCTTTGCTTTCGAGCCGGTCGAGCGTCGTGTAGAGCGCGCCGATCGAGCAGCGGCGCCCCGCCGTCTTCTCCACGTACTCGCGGATGGCGGCGCCATACGCATCCTCACCCAGCCGCGCCGCGGCAGTGAGCAGCAGGTATTCGAATTCGCCCAACATGATTACTATCACATTGTGATAGTAATCAGCGGCGGTGTCAAGACCGGCGCTAGATCTTCTCCGGCACTTCGACCGTTCGCGCGTCGCGCACGTTGCCGGTGTTCAAGGTGGTGGCCGGTTCGAACAGCAGCACGTGAACCTCCTCTGGCGCCGATGGGCGATGCTCGGTGCCACGCGGCACGATCAGGAATTCGCCTTCCCGCAACTCGAGGCTGCGTTCCGCTCCCGCCGCGTCCCGGTAGTCCATGCGAAACCAACCGCGGACCACAAGAAACAGTTCGTCCTCGGCATCGTGGTGGTGCCAGAGGAAGTCGCCTTGAAACTTGACGAGCTTGACGTGCTGGCCATTCAGCTCTCCTACGATCTTGGGGATCCAGTGGTCTTCGAAGGATGCGAATTTTTCCGCCACAGAGACTTTGTACATGCAGCCACGTTAACACCGTCCACGGCTTTCCGGGTTAAGAAACTGAAGTTACGTCCGATAAGAGCAGTAGACCGCCCTAGGCGAGCCAACCGAAATGAGGAACTGACAGAATGACATGGTTCAAGAACCTGAAGACAATGGCGAAGCTGATGCTCGGCTTTGGGACAATGGCAGTGCTGATGGGCGTGGTGGGTTATCAAGGCGTGACGGGCATGGGCAACATCGATGAAAGATTGGCGACTCTCTACCAGCGCGACATGCGGGGATTGAATGCGATCCAAGACGTGGCGACCACAGTCGCTATGATCGGCCGGGAAGCGCGCGGTGCCTTAATCTACACGGATATGGCCTCCATGCAAAAGGAGAAGGACAAAGTGGATGCCTTGTTTCTGCGCCTGGATGCGGCCACGGCCACGATTGAGCAGACGTTCGTAACCGAGAGAGGAAAAGCCTTAACCGCGGAGCTGAAGCAGGCGTTGCCGGAATATCGGTCCATCTGTTCGGAGACCATCCGGGTTTCGATGACCAATGATAAAAAGGCCGCCCTGGAAGTGATGTTGGGCGCGGTTTCGGTCGGTGACCGGATCAACAACGTGATCAAAGAGGCGGAAGACCGAAAACAAGAACACGGCCGGGAGGCGTTTGAAGAGAGCGCGCAGACGTACCAGAAGACCCGAACCATGATGGTCGTGATGATTATCGGGGCGATGGCGCTGGCCCTCGGACTCGGTTATTTCATCGCTCAGGTGATCGCGAAACCGCTCAACCAGACCGTGGAAGTGCTCGACGCGGTCGCAGGCGGCGACCTTACGCGCACGTTGGACGTCCACACTACCGACGAAGTCGGGCGGATGGCCAAGGCCTTGAATGCGGCCGTGGGAGGCATGCGGGGGGCACTGACGGAAGTGCGCGGTGCGGCCGACAACCTGGCGGCGGCATCATCGCAACTGGCTTCCGGTTCGGAGCAATTGTCCAGCGGCGCGCAGGAACAAGCTTCCGGTCTGGAAGAAACCAGCTCCAGCCTCGAGGAAATGAGCTCTTCGGTGAAACAGAACGCCGATAGCGCCCGCCAGGCCAACCAGCTCGCCTCAGCGGCGCGCGATACCGCCGAAAAGGGAGGCCAGGTGGTCTCGTCGGCCGTGTCCGCCATGGGTGACATCAACACCTCTTCGAAGAAGATCGCCGATATCATCACCGCCATCGATGAGATTGCGTTCCAGACCAACCTGCTGGCGCTCAATGCCGCGGTGGAAGCGGCGCGCGCCGGCGAACAGGGCCGCGGCTTCGCCGTGGTGGCTACCGAAGTGCGCAGCCTGGCGCAGCGCAGCGCCACCGCCGCCAAGGAGATTAAAGCCTTGATCCAGGATTCCGTGCGCAAGGTCGAAGCCGGCTCGCAAATGGTTAACCAATCGGGCGATGTGCTGCTGGAAATCGTCTCCTCGGTGAAACGCGTCAGCGACATCGTAGGCGAGATCGCGGCCGCATCGCGCGAGCAATCCTCCGGGGTCGAACAAGTGGCCAAAGCCATGTCGCAGATGGACCAGGTGACCCAGCAGAATGCCGCGCAGACCGAAGAGCTTTCCTCGACCGCGCAAGAACTGTCCTCCAACGCGGACCACTTGCAAGGTCTGGTGGCCCGCTTCCGCCTGGACAACCAACGCACGGATCGTACCGCAGCCAAGCCGCAGCCGGGCCGCTCGAAACCGGCGTCGGCACCACGAACGCATAGCAAGAGCTTGCGCAACCTGTCGCACCAGGTTGCTCCCGCCGCCGCGCCGGTCCCCGTGGGCGAAGCGCAGGAGCCGGCACACGACGGCTTCACAGAGTTTTAAGAACCTCCACTCCATGCAAAGCCTCGTGGGGCGGCCCTTCCGGGGGGCAGGCCGAAAGGCCTGACCCCACGTGGGCTTCATCGCCTGGTGGCCCGCAAGTCCATAAGCGGAGTTTCGGCGGTCCCCTAAATCACCCGCAGCACAATCTTCCCGCGCGTATGTAGCGTCTGATTCTTCTCGTGCGCGCGCGCCGCTTCCTTCAAAGGCAGCACTTCTTCCACAATCGGCCGCAGCTTGCCCGCATCCACCAGCTTGGCGATTTCCTCCAATTGGGCGCGATTGGGCTGCACAAAGACACCGGCCTGGCGCACACCGTGGGCGGCGGCTTCCTCGGCAGAGGGCGCCCCTAAAATGGACACCAGAATGCCGCCCTTTTTGAGAACTTGCCAGGAACGCTGGCGGATCTCACCGGCCATAGAATCGAGCACCAGATCCACATCGTGAACCACGGTTTCAAAAGGAGTCTTGTTGTAATCCACCAGCTCGTCAGCCCCCAACTCGCGGAGAAAGGCGTGGTTTCGTTCCGACGCCGTGCCGATCACGTACGCGCCTTTCCATTTAGCCAATTGGACCGCGAAGGTGCCGACGCCTCCGGCTGCCGCATGAATGAGCACTCGCTGACCAGCTTTCAAACCGCCCGCAACGAACAATGCTTGCCACGCGGTCAAGGCTGCCAGGGGAATCGCGGAGGCGCTGGCGTGATCGATGGATTTTGGTTTGCGCCCCAATTCGGACGCCTTCACGGCAATGTATTCGGCATAAGAACCGTTACGCCCGATGTCGGGCCGCGAGTACACCTCGTCGCCAGGCTGCCAATCGGCCACTCCGGCACCGACGGCCTCCACCACGCCCGACAGATCCCATCCCGGAATCAGGGGCAACTGATAGTCCAGAAAACCTTTCGTATAGCCGGCCCGAACCTTCCAATCCACCGGGTTCACGGCTGCCGCGTGGACCCTCACCAGTACCTCGCCGCTGGCCGGTTCGGGCCGCGGCGCGTCTTCGTATTGCAGCACCTCTGGACCACCATATTGGTGCAGGCGAACTGCTTTCATCGTCGTCATCGATCGGTGTTATCTCCCTGTTTGATCGCTGGTTCCCCAGTGTTGTAAACTTAGAGTTTACTCCAGAGGCCCTGACGCACTCCGTGTGTTCCGGTTCCCCAAAAACTGAGGTTCGTATGCACGCGATTATCGAAACCGGTGGAAAACAATACCGGGTCGCTCCAGGCGACGTGATCAAGGTGGAAAAAATTCCCGGCGATGTCGGCTCGGAAATCGAGTTGGCGGCGAAGGCAGCCTTTAGCGACAGCGGCGACCTGCTCTCCAGCGCCACCGTAAAGGGCACCATCGTCGGCAACGGCCGCGGCGACAAGGTGCTGGTGTTCAAGTTCAAGCACAAGAAGCAGTACAAGAAAACCATCGGACACCGCCAGGCCTTCACCGAAGTGAAGGTCGGCGAGATCCTGGCATAGGTGACGTATGGCTCATAAAAAAGGATTAGGCAGTTCCAAGAACGGGCGCGATTCCAATTCGCAGCGTCTCGGCGTAAAGGTCTTCGGCGGGCAGTTGGTCCCGGGCGGCTCCATCATCGTGCGGCAACGCGGCACCAAGATCAAGCCGGGCCTCAATGTGGGCTGGGGCAAAGACGACTCGCTGTTCGCCAAGGTCACCGGCGTGGTGGAATTTCGCGATCGCGGACGGATGGGTAAGTTCGTCAGCGTTAAAGAAGTCGCCTAGCACTCTGGCCGCCGCCTTGCAGGGAAAACCGGCGGCCTTCTCATGTTCATCGACGAAGCCAGAATTCTGGTGAAAGCCGGCAACGGCGGTAACGGGTGCCTTGCGTTCCGCCGCGAGAAATTCGTGCCCAAAGGCGGCCCCAGCGGCGGCGACGGCGGGCGCGGCGGCGATGTCACCCTGGTCGCGTCCGAGCACCAAAACACGCTGCTGCAATTTCGCTTCAATCCGGAGCACAAAGCCGGGCGCGGCCGTCATGGCGAGGGCAGTAACAAGACCGGCGCCGATGGCGCATCGCTGGAAGTAGAGGTTCCCGTGGGCACCGTCGTCTATGACGACGCCACGGGCGAGCGGCTGTATGACTTCACGCGCGCCGGCGAGAGCTTCACAGTAGCGCGCGGCGGGCGCGGCGGGCGCGGCAACCAGCACTTTGCCACCGCCACTCACCAGGCCCCCACGGAACACGAACCGGGACGGGCGGGAGAGGAGAGACGCCTGCGGCTGGAGCTGAAGCTACTGGCAGACGTAGGGCTGGTGGGCTTCCCGAATGCCGGAAAATCGACTTTGATCTCGCGCATTTCGGCGGCGCGGCCCAAGATTGCCGATTACCCGTTCACCACCCTGGAACCGAATCTCGGCGTGGTGCAATTACCCGATTTCCGCACGTTCGTGGTGGCCGACATTCCCGGTTTGATCGCAGGCGCGCACCTGGGCCACGGCCTGGGGGTGCAGTTCCTGCGCCACATCGAACGCACGCGGTTGCTGGTTCACCTGGTGGATGTCTCGGATGCTACGGGTCGCGATCCGGTCGAGGATTTCGAAATCGTCATGGGCGAGCTGGCCAGCTTCAGCGAAGAACTGGTTCGCAAGCCCATGATGGTAGTCGCTTCCAAGATGGACGTGGCGCAGGACGCCACGCGCGTAGAAGCCTTGCGCCGCTTGGCTGCCGAACGCAACCTACCTTTCTTCAAAATATCCAGCGCCACTGGCCTTGGCATCGACGAGCTGAAATTCGCTATGGCGGAGCGGGTGCTGGCGGCGACGCCGGCGAGTGAGACGGGCCAGCCGAGGAGTATGTCCCGGTCGTCGAGTCCGGCGACGCGCGTCGAGAGGTAACTCGATACAGCTCGGAGCTGGCTGGCACTAGCTTCCCAGGAAACCCCTTTGCCTCGCCATGCGCTGCTCCCGCTCCGTAGCGAACCTTTGGATCGCCTGCAAAATCGATGCCGGGTCCAGATGCGCCTCGGCGATCACTTCTGCTTCGAGCCCGCCGCTGCGCCAGCGATCGTCCCAATCGGAGGTAAGCGAGTACTCGTCGGTCAGCGGGCCGACATTGCGGATGGGCCAAACGCGCCGCGTTCCCGTGCTCACAATCATCAGATCGTACAGCGCTTCCGGTGGTAGTACAGACGTGCGATACGCTTCCGGCTGCCGGTCGAAGAGCTCTTCGCTAATGGCCGAGATGATCTTTACGTTGATCCCGGCTTTCTCCAGGTTCGGCAGGTGCTTCACCAGGTTCATGGTGGAGCTGGAGCCTTGCACCAGCACGTAACCGTGCCGCGGCTTCCCCGGAGCGAAATCGCGAATCACGTATAAACCCTTAGCGGCGGCTTTGATGTCGGTGTCGGCCAATTGACTGCGGTCCACCACAGGAAAATCGGGGCGCGCCACTTCGATGGTGATCATGCCCACGTGGGGATCGCGCGCGGCGATCTCCGCGGCGGCGAAGTACCCGGCGGCCACATCGTTGTAATCCCAAAAATTCAAATGGATGGTTTGTCCGCGCGGGAAAAGCTTCCACACTTGCGGCGCGAAAATACCGAAATGCGTGCGCGCATCGGCCGCAGTCTCCGGACCGGAATGCGCCGCCAGGATGTGCAACACACCCAGGCGGAACGGGCTGTCCTGGTTTTGTTGGCTCCAAACGCGGGCTGGCGTATACATCAAGGGTGTGAACGAACCGTAAGTGCCGCTCAAGGCCCACACGCCGGCGAACTTTTCGGGATCGAGCGAGGCGTTCTGACCGACCAGGCCGATCGCGGTGGAAACATTACCGGCTTCCTGAATCGCCGCCTTCAGGCGCGTGCCCAGCGGATTATGCTCCGGATCGTAATGACCCCACAAGCTGCCGTGTTCCACGTTGATCGATTCGGAAAGATCGGCGGCCAGGGTCAGGAAGCGGTTGCCCGTAACGTAGTTCATCCACTTAATGAACTCGGAGATACCGCGCCGCGCGCCGGCCACTTCGCCCGGCTTGCGGAAAAGCGTAATGCTCACTTCTTTCTCCGCGCCCGAGAGCTCGTTCTTCACTTTGACCTTCTGCGGCTCGACCGGCAGATTGCGAACGCGCAGGCGCTCATCGAGGAAGGGATCGTGCTTCACGTCGATGCGCACCGGGAATTCGTCTTTGACCGTGTCGCCGATTTCCACCAGGCGATCCGCCAGCCAGTCGCCGAGGCCCTTGCGGTCGAGCACCGACATCACCACGTCGATGTTGGTCTTGTACTGGATGAGGCGTTCCCGCGTGCCGGTCACGGCGCCTTGGCGGATGCCCGCGAATTCCACGCCGTAGCGCTTCTCGAACGTCTCGGCCAACGACACGAAGTATTCCGAGTTCATTTTCAGGGCGTAGGGGTGGCTGGGATAGCCCACGAGCTGATGGCCGTGTCCCGGAATCTCGCCATCGACCGCAGCCGGCCAGTAGCCCTTGACGGTCTTGCCGATCACGATCATGGGCCGGCGATCGGCGGGGTCCCAGTCGTCCATCGCCTTTAGAGCGGCAACCACCTGGCCGTAGTCGTTGCCATCTTCCAAAGCGAAGACGTTCCATCCGTAGGAAGTCCACTGATCGATCAGACGGTAGCGATCGTACTTCGCGGGGACCACACCTCCCAGCAGACAATCGTCGATACCGTTGTTGTTCTCCGACATGAGGACGCGCAGCCGCTTGCCCACCTGCAGGGCCAGAGCTTGTGTCTTGAGCTCCTGCGCGTGGCCTTCGGTAAGCGCAAACTCGCCCTCAAAGGCGATGACTTTGGGCGAAGCCCCGGCGCCGATAAAATCCCAGAACGCGGCTTTGCCGGCGGCGGTGGCGATGCCGATTCCGGAGGGACCGCCATTGACGTCATTGGTCAGATCCACGCTTTCGGCGTGACCCGAGAGCGCGCGAATGCCGCGGTCCTTGGCCTGCGCGAACAGAGGGTGGTCCGCCAAGCCCTGATCCTGCAGAAGAGTTTTCAACGCGCCGGCGCCGCGGCGGAAACCCAGGGCATCGACCGGCAGCATGGCGACGTGGGGATCCACGTAGTATTTGCGATCGCCGGTGAGCCGGTACCGGCGCTCCAGCGCCTGGCCCAGGATCATCCACAGCGCGTAGCAGGTGGGGATGCAGTGGCCGCCGGCCAGCATGAACTTGTCGCCGTAGGGATGCTTGGGACGGCGATAGTCGTAGCGCAGAGCGCCCAACTCGGGTCCGGCCAGATGCACCGCGACGTTGTAGGGGGTATATGCCAACGGCCCGCCGAAGTGCCCGGTCTGCGAGTAGTTCCCCAGGAGCACCAGGGTCATACAGGTCATATACCCGATGTCTTCTAAGGCCCGGTCATACTGCGCTTGGGGCGGCTGGATGGGGGAAACGAGCGTCTCAATGCTGGCCATGAATCCGTAATCGTAGCATGCCCATTTGGTACCAAGGTGTCTGTTGGGTTGGAGGATTTCGCCGATAAGCAGAGTGGAGAGCAGAGCACCGGTCTGGCACCGGTCGCGAAACGCGATGAAAATCCTGGCAGCCGAAGACAACCTCATCTTCCGTTCGATGTTGTGCAACCTACTGACCAAGTGGGGCTACAACGTGGTGAGCGCGGCCGACGGTCTGGAGGCTTGGGAGATTTTACAGTCGGAGGATGCGCCCCGATTGGCGATTCTCGATTGGATGATGCCGGGGTTGGATGGCCCCGAGGTTTGCCGGCGCTTACGCGCCAGCGGGCGCGAGCCGTACATCTATATTCTGTTGCTGACGGCGCGCACCGAATCCGTCGACTTGGTGGAAGGCATGGAAGCGGGGGCGGACGACTACCTGAAGAAGCCTCTGAACACCATGGAACTGCGCGCCCGGTTGCGGGCCGGGCGCCGCATCGTCGAGTTACAGGAGCAGTTATTGATGGCCCGCGAGGCGTTACGGCAGCAGGCCACGCACGATGGCCTCACCGGATTGCTCAACCGTACGGCTGTGCTGCAGATCCTGCACAAGGAACTGGCTCGCTCGCGGCGGGAAAACCGCCCGCTGTCGCTCCTGCTGGCGGACTTGGATCGCTTCAAGCAGATCAACGACGAGCACGGGCATCTGGTGGGTGATGCCGTACTACGCGAGGCGGCCGCGCGCATGAAATCGGCGATCCGGCGCTACGATGCCATCGGCCGCTACGGCGGCGAGGAATTCCTGGTGGTTTTGCCCGGCTGCGATGCCGCCGGCGCCACGGCGCAAGCCGAACGGCTGCGTTTAGCGTTGGCACGCGAGCCGTTTTCCATCGGTGGTCAGGCTATCCCGGTTACCTCCAGCCTCGGCGGTACTCTCTGCGCGGGAGGCGTGCCTGGCGAGGCCGACGACTTGATCCGCGAGGCCGATCGCGCTCTCTACCTGGCGAAAGAGCGCGGGCGCAATCGCATCGAAATGGCGTGCGCGGAAGTGGTTGCGCAGTGACCAACGTCAAATTTCGCTGACTTGCTCTGGCGGTTCCTTGCCGTGCGCGGCAGCAAGCGGACGCCTCGATAGATTGATGGGCTCTTAGTACCTGATTTGGAACTTTCTGGAAAAACCTATTGCTTCCGAGCACCGGTGCGCTATACTGATCCAGCCCCCCGAGTTCCGTACGCATGCCGACATTCTCTGTGACCGAATTTGACGAACTGCTCGCTTCGCTGATTCATGATCTTCGCCAGCCGCTCAACACCATCGAAAACAGCGCCAGCTATCTGAGGCTGCTACTGGGGGAACGTGGGAACGCGGTGGAGGACCAACTGCGCCTCATCGAACGCCAGGTAGACGCGGCGGCGCATATGCTGGTCGAAGCTTCGGCGCGGATGCGCCCGCGCCCTCAGTGCGCCGGCGCGGTGGAAAGCCTGGACCTTACGAAATCGCAGACTGCGGTGGTCACATAGCTGGGCGGCTTTACCAGGAACTGCGGCTTGTGATCCCACAGACCGCGCGCCACGTCTTCCCATAAAGGTCCGTTGATGCCGCGATCGACCACCAGGAACGCATCCGCGCGATCCATAAATCGCAAGCTGGACGGCTTGAAATCCTCGCAGGAAAAATCCAGCACCATGAGGAACAGGTCGGGCGCGAGCAGTTCGAGAACGCTGTTGGACTCGATAATCACGTTCTCATTCTGATCGAGGATTTTCCGGAGCGTAGCCTTGGCCTCCGCCAGTCCACCCATGGGCGTGCGCAGCCAGAAGGAGCGCGCGGCGCCCGCGGCCAGGAAGCGCCCCGAATCCGTGGTGCTCGGTTCGTACTCCTCGCTCAGCGCGAAGGGATGATCCAGTTCCGTCTCGCAGCCACAGGCTTCGCCAATGTGCGAGCAGATCCCGTGGCCATACTGGGTAATCTTAACAGCAGTCCAGTGCGCGCTGCGCAATTTGCGAATCAGCCCGGCGACCACCGAAGTCTTGCCGATATTGCGCGAATGGCCGCCGACGACGACGAGCATTATCCCCGGCCCTCCAATTCGGCCACGCGCCGCTCCAACTCCGAAAGCTGACGCCGCAGATCCGGCAGACGGTTCAGGTTCGCCAGGGTCTCCAGGTGCTGACGCAGCGGCCGGGCCGGGGTGCCCCATACCGTTTCTCCCGAGCGCACGATCTTGGAACTGAGCACGCCGCAGCCGGATCCGAGCGTGGCGCGTTCCTCGATGCGCGCCTTGTCGCCAATCCCCACCTGCCCGCCGATCACGGCGCGATCCCCCACCACCACACCGCCGGCGAACCCGGTCTGCGCCGCCACGATCACGTGTTTCCCGATGCGGCAGTTGTGCCCCACATGCACCATGTTATCGAGTTTGGTGCCCTCGCCGATGGAGGTAACGCCGAGGGCCGCGCGGTCCACGCAGGAATTGGCGCCGATTTCCACGAACTCGCCGATCTCGACGCGGCCTACTTGAGGAAATTTTTGCCACCGCTCGCCTTCCACGACGTAGCCGAATCCGTCCGCTCCGATGACGCACCCCGAGTGCAGGATGGTGCCGCGGCCGATATCGACGTTGTCGTAGATGGTGACGTTGGGGTGTAGAACGCAGCCCTCACCGAGCACGACCCGCTTACCGATGGAACAGCCCGCGCCGATGCTGGTGGCGACGCCGATGCGCGAACCATCTCCCACGACCGCATGCGGCCCCACATAGACCAGGGCGCCCATGGCCACATCCCGCCCGATGATGGCGGTGGCGTGAATGCCCGGCTTCAGTTCCACCGTGGGATGAAAGCGGCTGATGACGCGGGCGAAGGCGGTACGCGGCTCGGCTACGCGGATTACCGTCCGATAGCCCGGACCCGACCATTCCTGGGGCACGAGCAGACACCCGGCCGCGGAACTCTCCGCCTGCGATTGCGCCTTGCGGCTCCCGAGGAAAGCGAGCTCCGAGGCGCCGGCGGTTTCCAAGGGGGCGATACCGGTGATGTCCTTCTCGCCATCGCCCTCATAGGTAGCTCCTAACCATTCGGCTAATTCGCGAACGCGCATGTTACATGATTGCAGATCAGGGGTATGGCGCACACAGCAGCCCGCTTGTGACGCGCGGTTCCTTTCCCTGCGGGCCACCAAAAGTGATGAAGACGAGACGGGATGCTGGATATCGAGCACACGCCGGGTCATGAGCCGTGTAGCGGAACCTCCGCTCCCTAACCCGGCAGAGCCGGAACCAAAGAGGAAAACCCATTCACCGCCGAGCCATCGTGCCGACGGATGTCGGCCTTCATTGAGCGGGGAAACTTGGGATATGGCACATTGGGGAGATGCCAGGCGGCAAGCTATGGTCGATTAGCGTCTTGGTGCCTTATCGTGCCCGTCGCCGAGCATGACTTCAGTTGCAGCGATTTATTGTTTGGTGGCGAGTGGGGTCTGAAAAGACCAAGCTCGACCCCGTCGGAGAGTGTGTGTAGTAGACGCCAACTGAGCCGAGCCTGGCAAATTCAAAGCAAGAAGAGTATGGCATGGCGAAGCGGAAGATGTCTACCTATGAGCGGATAGGGAAGGGCGGGCGGTTGACCCGCCAGCAGCGTAAAGATTTCGAGCAGAGGCTCGAGGCCGCCGATCCGGGATTGCAGATCGTGCATGCGAATGCAGCGGGCATCGATGTAGGCAACCAGAGTCATTTTGTAGCGGTACCGGCAGGACGAGACACGCAACCGGTGCAAGAGTTCGGATCGTGGACGGCGGAGTTGCAGCGCATGGCGGCGTGGCTGAAGTCTTGCGGCATCGGCACGGTGGCCATGCAGTCCACAGGAGTGTATTGGATCGCGGTGCAGGAAGTCCTGGAGCAGGAAGGGATCGAGGTCTACCTGGTGAATGCGCGGGGGACCAAGAATTTGCCGGGCCGCAAGAGTGATGTGCAGGAGTGCCAGTGGCTCATGAAGCTGCACACATATGGGTTGTTGCGGAATTCCTTCCGGCCGCCGGAGCAGATCCGTGCCATACGCACGGTGTGGCGACAGCGGGACCGGTTGGTGCGGGATGCCGGGCGCAGTATCCAGCAGATGCAAAAAGCGCTGACGACCATGAATATCCGGTTGTCCAACGCGATCAGCGATGTGAGTGGCGTGACCGGATTAGGGATTATCCGCGCCATCCTGAAAGGGCAGCGGGATCCCTGGGAGTTGGCGAAGTTGCGGGACCGGCGGATTCAAGCCAGCGAGGAGGAGGTGGCACATGCTCTGGAGGGGCACTGGCGCGAGGATGTGTTATTCGAACTGGGGCAAGTAGTGGAAGGCTATGACTTCTATCAGAAGCAAATCGCGGCTTGCGATCAACAGTTGGAGAAGTACCTGGCAGTGCTGCCGGAGCATGTGAGCGCCGCCCCCGGCGAAGGCGCGGCGCTGCGGGGAGGGGTATCGAAAAACAAGCAGCGCAAATCCAAGCCGCGGCGGAAGAATCAGCCCAACTTTAACCTGGAGGCTGAACTGCATCGCATCTTCGG
>Ga0335078_10009725_pt1 | contig 14234 bp, 9 predicted proteins | sample Lox_Sample_32_FD_206711 | JGI IMG/M metagenome (GOLD analysis project Ga0335078, IMG submission 206711) | Soil microbial communities from Loxahatchee National Wildlife Refuge, Florida, United States - Lox_Sample_3.2 | ecosystem: Environmental > Terrestrial > Soil > Wetlands | place: USA: Florida...
GCCCCCCGTGAACTTGCCCTTGATTTCGTCGCCGGACTCAGAGAGTGTTCCCTCGAACTTGAAACCTGCGTCCTTCAGTTCCAGACCTACCTTGCCATGCGCATACGAGATCAGGTCAATGTTGTACTCCGTGCCCGAGGCCAGCCCGATCAATACGCCGCTGCTATATACGCCGTCGCGGGGCGGCGACACGTACAAAACTACGCGCTGCTTTCCTTGGCCATATACAATCGCACCCTGCCAGACGCCATCAATACCCCTGGCGGGCGCTTGCGCAAACAGAGATGGAATGAGTAGGAGTGTTGCGAGCACGTTAATCCAATCCTTCGAGGTACTGGAAGCTCTGGCGGAGCGATTCGATGGGATCGCCGGGCGTCTCGTCCTGTTCCACGAAGTAGTGTTTCACCCCGGCCTTCTTAGCGGCGCGGATGACCGCCGGGATATCGACCGTGCCGTTGCCTAGCTCACGAAACGCAGCACTTGGGATGTGCTCGTTGAAGCGCGGCTCCACTCCTGGCGCGACATTCTTCAGGTGCACCAGCGGGATGCGGTCGCCGTATTGTTGCAGAACGCCGACCGGATCGGCGCCCGCCACGTGGGCCCACATCACATCCAATTCCAGACTGACCAGGGCGGGGTCGGTGGTCTTCATCAGCACATCCAGCAATCGGCCGTCCCTGGTGGGCTGGTATTCGAAAGCGTGGTTGTGATAGCAAAGCCGCATGCCGGCCTTGCGGCACAGTTCACCGGCAGAGGAGAGGCTCTGGCCCAGTTTGCGAATCATCTCCACGCCGCCGCGATCGCGCGGTTCGATCCAGGGGCAGACCACGTATTCGAAGCCGTGCTTTTTGGCGTCTTCGAGCGCGGCCGGCAGTTTCTCCTGGTGGTGGATGAAAAGCTGCCCGTCAAGGTGCACGCTAACGGCGTGCAGCGAAGTCTGTTTCAGGCTGGGCCAGATACTGTCGAGGCCGTCGGCGCCGCATTCCACTTCGCGATAGCCAATCTGCTCGATCGCGCGCAGGGTTTCCAGCGGCTTCTTCGGCAGCACGCGGCGGACGGTGTAGAGCTGCACGCCGACCGTGGCGAGGGCCCGGGCGCGGATTGCGGCGGCCGTGGCGGCAGTGGCCAGGAACGAGCGGCGGGAGAAGGATCGCATGTTCATATGGTATAACCTACCGCGTGCGGGCTTAAGGCGGGGAGCCGGCCGCCCGGAATTGTCGGACAATGAATAAGTGGTCGACCTGGACACATTGCGTGCGGTGCGGCGGGAGGAGATCCTCCGGCTCGCCGAGCGGCGTGGCGCCCATAACGTGCGTGTGTTCGGTTCCGTGGCCCGCGGGGAAGCCAATGAGAACAGCGATCTCGATCTGTTGGTCGCGTGGGAGCCAGGCAGGAGCCTACTCGATCATGCCGGGCTGGTTCAAGACCTCCAGGAATTGCTCGGAGTGAAGGTCCATGTCGGGACGGAAAAGTCGCTCCACTGGTACGTGCGCGATCGGATCCTTCGTGAGGCGACACCACTGTGAAGGATGACCGACTTTACCTCCACCACATACTGGAGCGCTGCCAACGCATAAACCGCTTCATCGGGCCCGGCAGAGAAGCGTTCATGGCGTCGGAGGAATTGCAGGACGCCGTCATCCGCAACGTGGAGGTAATCGGCGAGGCGGCCAAGCGGGTTTCGTCTGAAGCGCGAGGCTGCCTGCCCTCACTCGATTGGAAGGCGATCTGCGGCATGCGCGATGTTCTGATCCACGATTACATCGGCGTGGACCTCGACGAAGTCTGGAATGTTGCCTCTTCCCGGATACCCGAGCTCAGCGCAGTATTAGAGGAGTTCTTGGCAGGTTAAGACCTCCGCTCTGCGCCGGCTTCATGACCGTCCCGCCAACACGCGCTCAAGCTGCCCTTCTTCAATTCGCGTTGAGACCGAATGTCCGGCTCATGAGTTTTTGCTTCCAGGCTTCTTCAAGCTCCTCAATTCCGACATCTGAGTTCACCACCTCTAAGACGGAGACCTGGTACGGCTTCGCCCCTCGACGTTGAAGCTCGACGTTACCACCATCCCCCGTCCTTGCATAATCGACGAAACGACCCCACAGACTTTGCTCTCCCTTTGCCGATCCAACGTATTGTTTGCCGGTTTCCTTGCAAACCAACAGGTACACCCCCTTCACGGATCTCAGGACTTCTTGCCACATTAACGGTATCGTCGTTATCTGATCCACATCCCAGTGGAACCTCGCAAATCCTGGGAACGGGAGCTCCCTAACCTCCCTTCTCATCTCTAGGATCTTCTTCTCTCGGCGATCGGCGCGCTGCACCCAAGCCCGAAACCCCTCTCCCCAGTCGATGGTCAGATGGCCGGCATAATCCTTGAGCCGGTCGTCCCGACGAACATCGTAGAAGTGCATGCCCACCACGTCCTCGTCGTCCTGGGCAATCGGATCTATCGTGCCGGGCGGAACTTGCCCACAGCCATCAACCGAATAGAGGCCTGCGAACAAGGTCTCGTTCGTCGGTGTGGCAACGAAGCTGGCCAACAAGTCGCCGACCGTAAACACCCTTCGGCGCTGTATCCGCTGATAGGTCTCAAAGCGCCCGTCGTTCGCTCTCCACAGGTTGTACGGCGTAGGTCGGCCCGGACGCCGCGTGTCTTGGTGCCGAACCAGACGGACGAGCTTGACGTCTATTCCTTCATGGCGAAGAATTGCATTGAAGGTGAGCATTGCTGTCCGCTCTCAGAAAATATACTTAATCCCCACCTGAATCTGGCGCGGCGGCTTATTGCCGTAAGCGTTCTCCGAGAGCACCTGCCCGAAATTCGGACTCTGTAACACGTGGTTCGGTATATCGAAGTTAGGATGGTTGAACAAATTAAATACCTCGGCGCGAAGCTGCAAACGGTGACTCTCGCTGCGCAGCACAATGTTCCTGTACATCGAGAAGTCCAAGTTCACCAGTCCGGGCCCGGTCATGATGTTGCGCCCGGCATCGCCAAACTGCCCGGCCGGCGGCTCGACGAAAGCGCAGGTATTAAACCAGCTCCCCGGCTGGTCGACTACATCGGCGGCCAGTCCCCCTTGCGAGATCGTGGTGTGGCAGGCGGGGTTGGGGTTCGCCATCACCGGACCGGGCTTGTACGGGTTGGCGATCAAGTCCGGCCGGTATGGGTTGCCGAACGCGGCGATTGCAGACCCGGATTGCGAAGAAGGCAGGTTCACGGTGAAGGGAGACCCGGTCTGCGCCGTCAGGATTCCAGCCGCCTGCCAGTCGCCCAACAGGCTCTTACGCCAGCCCGGTTGCTTGATCCAATTGCGGCCGAACGGCAGGTCGTAGACGGAACTGACCACCAGGCGGTGCTTGGCGTTGAAATCGGAAAGCGCGCGGTCGGCCTGCGGGTCGTATGAGTTCTGCGGCAGACCGGAGCCCACGCTGCCTCCGAACACAGCCGAGACGTCGTCAATCGATTTCGAAAAAGTGTAGGCAGCCAGAAAGGTGAGCCCCTGGGCGACGCGCCGCTCCGAGCGGAACTGCAAGGAGTTGTACGAACTGGCGGCGCCCGACTCCACGTAAAGGATGGAGGAGAACTGCGGATAGGGCGCCAGGCCCGTGACCGGGTTCGTCTGATTCAGATCGCGCACGTCGGCCAGGTGCGTGCCCTTGGACCCCACGTACGCCAGATCCACCATCCAGTAGGGCTTGATTTCATATTGCAGGTCCGCGTTCCATTGCTGCATGTAGGCGTCGCGGAAGTTGCGCGCGATCATGTTGGGCTCCACGATCGCCGTGGCCGGCTGGCTGAGAATGTCCTGGATCGTGTTGGTGCCGCTGTTGGCGTAATAGGCCAAGTCGTAGAAGGGCGGGTTGAAGCGGGGAAAGACGTTGATATTGAAGATGCCCACGTCATAGAAAATGCCGTAAGCGGCGCGCACCACCCAGCGCTCGGTCTTCATGGGCCGCCAGGCGACCCCGATGCGCGGGGCGAAATCGGTGCGCGTCGGATTGTAGGTGGCGCGCGGAACTCCGTCCGTCCCGGCCTGGATGAACTGGCAGTCGGGAACCGGCGTGCAGGTCGCGGAATTGGCGCTGAGATCGGGAATGCTGAAGCGATTGTGATCCTCCACGCCGGGGCTGTTGTATTCATAACGCAGGCCGACATTCAGCAATAGGCGCGGCACCACGTGGATATCGTCCTGGATGTAGAAGTTCATCCCCTTGCTGCGCACCGTGTTAAAGGTGTTGCCGGCCACCCCTACCGCGTAATCGGGGATGCCCACCGCCAACTGGGCCAAGGCCTCGAGGGGAGTTCCGGCCATGCCGGCTTCGGTGCCGGCCTCGAAAAAGAAATCGCCGCGCGCCACGAAATCGAGGTAATTGTCGATCTGGATGTCGCGGATGTCCGCTCCGAATTTGAATTGATTGCGCCCCTTGATCCAGGACAGGTTGTCGGAGAGATGGACCGTCGTATCGTGGCGGTCTTGCGGATAGTTGAGCGGCTCGCCGATGCCGTCGAATCCCAGCAGATTGACTTCGGGATATCCCAGATCCACGGGATTGGTCAGCACGTCCGGAAAGCCCAGTTGCGCGCTCAGATTCTGGCCGTAGCTTTGCTGCAGGGCGCCGGCCCGCATGCGGTTGAAACCCAGGCGAAACTCGTTGATGGCGGCGGAGGTGAACACATGTGTCCAGCTCAGCCCGCCGTTCTGGCCGGTGTTGAGCGTGAAACTGCCGTAACCGGGCAGGTTGGTGAACGAATTCACCGGATCGAACGGGTTGAAACGGTTCTCGTCGAATATCGCCCAGTGCGCCGACAGGGTGTCGTTCGGCCCCGCGTGATGGTCGACTTTAATCAAGCCCAGGTTCTCCGTATTCCGAATCACTGGCGCGGAAACGAACGTGTTCGAATTCGCCAGATCGGACCCCACATTGGCCGCCGGATAAAGATTCAGGATCGCCTGGCCGGCCGGATTCAGTGGAATCCCAACTCCGGACAACAAACCCTCGATCTGCGACAACTGCTGCTGCGAAGGCACGGTGGCCTCGCGGGTAGTGGCCTGCCGCAGGCGCAGACTCTCGTAGGAGATAAAGAAGAAGGTCTTATCCTTGCGAATCGGACCGCCGAAAGTGCCTCCAAACTGGTCGCGGTCGAGGGGCGGGATGGGGCCGCAGGTGCCCGCTATCGAAGCAGGCGTGCAATAGGGCTGATCGAAGTAATTCTTGGCGTCCAGGTTGCGGTTGCGCAGGAACTCGAACAGCCCGCCGTGGAACTGGTTGGAGCCGCTCTTCAGGATCACGTTGATCTGCGCGCCGCCGCTGCGCCCGAATTCCGCCGAATAGTCGGTGGACTGCACCTTGAACTCCTGCACGGCGTCAATCGAGGGCAGCGCCACGTATTGATTGATGTACGGGTCGTTATTGTCCACGCCCTCCAGCAGGAAGTTATTGGACTGCTCCCGCGCGCCGTTGACGCTCACCGCGCCGCCCTGCGTGGAATTCTGGGATTGCTCGGTCGGCAACTGGCTACCGGGCGCCAGCAGCGCGAACGCCAGGAAATTGCGCTCGTTCAGGGGCAACTCGTGCACCAGGCGGCCGTTGATCACCTGTCCCAAGGTCGAGGTATCGGTTTGGATAATCGGCGGCGTGTCGCTGACTTTCACTTCCTCGGTGAGGATGCCGATTTGCAGCGTGAAGTCGACGCGCGCGGTTTGCTCCACGTCCAGGCCGACATCGGGAAGAACGGCCCTGCGAAAGCCGTCCTTCTCAACGGCCACCCGGTAGTGCCCTGGAGGCAGCAGGGCGATGGTGAAATCGCCGTCGTCATTGGTGGCCGCGTCGCGGGCCGCATTGGTCGCGATGCTGGTTACCGTCACGCGCGCTTTGGGGACCACGCCCCCGCTGGCATCTGTCACCGTGCCGGTGATGGTGCCCGTCGGATCGTTTGCCAGGAGCGGAAAAACGACCGCACTCCACAGCAAAGGCAGGCGTAAGAACCGTCGAAAGCACATACTGTTCTCGTCCCGTTTGTGCAGTTGCCCAGCATACCAGGATATTGGACGTAAGCACCATGGAAGCCGTTTCGGAGGGAAGAAGGCCGATTTACAATCGGCCTGGAGGTTGACAACCTGCCCCACACGGCGAAGCCGTCCTGCGCGTTTTGAGATTGCCGTTCGTCTATATGTCTTGAACGCTATTCCAGAGGCTTGCCTCCGTGCCGCGCTGTTGCTATGCGGAGCAGTGTGGGCAAGCGCGGCCGGCCCCGCGCAACCCCTCGCGATCCAGCAAACTCGCTACGAGGTGCGGGTTGGCGAATCCGTGCAAATCGAGGCGCCGCCCGAAACCATTGACTTCCTGCTGAAAGCCAAGTCTTTGCGCCTGGCGCAATCGAGCGCGCTGGTCTTGGGGCGCAACCGCGCGCGCAACGGCTTGCTGTTGGCGGCGCCTCTCCGGACAAGCCCCGGCGAGTATACCGCCAGCCTCTCCGCCACCAGCGAGGCGGGTGAGGAGCGCGTGACTACGTTGGCGGTCGTGGTGAAGCCCAGGCAAACCGTGCCTTCCAGCGCCACGCGGCCGCCCGTGGTGCTGCTGAACGGATGGGAAACCGGCTTCACCGGCGCCTGCTCGTTAACCACCGCATCGGATACCTTTGGGAATCTTGCCCAGTACCTGCTGGCGGACGGCGTTCCCGTGGTGTATTTCTTCGATAACTGCGCCATTGATGCTAACCAGACCATCGAGGTGCTAGGCAGCGACCTGGGAACCTATCTGAATTCCATCACGTACGACAATGGCGACCAGGTGCCGCAGATTGACCTGGTGGCGTTCAGCATGGGAGGGCTGATTGCCAGGGCGTACCTGGCCGGACTGCAAGGCAGCGGGACAGCCACTCCACCGGTTACCACTTTGGTCCGGGACCTGATCTTAATTGCCACGCCGAATTTCGGCTCGTTCGTGGCCGGCAACTATGCAACCACCCTATCCGCCACGCCCGGAACACAGGATGCCGAATTGATCCCGGGCAGTTCGTTCCTGTGGAACCTGGCAACCTGGAACCAGCGCGGCGACGATCTCCGCGGAGTGAACGCGCTGGCCATTGTGGGCAACGCCGGTCCTTACCTGGCAAGCCTGTCGGCGACTACTCAACTCAACAACGCCAGCGATGGGCTCGTCTCGGAGACCAGCGCCGCGTTGGGCTTTGCCCTGCTGAGTTCTACCCCGACGCAGGTGGTCCCCTACTGCCACGTGGACCCATCCGTCTTCACCAACACCATCTTCGGCGTTTTCGACTGCGCTGCCGGGGGAATTGCCAACGTCACCAGCGAAACCCAGGAAACCGGCGAGATCGTGCGTTCCTTTCTGGCGGGCAATTCGGACTGGCAGTCCAAGGGCGTAACGGCCGCCAACGATCCCTGGTTGTCCCTCGACGGCGGCATGTTCTTCGCGATGGAAGACCAGACCGGCAGCTATCTTACGGATTTGACCGCCGCCCTATGGGGATCGGTGCCGCTGACCAACGGCGGCGACAACGAGATCGTGTACTACACCGACTTTGTGAAGGGCAGAGGCGAATACCAAGCCACCAGTACTTCGTTGGGGACCTGGGACTGCGGCTACCTTACCGAAGCTTTGGGCTACTTCTTAGCGGCCCGCTGTAAAATCGCTACGGCCATTTTTGACGTGACTCCACACAGCGGGCCAGGATGGACCGTCACTTCGGGGTCCACCATCGCTCTCACCGGCTACGACTTTGGCTCGCAATGCCTCAGTTGCCAGGTACTGGCGACTCCGGTAGGGTCGAGCACGCAAACGGCCTTGCAAGTGTCGTCGTGGACGAACACGGCGATTTCCGCGGCGCTGCCGGCGTCCCTGACTGGTCTGCTGACCATCCAAGTGAACGCCGCTTCAACGGCGGGGAACGATGCCATCACCATCATGGCGTCGCCCCTCGCCGCGACGCCGTCGCTCCTGCAATTCGCCTACACCCTGGGTGGCGATCTTCCCGCCGCGCAGTCGATCCAACTCGCGAACAACGGAAGCGGAACAGTCACCTGGAGCGCGACCGCCGATCAGTCCTGGTTGGTTTTGTCGGCGTCGTCGGGCACCATGCCCTCGACTCTTTCCGTGTCTGTCTCGCCCGCGTCCTTGACCGCCGGGACTTACACGGGCACCATTCTGATCACTCCCTCGGTTACGACCAACAGTCCACTAATGGTCACAGTGACTCTGACGGTGGCGGCGCTGTCTAAAGCCACGCTGAACGTAACGCCGCAGGCGCTCACTTTCAATTACACGCCGGGCGGCGCTGCTCCTGCCGCGCAAAGCATATCCATCGCCAACAGCGGCACGGGCACGCTTTCCTGGATTGCCTCGACCAGCGTATCCTGGGCCACTTTGTCCGCCGCGTCCGGCAGCGCACCTGCCACACTATCAGTAGCCGTCAACCCGGCCAGTTTAGCCGCCGGCACCTACACCGGCAACGTCCAGATCGCCGCGGCCGGAGCGTCCGGCAGTCCGGCAACGGTTACCTTGACGCTCATCGTCGCAGGCGCGCAGCCGGGTGTTGTCGTCACCGGCGTGGTGAACGGAGGGAGCTTCGAGGCAGGTTTCGCTTCGGCCACCTGGGTTTCCATTTTCGGCACGAACCTGTCCGCGAGCACGGCGACCTGGAGCGCCAGTAACTTCGTAAACGGCGCGCTGCCCACCTCGCTCGATGGAGTGTCGGTCACCATCGACGGCAAACCCGCATACGTGGAGTACAACAGCGCCACTCAAATCAACGTGCTGGCGCCGGACGATGCCGCCACCGGCGCGGTCCAGATCCAGGTGACCGCGGCCGAACAGACGAGTAACAGCTTTACGGCGCAGAAACAGACTTATGCGCCGGCGTGGTTCACTTTTGCCAACGGCAAGTATGTGGCGGCGGAGCATGCGGATTACAGCTTGCTGGGCGCGCCCGGTCTCATTCCAGGCGCGACCACGGCGCCGGCACAGCCAGGCGAGACCGTGCTGTTTTATGGCACAGGATTCGGCCCCACGGATCCGGCTACGCCCACCGGTCAACTGGTCGCCGCGGCAGTCCCGCTGCCCGCAAATTCCGTTCAGGTCACCATCGGTGGTGTGGCGGCCGCCGTCAAATACGCCGGGCTGACCGGACCGGGGCTCTACCAGTTCAACGTGACGGTGCCGGCCAGTCTGCCAGGCGGCGATGCCGCCGTAGTGGGGACCATCGGTGGCGTGTCCACGCAATCCGGGGTTGCCATAACGATCCAATAAGCGTTCGCTATCATGAATAGCGGACATGCAAACCAAGCAATTAGGCAACAGCGACATGCACCTCACACCCATCGGCATCGGCGCGTGGGCGATGGGCGGCGGTGGCTGGGCGTTCGCCTGGGGACCGCAGGACGACGACGAATCCGTGGCGGCCATCCACGCCGCACTGGACGCGGGGCTGAACTGGATCGACACGGCCGCGGTCTATGGCTTGGGTCATTCAGAAGAAGTCGTGGCCCGCGCGCTAAAAGGCCGCTCTCGCAAACCGTTCGTCTTCACCAAGTGCGAACGCGTGTGGAACGAGCGCCGGGAAATTGGCAAGAGCCTGAAGGCGGATTCCATCCGCCGCGAAGTGGAGGCCAGCCTGCGCCGCCTCCAGTTGGACTCGATCGACCTGTATCAGATTCACTGGCCCGAGCCGGAAGAGGACATCGAGGAAGGCTGGACGGCCATGAGGGAGTTGCAGCAGGAGGGCAAGGTGCGCTGGATCGGCGTCTCCAATTTCAATGTGGACCAACTTCGCCGCGCGCAGGCCATCGCGCCCATCACCTCGCTGCAGCCGCCCTATTCGATTATTTCGCCGGAGATTGAAGAGGCTGTTCTGCCCTACACCGAACAGCATGGCATAGGCGTGATCGTGTATTCGCCCATGAAATCGGGTCTGCTGTCGGGCGCCATGACGCGCGAGCGCGTCGCCGCCATGCCATCGGACGACCACCGCCGGCGCATGCCGCATTTCCAGGAGCCGCGGCTCACCCGCAATCTGGAGCTGGCCGAATTGCTGCGCGCGATCGGCCGGCGCCACGGCCGCGCGCCGGGCGAAGTGGCCATTGCCTGGACGCTGCGCCATCCGGCGGTGACGGCGGCTATCGTCGGGATGCGGTCGGCCAAACAGGTGGAGGGCGTCATCGGCGCGGCGGAGTTCCGGCTCAGTGCGGAAGAGGTAGAGGAAATCGAGAGGTTTATGCGATGAAAAATGCGAGATCCGGCGAACGCGGCGTGTCGGTGAAGCGCTCCGCCGCCGCGACGGACGTTGACGAATACCTGGCGGCCGTCGCGGAACCAGCCCGCAGCGCCTTGAACAAGATTCGCGCGACGATTCGGTCGGTGGCGCCGGAGGCCACTGAGACCATCAGCTACCGGATCCCAACGTTCCGGTACGCAGGGCGGCCGCTGGTGGGCTTCGCCGCGTTTTCGAATCATTGCAGTCTGTTCCCTATGAATTCAACCTTGATCGAAGCCTTTAAGCTCAAGGACTTCCCCACATCGAAAGGCGCCATCCGATTTCCGGTGGACAAGCCTCTGCCGGCGGCCCTGGTGAAAAAGTTGGTGACGGCGCGGGTCGCGGAGAACGAACGCAAGAAGCCGCGGTGACATGCATATTCCCCGCATCATCCGCACGGCGGCATTATTTACATGGCCGTGTCTCGCGCAAGCGGTGGACTTCGCCACCGAAGTGCATCCCATCCTGGCGGCGCGCTGCGCGCCCTGCCATAGCGGCGCTAAGCCCGCGGCGGGGCTGTCGATCGCCAACCGCGCGTTGCTCGTCGCCGGTGGCGTGAGCGGTCCGGCGATCGTGCCTGGCGCGAGCGGCGCCAGCCTGCTGATCCAGAAAGTCTCCGGGCAGCGCGGCGCCATCATGCCGGCTTCCGGCGAACCCCTGACGGCGGCCCAGATCGCCACTCTGCGCGCCTGGATCGACGCCGGTGCGGTGTGGCCGGAGAGCACGCCTATTGTATCCGGTTGGGTCGCGCCCATCGCCCCGCGCCAACCCGATCTGCCCGCGGGCAGCGAGCCGCATCCCGTCGATCGCTTTATCGCGGCTTACTTCGCGAAACATGCGCTGGCCTTCCCGGCGCCGGCCTCCGATGCGCGATTCGCGCGGCGCGTCTATTTCGGCCTGTGGGGATTGCCGCCCACGCCGGCGCAACTGGAAGCCTTCCTGCGCGATCGCGGCCCCGGCAAGCGGGCGCGGTTGATCGACGCGCTGCTGGCCGATTCCAGGCCCTACGCGGAACATTGGATCAGTTGGTGGAACGACCTGCTGCGCAACGATCAGGGCAGCGAGTACGCGGGCGAACGCAAGTCCATCACCGACTGGCTGCTGAGCGCGCTCGAACACAACGCGCCGTACGACAAGATGATCGCCGCGCTGGTGAACCCGGTGGAGAAGGCCGATCCGTACGGTTTCCTGGTCGGCGTCAATTGGCGGGGCGATATCAACGCCAGCCAGACGCCCTACATGCAGGCGGCCCAGAACACCGCGCAGATTTTTCTCGGCATCAATCTGAAGTGCGCCTCCTGCCACGACAGTTTCATCAACCGCTATAAGCTGCGCGAGTCGTATGGCATGGCGGCGCTGTTCGCGCCGCAGAGCCGGTTGGAGCTGGTGCGTTGCGACGTCAAGACCGGCGCCTATACGGGACCGCAACTGCTCTATCCCGAGTTGGGCACGGTGCCCGCGGATGCCCCCCTCGCCGAACGCCACGCCGCCGCCGCGCGATTCTTCACCGACCCGCGGAACGGCCGCGTGGCCCGCACCATCGTCAATCGCTACTGGCAAAAACTGTTCGGACGCGGGCTGGTGGAACCCGTCGACGAAATGGATGGCGAGCCATGGAACGCGGACCTGCTCGACTGGCTGGCCTCCGATTTCACGGCGCATGCGAGCGATCTGAAGTACCTGCTGCGGCTGCTGATGACGTCCAAGGCGTATCAACTGCCGGCGGCCATCAGCGGCGAGCAGCCCGAGAACCCTTACGTGTTTCGCGGACCCCAGGTGCGGCGGCTTTCCGCCGAGGAATTCGCCGATACCGTGGCGGCCATCACCGGGGAATGGCGCTTGGCCGAAAGAGATAAGACGGCCATGCCCGCGCGCGACTGGCAATTCAAAGCCTCGCCACTCGCGCTGGCGTTGGGCCGGCCCATTCGCGACCAGGTGTTCACCACGCGCGACAATCGCCCGACCACTTTCCAGGCGCTGGAACTGGCCAACGGCGCGAGCCTGGAGAACATGCTGCGGCGGGGCGCGCTGCGCTTGCTGGGTCAACTGCCGGCTGCTCCGGACAACCTGTTCGATAGCGGCAAGCTGCGCAAGGGCGCGGTGGATTTCGATATCGACGTCTCCGGCCTGAAGCAATTGTGGCTGCTGGAGCAGGATGCCGGCTGCTACGATCCCACGCGCACCGTGGCGGGTTGGGTTCACGTGGAACTGTTCGGTCCGCGGGGCGTGAAGGACCTGGCCGATCTGGCGCCGGCTACTTTCGCGCGGCAGCCGCTGACGTCCAACAAGGAAGGCGTTGGGGAGGCCGTCACCATGCCGCCGGGCGCCCGCCTGGTGCTGCCGCTGGACGGGCCCGGCTACACCCGGATGCGCGGCCGCGTGGCGCTGGACGACCGCTCCTTGCCCGACGATGTCGAAGGCGCGGTGCGCTTCTTCATTTTCGGCGCGGAGCCCGACCGGGAACGCCTGGTGCGCGTCTCGGGGACGCCTCCAGTGCCCGCGCCACCGCCGTTGGCCGGCGTCGATGAAGCGGGCCGCCGGCTTTATTTGCAACTTTTCGCGCGAAAGCCGAACTCCCAGGAGGCGCGCATCGTAAGGAAGTATTTTGCGGGCGGCAAACTGGCGCCGGCTGCTTTGGAGGATCTCCTGTGGAGTTTATTGCTGCATCCCGAGTTTCAATACTTGTATTAGCGAGTTGGACGGCGGCTCTCGCCCAAAACCACGTCCAGAACGGCGGCGCCGTCTACCAGAAGCATTGCGCCCTGTGTCACGACAAAGGCGTGGGACGCGCGCCGCAAATGCTCGCCTTGAGCCAGTTCACTCCCGAACGCGTGCTGGCCGCGCTGACCAATGGCAAGATGGCCGAAGAGGGCAAAGCGCTCACGCCCGCCGAGGCGCGCGCCGTGGCTATGTTTGTCACCGGCGGCAAGACCTTCGGCGCGGAAAACGAGACCGGGCAGGGCGCCTGCGCCGAACCTGCTCCGGCTTTCGATAAGCCGTTCGCCGGCCCTTATTGGAACGGGTGGGGAGTGGACGCGGCCAACCACCGCATGCAACCGGCAGCCATGGCGGGCCTGCGCGCGGACCAGGTGCCGCAGTTGAAATTGAAGTGGGCTTTCGGCTTTCCCGGCGCAGGCAAGGCATTCGCACAGCCCACGGTGGTGGGCGGCCGCATCTTCGCCGGCAGCGACTCGGGCAAGGTTTATTCGCTCGACGCCGCCACCGGCTGCACGTACTGGATGTTCAAAGCCGATGGGCCGGTGCGCAGCGCCATCAGCATCGGGCCGGTGGGCGCGCGGTGGGCGGCGTATTTCGGCGACCAGCGCGCGCAAGCCTATGCGGTGGATGCCGCCACTGGCGCGCTGCTGTGGAAAGTGCACGTGGAGGAGCATCCCGCCGCCATGATCACGGGCGCTCCCGCGTTGTACGGCGGCCGGCTGTATGTGCCAACCTCGTCGTACGAGGAAGTGACCGGCGCGGCGCCCAAATACGAGTGCTGCAAGTTTCGCGGCGCAGTCACCGCCCTGGATGCCGCCACCGGCAGGCAGATCTGGAAGAGCTACACCATCGCGGAGGCGCCGCATCCGGTGCGCAAGAACAAGCAGGGCACCCAGCTTTGGGGACCATCGGGCGCGGCCGTGTGGTCGTCGCCGACCATCGATCCCACCAGGCGCGCGGTTTACGTGACCACCGGCGACGCCTACTCGGACCCGCCCGCGCGCACCAGCGATTCATTTCTGGCCTTCGATATGGACAGCGGCAAGCTGCTATGGTCGCGCCAGATGACCGCGGGCGACGCTTACGTGGTCGGCTGCCCCAGCGGAACGAATTGCCCGGAAGCCAACGGTCCGGATTTCGACTTTGGCTGCTCGCCGAGCCTGGTGGATCTTCCAAATGGCAAGCGCGCGCTGGTGGCCGGGCAGAAGTCCGGCATGGTGCACGCGCTGGACCCGGATCA